>Ga0335081_10019269_pt1 | contig 11033 bp, 8 predicted proteins | sample Lox_Sample_35_FD_206713 | JGI IMG/M metagenome (GOLD analysis project Ga0335081, IMG submission 206713) | Soil microbial communities from Loxahatchee National Wildlife Refuge, Florida, United States - Lox_Sample_3.5 | ecosystem: Environmental > Terrestrial > Soil > Wetlands | place: USA: Florida...
GACCTGCAGCGAGAACCACACCCACCTGGGATGGTTCGGATCGTTCAATGACGAAGGCCCGCGCAAACTGGTGGTGGTGGTTCTCCTGACCGGAGGGCGGCCCGCGATCGGCCCGCTGGCTGCCGGGATTGCCGGCGACATTTACCGCCGGCTGGGCGCTCAGAACTACTTCGCCAAAGCGGTTCCCATCACGCCGGCGGCACTGATCTCGAGCCAGGCCTGCTGCCGGCAGTAACCCTCGGAATTTAGAGAAAGTCTGCCGCCCCATCCCACCTAATTTCATGGGGATGGCGCCCGCGGCGCTGGCTGCAATCATCTTCTTCGGTATTCTCACCCTCTGGGTGCCGGCCTATTACCCGATCGCGGTCTTTCAGGCTGCGACCTTCGCGTTGGCGAGTGTCGCGGCGTGGCGCGGCCGGCACTCTCTGCCGCGGTTTGCCTGGCCGGCCGTACCTTTCGCCTGCGGCGTCCTGTGGGGGGTAATCCAGTGGATCAGCGGCCACACGGCCTATGGTTTTCAGACCAGGTTGGCCATCCTGAAGTGGGCGGCGTTCCTGTGTGTGTTTCTCCTGGGGACGTCGTGGTTTCGCGAAGAAGGCACGCGGCACCGCTTCCTCTCCGCGATGCTCTGGTTCGGATTTCTGTTGTCGATCCTCGCCACCGTCCAGAGCTTCAGCGCGAAGGGCAGAGTATTCTGGCTCTTTGAAACGCCTTACACCGATTTCGTGATGGGGCCGATGCTTTCGAGCAACGACTACGCCGCCTTCATCGAAGCCCTGCTGCCGGCCGCCCTATATGAGGCCATGTGCCGCCGGCGAGGCACCTTGCTCCACAGCACGATGGCCGCCGTCATGTACGCGTCCGTGATTGTCTCCGCATCGCGAGCCGGCGTGGCGTTGACGACGGCCGAGATGGTGCTGGTGCCCCTGCTCGTGTGGATCCGGCGGGAGCCCATAGGCGCGTCAACGGGCGTTCGCTCGCTACGCATCGCCATCCTGGTAGTGGTCCTGGTGGCGGTGGTGGGAGCGGGACCCCTGTGGAACCGGATTCTCGAACCCGACCCTATGGCGGGGCGGCGGGAATTCGCGCAATCCTCCTGGCAGATGGCAATCTCTCACCCGTGGATGGGGGTCGGGCTTGGGACGTGGTCCACCGTCTATCCGGCTTACGCCTTGGTCGATTTAGGGATGACCGTTAACGAGGCTCATGACGACTGGCTCCAATGGACGGCTGAGGGCGGTTTTCCCTTCGGGGTGATGATGGTGTCCCTGTTCCTCTGGTCTCTTCGTCCGGCATTCCGTTCGGTCTGGGGTTTGGGGGTGATTGCGGTGTTCCTGCACGCCCTGGTGGACTACCCGTTCGCGCGGCCGGCGCTCGGGGCGTGGCCGATTCTCGTCCTGTCGATGATTGCCGCTTCCGAAGGCGGGCGGAAGCACGTTGGCCGGCCGTGAAAGGCGTTATACTACTCGCTGGCCGTCACACTGGCGAGGGGATCCCTTATGAGCGCGGTTCACGCCACAATCTCGCACCTTAACGGCCAGCTCGGGGAACGCGCCGAGCTGGCTCACGAATGCCTCTACTACATGACGATGATGCGCGAAATGGAGGACCGCATTGAGCGCAAACTTTATCGCCAGGGGAAGATCGTAGGCGGTGTGTACGTTGGACGCGGTCAGGAAGCCATCCCGGTCGGCACCGCCCTGCTGGCCACCGAGGACGATGTCCTGCTGCCCTCCCACCGGGACATGGCTGTGCTGCTGATTCGCGGCGTGCCTGCCCGCCGCATCTTCGCCCAGTACATGGGCCGCATGGGCGGACTCACGCGCGGCCGCGAAGGCAACATGCACATGGGCGACCTGAAGCTCCGCCTGGTGTCGATCATCAGCGCGCTGGCCGCCACCGTGCCGGTAGCCGCCGGCGCCGCCCTTGCGCTGCGTTACCAGGGTAAGAATGGGGTGGCTTTCAGCTATTTCGGCGACGGTGCTACCAGCCGCGGGACTTGGCACGAAGGCGTGAATTTCGCCACCGTGCAGAAGCTGCCGGTGATCTTTATCTGCAACAACAACCAGTACGCCTACTCCACGCCCCTCAACGCCCAGATGGCCTGTGCTAACGTGGCCGACCGCGGCCCGGCGTACAACATGCCCGCCGAGATCGTGGATGGCAACGACGTGCTGGCGATTCACGCCGCCACACAGCGCGCGGTAGCGCATGCCCGCTCCGGCGCCGGTCCTTACCTGATCGAGTGCAAGACCTTCCGCATGACCGGCCACTCCGCGCACGACGCTGCTCACTACGTTCCTCCCGGCATGTTCGAGGAGTGGGCCAAGCTCGACCCCATCACCCGCCTGCAGGACAAGATGCTGGGGGAGGGCTGGGCGGACCAGAACGCCCTCGACGAGATGCGATCGTCCATTCTGCGGGACATCGATGAGGCCGTAGCATGGGCCGAACAGAGTCCTCATCCCGATCCCGCGACACTGGTTTCGGACGTCTACGAGAACTCGTGAGCATGTCCACAACCTACCTGGAAGCCATCCGCGAAGGTCTTTGGGAGGAGATGGAGCGCGACCCCAACGTGTTCCTGCTGGGGGAGGACATCGGTGTGTACGGCGGCGCGTTCAAAGTCACCGCCGGATTCGTCGAACGGTTCGGGGAACGGCGCGTGGTGGATACGCCCATCTCCGAGGAGGCCATCGTGGGCGCGGCCATCGGGGCTTCCTACATGGGGTTGCGGCCGGTGGCCGAGATGCAGTTCGCCGACTTCATCTCCTGCGGCTTCGACCAGATCGTGAACTTTGCCGCCAAGAGTCGTTACCGCTGGGACGCTCCGGTGCCCATCGTGATCCGCGCGCCTTCCGGTGGCGGGATTCACGGCGGGCCCTTCCATTCGCAAAATCCGGAAATGTGGTTCGTCAAGACTCCCGGTCTGAAGGTGGTCTGCCCGGCGACGGCTTACGATGCCAAGGGCCTGATCAAGTCGGCGATCCGCGATAACGATCCGGTCCTCTTCTTCGAGCACAAGGGCCTCTACCGCAAGATCAAGGAGGATCTTCCGGCGAGCGAGTACACCGTTCCGATCGGCAAGGCCAAGGTGATCCGCGAAGGCCGGGATCTCAGCATCATCACCTACGGCGCGATGGTTTGGGTGGCTCTCGAGGCGGCGGACAAGCTGGAGGAAGAAGGGGCGTCCGTGGAAGTGGTGGACCTCCGCACGCTCCAGCCGCTGGATCGCGAGACGGTACTGGAGAGCGTGCGGAAGACTTCGAAGGTATTGCTGCTGCATGAAGACACGCGCACCGGCGGCATGGCGGGCGAATTGGCCGTCAGCATCACCGAGAGCGCGTTCGAGTACCTGGACGCTCCGATTGTGCGCGTGACGGCTCCGGACACGCCCGTTCCGTACAGCGCGGCATTGGAGGACGAGTTCCTGCCGAATGCCGAAAAAGTGATCGAAAAGGCCCGCTGGCTCTTCCGATATTGACGAGGCGCAGGCACTCCTGCCTGTACCCATGGGCCGTCGGCCCACCGAAATTCATGAAAACCCGTGCCGGCTACGCGATATGTGCCCCGCGTGTCGCTACATACACCGCGTACAACGACTGGCTGGCGGCCATGAACAGCCGATTGCGGTGCGCTCCACCGAAACAGATGTTGGCACAGATCTCCGGCAGCAGGATCGCACCAATGCGCTCGCCGCCCGGCGAGAAGACGTGCACTCCGTCGTATCCCGCGCCCACCCAGCCGGCACCCGTCCAGATGTTGCCGTCGATATCCGCGCGAATGCCGTCGGCCAATCCTCCCGAGGTCGATTTGCCTTTCCACTCCATCGAGATGAACTGCTTGCCGTTGCGCAGCTTGCCATCGGCTACGTCGAACACCTTGATGATGTTGGGGGCTTCGGGGTAGTGCGTGGATCCGGTGTCGCAGATGTAGAGCTTCTTGTAGTCGGGCGAGAAACAGAGGCCGTTCGGCTTGAACAGTTCGTTGGTCACCAGGTCCATCTTGCCGGTCTTGGGGTCGAGCCGGTACACCGCCTCCTTGATTTCCAGCGGCGCCTTGGTGCCCTCGTACTCCCCCAGAATCCCGTAACCGGGATCGGTGAACCAGATGCCGCCGTCCGGGTGGACCACGATGTCGTTCGGCGCATTCAGCTTCTTTCCCTGCCACTGGTCCGCCAACACCGTGACCTCGCCGTTGGGCTCGTACCGGACCACGCGTCGCGTGACATGCTCGCACGAAAGCAGCCGGCCTTCGTAATCGAAGGTGTTGCCGTTGGAGTAGTTCGAGGGCTTGTGCAGCACGCTGAAATGGCCGTCTTCCTCCAGCCACCGGAGTTGCCGGTTGTTGGGAATGTCGCTGAACACCAGGTAGCCGCCCGCCCCGCTCCACGCCGGCCCCTCAGCCCACAGAGTCCCGGTATATAGCCGCTGGATGGTCGTGTTGCCGACCTTGTACTTCCCAAAGCGCTGGTCCAGCACTATGATGTCGGGATCGGGATAGTGGATCGGCTCCTTCCCGCTCCAGTCGCGTTGCGTCTGTGCGGCGGCGGCCCCCAGACCCGTGCCGGCGGCCGCCAGTTTCAGAAATGATCGGCGTAGCAACGTTCGATGTAACGCGCTCATGGTGGCTCCTCGCTTCGATTTCGGGCAGTTCCGAAGTATACATCGGAACCGCGCGTCAATACATCATCCAGCCGGCATCCACGTTCAGGCATTGGCCCGTCATGCCGTCGCTCAGCTCGGAACAGAGAAACAGGCAGACGCGCGCCACATCCAGAGGCATCAGGCGCCGTTGCAAACTCTGATGCGCCATAAACTCCTTCGCCTGCTCCTCGGACACGAAGCGTGCTTCGGACTCCGTCTTGATCGCGCCTGGCGTGATGCAGTTGATGTGCACATTGTGCGGGCCCATTTCGCGCGCCAGCGACCGGGTAAGCCCGATCACGCCGCCCTTCGATGACACGTAGTGAGTCATGTTGGCCATCCCCAGGTGGAACGTGACCGAGGAGATGTTGACCACCTTGCCCGCGCGGTGCGCCACCATGTGAGGGATCACCGCCTGCAGGCACAGGAACATGCTCTTGAGATTGACCGCCTGCATCTCGTCCCAATGCTCTTCGGTCATACTGAGAAACGGCTGCCGGGGATAAATGCCGGCGTTATTTACCAGGATATCGATCCGGCCGAAGCGCCCGACCGCCGCGGATACGGCCGGAGCGATGTCGACGGGGTTCCGCACATCCCCTGTAAACGCCTCGGCCCACCTTCCCGCGGCGCCGATCGAATCCGCCACCGACCGATTCCGCTCCCCGTCGCGATCCAGAAGAAACACCCGCGCGCCCTCGGACGCAAACAGGTGGGCGACCGACTCACCGATTCCGGTGGCGGCTCCGGTGACGAGGGCAGTTTTCGACTCGAGCAGCATGTCTCTCCTTCCGTCCTTGCATGATATCTGAAACGTGCCGTCTTCGAGACTCGTCTGTGCAGGGGCTCTACAACCGGCACAAAAGCGTATAGAATTGCTTCTAAAGGAGGCACCCTGTGGTGCGGTATTCCTGCGTTCGGGCCAACCTGTTGGTTTCCGTCGTCCTGATGTGGGCCGTGTCCGCGGCGGCACAGACTTATCCCGGTCAGTACCCGCCGACCACCTATCCACCCACCACGTATCCGCCCGGCACCTATCCGCCCGGCACGTACCCGCCGGGAACCTATCCGCCGAATACCTATCCGACGCGGCTGCCGGGAGGCGTTCCGGTCGGCCTGCCTGTGCCCGAAGTCAAGCTTCCCAAGAAGGACTCCAAGTCGAAGAACGACGACACCAGGATGACGCTCTCGTCTGTTGACGGCACGTTTCGGCGAATGGGCGAAAAGGACCTGCTTCTGCAGGCCGCGCACCAGCGGATCCTGCGCTTCCGGCTGCTGGCCAAGACGCGCTTCCTGAGTAAGGACGGCGACCCGATCCGCGACTCTTTGCTGCATCCCGGCGATCAGCTATCCGTCTCGGTCAATCCCGATGATGTGGAGACTGCCCTGCGGGTAACCCTCCTGCGGGCCGGGACTCCGGCCGAGCGCGGCGCGGCCGAAGATCGTGTGGACGAAGCTGCGGTACACACTCCTCGCACTGGGGATTTCGGCAAGCCGCACACAGTATCCGCGCGAGATAAGTCTTCCGAGCCGGAAGTGACCACCAGCGATGCCGAGCCTTCCAAGCCGGAGCCCTCAGCGGCGCCGGCAGCCCGTGCCGATGCGCCAGCGGAATCCGGCGCCGCGACGGCACGCGGATCCGCGCCCCCCGCGCCGGCCCCTGCCGACGCACCGGCGTCTTCATCCGGAGCCTCCATCGCGAACATGTCCGACACGCAGATTCTGGCGGAAGCGCGAAGCGCCTCCTCAGCCTACACCGCGGGCCTTCCGAATTTTCTGGCGGAGCAGGCCACCACGCGGTACTTCAGCGCCGGCCTCCCGGCGCGATGGGAGACCATCGACGTGGTGACCGCTGACGTGGCCTACGTGAACGGCAAGGAAGATTATCGCAACCTCAAAATCAACGGGATCCCCACCAACCGGCCTCCGGAGCATTCGGGAACCTGGTCGACCGGCGAGTTTTCGACAACACTGGAAGACGTGCTGTCGCCGATTACCAACGCTCGTTTCCGCCGCCGCGGCGATGACAGGATCGCGGGCCGGTCGGCATTGGTCTACGACTACACGGTGGCGCAGGCCACCTCCCACTGGACGATGGTCGCGCCCGATGGCCGCCAGTACAACCCCGCGTACACCGGCTCCGTCTGGATCGACAAGGAGACCCGGCGCGTTTTGCGGATCGAGCAGACCACCTCCTCGCTTCCGGGCGATTTTCCGATCAACAGCGCGGAATGCGTACTGGTATACGGCTTCGCGAAGATCGACCAGCGCAGCTACCTGCTTCCCGCCACAAGCGAGAACATCGGCTGCATGCGGGGCAGCGGAACGTGCAGCCGCAACGTAATCGTCTTCCAGAATTACCGCAAGTTTGAAACCGAGTCGAACGTCAAGTTTGACAAGTTCGTTGCCAAGGCCAATTAACTCCGCGCGCCGCCGCGGGATATCCTGGGAAGTCCTATGCCTACACATCGTCCGCTGACAGTTTGTCTGCTCCTCGTCCTGGCCGGGGTTCGGGCTCCGGCCCAACCGGCCATGCGCGATCCCACCACGATTACGGTCCTGAAGCCGGCACGCGTCTTCGATGGCGAGGCCATGCATGAGGGCTGGGCAGTGCGGGTGCGCGCGGGCAGGATCGATGCCGCCGGACCCGCCTCCGGGATCGACGCCGCGAATGCCAAAGTAGTGGACCTGCCGGGCACGACCCTCATGCCCGGCCTGGTGGAGGGACACTCGCATATCCTGCTCCACGCCTACAACGAGACCTCCTGGAACGACCAGGTGGCGCACGAGGGCTTAGCCTTGCGCGTGGCGCGCGCGGTGAATCACCTGCGTGCCACACTGATGGCCGGCTTCACGACCATTCGCGACCTGGGCACCGAAGGCGCACAGTACGCCGACGTCGAGTTGAAGCAGGCGGTCAACCAGGGGATCATTCCCGGGCCGAGGATCCTGGCTTCCACGCGCGCGATCGTGGCCACGGGCAGCTACGCGCCCAAAGGCTTTGCCCTGGAGTGGAGGGTGCCGCAGGGGGCCGAGGAAGCCGACGGAGTGGACAGCCTGATCCGCGTGGTCCGCGACCAGATCGGGCACGGCGCCGACTGGATCAAGATGTACGCCGACTATCGCTACGGCCCCAGTCCCGGCGCGCATCCCACCTTTTCGCTCGAGGAGCTGAAGCTCGCGGTGGAGACGGCGAAGAGCGCGGGTGTGCCGGTGGCGGTGCACAGCTCCACGCCCGAGGGCATGCGGCGCGCAATCCTGGCCGGCGTGGAGACCATCGAGCACGGCGACGGCGGCACGCCCGAGATCTTCAAGATGATGGCCGAGCACCACGTGGCGCTCTGTCCGACCCTGGCGGCGGGCGATGCCACCAGTTCGTACGCCGGGGCGCGGCGGGGGCAAGGGCAGGAGCCGCCCTCCATCACGCGCAAGCGGGCCAGCTTCAAGGCGGCGATGGAGGCCGGCGTGACGATCATCAGCGGCAGCGATGTCGGGGTGTTCAATCACGGAGAGAACGCCCGGGAGTTGGAGCTGATGGTGGCCTACGGTATGCCGGCGGTGGACGCTCTGAAGGCCGCCACGTCTGTGGCGGGCAGCGTGCTGCACATGGAGATCGGGCAGGTGAAGCCCGGCATGTTCGCCGACCTGATCGCGGTGGAAGGCGATCCGACGAAGGACATTTCCGCGATCCGCAAGGTGAGCTTCGTGATGAAGGCGGGGACGGTTTACAAGCCTTGATCGCCGTGGCGCGCGCACTCGTGCCGGCACTGGTGCCTGCCGCGTCGCGACTCCTCGGGACGCTTTTTGGCCGCCAGCGTCTAGGATCGAACCAAGACCAAGATCAGAACAGTTACACAAGCAAACTCAGATCCAGAGCGACCGTCCCCACGGTGGCCATGAAGAACGGCGATTTTTCCGCGCTCCTGCCCACCACCGTCATCTACGATCCCAATTCCATCAACGCCGCGGGGCAGCGCACTCCGTTCCCCGGCAACATCATTCCCGCCTCCGATTTCAGCAAGGCCGGGCAGGCGATTCTGGGATTGTTCCCCGACCCGAACCTTCCGGGCGGTATGGGGCTCACGGTAGGCTACGTCGGGTCTAATCCAAGGGCACACATCTCGACGCCAGTACAATGCCAACCTGCCGATGCCTTCGGCACTCTTCAATCAAACAACCGTCCCTAGAAGACGCCGAAGCGGAATCGACGGTGATGCCGGCAAGTGCCGGGTCAAGCTGGCCTTTGCAGGGCCTTTTGGAAAGCCGGTCCTACTGCGCCGTCAGGAACGCGCGATTCAGGAATACCGCCATCTGCGCTCGCGTGTTGGGAGTGTCCGGGCAGTATGCCGTCGCCGAGCAGCCCGAGGTGATCCCCAGGTCCCGAAGCTTCTGGATATAAGCGAAAAGCGGATGGCCGGCCGGCACGTCCGTGAAATAAGGCTGCGAAGTGAACGTGAAATCGTTGCCCGTTACCCCACGCACGAGAAATACCGCCATCTGGCCCCTCGTCACTGGCGAATCGGGACAATAGTTCGCCCCTCCGCATCCCGCCGTGATGCCCAGATCCTTCATCCGTTGAATGTACTGGAAGAACGGATGGGAGGCCGGCACGTCCACGAAATACGGAGTATTGCTGTACGGGAAGGAACCGCCGCGGCTGAGCGCACGGACGATGAAGACCGCCATCTGGCCTCGCGTCACACTGGCGTCCGGACAATAGCTGGTAGTCGAACAGCCCGAAGTAATTCCATAGAACGACATCAACCGGATGTAGTCCGCGTAGGGGCTCCCAGCCGTCACGTCGGCAAACGGCGCGGCCGGGTCCGTTCCGCTCTGGATGATGTTGATTGCCTCACCGGCCGCGGTAATCGACCCGGCGCGGGGAGCCGGCGCGCTGTTCGCCGTCACCGAATAGGCAATGCTTCCGGGCCCCGACCCTGCCGCCGCCGAACCAATCGTGATCCACGCCGCTGCCGCTGACGCCGCCCAACTACAGCCAGCGGCCGTCGCGAGCGACACGGTGCCCGACCCCGATTGCGCGCCGAAACTCGCGCTCACAGGCGAGAGCGAATACGTACAGCCCGTTGACTCGCTGCCGGACTGCGTCAACGGGAACGTGGTTCCTGCCAGCGAAATGGTTCCGGTTCGCGCATTCGCCGCGCTGTTCGCACCAGCCGCGTACGTCACCGAGCCGCTTCCCGTTCCCGAACCGGCGCCGCTCAAAGTTATCCAATAGGCGTTGGAACTTGCTGTCCACGGGCATTCCGGCCCGCTGGCTGTAATCGCCACTGTCCCGGTTGCTCCACCCGGCGGCGCGGTGGCCGCCGTCGGAGAGATCGTGAACGTGCAGTTGCCGGCAGTTCCGTTGGCGAGTGGCGCCTGGCTGATGGTGAACACCTGGCCAGCCACGGTGATGGTTCCGGTACGCGCCGCGCCCGGGTTGGCGGACAAACCGAAATCCACTTGCCCGTCGCCGCTGCCCGCCGCCGCTGCCGCAATCCAGTCCGAATCGCTGGAGGCAACCCAATAGCAGCCGCTGGTTGCCTTCACGGCAAACGACCCCCACGCCGTCGTGCCCGGAAACGACATCGAGGCCGGACTCACCGCATACGTGCAGCCCCCGAAAGCGTAACTGTAGTCCCACGACACGTTCGCCTGGTAAGTCATAACCAAGCCTTCATCGCTCTCCGTCTGGGGGCCGGTGGTGGCGGCGTAGTGCTTCCCGGCGTTGACCGGCCCGCTCCCCGAGTATGGCGTCGCACCCTGCGAATAAAAATCGCCTTTGGGCTTCTGATCGCCCCACAAGTCCATGATCAGGCTGATCACCATCTGCGGGTCGTCGTTATTCATGTCTACCGGACCGGAGCGAGTCGTCGTTCCGCACGCCGTCGTCGTGACTTCCTCCCAGTCGCCCGCAGCCGTGAAATCGGAGCGATACAACTGGTCGTACGCCACGACCGCGTACTCATAAAACCCGTTGTAGTTATGGAAGTACCCGCCGCCCGGAAGGTCTGGGCCGCCGGGAGGGAACTTCCATGCATAGGTGAACTTCTCGGTATAGACGATCGTGCCGGGGCACTTGGGGTCGGTGACCGGGGTAGTCTCGATCCTGGTTCCGCCCCCCTGCCACAGCACGCTCTTGTAGTCGCTCCAGTTGAGCGTGAAATAGGCCCCCGTTCCGGGAACCGTGGCGCTCCTGTCGATGCTGAGCGTATGGCTGAAACTGGCGGTGAATCGTGTTGATGTATCGCCTTCCGTGCCGATCCGCGAGTAGTACCCGTTGAGGCGCCTTTGGTAATGGAGCGAAAGCCGAGGCTCCTGGCCAAGGGCGAGGCCGGCGGCGGAAAGCAGGATGACCAGGCGCGTCGGAACTGTGCGCATAGCCGC
>Ga0335081_10019270_pt1 | contig 11033 bp, 11 predicted proteins | sample Lox_Sample_35_FD_206713 | JGI IMG/M metagenome (GOLD analysis project Ga0335081, IMG submission 206713) | Soil microbial communities from Loxahatchee National Wildlife Refuge, Florida, United States - Lox_Sample_3.5 | ecosystem: Environmental > Terrestrial > Soil > Wetlands | place: USA...
TGGTTCGACTGTGCCAGGATCAGCGCGACCGACCCGGGGAGGGTCGGCCGGGCGGTGAGGTCACTGCTGCCAGAAGACGGCTAGGAGCACGGCGATCCCGAGCACTACCGTGATCACGTCAAGGGGATGGATGCGGTAACTGCCGATCCATGTCCCCGGGCGGCGCGTGACGGGGCTGGGGATTTCGCGGATGGTGACCCGGGCGCGGCGCGGCATCAAGGGCGCCGGGCCCGGATCCGGCGGCTGGAGGAGTGAGCTGACGGGACCGCCGCGCGCGGGGAGGGGGTCGCGGCGGTCCCGCCGACGTGGGGGAGGGCGGTCAGCGTAAGGGTCCGCTCTGTGCACGCTCGCTCCTTCCCCTTGTCGGCAGCCGACGGGGAAGCGGCTGCCGGCGCTTGTCATGTCCACGTGTCGCGCATCGCACTACTTCTTCCTGACCAGGGGCCGCGTGGTTGCCGGCTGGTTGTCAGGCCCCATTGGGCGCGCATGGCGTCCTCCTTCGCCGTGACGAAGCCATACGCCCATTCCACCCCGAGCGTTGTTGCTCTGTGTAGGCGAATAGAAGAGAATAGTCACTAAGATAGCCTAGCGTAAGAGGCTGTGACTATCCGTGTCTAGTTCTGGCCGTCCTTGCCGGGCTATGCGCCCGGCACTTCTGGCATCGCATGGAAAGGTAAGGATTCTCACGCAGAGACGCGGAAGCCCCGCCAGTGGGTGACCGGGCTTCATAGGGCATGTGTATCTCAGGCCCTTCGCGCATATATGAACCCTCTGCGTAGGGAATGTAGACCCGGTGCTCGCCGTGGTACTTCAGCCCGTGGAAAGCGCGTGGCATGGTTCCAGGTCCGCAGGTCGGGGTGCTCAGGGCCCCCGGTCACCTAGGCCAGGGCAGCTGGGACCGCGGCTGCGTTGGCGCTACCAGCCTCCTTAAACCCGAGCCACAGCGGCGTGCCGCCTAGGGGCAGGTGACTGTAGATCGACCCGGGCAGCGGCCACGGTTGCCATTGGATCGGCCACCCGGGCCAACTCCCCATGCCCGTTCCCGTCCCGCTCCCGGATCTCGAACACCAGCATCCTCGACGGACGCCACGCGTATCGACCTCAGGCGATAGGCCGAGTCTTCGGCTACGCGTCCGCCGGTCAGATCGCCGTCAGGCATGTCTCCAGTCTGCCTAATACCCACAACCAGACACCAGCCGCCTGACCAGGCCAGACCGCCGGATGACCCGGACTACCTACGAAATTGACGCACACCCCCGGGCCAGCGCCGCGCCATGAAACTGCTGCAAGCGCATGACCGCAGGTGGCGGCGTTCCGCGGCTTGACGGAAAGGGCCGTTATCAGCCATCCAGAGGATGGCCGCCACCCGGAGGAGGGAAGGGAGGATCGCCCTCGGCTTACCGGCAGCGGGCAGCGCCGACGTGGATCACAGCGACATCGCGAACGGTGAATGGCCGGGGCGCCGGGCTTGCATCCGGTACCTAGGTACAGGGTTACCGTGGCGGCATGACCACCAATGACCCAGTCTGGGCGCCGCAGGCGTGTACCCTGCCCGCCGCCGAGCGGCCGGTGCGGGTGGCCGAGTTCGACGAGCTGTTCGCCACCGGGCTGCGCGGCCAGCAGCGACTGGCCCGCACCCGGCTACGGTGGCGGCTGGATGTGGCCGCCGAAGCCACCGCCCGGGACCTGACCAGCCGGGAGACCGAGTGCTGCTCGTTCTTCACCTTCACCTTCACCTTCGCCCCGGCCGGCGACGCGCTCCAGCTCGACGTCGAGGTACCGGCCGGACACGCCGGCGTCCTGGACGCGCTCGCCAGCCGGGCCGCCGCCGGGATGCGCCGGTGACCGGGCTGCGCAGCAGCCAGGCCGCGGCCGTGGCCGGGGTGAACCGGCAGACACTGCGCTACTACGAACGCCGCGGGCTGCTCGCCGAGCCGCCGCGCAGCCTTGGCGGGCACCGGCTCTACCCGGCCGAGGCCGTCACCGCGCTGCGGGTCATCAAGGCCGCCCAGCGGCTCGGGTTCACCCTGGACGAGGTGGCCGGCCTGCTCGACGCGGGCCACCACCGGCTCGGCCAGCGCCCCCAGCCCGGACTGCACGCGCGCGCCCGGGCCAAGCTGGCCGAGGTGGAGGCGAAGATCGCCGACCTGCAGGTCATCGCCGCGCCGCTCCGCGCCGCCGTCGACGCCGACTGCCACGACCTGGTCGGCTGCGCCGGCAACCCGCGCTGCCCGATCCCGTTCGCCCCCATCGCCCACGGAGCCCCGAGTTCCGGAGTTTGCTGATCGCGCCGGGCGGCTGCTGCCCTCCATCCTGACCGGTCTGACCAGGCCGGGCTGCGCAGCGTGCTGCGGGCCGCCGGCGTGCTCTGCGGCGTCGGCCGGGGCCGCCGCGGGAGCCTGCTTCGACCTGCTGACCGCCCTTCTTGACTCGTGGACGCTGTGGGCCGAGGTGACCGGGAATCCGCGCACCGCGCGCCGGTGGCGTGAGCAGTACCTGGCGCTGACCTTCAGCACGGGCCGGTACGTGCCCTATGAGTCGCTGGTCGCCCGGGCCGCCGAGATGCGAGGTCTGGACCCGGCGCTCGCGCAGCGGCTGACGCAGGCGTATGGCCAGCTGCGGCCGTGGTCCGAGGCCCCACCGGATGACGCCAGCCCTTTTCCATGTGCTCAGAACGAACGGCGCGAACAATCTGGGAGGCATCTGCTTATGTCCTCCTGGTGCTTCTTACCCGACCACGTCCTCCGGCCTCATGAACGTGGAAATATCAGAACTCGGCACGCAGTCCTTCTTCTGCCGACGCCGCCTCTTCCTGACGGCAGCCGACTCAGGCGGCTCGTAGCCCGGATCGGCCCAGCCGCAGCGCTCACATGTACCGCCGACGAGCCGGTACGACCCGCAGCTCTCGCACCGCAGGCGCTGCCGGCCCAGCCGAATCCGGGCGGCGGTGAAGATGCCGAGCAGGTGCTCGACCGCCTTGAGCCCGATCTCCGCGTCCATGCGCATGGCGTTTTTGGCATGGGTCAGCCAGTTGACGTACGACCAGGTCTCGACCGCCAGCTTCTTGAGATAGGAGCGCAGGTAAGCATTGGACTCGCCTTCGGACAGCCGGTTGGCGAGCAGCTCAGTCCACGCTTTGAAGTCGGCAGCCTTGGGAGCAGCCTGCCCGGCGGGCACCAGCTCGTCGCTGGCGGTCTCGCCGACGAAAGAGACTAGGCACTCCCGCAGGCGCACGCCGACCGCCTGGAAGTCTTCAGCTTCATCGCCAGCAGCGTAGGCATCGAACGCCTGCTCCCAGCGCCGCCACGACCCGGCCAGCAAGGCCTCCGGCCCTGGCGTTACAGGCACCCGGCGGTCATGAAGGTACGACACGCGAAGAGAGAGACCGATGTGGAAGGTCAGTGCCACGTCCCGGCTCTTGAAATCCTCCTGGCTGTAGAGGTTGACCGGCTCGGTGATCACCCACCACCGGCTGTCCGCGCAGTGCACGTCCCAGATGTCGTGCCGTACCGGGCCCACCAGCTCAGAGGCCGCCTTCTCCAGGTGGATGACCTGCTCGTGAGCCTGGTCTTCCACGTAACCGCGGATGGCTTCCGTCTGCCGTTTGGTTGCCCGCATGCCCTGTCTCTCCCTCGGCCGGGAAACCGGCTCCGCGCTTGAGTATCTCGGCCTCATCTAAAGGCCCTTGTCGTATGTATGCTATACAGTCATGGCAAGGCAAGCGTACAGCAGGGAGCGGCGATGCAGACGGTAGTGAGGGTCCCGGCGATCCAGGGCCACATGGGCGGCCGCGAGTACTACACCATCAGCATGAAGATCAAGACAGTACCTCGGTTCTTCGAATTCCAGAACTACAGGGCACTAGAGCCCGAGCAGCGAGCCCAGCGGGTCTTGAACAAGCAGAGGGTCCCGGCGATCCGCGACTATCTGCTCCAGAATCCGGACAGCTACGTCTTCAGTTCGATCACCGCCAGCTACCAACTGCCTGACGGAGTGGACGACTCGGCGCTGTTCGAGCCCTATGAAGACGGGTCGGATATCGGCATTCTGAACCTGCCGATGGAAGCCGACCTCCTGATCAACGACGGGCAGCACCGCCGTGCCGGGATTGCCGCCGCCCTCGAGGAGGACCCATCGATCGGCGAGGACTCGATCTCGGTTGTCCTGTTTCCCTTCGAGGACAACGACCGGGCACAGCAGATGTTCAGCGACCTGAACCGGACGGCCCAGCCCACCACGAAGAGCCTCAATATCCTGTACGACCACCGCGACAGGCTTTCGAACATCACGATGACGCTCACCACCGCGGTGGACGTCTTCAACGGCCGGGTGGACAAGGAGCACGCGTCGCTGGCCAAGCGGTCCCCGGCGTTGATCACGCTCAGCTCACTGCACGACGGCACCAAGGAACTGCTCGGCGACATCGACGAAGAGACCTTCCGCGAGAAACTGGACCTGGCCGTCGCCTTCTGGCAGACCGTCGCGTCATCGATCCCGCCGTGGGCCCAGGTGGCTGCCGGCCGGGCGACCGGCCCCCAGATCCGCGAAGGCACCATCTGCAGCCACGCCGTGACCATGCGTTCTATCGGCGCTGCTGGCCGGGCCGTCGTCGCCCAGCGGCCCGACGACTGGGCGTCGCGGATCCGCGAGGTCTTCACAGTCATCGACTGGTCCCGGGCCAACCCCGAATGGGAAGGTGTCGTCGTGGCCGAGGGCGACGTCCTGAACCGGCGGCAGAACCAGCGGGACTTCGCCGAGCTGATCCGCGTCAAGCTGGGCGTGGCGACCGCGGAGGAGCGGCTGCGCCGCCTCGTCCACCAAATCGGCCACAATCGGCCGGACCTCGCGCTGACGGCGAGGCTTCGCGCCGCGGACACCCGCGAGGCCGCCATCGCCGACGTCGCCCAGCTCGAGTCGGACGGCCAGGTCCGAGCCGGGACCGCGGCCGAGCTGAAGGAGCTGATGGGCGAGGTGTTCGTGATATGAACGGTGTTTCCTTCACTGCTGGGCGCGCCGCGGGCGATGCCGCGATTTCCAACACCGACATCGTGCTCGTGGTCCTGGACGACCTTGGCGGCGCCGACCGGCCGGTCCACATCGAGGATGTCGCCGAGGCTGCGTGGCAGCAGGTGCCCGCCCGGTTTTCCTGGCCCAAGCTCCAGAAGTACCCCGACCTGGACGCTGTCGACGTGACGCTCCGCGCCGCGAAGAAGAACGAAGGCCTGGTTACCGGATCGAAACGCGAGGGCTGGATGCTGACGCGGGCCGGCGTCGATCGCGCCCGCCAACGCGAGGCACCGGTCAGAGACTTCGTCCAGCGACTCGGGCGGGCCGGCCGCACCGGGAATCGCCGGGAGCGCGGCGGCCAGGACTCCTCGGCCGCGCGGCGGCTCGCGCAGCTCCGCCAGAGCACCGCCGCTGTCAAGCACAAGGCCGGCCGGCTTGACGACATTACCGTGTACGACTTCCTGGCCTTCTTCAATATCAACCAGTACATGCCCTCACATAAGTACAGGACCAACAGGCAGGCGGTGGAGAACCTCGCTCGCGACGACCAGGAGCTCCTGGCGACAGCCGACTACCTCCACTCCCGGTACGGCGATACCTACAAAACTCAGCTCCAAGGAGGCGGCGCGCGCCATGGCGCTTAACGGTTTCGAGATGGAATCCAACGTCGCACGCGACGTCCTGAGCACCGCCAGTAGCTTCGGGAGCCTGCCCAAGGTGCTCGCCGAGTACGTGACCAACTCCATCGACGCCCGGGAGAACGGCCAGACCGTGCACGTCACGATCAGCAAGCGCCGCTCCTACGGCGGCGGGACCCGGCTTGTCATCACCGATGACGCCCGCGGCATGGACGACGCCGACCTGCGCCGCTTCTTCTTCATGCACGCCGAGAATGAAGACCGCCGGCGCGGACGCAGGACGCGCGGACGGTTCGGAACCGGGAAAGCCGCAGCCTTCGGCATCGGCTCATCCCTGCAGGTAGAGACACGGCGGAAGGGCCGGAAGTGGGTCGTTCGGCTGGAGAAGGATGAGCTCGAAACTGCGATCCGGGAGCGCCGCAAGCCCAGGCCGGACGTACAGGCCGACGGTACGCCAACGATGGAGGCCAACGGCACCTCCATCATCATCGACGGCATCACCAAAAACGTCGACGAGCCGCGCATCGCCCGCGAACTCTGTCGGCGGCTCGGGCGACAGCTCGACGCTCACGAGGTCATGCTCTTCACCAGCCGAGTCGAGACCGTGGAGCCCCGCGCAGCCCGGACCTGGCCCCCGTTCCGCTCGGCCAGTCATCCAGTGGCGGCCGTGATCGGCGACGGCGTCATCTGTACGATCAAGGCGGCGGCGACCGCCGTCGATGACGGCATCCGCGGTGTCATCGTGACCGCTAACGACTTTCCGGTCGCACAGATCGAGGCAACCGGCGACTACGCCGCCCGGATCTTCGGCCACTGCGACGTCCCGGCGCTGGAACGCGACGAGAGCACGCCAGGGCCGTACACCGACGCGCGAGACCTCAGCCTCAACGAAGACAACGGCACGGCCGGGCCGCTCGCCGCCTGGCTGCGCGAGCGCCTCGCCATCGTGACCCGGGACCTGGCCGCAGAGGAGCGCGAGCGCCGGGCACGCGCCAGGGACGAGGCCCTGCGCCGGGCCGCATCGAAGATGGAGGCCGTACTTAACCGTCACTACCAGGGCGAGTTCCGCCGTACGCGGACGCAGGCCGGCGATGTCGGCAAGCGCCCGACCACCGTGACAGAAGATCCCGATGGCCAGCTTGTCCGACCCAACGAGGATGGCGTGGCCGGTTACGGGTTCGGACCGGGCGGGACCGGCCCGGCCCCCGGTCACCACGAAGAGTCCGGCGAGCCGACGCAGAAGACCACCGCCGAAGTCCGGCCGCGGGAGCGCGACCCCTTCGGCGAAGGCCGCGGCGACTACGTCAGGACGAACCCTCAGCGGCCCCGCCGGCAATCCCGGTCGGGGGGTTTCAAGATCGACTGGGAGAACGCAGGCCTTGACGCGCCACGCTCTAACTACATCGAAAGCGCTGACCATCCTCATCAACCTCGACCACCCGGAGATCGCGGCTGCCTACGCGGAAGGGGACCGGTCGCCGCTGTTCCGGATGCTCGTATTCGAGGCAGCGGCGCAGGAATACTGCTACGCCACGGCATACCAGCAGCTCGAGGAGGACCTGTCGATGGACGGCTCGGACACCGTGCAATACATCCGCACGACCATCGACTTGCTGACTCGCGACATCGCCGAGGTCGTCGCCGATCTGGCCTGGCTGCCCATGCCCGCTACTGCGACTGGCTGAGCTCCTGGGGCGGGATCTGCTTCTGGGGCGCCTGGGCCTCAGCCTTGATGAGCCTGCACATCCGCCTCACGGCATCGTCGATCGACATCCCGCCAGGCGAGGGAATCGGAACGTAGGTGACCCGGCCCTCCGGGCTACTCGCGTCGACCGGCCGGAAGAGCGCCACGCCCACGCCGTTCGCGTACGAGTTAGCCAGGTACTGAAACCGGCCGAGCACCTTTCGCAAGTCGTTATCATCAACAACGCGCAGCCCGAACAGCGCGAAGAAGTACGGCCGCGTCCCCTGAATCCATGACGTGATGTCACCGATCGACGTCGTGCCGCCCTGCACATCGGCGAGCTTCAGGTCGATCACGCTGAGCGCGATCTCACGGATGCGCTTATCGACATCGGCGCTCGCCGGGCGCCCCATCGGGCCCGCTTGAGGACTCTTCGGGTGCTTCGGCGTGCCGGCCATCTTCACCTCGGCGATCACGGCAGGCCGGGTCCCTGGGTCCTGCGGGAAGCACAGATCTACATCCACCGTTGGCAGCAGGATGCCCGGACGCTTCCCCCGCTGAGCCACCCCGAAGCCGGCGCACCTTTCGATCAGGCGGGCCACCAACTCGTTGAAGAATAGCCCCTTGTTCTGGTTCTGGCCCGAGGTGAAGTCACCCGCGGCGACCCGATGATCGAACGCTGACATCGCCTCCACGAAGTCCTGTTCTACATCGGCAAAGGAGGCGATCGCCTGGGCTTCCATGCGATCGAGGAGCGCGCGGAACTCCGGGAACGAGAACCGTTCAGGCACGGCTGACCCAATTCTGCGCTCTGGCGGACTGAGGCCCATAGGCCCCACCGCAACCGCACGGGATGGTAGTCACGGAAAAGTAGTGTTCCAGATCACAGCGCGGCGTGCGGGCTCTAACCAGTGCTTCGGACGTGCCGCCAGGGTCTCACGCGCCGCGTGGACGCTCCGCCACGACACGTCGAACATTCGTGCGATCGCATTCTGGAAGTAGGCGCTGAAGGACGATAGAGTGCGTGCTCGTGGGGAGGCATGGAGACCCGGCAGAGCTGCGGAGGGCTCGTGGTGCTTTCTTCACGCCCGAACCCATCGCTGCTCATCTGGCGAGCTGGGCCGTTCGGTCGGACGCTCAGGCCAAGATCCTCGATCCCACGTGCGGCGAGGCGGTCTTCCTGCAGGCAGCCGGCCGCGAGCTCAAGACAGCCGGATGTCAGCCCTCCGACCTGGACCAGCGCCTGTACGGAGTGGATCTCCACGCCGAGTCATTGGCCACTGCCACGGCGCTGCTGGAGTCGGAAGGGCTCGACGCTCATCTCCTGGCAGACGACTTCTTCGTCATCCCCACGCCAGACCAGCTCGGCTCCCCGTTGCCATACATGGATGCGGTGGTGGGCAATCCGCCCTTCGTCCGTTATCAGCAGCACATCGGCGCCACCCGACGGAAATCGCTGTCCGCCGCCTTGCGGCAGGGCGTGCGGCTCAACGGCCTGGCCTCGTCATGGGCCGCGCTGCTGGTACACGCCTGTGGCTTCCTCAAGCCTGACGGCCGCCTGGCCATGGTCCTGCCCGCCGAGCTGCTGACCGTTAGCTATGCCGAGCCGGTGCGAACCTGGCTCAGACGGCGGTTCGAGAAGGTTCATCTCGTGATGATCGAGCGACTCCAGTTTGAGGGCGCACTCGAGAAAGTGGTCCTCGTGCTCGCCGAAGGATCAGGCGGGTGTGACGCCTTCTCGCTCTACCACGTTGAGGACGCCGCCGACCTCAGCTCAATCAAGCCTTACTGCAACTGGTCGGTTACTCCGTCATCTGAGGGCAAGTGGACCGACCTGCTTCTTTCTCACCACCAGCGACAGCTCTTCAAGCGTGTGGTGGCGGAACACTTCGTCCCGCTGTCGGGGTACGGGACCACGGAGCTGGGGATCGTCACCGGAGCCAACTCTTTCTTCACCCTCTCGGAGTCGACACGTCTGCGCTTCGGACTACATGAGGACCAGCTGGTGCGGATCAGTCCGCCTGGCACCAGGCATCTCCACGGAACGACATTCAGCCGACAGCAGTGGTCTTCTCTCCGAGACGCGGACGAGCGCGTCTGGCTACTAAGGCCGGAAGCGGATGACAATCGGCCCGGCCTGCTCGCATATATAGCGAGCGGCGAAGCCGCAGGCGTCCACGAAGCGTACAAGTGCCAGATCCGCACCCCCTGGTGGCGGCCCCCCATCGTCTCGGCACCCGACCTGTTCTTCACCTATATGAGTCATCGTTACCCGCGCCTGATAGCCAACGCGGCCAACGTCACCTTCGTCAATTCGATGCACGGCGTGCGCCTGCGGGCCGAAGCTGGAGGGCTAGCCAAGGCAGCGCTGCCGCTGCTGTGCCTCAACAGCGTCACCATGCTCGGAGCCGAGATCTTCGGCCGCTCGTATGGTGGCGGGGTACTCAAGATGGAACCGCGGGAAGCATCCTTGCTGCCAATGCCCTCACCCGCCGTACTGAAGCAAGCCTGGCATGAGCTAAAACCACATAAAAATGTCTTGGAACGCCAGCTCAAGGCCGGCAATTGGAGCATGGTCGTTAAACGTGTCGATGCCGTGCTGCTCGGATCGGCAGCGAAGCTCAGCGAGCCTGAAACAGCAGGACTCCTAGAATCGGCCAGCTGCCTGCGCCTGCGCCGACTGGGACGAGAGATGGCTCCGTTCTAGGAAGCCCAAAACTGGGTGATAACCCGCTGTATCACCCGCTCCGCCGTGAGTTCACCGTGACAAAGGCTCGGTGCCGGGAACTCGCGGATCGTTAGGGTCTGAGTGCCGTGATCCCCGTGGGTTCATGGCGGAATTCCGGTGGCAAGCGGCAGGTCGGTCGTTGGAGTCGGGCTTCTGCTGGACTTGGATCAGCCCTTACCCTCATGCCCGTGCCGGATTCCTCTGCTCTTACCCCGCGTCAGCGCCGTGCCGCTGCCGCCTTGCTGCGCGGGCCGGCCCTGGCCGTGGCGGGTCTGGCACGCCGGTTCGCCGCCGAGGGTCACGAGCTCGCGCTGGTCGGCGGGTCGGTTCGGGATGGGATCCCGCAAGCCGGCGGAGGTGGCGTACGGGCGGTCGCTGGAGGCGGACCTGGCCCGCCGGGACTTCACGGTCAACGCCGTCGCGGCGCGGCTGCCCTCGCTGGAGATCGTCGACCCGTCCGGCGGCATGGGTGACCTGAAGGCCAGGGTGCTGCGCACGCCAGGATCGCCGGAGGACTCGTTCAGCGACGATGCGCTGCGGATGCTCCGCGCGGCCCGGTTCGCCGCCCAGCTGGGCTTCACCGTGGTCCCCGGGGTGCAGGCCGCGATGACCGTGATGGCGGGGCGGCTGTCGGTGGTGTCGGCGGAACGGATCGGTGCCGAGCTGACCAAGCTCATCTGTTCGCCCGGGCCCGGCGGGCCGGTGCGGGGGATCTCGGTGCTCGTCGGCACCGGGGTGGCGGAGCAGATACTGCCGGAGGTCCCCCGGCTGCGGCTGGAGGTGGATGAGCATGTCCGGCACAAGGACGTCTACCAGCACACCCTGACCGTGCTGGCCCGGACGGCCAGACTGGAGCCGGCGTATGGCCTGGACAATGACCTGGTGGTCAGGCTCGCGGCGCTGCTGCACGACATCGGCAAGCCCGCGACGCGCCGCGTCCTGCCCGATGGCCGGGTGACCTTCTACCACCATGACC
>Ga0335081_10019272_pt1 | contig 11032 bp, 8 predicted proteins | sample Lox_Sample_35_FD_206713 | JGI IMG/M metagenome (GOLD analysis project Ga0335081, IMG submission 206713) | Soil microbial communities from Loxahatchee National Wildlife Refuge, Florida, United States - Lox_Sample_3.5 | ecosystem: Environmental > Terrestrial > Soil > Wetlands | place: USA: Florida...
ACGTGCATCGCCTTTAAGGTCTTGAACACGTTGAGCGGCGAGCAACAAAAATTGCTCGATCTCGGCGTCAGTGGCATCCCAGAGGTTGCGCTCGTGCTGGGGATTCTCGATTAATACCTCGTGCGCCCCAACCCCACGCATGCGATCGTAGATTCCATCGGCTCTGCGAGCGGGTTCTCCTTCAACGTGATACAGAGCATTGGGATGTACAACCGATCGCGCCGACCAGGGCGTTGCGGACATTCCTGAGACATTCGAAATCAGCTGGACCGCCTGTGGGGAATCTGGACAAAATCGGCAGGCCGATTCGGAACGCGGCGTGATATCCGGGACATCGTCGCCGGTAATGACCCAGGAGCGAGTAATCGGATCTTTGCGGAGCTCCATGCCCAAGGAAAACACCAGATCGGGAACGGAGTCAAATCCGCTCACTCTGAATCGCCAGCGGCGAAGAGCCGCACGACCCAACGAGGAACACCTCGATAACCTATGTATCCATCGGTTGTGTGGCGATTACGAAGCATGTCGGCCACACCCATAGCGCGACCACTACAAGAATCCCATCACGTCGCGTGCCAGACCAGATCCATCCCGCGATAACACCGCTGTAGAGCTACTGAAACCAAGAACAAAGTCCAGAAAGCGATGGCGGGAATCCAACTCCGGTATCTCTTTATCACGGGTTGAGTTTTTATATTGTAATGCTGTTACAAGTCCGGCCAAAATCCAACGAGTTCGAATCGCCCACTGTGATTTCCACCGCAGAGCAGCGCTTCTAGCTTTGTTATAATCCGCGCCGAAGCCACCCAGATGAGCGAGCCATCCACGCCACTGATGCGGCAATATGCTGCGATCAAAAAAGAACATCCTACGGCGCTGCTGTTCTTTCGGCTGGGCGACTTTTATGAGCTCTTTTTCGATGATGCAGTGCTCGCGTCGCGGGAGTTGCAGATCACATTAACTTCGCGCAACAAAGAAAAGGGAATGGCCGTTCCGATGTGCGGCGTACCTTATCATGCGGCCGAGGGCTATATCTCCAAGCTGATTCGCAAAGGGTTCAAGGTCGCAATTTGCGATCAAGTGGAGAACCCACGATTGGCCAAGAAGCTGGTCCGCCGTGAAGTGACGCGCGTCGTGACCCCCGGTACGGCAGCGGACTCCTCACTGAATTCGGAAGAAAACAATTTTCTTGCGGCAATTGCCCGCTCGGAGGACCGCGTGGGTTTTGCCGCACTCGATCTTTCCACGGGAGAGTTCCGGGCGACCGAGTTCCGGGGCGCCGATGCGGACAGGCGAATTCAGGAAGAACTGCAACAACTACGACCGAGGGAAGTCCTGTACGGCTCGACGGCGCCCCTATTTGACAGTGAAAGGTCGAGTTCCTCTCGATTGGGTGCACGAGGAGCCTCGTCCGCACATCGACTGATAGCTTGCGCGGAGACTCCGCTCGACGATTGGATTTTTGCGCCGGATCATGCCATTCCCTTGCTGGAAAATCACTTCGGGGTGTTGTCGCTTGAAGGTTTCGGTTTGGCGGGGAAGCCGGCGGCAGCTGCGGCGGCTGGCACGATCGTCTATTACGTGCGATCCACGCAACGAGGAACTCTTGATCATGTGGATCGGATCGGGTTTTATGAGCGACAGAATTGCCTGGTGCTGGATGCTGTCACCGTCCGTAATCTCGAACTGATTGAACCTTTGTTTGCCGCGGGTGATGAAGGTGCAACTCTGTTCCGCTGCATCGACGGGACCGTCACTCCGATGGGCAAGCGCCTGCTGCGCTCGTGGATGCTGCGGCCTTGTGTTGAGGCAAGAGAAATCAACGCGAGATTGGACGCAGTTGAAGTTCAGGTAAAAGACATTGTTGCCCGCGAGGAACTACGGCGTGCGCTGGATGGAATATTGGATTTGGAGCGGCTACTCAGCCGCGTAACGCTGGAAACGGCAAATCCCCGAGATATCCTGGCGCTGGCCGCGTCTTTGGCAAAGCTGCCGGCAATGCGGGCGGTGCTCTCGCGCTTCGAAGCAGAGCGGCTAAAGCAGCTTTACAGCAGCATTGATGAGCTTAGCGATTTATGCGAGCGAATCGATAAAACCATTGTGCCGGGGCCTCCGCTCACGCTGAGCGATGGCGGGGTAATTCACCCGGGGGTAGACAAGGAACTCGATGAGCTGCGTGATTTGAGCCGCAACAGCAAGCAATATTTGGCTCAGATCGAGCAACGCGAGCGTCAACGTACGGGAATCGCCTCACTGAAAGTAAAGTTCAATTCAATTTTTGGTTATTATCTCGAGATCTCGAAACCCAATCTGCATCTGGTACCTCCCGATTATGAGCGCAAGCAGACCTTAGTGAATGCCGAACGGTTTACCACGCCTGAGCTCAAAGAATACGAAGCGAAGATTCTCGATGCACAAGAAAAAATTGTTGAGATTGAGAGGCGTTTGTTCACGGAGTTGCGCTCGGGAATTGCGGGAGAAGCGCGTCGCATCAGACAGACTGCCCTGGCTTTGGCGGAGGTTGACGTTCTTGCATCATTTGCTCATGTAGCAGCGCAGCGAAATTACTGCCGGCCGAGATTCGAAGATTCGGGGGACATTGAGATTGTTGGGGGACGCCATCCGGTCATCGAGCAGCAGGACATGAGCGACAGGTTCGTGCCAAATGACCTATACCTGAACTCAACTACCCACACGGTGCTTGTCCTGACCGGTCCAAACATGGGTGGGAAGTCGACTTACCTTCGGCAATCGGCCCTGATTGTAATTCTCGCCCAGATGGGTTCGTTTGTGCCGGCATCTTCGGCACGGCTGGGAATCGTTGATCGCGTGTTTACGCGAATCGGGGCAAGCGACAATCTCGCACACGGGCGATCCACGTTTATGGTGGAGATGACCGAAACGGCGGCTATTCTGCATACGGCGACGCAGCGATCATTGATCCTGCTTGACGAAATTGGGCGAGGAACTGCGACGTACGACGGCCTGGCAATCGCATGGGCGGCGGTTGAGTACATTCATGCGCGCACGAGAGCGAAGACGCTGTTTGCAACTCATTATTTCGAACTGACGGAATTGGCGGAGCGTCTTTCGGGAGTGAAGAATTATCACGTTTCGGTGAAAGAGGCGGGTAATGGAATTGTGTTCCTGAGGAAAGTGGAGCCCGGTGCAGCTGACCGCAGTTATGGGATCGAAGTGGCGAAGCTGGCGGGTTTACCTGTTGAGGTGGTTAACCGGGCACGTGAGGTATTACAGGAGCACGAGACGGCTGAGCAGCGGCTAAGTGAGCAGTTGGCGAGTGACGAACTGCAGCCGCGTCCACCGGCGCAGTTGACCATTTTTACCCCACTTTCGCAACCCGTATTGGAAAAATTGCGAGAAGTGGATTTGAACCGGCTAACTCCGCTCGAAGCGCTGAATTTGCTTTCGGAACTGAAGAAGCAAATCGCGTAGAAAGATTCCTGAAAACGACCTCAAGCCGGGGAAACACGCAAGGTTGGTGCCGCAAAAGTTCTGCGGCACACCTTTGTGTTCACATAGACAAGTGAGATCATTTCGCTTAGTGCAATCCGAGACATGAAATCCAGAGAGACGGTTTCGAACCTTGGCCAGTTGCTGGTTGTCGGTTTCGACGGCACGGAGAGTTCCTCGCAATTGCGCACGCTGCTGAGGCGGATCCAGCCGGCCGGCGTGATCTTATTCGCCAGAAACATTGTTGCGGCAGGCCAAACCCACCGACTATTGAAAGATTGCCAGAGCTGCGTGTCCACGCCGCTTTTTACTTGTGTAGATATGGAAGGCGGTTTGGTGGACCGGTTTCGCAAGCTGCTGGGGCCATCTCCCTCGGCGGCAGACGTATATGCGACTGAGGGTCGCAAGCTTTTTCGCAAGCATGGGAAAATCATTGGTGAATGCTGCTGCGCTCTCGGATTCAATACGGATTTATCACCGGTAGTGGATTTGGCCTTCAAGAAGTCAGAGAAGGTTCTAGGTTCGAGAGCTGTTTCAGCGGATCCGAAAGAAGCTGTTCGCTACGCACGGGAATTTCTGGCAGGGTTGCAATCTGCGGGAGTTCTGGGATGCCTTAAGCATTTTCCGGGGTTGGGAGAGGCGAATCTTGATACCCATCGCAAACTGCCACAGGTTTCAAAGGCCTGGAAGGCGCTCTGGAGGGAAGATTTAAAGCCGTATCGAGATCTCCGACGTGAAGCTCCCATGGTGCTGGTTGGGCACGGGGCATATCGGTCCGTCACCAAAACGCCCACCCCGGCCTCGCTTTCGAGCAAGTGGATCGATGGCATCTTGCGGAGGAAGATCGGTTATCAGGGGCTGGTAATCTCCGATGATCTCGAGATGGGAGCCGTACTCACGGCCGCTTCAACGGCGCATGCGGCGGTGGAGCACATTCGAGCCGGTGGCGACCTCGCATTGATTTGTCATGCTGAGGGAAATGTAGTTGGCGGATATGAAGCGTTAGTGAATGAGGCGGAGCGCGACAGGGCATTTGCGAGAAGATGTCAGGAGTCGATCCAGAGAGTACTTGCCTTCAAGAAGAAGAGTAAGGAAGTGAAGCGCAATACGGTGGTTCCCTCACAAGACAAGGTTGAGAAACTCACACGGGAGCTATGGGAATTCGGCGAGCAAGTGCGATTCGAGGCGATTACTCCTGATGAACGGCGAGTGCGCGCATGATCGTGGCTGGGGTGATGAGCGGCACTTCGGCGGATGGGATTGATGTTGCTCTGGTGCGGATTGAAGGTGGCTCGCGGGGCAGCGGCCACAATCTACGCGTGAAGCTGCTTGCACACGCGGCTTATCCGTATCCGCAAAATGTTCGATCATTCATTCTTTCGGCCATGAACTCGAAACACATCAGTGTGGCCGAATTAGCTCGGCTGAATGTTCTTTTGGGCGAGCTTTACGCAGAAGCGGTGCTGGCAACGCAGAAACGCTTTCGAATAAGAGCCGAACTCGTAGGTTGTCATGGCCAGACACTGTATCACCAAGGAGAGCCGGTACCTTTTCTTGGACGCGAGCTAGCGGTCACGTGGCAAACGGGAGAAGGCGCACGGATTGCCGCACAGTTGGGCATACCAGTGGTCTGCGATTTTCGCCCTGCAGATATGGCGGTTGGCGGCAAGGGCGCGCCGCTAGTTCCATTTGTTGATTATCTACTCTATCGCGACACCCGCATTGGTCGAATCGCGCAAAACATTGGCGGGATTGCTAACCTGAGTGCAATACCTGCGGGGGCTTCGCTAGAAGCCGTGATCGCATTCGACACCGGTCCAGGCAACATGGTGATCGATGCGGTGGCGCAACGTTTGTTTCGAAAAAATTATGATCAAGATGGGATTATTGCTGCGAATGGCACAGTGTTAAATCGAGTACTCGATGAAGTTTTGCGTCTGCCGTTTTTCAGGCGTAGGCCACCGAAAACCGCGGGCCGAGAAGAGTTCGGACGGGAATTCGTGAGGGAGTTCATCAAGCGTTGCGGAAAGGCGAAAGCCTCTGACATGGTTGCCACCGCTACAGCGCTAACCGCAAGATCGATTGCTGACGCGATTAGGCGCTTTGTACGGCGCGGCCGCCAGAGCTACAAAGAAATTATCGTCTCCGGAGGGGGTGCGCGAAATCCTGCGTTGTTAGCCATGCTCGCGAACGAGTTAGGCCCTCTAGGATTGCAGATTCGTTCGTCGGAGGAATTTGGAATCCCAGCGGAAGCAAAGGAAGCGGTTGCATTCGCGGTTTTGGCTTACCAGACCTGGAATCGGTTGCCGTCTAATGTTCCGTCAGCCACAGGAGCAAAGCGGAGGGCAATTCTCGGGAAAATTTCCTATGGCTAGGCTTTGCCAAGGCTGTGGGAATGCACAGGCGAGAGCGGCGGTAGTGGTCGTCCTGGCACTCACGAGTCTTTTCTGCGCGTGTGCGTCAAAGCCCAGTCCGAATAGCGTGGTCATGATCATTGAGAGCAGCCCCACGAATCTTGATCCGCGGGTTGGCCTCGACGCTCAATCTGAGCGCATCGACGGCCTCATCTTCGATGACCTGCTCACGCGCGACGAACACCTCAACGTAAAACCGCAATTGGCTGAGCGGTGGGAAATTCCCGATCCGCGAACCTACATTTTTAACTTGCGAAAGGGTGTCACTTTTCACGACGGACGGACGTTGACCTCACGCGATGTGAAGTGGACGTTCGATTCCCTGCTCGGCGGAAAGATCCGCAGCACTAAGGCTGCGGCATATCGATTTATAGATCACATCGATACTCCCGATCCCTACACTGTCGTTTTTTATATGAAACAACCGTTTGCCACGTTGCTGTGGAACCTTTCTGATGGCGCGATGGGAATTGTGCCGTATGGAAGTGGCAGCGAGATGACCCAGCATCCGATCGGCTCGGGCCCGTTTCGGTTCGTAAGCGCTGAGCAGGACAAACAAGTTGTGATTGAGAGAAACGATAGCTACTGGGGTAAAAAAGCTTGCTTGCAAACTGTGCGTTTTGCGGTGGTGCCTGATACGACAACTCGCGCGCTGGAATTGCGGAAAGGCAGCGCGGATCTCGCCATCAATGATTTAACGCCGGAGCTAGTGCTCGCGTTGCAACGAGAAGCGGGTTTGCGGGTGCTGCAAGGCCCAGGGACAGTTCTTTCTTACATCGCATTGAACGTTCGTGATCCTATTTTGAAGGATCAACGGGTTCGGCAGGCGATCGCGTACGCTATCGACCGGCGACCGATGATTCATTATTTGCTGCGTGACATGGCTCGTCCTGCGTTCAGCCTGCTGCCTCCGGAAAGCTGGGCATACGACGGGGCCGTGCCGCACTACGACCACAATCCTGATCTTGCGCGTCAATTGCTGGAGCAAGCGGGATATCCCGAGATCAACGGAGTGCGGTTTCATCTCACGATGAAAACATCCAATACCGAGGAAAGCACGCGCCTCTTGGCAACGGTGCTGCAACAGCAGTTACGCGACGTTGGGATTGTGCTCGATATCCGCACGTTCGAGTTTGCCACATTCTTCGCTGACGTCACTCGGGGAGAATACCAGGTGCACTCCTTGCGTTGGGTCGGCGGCAATGAAGATCCTGATATTTTCGAGTATGTGTTTCACTCGGATAAATTCACCCCGCACGGGGCAAATCGGACGTTTTATTCCAATCCTCGGGTGGATCTACTGATCGATCAGGCGCGCACTGAAATGGATCAGAAGGCACGAAAAGAACTGTATGGGGAAATTCAGCAAATTGTGGCGCAAGAACTGCCTTACATCAATCTCTGGTATTGGGACAATGTGCTGGTGCATTCGAAGCGGGTAAAAAATATCACGCTTGATCCGGCCGGGAACTACGATTTCCTGAAGACTGCAGAATTGCAAAACTGAAGATGCTTTGGCGGGACGGGTCAGAGCCCATCTCCACACGGCCGCACAAGGTGTACCGAAATTCCCGGACAGCCGAGGGCGGCTGTCCCTACGTGGCACATGCTACGATCAAAGTTTGGTTCGCAATGCGAATTCTCTTCATTGGCGATATCTTTGGGCGACCGGGGCGCACGATCGTCAAAGAACGATTGTCCGGATTGGTGAAAGAACATTCGATTGACCTTGTGATCGCCAACGGGGAAAACTCCGCTGCCGGGTTCGGAATAACTGCCCCGCTTGCAGAAGAGCTGTTCGAGATTGGAATCGATGTGCTGACCACGGGAAATCACATCTGGGACAAGCGCGAGATCATCGACTATTTCGAGGCTGCTGATGGGAATCCGCACAGTCCGGCACGGCGACTGCTCAGGCCTGCAAATTATCCGCCGGGAATGCCGGGCTGGGGGCTGTATCAGGGCAAAAAACAGGAGATTTCATATGCAGTGCTTAACTTGCAGGGGCGTGTTTTCATGGCAGCAAACGATGATCCGTTTCGGACTGCAGATGAGCTCCTCAAAGATGTGAGAGGAAAAGTTGTCGTGGTCGACATTCATGCGGAGGCCACGTCCGAGAAAATGTGTGTGGGCTGGTATCTCGATGGCCGGGTGACGCTGGTCGTGGGCACGCATACGCATGTTCCGACGGCGGATGAGCGAGTTTTGCCCGGAGGCACGGCGTACGTCACCGACGTTGGCATGACTGGACCTTACGACAGCGTCATCGGAGTGAAAAAGGAGTTGATTCTGGAGAGATTCCGCACGAATATGCCGAACCGGTTTGAGGCAGCTTCAGGCGACGTTCGGCTGTGCGCGGTTGTGGTGGATTGCGACGAGTCGACCGGAAAGGCAAGAGAAATTAAGAGGCTGATGGTGAGCTAGCATTCGACGGTCGAATCTTGATGGTTGATTTTCGTATCGTAGTGTTAAGCTCGAACAGTTGCTTGAGCCTGCTTTTGTTCTGCACTGGCAAGCTTTCTAATGCGGCGCTCGCTAAACTGATATAGGCGTTTTTCGCTGCCGGGATCCTCTTCAAAACCTGAAGATGCTTGCCGACGATTTCCGCATCACCGCGCACGAGCGGTCCGCTAAAAGCGCCGGCTGCTCCGAGGCGGCCGTAGTTTTCGATGGTCTGTCTTAGAATCGGCAGCATCTTCCTTCGAGCGGTTGCAGGTGAGATCCCGGCTACGCGAGCGACTTGCTCAGCGTTCACCAATAGGGCGATCACCAGGGGGGAACTGAACGCACCCCATGCGTGGTACGCGACCTTATCTTTGGCTTTAATCTTGAATGGCCTTCCTCCGAGGTCTCGCACAATTTTCTTGGCGAGCGATACTGCCTTGGGACCGCCTTCAAGCGCGAATGGTACACCCTGCAATGACGGAAGTGTGCCAGCAACGAAGGTCATCAGGGGATGGACAGATGCTACGGCAGCGCCTTTTCGACGGAGCACATCGAGTTCATTGCTGGTTAGAGCGCCGCTGGAATGGAATGCGGTTTTGCCCTTCCAATTGCCGTTTTTCGCGAGCGCTAGAGCAGCCGCTGCAATCTGCCGGTCGGGCACACAGAACCAGATTACGTCGGCATCTGGCCGCGAATGAGCGATTGGCGAAAGTTGCGTTTCAACTGCTCGCGCTAACAATCGAGTTTCTCGTTTTGGAAGCGACCCATGATGAACAATTTCGGTGATGGTGTAGCCCGCTTGCTGGAGATGCCTCGCGAGTGCAGTCCCTAGCCTGCCCGACCCAACAATCGCGATGCGCGACTTTCTCGGCATTGCGGGCAGCATATCAGGACGGTTCTGTACTCAGCAAAATTCTCCGGCTGCGTGGCCTCGCATCTCTTCCCGTATATTTGTTGTCATGCCAAAACGAACTGAGCGAGCAAAGCTGTTGTCATCACGCGAAGTTTACCGCGGTCCGGTTTTCTGGATTACGACTGACAAGGTTCGTGAGCCCTCGGGCGTGGAAGTCCGGCGCGATATCGTGCGCCATAGCGGATCAGTTGTTGTAATGCCAATAGACGATAGTGGCCGCGAGCCAGGTGTGCTGCTGGTGCGGCAATATCGCCATGCCGCGAGGCAATTCATGTGGGAACTGTGTGCTGGACGGATCGACGAAGGAGAAAGCGAGTTGGTTGCCGCCAAAAGGGAACTCTTGGAAGAAACGGGATACTCGGCCAAACGATGGAGACGGATTCTGCACTTCTATGCAAGTCCCGGATTCGTAGCGGAAACCATGTCGATTTATCTGGCTGAAGGTTTAAAAGCCGGCATGGCACAGCCAGAGGAAGACGAAGTCATCGAGCTCAAGCTGGTTCCTCTCTCCCAGGCAGTGCAGTGGGCCCTGAGAGGTGTCATTGAAGATGCCAAGACAATTGCGGGAGTGTTATGGCTTAGTCATAAGTATCGTTAGTTCTCGAAATACAGCGTTTTTGACAGTAACTTGCCTTGACAGCCAAGTTGACTAGACGCAGAATGACCTCAAAGTGAAAGGCACGACTCGGAGCAGAACGCCGTGCCCGAGGGGGCGAAGTGGAACGATTGAAAGGTACTGTGAAATGGTTCAACAATGCCAAAGGCTACGGTTTTATAGGACGAGAAGGTGGCGCCGATGTATTCGTCCACTATAGCGCGATCACGGCGGAAGGTTACAAGAGCCTACAGGAAGGAGATCAGGTCGAATTCGAAATTGCGCAAGGCCCGAAGGGGCCACAAGCTGCCAACGTTACAAAGGAAGCCTGAGGTAACGCATTAGATCGCTCTGGTTGTTCCTGCCGATTACCAGACCCTTGGTGTGCATCGCCTGGGAACCGCTCGGTTCATCCCTATACAATGAAATCAAGCCTGCAGAGACATGGATAACAAAGCCATTGCCGGCATTTTGTACGAAACGGCCGATCTGCTCGAGATTGATGGCCAAGATTCCTTTCGCATTCGCTCCTATCGCAATGCCGCGCAGTCCGTCGAGGCATTTCCGCAGCAAATTTCCGATGTGATCGGCGAACCGAAGAAGGTGCTGGCAATTCCTGGCATTGGCAAAGGCATGCTGCAGAATTTGCAGGAAATGTTCAAGGAAGGGCGGTTGTCGCTCCATGCTGAGATGCTGAAGAAATATCGGCCCACGATGCTTGACCTGCTGAAGGTCCAGGGGCTCGGGCCAAAAACGATTGCGTTGATCTGGAGCGCTTATCAAATCTGCGATCTCGAAGGCGTGGAGAAACTCGCGCGCGAGGGCAAAATCCGCATACTGCCTCGAATGGGGGAGAAGCACGAAGCCAAGCTGCTGAAAGCGATCGAGGATTATCGACGCGTAGCAGGAAGGTTTCTGCTCGACTCGGCGGGCGCTCAAGCCGAGAAGATTGTAGAGCATCTTCGCGGGTATCCCGGCGTCGAAAAAGTGACGCCGGCCGGTTCGCTACGGCGAGGGCGGGAAACGGTCGGGGATCTCGACATCCTGGTGACTGGAAAAGCCTGCTCTGAGGACGAAGCACGACAAAAACTGATCGACCACATCATTAAGCTGCCGGGGTTGATGGAGATTATTGCTCGGGGAGAGAACAAAGTGAGCTTTCGCATGCGCGGCGGGATGCAGGTGGATGTGCGT
>Ga0335081_10019274_pt1 | contig 11031 bp, 10 predicted proteins | sample Lox_Sample_35_FD_206713 | JGI IMG/M metagenome (GOLD analysis project Ga0335081, IMG submission 206713) | Soil microbial communities from Loxahatchee National Wildlife Refuge, Florida, United States - Lox_Sample_3.5 | ecosystem: Environmental > Terrestrial > Soil > Wetlands | place: USA...
GCGGCCTTGTTGCAGACCGGCGTGGTGGTTGGTTCACCTTGCGGACCTGCCGTGGCAGCGGTAGATGTCATCGATCCGGGCCTGCTATGGGGTGAGCATCTGAACGAGCTCTGCTGCCGGGCGGATATCGCCGATGCGGCCGACGTTCGCGCCCGCGTACAGCGGGCCCGACTGGACGAGGTTGGCGGGTCCGTCGTCGGTCGGCGGTAGCGCCCCGAGAAACGGTAGCCACGGCCGCTGCGCCTGCAGCGCACGATTCTGGGCTTCGGCCGGGATCGCGGCGGCGAGGCGTGTGGTGATCTGGTTGCCGGTGCGAATCCAGCGCGGGCCTCGCTCTGCGCGGCGTAACCACCGGCGGGTGGCGGCGTTCGGAATCACGCGGTGCGGGGCGTCGGGCCAGCCGAGGCCGAACAGTTCCGTCAGCACTGTGTCACGGGCGTCCAGGCAGCACTGCTTGTATTCGGGATGGGCGTGACTCTCCTCGCTGAGCAGGAAGCGGGTGCCGACAACGGCGGCAACCGCACCGGCATCGAGCGACTCCCGTACGCCTTGGGCGTCGACGATTCCGCCGGCGACGAGGACTGGGATCTTCACCGCGGCGCGCACCTGTTCAAGCAACTCGAGCGCTGGGGTCGTCCCGCGGACGTGGCCACCGGCCTCGACTCCCTGAGCGATTACAGCATCCGCGCCCGCCTCCGCGGCGGCCTTCGCCTCGTCGACCGACCCGCACTGATGAATCCAGGTGGAGGCGGCGAGCCGGCGCGGGGCACCCCAAAACGTCACGATCACGTCGGCGGCGGCGGCCGCCTCCACATCGCCGGGCCCAATGAACGGCAGCAGCAGATTGACAGCGATCGGCCGTCCGGTCAGCCTGCGCGCGGCGGCCAGCTCATCAGCGATCGGAGCACGCGCGCCAGCGATCGTCCCGAGACCACCTGCCTCCGACACCGCCGCCGCGAGCTCATGACGCGCAATGAACCCCATGCCGGCCTGAACAACCGGCACCCCCAAGCTGCGCGGATCAAAGATCGCAGGCATCGGCAACAGGCTAACGGCCCCACGGCTTCAACGGCGGCTGAATTTGGACCCTTGTGCGACGGCTGGAAATGAGCACGCGCGACCATGGCGCGGCTTCGGCGTGGGTTAGCCGGTGCCGACACCGACCTGTGAGCAACACCAGGACGACGGTGGTGACGGCCGGCACGCCGTGCGCGATCACCACCGCCACCGGGAACGCACGCTCCGGCGGTGCATCGGTGGCGGGTGCGGCGTCGCCCGGGTTCGGGCCGCCCACCGCGGCCAATTCTCGGCTGTTTCGGTAGCTCGGCAGCCACAACGCGAACATCGTGAAGCCCATACCGTCGAGGCGGTGCTGACCCCGGCGGCCGGTGAGTGTTGTGTCGAACTACGGAGTCTGAGTTGACTTTCGGCTGGCGTCAGCCGGGTCGGGGTCCCGGTCTTTGACGGGGTAGCCGCGAGTACGCGGCCAAATCCAGGCGCCCCAGTCGGCGAGCGTGTGACGGGGGATCGGCGCTGTTGTTTCTCGATGCTCGGCATAGTTCGCATGTGTTCCCGCGTTGAACTAGATGGCGTCGTGATGTTGGCGTCGGCAGCAGCGAGCATAAAGGGGTCGATTGGTGGGGCAGTCTGAGTTGGATCGTATGACCAGTGATAGGCGCGCCGCTGCGTCGGTCGGCCCTCCCCACAACCTAGTTCAACGCGGGGTTGGTCGCGGAATCATCGAGAGCGCATTTGAACTGTTAGATCACGTCGGTGCGTTAGAACCGGTGCGGCTGCTTGATCTGGCGAATGTGAGCGGGATCCCGCGGGAGACGGTGCGTCGACTGCTGCAGCAGTTGATCGAAGTCGGGGCGGTCAGTCGCGAAGGCACCCGGTATCGGCTCGGCGCGAGCCTGTTGGGGCTGGGCGCACGCGTGAGCCCGGAGCGTCGATTGCGGGTGGCCGCCCGGCGGCCGATCGCCGAACTCGCGGCCGCCACCGGTGCCGCGGTGCAGTTGTCTGCGACGATCGGCGGCGAAGCGGTGTACCTGGACGCGGTGGATCCTCGGGTTCCGCTGCAGGTTCCGTTCGGATTGGTAGTCGAACCCGGCGCCCGGGTACCCCCGGGAACGGCGGCCGCGCGGGCCCACACCGAGTTGGCCAGCGCCGCACCGATCGTGGACGCCGGCGGGGTGGTGGCGGAGCTGAGCTGTGTCGCGGTAGCGATTCCGCTGGGCAACGATGCGGCGGCAGCCGTGTCGACGCTTGTCGCGGGACGGCGACCGCCGCTCGGACTGCTGGCTGCCACCCGGGCCACCGGCGCTCGCATCGCCGGCCTCTTGCGTGCACCGTGAAATTGTGATCAGCGAGAAAAAGCCCACTCAGTGGGCGCAGGTTCGCCGCTTGCCCCATGGCTTCCTAACGTCACACGTGTGACACGAACAAATTCGGCCAAGACTGGTGCCGAGGTACTGCTGGAGCAGTTGGAATCTCAAGGGGTGGACTGTATTTTCGCCTCTCCCATCGCCGTTATGGCGCCCGTGTGGGAAGCGCTTGCCCGGCGCGGGAACGACATGAAGCTGCGCTACTTCCGTTGTCGTCATGAACTGCTGGCCGTGAGCCTGGCATCCGGTTTCTACAAGGCCACCGGCCGCAGCCAGATTGTCTTCTTGCCGACATCGCTGGGCGTTCAAAACGGGTCCATGGGCCTGGGCACCGCGCTACAGGAACGCACGCCCATGACGGCACTGTCGCCCGACACTCTCAGCTATGGTGAGGACCCCGACGGCGACCCGGGCGCTGAATGGCCCTCGCTTCTCGCCGACCATCCTGGTCCGGCCCGCAATGCCGAAGTCGTCGTCAAGTGGTCCAAGCGAGCGCGCACGCCCTGCGATCTGGTTCATGAACTCCGGCGGGCCCGCTTCATCGCCGAGTCCGCCCCACCGGGCCCAACGTTGTTGGAGATACCGTTTCAGTTGTTGATGGGCGAGGGTCACGCCGACATCCCTGCGTGGGTTCCCCCGGCACCGGTCGTCGCGACGCCAGAACACATCGACCAAGTGGCCCGGATTCTGGCGGGCGCCGCGAACCCCATCATCATCACCGAGCACGGCGGGCGAACCGACGATGACCGCGACGCCCTGATAAGCATTGCCGAAGGGCTTTCGGCGCCCGTTTTCGAATTCTGGATTCCCGCCTATCACAATTTCCCGCGGTCTCACCCGCTGTACGGGGCGGGGCCGGTGGAAGCGGTGCTGGGCGAAGCCGACGCCGTCCTGCTGGCCGGCTGCAACGGGCCGTGGCATCCTCCGCATACGACGTTACGTCCGGGATGCGCCGTCATTCACCTCGAGCAGGACCCCCTGCGCCCGCGCGCCGCCTACTGGGGCTACCCCACCACCCACACAATCCCGGGAAATCTGTCGATCAATCTGGCTGCGCTCGCCGCCAATCTGCAAGCGCGATCGACGCCACGGCCCGAAGCCGACGAGCGGTGGGCTCGTTATACGCACGGCGTGCGCGCCAAGGGAATCGAGGAGGCCCGACAGTTGTCTTCGCAAGCAACAGATTTCGTGCCGGCAGCCGACTTGTTTAGCGCGTTGCACGACGCACTGCCTGATGACGCGATCTGCGTTGATGAGATCATCGTCCAAATTCCCCAGATGATTCAATTTCTTTATGAGCGCAAACCTCTTTCGCAATATCGCGGCTTTGCCGGCGGTCTGGGCACGGGCCTGGGCACCGCAATAGGCGTCAAACTCGCACGCCCGCAGCAAGTGGTCGTCTGCGTCCTCGGCGACGGAGCGTGGCACTACAACCCCGCACCAGCTGGCCTCGGATTCGCACAGGAATACGGCGTCCCACTGCTCATCGTGCTCTGCAACAACAGGGCCTACGCGTCCCAAATTTTCAATGTCGTCAAGTACTACCCCGACGGCACGGCGGTCGGCGAGGGCAACTTCGTCGGCAACGTTATTCAGCCGACGCCCGACTATGTGAAACAGGCCGAAGCCTATGGCGGCACAGGTGAACGTGTGCAGAAATCTGATGAGCTGCGCCCGGCACTGCGACGCGCACTCGAAGTCGTCACCTCAGGGCAGACGTTCTTGCTCGACGTCATCGTCAACCCGTAGCCGGCCCGAAGCTCGGCTTCCTTTACACCCACGCGGGAGACCAGAAGACAATGACTAGAACCGACTTGATAACCGCGGCGGCTCGGCGATCTGGCGAAGCGGATCGATTCCGCGCACGTGCACGTACCCAACGGTGCACCGTTGATCTGGAACGCGGCAGGGCAACATCTTGATCGCGCGGGCTCAGTCACCACGCGCTAAGAGCCATCCGTGTGGCATGCGGCCGCGGGATGCGGCTGTCGATGTTCGGCGGGGGGCCACGACTGGGCCGCTCGCGTGCTGTGTGACGGCGGGCCTGGTGATCGCCTGGCCGGGATGCGGCCGCTCACAATCGACACCCGGGCACGGGTCGTGACGGTGGGCGGGAGTGCCACCGCGGCTGATGTGAAGGCAGCGGCCGCGCCGTCCGGGACAGAACGCGGGTTCGGGCGTTACTGGGGCGGAGTCAGCCGCACAGCGGCGAGGCCGTCTCGTTCGGCCGCCTCCCTGAACTCCTCGAGCGTGGGAATTCGATCATCCCGAAACTTCAATCCCATCAGGCGTTGCGCGGTCTTGACGCCATAGGACTCAGCGCAGCGCCGGTACAGGTCGGCGACGACCGACGGGTCCTCGATGAGTTCGCCCGCCATGGTCGCCGACTTCCCATCAAGCAACACGTCGGCGGTCGCACCATTGCGGAAGTTCCGCTTCCACGGCGCAGGGGTCAAGGCATAGAGAGCATTGTCGATCCGGTGTGCACTCACCGGGATCGAATACCGCCGTCCCGTCTTGCGTCCGGTGAAGCTCACCACCATCAGTTGGTTGCGTGCGGCGCCCATGACCGGGGTGCGCAGCAGCGATCGGAGGATCGGATTAACGACACGAAGCATAGCTTGCGGTGGATGCGAAACCGTGACCGCCGGTGGCTGTTCTGTCATGAACCCACCGTACGACCAACTCGGCGACGAGCGTGTCGTTCGTTCAAATCGGAACGAAGTTGCCGAACCACCAGAAGCTGCAGCGGTTTATCGCCGCATTACACACCACGACGGCCGCTGACGCCCACGCCGGCGGTGACGGTTCCCACGGCACTGGCGGAGGGTGGTGGCCAGTCTGCGCTCCAAGACCACCGGGCAATGACAACAGCGGCGTGGGTTGTGTCATTGAGTACATGTTCGCCCGACCTCAGGACAGAACCACGATCCTGGCCGCGGCGCGGGGAGGCCGAGCCATGAGCCGGTTGTTCACCGATAAAAGTGCGGTCGGCGGTCCGTTACCATGCGGCTACCGGCCGGCCAGTGATCGGCGGCAGGTCGGCCAGCGTCACGATGCCCGGTTCGGCCGCGACCACCTTCGGCACCGCGTTGGTCACCGGCATCGCGGTGTAGATCATTCCCAGTCCCGTGAAACCGGGTTCCGTCCAGTCCTTCGGCGGCAGGCAGTGGATGACGGTGCGCATGTTGGGCAGCCCGAACACCTGGATCACATGGCCGTGTTCGAGCGGCTTGGGCGGATCTACGTGGTTACCCATGATCCAGTTGAACCCGACACTGACCACGTTCCTGTCGCCGACCCAGCCGCGGTGATAGCCGTACACGCCGGCGACGGTTCCCTGGGGAATCCGCATGAAACCCAAGTCGGAGTCGTCGGTGGCCGGGGTGAACGTGACATCGAAGGTGAGCCGGTCCAGCGTCAGTCCCATCGCGTCGGCCATCATCGCCGCAGATTCGGCGAACACCTCGCTTTCGCGCCGGACGCTGTCGGCCAGCCCCGGGGTGTCGGGCGGTTGCGAAAAGCCCATCGCCGTCTGGGTTTCCGCCGACTCGTACGTAGAGCAGTCCACCGACTCGGTGATCCTGATCTCATCCACCCGCTCGCATGAGCCGCTCAGCACCATGCCGACGAGGTTGGTCATACCGGGATGGGCGCCACTGCCGAACATCGTCGAGTTGCCTCGCAGGCAGGCCTTTCGGATGCGTTCCAGATCCTCGGGCGTCTGCTTGCCGCCGGAGATCCAGGCCGCCGACGAGCACACGTTGACGCCCGACTCCAGGAGCCGGACCAGTTCGTCGATGCCGGGCCACAGCGGGTTGTAGCAGCAGGCGTCGGGTTTGAGCGCGATCAGCGCCTCGATGTCGTTGGTGGCCAGCACACCCGTCGGCTCCGGCCACCCGCACAGGTCCGCGGCGTCCACGCCTACCTTCTCGGCGCCGTGCGCATAGACCCCGACCAGTTGCATGTCCGGCCGGCCGATGATCGCGTGCAGGGAGCGTCGTCCGATATTGCCGGTGGTCCACTGGATGACCCGGAGCGGTGTCGTCATGGCAACGAGTATGTCGGATGGGCGTGGCACGATCGTGGCGTGAGCGCAGGGCTGCATCTGGTGCTGGGCGAAGAGGAGCTGCTCGTCGAGCGGGCGATCGCGGCGGTGCTGGACACCGCCCGCGAGCAGGCAGGGACCGACGAGGTGCCGGTGAACCGGCTGCGTGCGGGCGAGGTCGGCACCAGCGAGCTAGCCGAGCTGCTGAGCCCGTCCCTGTTCGCCGACCAACGCGTCTTGGTGCTCGAGGCGGCTGCCGACGCCGGCAAGGAGGCCGCCGCGCTGATCGGTGCGGCGGCCGCCGACCTGCCGCCCGGCACGGTCCTGGTCGTCGTACATTCGGGCGGCGGGCGCGCCAAGGCGCTGGCCGGCCAGCTGCGCGACCTCGGTGCCCGGGTCCACCAGTGCGCCCGCATCACCAAGGCCGGCGAGCGGGCCGAGTTCGTGCGCGGGGAATTCCGTTCGCACCGGGTCAAGGTCGACGACGATGCGGTGGCCGCGGTGCTCGACGCGGTCGGCTCGGACATCCGCGAACTCGCCGCGGTGTGCTCACAGCTGGTCGCCGACACCGGCGGCCACGTCGACGCCGCCGCGGTGCGGCGCTACCACAGCGGAAAGGCGGAGGTCACCGGCTTCGACATCGCCGACAAAGCGGTTCTCGGCGACGTGGCGGGATCGGCCGAGGCGCTCCGCTGGGCGATGATGCGCGGCGTGCCCCACGTGCTGCTGGCCGACGCGCTGGCCGAGGCCGTGCACGCGATAGCGCGGATCGGGCCGCTGTCGGGTGACCCGTATCGTCTGGCCGCCGAACTCGGCATGCCGCCGTGGCGGGTGCAGAAAGCCCAGAAGCAGGCCCGGCGCTGGTCCAGGGATGCGGTGGCCAGCGCGCTGCAGCTGGTCGCGGCGCTGAACGCCGACGTCAAAGGTGCGGCGGCGGACGCCGACTATGTGCTGGAGACCACCGTGCGGCGGATCGCGGAGCTCGCCATCCCGGCGCGGCGCTAGCGATCAAAGCTTGTTGAGGGCCAGGGCCAATGCCGACTTCTTGTTGGCGGCCTGGTTCTTGTGGATCACGCCCTTGCTGGCGGCCTTGTCCAGCTTGCGGCTGGCCTCCAGCATCAGGTCGGTGGCCTTGTCCTTGTCACCGGTCTCGGCGGCCTCCCGGAACGCGCGGATCGCCGTGCGCACCGACGACTTCACCGACTGGTTGCGAAGCCGCCTGCGCTCGTTGGTGCGATTGCGCTTTTCCTGCGACTTGATGTTGGCCACGCGTTAATTCCTCTGAGGTTCTGGGGGGTTGAGACGACCGCCGGGCGGGCGGCGACTGTTCAGGCTACCAGTCAGCCTGGGAATCTCCCAACGCCTAGCCCCCGTTTCGCCGAAACGGCGCAGGTGCGGCACCATATCCCAGTGAGCCTTCGCACACTGCCGATCGAGAACGGACGAATGACACGCACCGATCCACCCAGCGCGCGGAGGTACGAACGGATCTTCGACGGCTATCGCGACCGGGGCCCCTACGCGAAGGCGTTCGACGAGATGTTCGACGGCGAAGGCAACGTCCGCGGCCCGTACAAGGGCATCTACGCCGAGCTGGCGCCGTCGGACGCATCCGAGCTGGCCGCGCGCGCGGATGCGCTGGGCCGGGCGTTCGTCGACCAGGGCATCACGTTCTCGCTGTCTGGGCAGGAACGGCCCTTCCCCCTCGACCTGGTGCCGCGGGTGATCTCCGCGGCGGAGTGGTCGCGGCTCGAGCGGGGCATCACCCAGCGCGTCAAGGCGCTCGAGCTGTACCTCGACGACATCTACGGCGAACAGGAGATCCTGCGCGACGGCGTCATCCCGCGCCGGCTGGTCACCTCCTGCGAGCATTTCCACCGCCTGGCCGCCGGGATCAACCCCCCCAACGGCGTGCGCATCCACGTGGCCGGCATCGACCTGATCCGCGACGAGGACGGCATCTTCCGGGTGCTGGAGGACAATCTGCGCTCGCCGTCGGGCGTCTCCTACGTGATGGAGAACCGCCGGACGATGGCCAGGGTGTTCCCGAACCTGTTCGCCACCCACAGGGTCCGCGCGGTCGGCGACTACTCGTCGCACCTGCTGCGGGCGCTGCGCAACTCGGCCGCCACCAACGAGGCCGACCCCACCGTGGTAGTGCTCACGCCCGGGGTATACAACTCCGCCTACTTCGAGCATTCACTGCTGGCCCGCCAGATGGGTGTCGAGCTCGTCGAGGGCCGTGACTTGTTCTGCCGCGACAACCAGGTGTACATGCGCACCACCGAGGGCGAACGGCAGGTCGACGTCATCTACCGGCGCATCGACGACGACTTCCTCGACCCCATGCAGTTCCGGCCCGACTCAGTGCTCGGCGTCGCCGGGCTGCTCAACGCCGCCCGCGCCGGCAACGTCGTGATCTCCAGCGCGGTGGGCAACGGCGTCGGCGACGACAAGCTCATTTACACCTACGTGCCCACGATTATCGAGTACTACCTCGGCGAAAAGCCGCTGCTGGCCAACGTCGACACGTTCCGCTGCTGGCTGGCCGAAGAGCGCGAGCAGGTGCTCGACCGCATCCGCGAGCTGGTGATCAAACCGGTCGAGGGGTCCGGTGGCTACGGGATCATGTTCGGCCCAGATGCGTCCGAGCGCGAACTGGCGGTGATCTCGAAGAAGATCCGAAGCGATCCGCGCGGCTGGATCGCCCAGCCGGTGGTGCAGCTGTCCACCGTGCCCACCCAGATCGACGACACCCTCGCCCCGCGGCACGTCGACCTGCGGCCCTTCGCCGTCAACGACGGCAACGAGGTCTGGGTGCTGCCCGGCGGCCTGACCCGCGTCGCGCTGCCCGAGGGTTCGCTCGTGGTGAACTCCAGCCAGGGCGGCGGCTCGAAAGATACCTGGGTGCTCGCGTCGCGGGCGTCGGTGGCCGCCCGGGAGCTGGCCGCCGCCGAAGTCGTCCGTTCGCTGCCGAAAGGACCCAAGGCGCCGGCCAGCGAAAAGGGGCCGGAGCTGTCGCAGTCCCGGCAACAGCAGCAGTCCCAGAGTCAGCAGTCCCACCAGCAATCCCAGAGTCAGCAGTCCCAGCAGCAATCCCAGACTCAGCAGTCCCAGCAGCAGCAACAGCAGCAATCCCAGACTCAGCAGTCCCAGCAGCCGCAACAGCAGGAGGTGGGTGGCTGATGTTGGCGCGCAACGCCGAGGCGCTGTACTGGATCGGCCGCTACGTCGAGCGGGCCGACGATACCGCCCGCATCCTCGATGTCACCGTGCACCAGCTGCTCGAAGACTCCAGCGTCGACCCGGACTGGACCTCACGGGTGCTGCTGCGGGTGCTGGGCATCACCCCGCCCGACACGCAGCTAGACGTCTGGTCGCTCACCGACCTAGTCGCGTTCACCCGGGGCCTCGAAGGCGGCTGCTCGATCGTCGACGCGATCTCGGCCGCGCGCGAAAACGCCAGGTCCGCGCGGGAAGTCACGTCCACCGAGCTGTGGGAGTGCCTCAACACCACCTACAACGCGCTTGCCGAACGCGAGCGGGCCGCCAAACGCCTTGGCCCGCACGAGTTCTTCTCGTTCATCGAGGGACGCGCGGCGATGTTCGCCGGCCTGGCCGACTCCACGCTGTCCCGCGACGACGGCTATCGGTTCATGCTGCTGGGCCGGGCGATCGAGCGCGTCGACATGACCGTGCGGCTGCTGCTGTCCCGGGTCGGCGACAGCGCGGCCTCACCGGCCTGGGTGACGGTGCTGCGGTCGGCGGGCGCCCACGACACCTATCTGCGCACCTATCGCGGCGTGCTCGACGCGGGCCGGGTGGTGGAATTCATGCTGCTGGACCGGCTCTTCCCGCGTTCAGTGTTCTACTCGCTGCGGCTGGCCGAGCAGAGCCTCGAAGAACTCGACCACCGTCCGCACAGCCGCGTGGGTGCCACCGCCGAGGCGCAGCGGCTGCTCGGACGCGCCCGCAGCGAGCTGGAGTTCCTGCGGCCCGGCGCGCTGCTCGAAACCCTGGAGCGCCGGCTGGCCGGTTTGCAGGCAACCTGCCGTGACCTCGGGGAAGCGTTGGCGCTGCAGTACTTTCACTCGGCGCCGTGGGTCGCGTGGGCCGACGCGGGCCGCAACGGTGCGCTGGTCATCGAAGACACGGAACTGTAGAGATGTGGCGGCTGCGGGTGGTGCATTCCACCGGGTACGCGTACAAGTCGCCGGCGACCGCCTCCTACAACGAGGCCCGGCTTACGCCACGGTCGGACAGCCGGCAGAACGTGATCCTCAGCCGAGTGGAAACCGTACCGGCAACCCGCTCCTACCGCTACATCGACTACTGGGGCACCGCGGTCACCGCGTTCGACCTGCACGCCCCGCACACCGAACTCGAGGTCACCGCCTCGTCGGTGGTGGAGACCGAAAAACCCGAGCCGCCGATCGCAAAGGTCACCTGGCAGGAGCTGCACACCGAGGCGGTCATCGACCGCTTCGACGAGGTGCTCAGCCCCACGCACTACACCCCGCACGGCGGGCGCATCCGCCGGGTCGGCGAGCGGATCGCCAAGTTCCACGAGCCACGCGACGCGGTCGTCGCCGCCGCGGA
>Ga0335081_10019275_pt1 | contig 11030 bp, 7 predicted proteins | sample Lox_Sample_35_FD_206713 | JGI IMG/M metagenome (GOLD analysis project Ga0335081, IMG submission 206713) | Soil microbial communities from Loxahatchee National Wildlife Refuge, Florida, United States - Lox_Sample_3.5 | ecosystem: Environmental > Terrestrial > Soil > Wetlands | place: USA: Florida...
GCGGAACGATGGACCCCCCACCGGACGGCGCGCACGCGGTAGGCGCTCCGCTCCGGCCGCCCTCGGGCGACCTCCGCTCCGCGCCCACCGCGTCACCGCCAGCAGCGCCAAACCCCAGGTGCCGAGCTTGACGACAAGACCTCGCAGCAGGCCTCCATATCACCCGCATATCCAACACGAGCGGATCGACGGTAATACCCTTCGTGGACGGTGACGACGTCGACCGTCGCCTCGACCGAGCCGCCGCACTCGGGCTACCCCTCGACGTCCTTACCGGCCGCGGTGGCGGCGCGACGCTTTCCTCGGGACCGGTAGAGCCGGCGGCTCGACGATCAGTACGCTCCTGCCTGGGGAGTCACCCAGCCGGTCGTCGCCTTGACACCCGATGGGGCGCTGCTCCTTCGCCTACGCGAGCGACCGCTGGCTCAGAGGAGCAGCAGACAGCGTCTGTCGGATGCGATGGCCGTACGCGAGTCTGAGGTGTGGAATGCCGCTGGTAATCCTCGCCGCCAGGTCATCGCGCGGCGGACGGATTTCGTCATATGCCCATGCGTACAGCCACGCGGCCGCGATGCGATCGTCGGTGTCGCTCCCCTTTAGCAGCGCAGCTTCGAGCTCATCAAGCGAGCAGCCGTCGTCAAGCGCGGTCCTGAGGGCGTGTATAAGCGTGTATAAGGTTGGCGGTCATCTCGGCTTCTCCGCGCGGGCAACCCGCCGCGTGGGTCGTGGCCGTTTGCTGGCCATGCCGCGCCTGCCGGCACTTTGGCGGCCTGCCGACTGAGGCAGGGCCCGCGGCGACCCGACCTCTTTGGAGGAGCTCGCGCGCGATTCGAGCCCTTCGGCGTCGATCAGTGCCCACCCGACCCGTTCGATGAGCTGCGCGATGTAATGTCCGTTGTGCTGTTCAGTGGGAACCGCACGCTCGGTGAGGGTCACTTCACCCACTTCGCCGTCGGGGCTGCAGGATCGAACGATGATCTGCGGCATCGGACTTGTCCTCTTGTAGCTTGCGTTTTCTTGCCTGAGGCAACACCGGTTGATCGCGGCGAGTGTTGCTCAGTCGTGCGCGTCGCGCATCGGCCGCAGCGGTCTAATCTTCTAGGGCGTGCGGGTCTAGGAAATGATCGCCGTGTCCGCGCTCGGGTCTTCGGTGACATCGCCAACGCGGCCGCTGAGCGCTTCGGCGAGTTGGCCTCGGCGGCTGATCTCGAGCTTGCGGTAGACGTGGCTGAGGTGCGCCTTGGCGGTCTTTGCGGTGATGAACAGCGCTTGCGCGATCTGCCGATTCGTGAGGCCGTCTGCGGCAAGTCTCGCGACACGTAGTTCGCTGGCGGTGAGGGCGTCCCGGCCAGTGATCGCATCCCGCCGCGGCTTGGCGCCCGCGGCGACCAGTTCCGCCCGGGCTTGATTGGCAATTCGCAGAGCGCCGGAATGATGGGCGAGATCGAGGGCATGCTCAAGCGCCGCGCGCGCCTGGGCTCGGTGGCCAGCGCGTCTGAGCGCGGCGCCATGGTCGGCGAGAGCGCGAGCGAGCTCGAGCCGAGACTGTGAGCGTCGTAGTGTGTGTACGGCCTGTCCGAGCAGCTCGAGGCCCGTATCGCCGCTCGCGACGAGACCGCAGGCGCGCAGCGATATGCCCAGCGTCCGCGGGCAGCCGAACGCGCGCGCGAGCTCGAGCTGCTCGGCCGCAAGTCGGTGTGCCTCTTCACGATTGATCAGAGCCGCCTGGGTCAGTGCCGCCTCGCCGCGCCACGGCAAGGCGCTCAGCATGCCGAGCCCAAGCCGCGCGCATCGTTGCCCGCACTCCAGAAAGTCGCTGAGCGCCTGCTGCGTGTGACCTTGCGCGGCACGCAGCCGACCGCGTGCGATCAGAAACCGAACCACCGCTACCGAACGCGATGCGCACGCATCGGCAACTTGGTCGACCAGGCCGGATGCTGCCGCGAGCTCGTCCCGCTCGACGAGCACCCGGATCACCTCGCTGACCGCGTGGATCCGTCGGACACCCTCGGCGCGCTCGAGTGCCCAGCGGGCGTCCGCCTCCGCGTCGGCCAAGTTGCCGCAGTCACACGACGCCGACGCCCGGAAGATGGAGATCCCGACTATCTCTTGCATCGCGCCACGATTGCGCGCGGCGGCGAGCAGGTCTTCGCAGAGCCTCTGAAGCGTGCCGTAGGACTCAATTAGCGTGAGGGTGACGATCAACGTCATGCAGATTTCCAGTGGCGGCGGGTAGGGTTCGCACGCGAGCGCCCGCTCCGCCAGATCGCGCGCCTCAGCAGGCCGGTTAGCTCTCGCTGCGTGGTGGGCCAACATCACGAGGACTTGCACGGGCGGGTCGGCCCGCGCATCCAGGCGACCGCGCAAAGCCTCGGCACGGAGCAACGCGGCCGACGCCGTGCGCTCGTTCACCATTCCGGCCCCGGCGATCGCTGCCTCCAGCACCATCGCCAGTGTCGAGTTCGTGTCGCCAACCGTCGCGAGGGCCCCTTCGAGTACCTCGACCGCGCGCTCAGCATGATCGGTCATGCTGTACGCAAGTGCCAGTAGGGAGCTGGTGCCGATCGACGTGGTGGGATCCTCGCCAGCGGCCGCCAGCGCCTGCTCGAGGTGCGCGATTGCATCCGGCTGCCTTGCGCGCCACTCGGCAGTCCCGAGCAAGAACAGCAGCGTTGCGCGCGCAGCGGCAGCAGGAGGCTCCGAGAGGGCACGACGGAGATCGTTTGCCGCAATCTCGGGCGCGCCCCGCTCAAGCGCCTCTCGAGCGGCTTCTCGCAGCCGCTCGACCACCCAATCGTCGCCGGCGGGCCCGCACGCCAGTAGATGCGCCGCCACGCGCGGGAGCGACCCCTCGCCCTCACGATCGATGAGCGCTGCCGCCCGCCGATGCGCTACGCGACGCGCACCGAGCGTGATGTCTTCGAGGACCGCGGCGCCGATCGAAGGGTGAAAGAACTCAAGCGGCCGAACCGGCTTGAGGATCTGCGCGGTCGCGAGCCGGTCGGCCGTCAATTCGGCAACCACGGGGTCAAGCTCGGCGAGGCGCGCCGCTACATCGACCTCCGAGCCTGCGCCGAGCACCGCAACCGCCCGCGCCAGAGTGATCGCCTCCGCTCCCATCCGTCCCAGCCGCGCCAACACAGAGGGCCCGACCGCGGCCGGCGCGATCAACTGCAACGCGGACACGCTCGCCACCCGCGCCGGCAACCCCTCACCGCGTGCCGCCGCAAGCAACTCGCGCAACAACAGAGGATTGCCGCCACTGAGCTCCCAACACGCGGCGCAGAACCACTCGTCGGCACCTTCGTCCAGCTGCGCGCGCACGATCGCCCCGACACCCGCCGTGCTCAACGGCGCAAGCGGGATCCGCTGCACGCGATCATCGCTCGCGAGCCGCTCGAGCTCACCGCGCTCACCCCCCGGCTCGCCCCAGCGCAAACTCAGAACCAAGAGGAGCGGCAGATCGCCTGCACGTCGGGCCAGGTAACCGAGCCACGCAAGCGACGGTTCATCAACCCAGTGCGCATCATCGACTGCCACCACGACCGGACTCCGGTCGGTCCGGTTCGCGCACAACCAAAACAGTCCGTGAATCGCCGCAAACCGGTCCGCGGCCGGCTCCCCCGCCTCCATCCCCAACGCTCGCGCACCAACTCGCGCAACTCCACTCAAGAGGTGACGCCGCTCCGCCGGGGAGGCTGCTCGTAACAACGGCTCAAAGAGCTGACGCGCCACCCCGAAGGCAATTTCCGCCTCAAAATCTGACCCTCGGGCGCTCAACACACCAAACCCGCGTGACTGCGCCTCGGCTCGCACACACGCCAAGAACTCGCTCTTCCCAATGCCAGCTGCGCCCTCGACCAGAACCACCGCTCCCACTCCGCTACTCGCTCGCCCGAGCAGACGATCTACGCGCGCCAGCTCGACGTCACGCTCCACCAAGCCGCCAACAACAACCTCCGACGAGACGCTCACCGGTACGCGGCACCGGAACCAGGCGGGAGGGCGCTCCAGCCCGAACGCCCGGAATTAGCACGACAGCTCACGAACAAGAGCATAAGCTGCCCCTGGGGGCTGCTTTTACCAAGAATCCGGTCCCACGCAGCCGGATCACACGGGCTGCGTCTCGGCACCGAAGTTAGAGCGATGAACACGCCCGCGGGACGGCCTTGCCGGGGACCCTCGCTCCCATTACCGATTGGACGCCACGCACCCAGACTCGCGATGTAACGCGACGTCGCGCTCACGCGCCGTGTCCGGGTCGCGAACCCGAACGCCGCGCCGGGATTCCCTTGGACCTACCGCGCCAAAAGATGGGACCACTTCGGCCGATGTGACCCGTACCTGAGCCGACGAGACTCGCTGCGACGTAGCCGTGATTTCACCCGGCTCGCAGCAAAGGAAAGCGAGGAATCGACCGGTGAGCGAATTCAACGACAAACAGCGGGAGATCCTCACTGCGGTGTGCGACACGGTGGTGCCGCCGCTGGCTTGCGATCCCGATCCGGATGGCTTCTTCGCGCGCAAAGCCAGCGACCTTTGGGTGCCCCAGGTGGTCGAATACCTCATGGCTGGTATGCCCGACGATCAGCGAGCAGGACTGCTGGCGGTGCTCGAGGCCTTCGGAGAGCAAGATTTCGTGCGCACCTCGCCGGGGACGCGTGAGCAGCTCATGCACAAGGTCGCGCAGACCAGCTCTGCCGCGGCGACAGGACTGGAGGTGCTCACAACGCTGACGCTGTTTCTGTTCTACGGGCTGGCGGACGAGCGGGGTCGGAATCCGAATTGGGAAATGCTCGGCTATCCAGGCCCAGTCAGTCCAGCGCCGCACCTGGAGAGGCCGCTGCACCCGTACACGCCGCGTGGGGACACGACGCTTGACGCCGATGTATGCGTGATCGGTTCGGGTGCAGGGGGTAGTGTGATGGCGGGGGTGTTGTCCGAGCGGGGCCTGAGCGTCGTGGTGCTCGAAGCGGGGGGTTACTTCGACGACGCCGACTTCGACCAGCTGGAGATCTCGGCTTATCAGAACCTTTACTGGCGAGGCGGACCAACCTCAACTGCTGAGATGAACGTCTCGGTGCTGGCGGGCTCCTGCCTAGGGGGCGGCACAGTTGTCAACTGGGCCAACTCGCTACGCACAACGCAGTGGGTGCGGGAGCAGTGGGAGCGGGCGTACGGCTTGGAGGGTCTCGCCGGCGCGGACTTCGACCGGCACTTGGACGCGGTTTTGCGGCGCTTGGGCGTTACCGATCGTTGTTCTGAGCTCAACGGTCCCCAGCAGCGCATGAAGGGAGGTGCCGACGAGCTCGGATGGAGCTTCAAGACGGTTCAGAGCAACATCGACGAACGGAGGTACTCCTTTGAGACGGCCGGTTACACCGGTTTTGGCGATCAGACCGGCGCCAAACAGTCAGCCGTGAAGACCTACCTCCAAGACGCGTACGACCGCGGAGCGACACTGGTTACCCGTTGCTGGGCGCAGCGCATCGTCGTGCGGCGCAACCATGCGAAGGGTGTCGAGGCGATTTGGTCTGATCCGGGCGCTGGGCGCTCCGGGAGGATCACTGTCAAAGCTCCGCAGGTGGTTGTGGCTTGCGGCGCGCTGGAATCCGCGGCGCTGCTGTTGCGCTCCGGTATCGGCGGCCCCGCCGTGGGCGACTATCTGCGGCTGCACCCCTGCACGGCAACGGTCGGTTTCTACACCGATGACCTGGAAGGGTGGAAAGGGGCGCCCCAGGCGGGCATCGTGGACGAATTCGAGAACACCGAGCAGGGACACGGGTTCCTGATCGAGAGCCCGCAGTACACGACCGCTCTCGCCGCTGCGGCACTTCCCCACGCCGACGGGGCCAGCCACAAGCGGGTCATGTCGAACTTCCGCCATGGCGCAGCGGTCATCGCTCTGCTGAGGGACCGTGGCCACGGCCGTGTGAAGATCGATCGCGCGGGGGCGGCGGTGCCCTCGTACTCGCTGACCGACGACCTCGACCTACGTAACGCACGAAAGGGAATCGACGCGCAGGTCCGGCTCCATGAGGCGGCCGGAGCGCAGCAGATCCTTGCCGCAGCCGCCGGCCCCCTGTCTTGGCGCCGGGGCGAGGACATCGACGCGTTCATTGCCGGCACGCGACGAATCCCGCTTGGGGCCCAGGGCTGGAAGTTGTTCTCAGCCCACCAGATGGGAAGCTGCCGAATGGGCACCGACCAACGCACCAGTGTTGCGAACCCGTGGGGAGAGTTACACGACGTCAGCGGCGCGTGGATCGGCGACGGTAGCGCGTTCCCTACCGCCTCCGGCACAAATCCAATGATCACAATCATGGCGCTCGCCCACCGCAACGCGCAGGCGGTTGCTGCGGCCGCCCCGAGCACCGCCGCCACGACGGCGCCACAATCGCTCTAGCGACGGGCCTGAGCACGTTACGGCCGTCGCGCTGCCCAACGGTGCGGCAACCCCGTTGCGCCCAACATAGTTCCGCGCAGGGCAGCGCAGGCAACACTTTGAGCTTCCGGTCGGCGCATTGTCCACCACAGCTGCGGCAACGCGGGGACTCGAGCTGCGACCCGGCCGAGCGAGACCGTGCCCGTCCGGACCCACAAAAGGCAGAAGTTTGACGACCTTTCGGCGAGCCGGTAACGCTGCTGCTCCCGGACAGACCGGTGACGTCGGACTCGCCGGCAGCGATTCTCGATCGTCCACCGAGCCGCCGCGGGAGGGCTGCTCCTCGAGTCGGGTAGACCCGGCGCCTTGCGGCGCCGGGTCCTCCTCAGAACCGGACGTGCCGTTTCCGAGCATCCGGCTCAATCAAGCCCTGGTGGTAAGCATGAGTCCGAGCCGGATATCCCTGTCGGCAGTCATGCGGGCCATGGAACGAATGCTCGCTCGGCTCGGCTTGAGCCTCGCGTGCGTGAGGGGCTGCTCAGCGTGACCGCGAGAGTGGGCTGGGCGTGGCATGCTTGCTGAGGACCGGTATGCGTTGGGGCGTGACGTTGTGGTGAAGTCGTCTCGCACGGGGGTGGAAATGCCCGGGCTCCCGACTGCGCTGGGGAGCTCGGTCGGGTGGGTGAACGAACGCGCGGAGGTCCTTGAGCGAGAGGACGAGCTCGAACGGATCGCCGCCGCGCTCGCGTATGCGGTTGATGGGGTCGGGAGTGTGCTGCTGGTGGAGGGTCCGGCGGGGATCGGCAAAACGACGCTGGGGCTGGCGGCTGCGGATGAGGCGCGCTCGCGCGGGATGCGCGTGTTGCGGGCGGCGGGCCGCGAGCTGGAACGGGATTTCCCCTATGGGGTCGTCCGGCAGCTAGTTGACCCAGTGCTGCGGGCGGCCGCGCTCGCCGATCGTGAAAGTTGGCTGGAGGGGGCGGGAACCGCGAGCGCCGCGTTGGGACTCGTGCCTGGCGATGCCGCACCGTCGGAGTTCGCAGTCCTGCACGGCTTGTATTGGCTGGTCGCGAACCTGAGCGACGAGCGGCCGACACTGATCGTCGTTGACGATGCGCAGTGGGCGGATGTGGCGTCCTTGCGGTTCCTTTCGTTTCTCGCTCCACGGCTGGTAGACCTGCCGGTCTTGTTGTTCCTGTGTGCTCGGCCAGACGAGTGGGAGCCTGGGACGCTGTTCGCGGGGACATCGTCGGATGTGGCAAATCGACCGTTAGTGCCGTCGCCGCTGACCCGCGAAACCTGCGCCCGGTTGGTACGCGCGCGGCTGCCGGGCTCGATCGATGACGCTTTGTGCGCGGCATGTCACACCGCGACGGGCGGCAATCCGTTCTTATTGCGAGCACTGCTCGGCGAGCTGGCCGAAGATCATGGCGGCTCGGGTCCGACGAGCGCCGGGCATGTGCTGGCGATGGGACCGCGGGTGGTGACGCGCGCGATCGTTACGCGTCTGGACCGGCTGTCGGAGAACGCGCGACCGCTGGCTGCGGCGCTGGCGGTGCTTGGGGACGGGGCATCGGTGGAGGAGCTTGGCGCGTTGGCGGGGTTGTCGGCCAACGAGGTGAGGCGCGCCGCGGGGGAGCTAGCGCGCGTATCGATCGTGACCGCCGAGGAGGGATTGCGGTTCGCTCACCCGATAGTCCGCAACGCCGTGTACGCGGATCTCTCGCCCGAGGAGCACGATCGTTTACACCGGGACGCGGCGGGCATGCTGGAAGCTGCGGAGGCGCCGGCTGAGCGGGTCGCAGCGCAGCTGCTGGCGGTCGATCCCGCGGGCGATCGGCGGGTCTGCATGACGCTGCGCCGAGCTGCCGAGATCGCGCGAGCATCTGGCGCGAGCCACTCCGCGGTGGCTTATCTGCGCCGAGCGCTGGCCGAGCCTTGCCCGGAGGACCACCGGGCCGAGCTGCTCGTCGAGCTCGGTGAGGCCGAATACCTGGTTGACGCCCGCGCCGCGCTGGCGCATCTGCGGGAAGCGCTCGAGCTCACCGTCGATCCTCGGCGCTATGCCCAGATCGCGACGCGGCTCGGCTGGCTCTTGACGCTCTCCGCTAGCCCCGAAGCCGCGGTGGCCACCGCCGAGCGCGCGCTCACTCGGCTCGGTGATCGGGACCCCGATCTGCGCCGCAGCCTGCAAGCGACGATACTGACTGCCGGCCACCACGACCCATCATTAGCCTCGGTCTGTGAGCCGATAGCGACACACGCGAGGAAGACCGAGCTCGATGACAGCCTTGGTGCTCGGCGGGTCCAAGCGCTCCTACTGTCTGATGCATATCGCGGCGACGGCTCGGCCAGAGAGCTCACCGCCCGGGCCGAGCGGTTACTCGCGGACGGGCTGCTGTTGCGGGAGGACAACGGGTACGCCGGCTTCATCCTGCCAATTCGCGTCTTGATTGAGGCGGACTCCGAGCAGGCGATCGTCTGGCTTGACCAGGCCAAGGAGCACGCCCGCGCGAAAGGCAGCGTCCAGGGGTTGTACGCAGACCTGATGTTCAGCTGCCTGGCCCATCTGCGGCGGGGGGAGCTCGCCGACGCGATCCAGGACGGCGTCGAAGCGATTGAGGGGATCGAGCTGTGGGGAGGAGGCCAAATCGGCCGGATCACACGCGCGGGCTGGCTGGCCGCCGCCCAGATCGAGGCCGGCGATCTCGAGGGTGCCGGGCAGACACTCGCGCGCGGCGCGCAGCCGGATGGCGAGGTGCTCGATCTGATCGGGTGGCACAGGTTTGCGTTCATGACCGCCCGCGCGAACCTGCTGTTGGCGCGCGGCGATCCGAGCGGCAGCTTGCGGGTGATCCTCGAGGCCGCACACCGGTACGAGCCCCGCAGCTTGCGATCGCTCGGCTGGCGCTCGCACGCCGCACAATGCCTGATGGTGCTGGGCGACGAGCCTGAGCGGGCGGTGAAGCTCGTCGAGAGGGACGTGGAATTGGTCCGCCGATGGGGCGCGCCGGGGGCGCTCGGGGTGGCACTTCGCACTCGTGGGCTGGTGCTCGGCGATCACGACGGCGAGGACTCGCTGCGCGAGGCCGTCGCGGTCCTGCGCGGGTCGATCTGCAAGCTCGAGCACGCCAAAGCCCTGCTCGAACTGGGAGCGATGCTCCGGCGCACAGGACGTCGCCGCGAGGCGCGCGACCCCCTGCGATCTGGGCTCGAGCTAGCGCGCAGCTGCGGCGCGGCATCTTTGGCCGCACGCGCGGAAGAGGAACTGCGCGCAGCGGGAGCATCGCCGCGAGACGTGATCCGCGCCGGCGTCGACGAGCTGACCGCCAGCGAGCGCCGAGTCGCGCAGCTCGCGGCGTCGGGCATGACCAACAAGCAGATCGCGCAGACGCTGTTCGTGAGCGTCAAGACCGTCGAGACGCACCTTCACCGCACCTACCAGAAGCTCGACGTAAGCTCCAGAGCGCAGCTTGCCCAAGCGCTCGAACCAGTGCCCTGACCTCCTGGCCCGCTGGACCCTGATCCGCGAGATTAGGGTCGATGTACATGGCTTCATGGACGCGAAGCCCCCAACCGCCGAGCAAACTGGCGGCCGAGTGACGATCGACGCGCCGAACCAATGTGGAGCGTCAGGAGGAACACGGTCATGCACAACACCAGGCACCAGCGGAACGAACCACGCTTCCAGCCGGTTCCCGTAGCGACTGCACGACAACGGTCGCGAAGCCACAGACGACGCCCGGCGCGACCGTCATCATCCAGGCCGCGACGCTGGGTGCTCGTGCATGTCTGGGATGGCGCCGTGCTAGCCGCCTTCGACGACGAAGCCAGTGCGCGCACCGTGATGTCCTGCGCTGACGACGACGAAGTCGTCGTCCTGTGCATCGACACGTGACCCGACCTCGGTGCTCGTGTTGCGCGACAAAGATCCCGGGATGCTTCCAGACAAGCAGCGACGAGGTGAGGTGGCGAGGATCCTTCGCGGCGAGAGCCGGAGCGTGCTGCTCACGGGCGTGGCGCTGAACTGGTTGGGAGCAGCGAAGATCGCCCGCGAGGTATGGCTGACCAAGTGCCCGGCCAGCGCTCCGGCGGATTACGACCAGATGAAGGCATTCGCAGCCGGGACTGCCACCACCTTCGGCTCCTATCACCTCTATCTGTATGCCACCAAGAAGCGGCCGTACCGCGGTTGATGTTCGGCGCCGCGTCTAAAGATCTGGGCATTCGCGCTCTCAGTAATCCTGCTCGCGCACGGCCGACTCGACTGAGGCCACGCCCTCTCCTTCGGCGTTAGCAACGGCGTCGTCGGCGGTCTGATGTGGGTCCACATCGTCGCCGAGGCGCAGGCGCATCGCCGCTGACCACCCCGCGACAACCGTGCGCCAGCCACGCCAATCGTCCGCCCAGTCCGCGCGCCGCAGAGGTAGTGGAACGGGCAGACAGTGATTGCGACCTCACCGTGGACCTACCCAAGCTGCAATCCGGAATGCGAGAGTGACTGTCGACCAGATCCGCACGGCACGGCGGCGGGGACGACCAGCAACACCTACAAGCCGGCTGTTGGATGCGCAGCCACTTCCGGTGGAGCCGGCGGAGCGGGAGTCGACCTCGGGCTCGAGATCTTGATCGTACGCTGCGGTCA
>Ga0335081_10019276_pt1 | contig 11030 bp, 7 predicted proteins | sample Lox_Sample_35_FD_206713 | JGI IMG/M metagenome (GOLD analysis project Ga0335081, IMG submission 206713) | Soil microbial communities from Loxahatchee National Wildlife Refuge, Florida, United States - Lox_Sample_3.5 | ecosystem: Environmental > Terrestrial > Soil > Wetlands | place: USA: Florida...
CCCCACAGGTGTATTAAAGGAGCCGACGAGTGAAGGCCCGACTGCGCCCGGAACCAGGTTGGCAAGTTGAATGAAATTGCGGCCGTTGGTATCAATGGCCTCAATGTGGTTGCCGGTGACCGTATCACTCACCTGGGCGTTTTCTGTCTGCAGGTGAACCGCAGTAGCGGTGACGCTCACCTCTTGTGACACCACGCCCACGGTCAGGGCGAAATCCACACGGGTGTCGCTGCCCACGTTCACCACCAGGTCGGTGCGCGTTGAGGGCGCGAACCCTTGCTTTTCGGCGCGAATCGCGTAGGTGGAAATCGGAAGGCCAGGAACGGCGTAGTTTCCGTCCGAGTTGGTGACGGTAGTACGCGCCACCGATCTGGTCGCTTGATTGGTGACGGTGATGGTGACGCCGGGAACGACAGCCCCGCTTTGGTCGGTCACCGTGCCGACGATTGTTCCATTTTCCTGCGCCCGAAGGCCGACGCTGCTGTAGAGCAGCACGACGGCGAGGCAGAACATAACGCGCTCAAATCCGCACCGCCTATGAGATATGAGCCCAAATCTCCCTTTCTTCATAGGTCATCTCCTCCTGGATTTGTTTGGCCCGACGCTCGGGCAAGAGTTTAGGCGCGATGTCGATCGACTGTCTATAGCCATCTTGCGTAACACAATGGTCATTTTGCGTCACCCCCAGACTTGGTTCATCGCCTTGAAAATCGCGGCCGAGCCCGACGTGAGGCGCGGAGAAAGGGTTCCAGGGTTGAACTTTTCTCTCTTCCCACACCGGAGCCCACGTGATACAGTTTGGCCTGGCCCTCGACAAAAATGTAACGCCGGGCATTACGCTCGGCGCGGGGGATATAGCGGCGGCCTTCAGTCCAGCATGGTTGGGATGTAGCGCCGGGCTTTTAGCACGGCACGTGGGGCAATCTAGCGGCGCGCTCTAGCCCGGCATGTGGGTTTTAGGTCGGCGTTGCTTGTAAGGGGCAAGATGCCGCTCTCAAGAGCGGCGCGCAAGACGGGCCATAATGTTTGACAGTCGAGGTTATTAATACGGCGTCGTGCAGCCGGCGCCTCCGCGCTCAGTTACGGCTGCTCGGCGGAGGAATCGCGTAAGAGGTCAAGCAGGAGTAGGACTATGGGGACCCGACCGCAAATTCCGCAGGTGGCGCTGCTGCTCGAGACCTCCACCGAGTACGGGCGGGGGCTGCTGCGAGGCATCTTGCGTTACGCTCACCTGCACGGTCCTTGGTCGTTGCACGTGGCGCCCGGACACTTCGATCAAGCCCTGCCCATAGCCAAGTCGTGGAGCGGCACCGGCATCATCGCCCGCGTTCGCTCTCCTGAAATCGAGAAGCTCATCTGTTCGACACGGCTTCCCTTCGTGGCATCGAGTCTGCACGAATCGGGTTCGGGCGCGGCAGGGAGCAAATTCGGAGAGATTCGTACCGACTCCGAAGCCATCGCCAGGATGGGAGCAACACACCTCCTCGAAGCCGGGATTCGCCGTTTCGCCTTTTGCGGATTCGCGAATTGTCATTGGTCGACCGTTCGTGAAAAGGCGTTCGCTCAGATAGCGCAGGATGGAGGCTACGCCTGCTGGACGCATCGCATCACCTTGGCCAACTGGATGCAAAGGCCCGGTTGGATCGAGAGTTGGAGATACGAACAACCGGTCATGGTCAGATGGCTTAAGTCCTTACCGAAGCCGGTTGGGCTGATGGCCTGCAATGACGCTTGTGGGCGGGAGGTTCTGCAAGCGTGCGTCGCCGCCGGGCTGCAAGTTCCCGATGAGGTGGCGGTGGTCGGGGTTGACAACGATGAGATGCTCTGTGACCTCTCGAGTCCTTCTCTTTCGAGCGTCGCCCTCGACCTTGAAAGAGCGGGTTACGAGGCCGCCCGTTTACTCGATGAGCTGATGAGTAGTCGGTCGGCAGGGGGACAGGTGGTACGAGTGGTGCCCACCCAGGTGGTGACCCGCAAGTCGAGTGATGTGATCGCCCAGGAAGACCCGGTGATTGCGCGAGCCCTGCGGTTCATCCGCGAGCATGCGAGTCGCGCGGTTAGCGTCGAAGATGTCACGGAGGAGCTTCGCGTCTCGCGCCGAACGCTGGAGCGACGCTTTCTGCGCGCGATCGGCCGAACGGTTCTTTCGGAAATCACGCGCTGCCATCTCCAGCGCGCTAAACAACTGCTGCTGGAGTCCGACCTGCCCTGTCACCGGGTGGCAGCGGAGGCCGGATTCGGCAGCTTGAATACGTTCAATCGTGCCTTCGCCAGTAAGGAGGGGACAACGCCACGAGGCTTCCGGCGGCGATCACCAAGCATCGTCGTGCGCTCGAGGAACGGGACACCTCCGTCGTCAAGCGCTCTGTCGTCACGAATTGGAAACTAGAGAATGGAAATCCGAAACTCGTGAATAAGCCCCAGTCTTCTGCAATACGAGCAACCGGGCGTGGCCCAATCAACTGCGCGCTCCGCTCCCCTTACCCTTGCGGTCCGTCCCGATGGCCACAGCCATCGAATCGACTTCCCTGGAAGCGGGGGGCACGAGTTTTGAGTTTCGAGTTTCCAATTTCGATCCTGTCCTTGCTCCTCGCCATTGCTCTTCCGGCCACAGCTTTTTCGCAAGGCCGGGCCCAGCCAATTCCGGCTCATGTCGCATCGGCTGCGGAGAACCAGGAGCACCTTCTCGAGCGGGCTCAGCAGCTCATGACCCAGAGCGACTATCAGGGCGCTGCCCGGGTCTACGAGGAGGTCCTCCGTCTCGATCCGAACTGCTTTGAGGCTGTGAGCAATCTGGGTGTTGTAGACGCGCAAATAGGCAAATACCCAGAGGCCGCCCAGGCTTACCAGCGAGCGCTGCGTCTTCAGCCCAAGTCGTTTCCCCTATTACTGAACCTGGGGCTTTGCTACTTCAAGGCGGGCGATTTCAAGAGCGCGGTAACGCCCTTGAAACAGGCTGTTTCCGTGGAGCCCGATAACTTTCAGGCTCGGTCGCTTCTGGCGATGTCCTACTATTCGCAAAAGGAATTTCAGCCCGCGAGCCGCGAGTTTGAGAAACTGATCGCGGCCCAGCCGGATAATTCGACCGTGCAATACCTCCTGGCCGAGAGCTATTTGTGGAGCCAGCAGGAGCAGCAAATGCTGGATTTCTTCGGTCGCATCCTGCAAAGATCGCCCAATTCGGTTACTGTCCACATGTTAATGGGCGAGGCCGAGGATGGGCTGGGCCGCACCGATGACGCCATCAAAGAATTTGAGGCGGCGGCGGCCCTCGCACCCAAACAGCCCAACGTCCATTTTGGGCTCGGCTATCTTTGCTGGGAAGAGCGGAAGTTTGATCAAGCCGCGATAGAGTTTCACCGCGAAATCGAGGTGGAAGGGTCCGTGGCGAAGTCTCAGGCTTACCTCGGCGATATTGCTTTGCGCGAGGGAAAGAGCGCCGAGGCGCTGACTTTCCTGGAAGCCGCGGTACGAGCGTATCCCAAGTACGCCCTCACTCACTACGACCTGGGAGTTCTGGCAAGTCAACGGCGGGAATGGGATCGGGCAGCTTCGGAGTTCCAAAAGGCAATCGATCTGGATCCCAAACGGGCCGACGCTCATTACCGCTTGGCAGGAGTCTATCGCGCTCTGGGCAAGGCTGAATTGGCTCAGGAAGAATTAAAGAAGGTGGCCCAGATTCAAGCGAGCACGCGGGACAAATTGTTGCAAGAAATTTCCGGGACGGCACCCAGCGCACCTCAACCATAATGTTAAGATCGAAATCCCAATTCATGGCCCTTCAATCCACCCCCTGGCTCCACGCGGCACAATTCTGCCGCCTGGCGCTTTTGCTCGCCGCCGCTTCTCCTGCCTTACTTGGCGCCCACCCCTCTCAAGGCACGCAACAAACACTGGCGCCTCCACGTCTCGTGCAATTTAGGAATGCTGCGCAGGGAGTCGGCTACGTCGGCTCAAAAGCCTGCGCCGAGTGCCACGGGGACATCTACCAAACTTATATGAAGACGGACATGAGCCGTGCCATGTCTCTGCCGAGCAAGTTGAAAGAGCTCCCAGGCCTTGACCACCCTGTGACCGTCAAGCACCCCAAGGCGAATCGCTACTATCAGGTTTATCGCCGCGGCGCCGATTTCTACCAGAGTGAATACGAGCTGGACACGGCAGGCGAGGAAGTCTGGCGCGACGAGCAAAAGATCAGTTACATCATGGGCTCGGGCGCCAATGGATTCACCTGCCTGGTGAAGCGCGGCGACTTTTTGTTTGAGGCACCGCTCTCCTATTTCTCCAAGACCGGGAAGTGGGACCTCTCGCCCGGTTACGAACAGAGCGACCTGAGCTTCAGCCGGCCGATTGAAGGCGACTGCATCTTTTGCCACAGCGGCCGGCCGCAGCCGGCGGCGGAATCGGGCGGCAAGTTCAAGAACCCGCCGTTTCTCGAGCTGACGATCGGCTGTGAAATGTGTCACGGGCCGGGCGCGCTTCACATGAAAGAGCGGCTCCGAGCCGCGCCGCTGCACGGGGATATTGACACCAGCATCGTCAACCCGTCCAAAATTCCGGGTTGGCTCTCCGACAACACCTGCATGTTCTGCCATCAGGGTTTGGACGCTCGGGCGTTGATGCCCGGCAAGAGTTACGCGGACTTCCGCCCTGGCGTTCCGCTTGCTGAAACCCTCGCCATCTTCGTCGTGCCCATCCGCCGCGGCGAACCTCCTGGAGACCCGCTGCTGCAAAACTTTGTGCCCAAGAACCTAAGCCAGTGTTATCGAAAAAGCGGTGGGAAGCTGAACTGCATCACTTGCCACGACCCGCACGTTCAACCGACGCCGCGGCAGGCACCAGCCTATTTCCGAAGCAAATGCATGACCTGCCACACCGAAAGAAGCTGCACCCTCCCGCTGGCCCCGAGGCTGGCCAAGACTCCGCCCAACGATTGCGCCGGGTGCCACATGCCGAAGCAGAACCTTACGGGGATCTCCCATTCTTCGCTGACGGATCACCGCATCCCCGCGCGCCCGGGCGAGCCGCTACCGGAAGAGGCCTATCATCTCACCACGCCCGAACTTCCGGACTTGGTGTTCGTCGATCCCGAGCCTTCGGCGGAGCCCACTCAACTCCCGCCAGTGACTCTCTTCCGGGCCTACGCCCAATTGGTGCAGTTGAACGGCGAATATGCGGCGGCCTTCGATTCGACGCTGGATTCGCTCGCCAAGGCCGGAACTCTGGACCCGGCGGTGCTCACAATGATGGGGCTGAAACTGATGAGTGCGGATTCTCCACAGGCTCAGGCGGCAGCCCCGGAATATTTCGAGCGAGCCATCGCGACGGGGTCAATTGATCCGCAGAACTTCGAGTTGGTGGCCACTTTCCAAGTTCAGTCCGGCCGGACGCAGGACGCCATCGCCACCGTCCAGCGCGGGCTGGAACTGAATCCGTACTCTCCCCGACTTTACCGACTGCTGGCGGCGTTATATATTTCGGTCAAAGCCTATGACAACGCAATTGAAACGATGAAGAAAGGCCTTGAGCTGTTTCCAGAAGACTCCTTCATGCGGTCACTCAAGGAGCAGACCGCAAACGCGCAGAGGCAAGGTGGCAACAGCAGTTCCAAAAGCCCGAACTGACTTTGCGCCACCGCTCGACTCCAGTGCGATGGGGCAGGTGCCACAATGAGGGTTCGGAAAGTTCTGATCGTGACCGGGGATGGCGGGGAATCCTACGAGGCGCTCTACGCGCTGCATCGCTTTCGCGAGGCTGGGTATGAGCCGGTGATTGCGGCCCCATCGCGGCGGCGAATCTCCGTCTGAGCTGATGGCCACGGCCAGACGTGGTCGATGATCCACACACTCGTCTCCCCACACAGGCCCGTTACGGCGATGGCCGACGGAAGAGACTCGCAAATCGCCTGTCCATGCCCATTCTGGATTCTTGGCGGGAAATCCCCTTCGCACAAGCGATCGGGAATAGATCCTCCTTGACGGCGCACTGTAGACCCAGCAGGTCCGAACTCCACGATAAGCACTAGCCAAAGATATTTGAAATTTTGACTCCATCGGTCGTTTCTCCGATGATCTTGTTGCTGAGACAAGAGAAGGGAGGAACCGACCGATGGAGCTTTTCGCACGCCTTTTTGGAGGCCTGCTGTTGTTTGTGTATCACTGTTTTGACCGTCTTGTCATCCACGGCTATCTGTCGGGGCTGTCGCGGCCCGAGCAGGTCGTCTACTTTTTCCGGGAAGTGGTGGGAGTACCGATGATCACCAAAGAGGTCCTCTCGCAGCGGACCAACGCCTACCAGAACTGGGTGGAAGCCTACGCTCGCAACCACCAGATTCCCATCGAGTGGGCCGAAAAGGGAGTCCGCAAGAAAGATGACTTGGAGCCTCCGCGACGGCGGATGGAGAGGGCTGACCGCTACGGTGTCTACTTCATTCTGAAGAGCATGGAGCAAGGCTCGACCTTTCGTTCCACTCCGCCCAAGTATCCCACCGCGGACCCTCACTACCGCCTCCTGGCCAAACAACGCAGCCGCTTCACCCACTATTACTTCTACCTCCGCGACGAGACCCTGGGCCCCATGGTGGTCCGCGTCGCCAGCTTTTTCCCTTTTCACACCACCTACTGGTTGAACGGCCACCGCTTCATGGAACAGGAACTCAACCGGCAGGGAGTCCCCTTCCGCAAAAACGACAACGCCTTCCTGGCCGTGGACGACCCCCAAGCCTTGCAAGCCGCCGCCGACCGCCTGACGCCCCAAGTGATTCGCGAGCGGCTGGAATATTGGACCCTGGTCCTGGGCCCCAAGTTGTCGCGCCGCGAGCGAGCCGCCCTCAACCTGCGGCGCTTCTACGCCGTCCGGCAGGTGGAGTATTGCCGCAACTTCGTCTTCAAACGCCACTTCCCCATCCATCGCCTCTTCGAGCGCAGTTGTGAACTCGCCTTGTGGCGCCTGACCGCCCATAAGATCTCGGAAATCTTCGGTACCCGGTTTACCCGCCGCCACCGCGGCAAGCTGCACACCACCTTGGAGCAGGTCGACCATGGCCATCACGTCTTTCGCGCCTACTGGAAAAACGGCTTCCTCAAGCAATACGAGAAGTTCTCCACTTTCCTGCGCAACGAACTCTGTTCCAACAACCTCACCGACTTCGGACTCAAGAAAGGCCTGGACCATTTAGCCGCCGTGCGCCAGAAGTTCGGGCAGATCACCGACCGCTTCGCCACTTTCCAGGCCCTGACCCTCAACGTGCAGGTCGATTTCCCGCTTCTCCAGCGTCTGGCCCTGCCCCTCACCGTCGGCAGCGCCCGTTTCCCCGGCATCAAGATTCAAGACACCCGCCTGATCCGCTTAATGGAGGTCCTCCTCCACGGCGGGACTCGTTTGGCGGGCTGGCCCGCCCGCCAAATTCACCCCGCCATCCTCAGCGCCTACGCCTTGGCCCCTTCCCGCTATGGTCTCCACCAACTCCGCTACGACCTGCGCAAGCTGCGGGCCCACGGCTTACTCCAGCGTGACGGCCGCCGTTACGCCTATCCCCTGACGGACAAGGGAGTGAAGGTCGCCGTGCTCTTCGTCCTCTTTCACGTCTGTGCGGTCCCTTGGCGCACTCTCTCTTTCAGCGTCGGCCGGACCGCACTCTGGTCCCCAACTCTAAGCTCGAAGCTGCCTTCCACAAGGCCGATGACTCCATTCGTGAGATCATCGAAGTATTGGAGGCAGCATGAAATTTCTTAGACTACTTTTGTTAAACACTGAACCCGTAAGAAACTAAAGTACCGTTTGCCATCACATGACTGTATAGTCCCGTTACACGTCCAAGTGGCATGTCTTCGAAGCTGGGTCGCCCACAGAACCCGACAACCCCCGAGAGTTCGTGGATCAACAGTAGACCAGGCAGGATCTATGCCTCTCGTGAAGCGCTTGAGAGGCTGACAAGTCAGTGGTGATAAGGCGATTTATCGCCAGTAATCCGGCGCGACCCGTGCAGCTATCAGTTTCCGGTTTGGCCGTTATACGACCAAGTGACATGAAGCTGGGTCGCCCAGAGAACCCGACAAACCCCCGAGAGTTCTTGGATCAACAGTATCTAGGGAAGACCTATCCTGTACTCGCCCGCGAGCACTTTGTTGCGGACGTTTCCCAGTGCGTAAGGGGCCATCGCTTGGTCCCCTTTGGCGCAGAGCATCAGCCCCACCGGTGGGTTCTCCCGGTGTGCGTCCAATGCTCTCGAGCATAATTCAGATAGAGGTGCATCACTTCATCGAACCCCAAACTGCGGAATCCAGCCAAGTCTCGATGTGTCAATCTCCACTCGACCATCCAACTCACCGGGCGGAAGACCTGCTCCCAGACAATGTGAAAGCACCGTGCCACTTCTTGCCACGAAACCCGTCGTGCCACGACGCCGACCAGCGTCACGTGGACCCGAAGATTCGGGCTTCGGCCTTAGCTTTTGAGTTTCTCCGCCGCATCCGCCATCTTGTTCAAAAAGGGAACGGTCCGACGGCCGGGACTACCCCACGGTATCCTGAAAAGGCGACTCAGGGGAATTTCAAATCAAGTGCATAGATGTCCGAGTGGCTGAGAACCAGCGAGACCACCGGGGAGCCATCCGGCGCCACGGCGGCCAAGGCGTAGCTTCGGACGTCGGCCCGCTGAATCTCTTCAAATGTCACGATGGGCTCAATCTTGCGGTCGCTGATCCGCACTCGAAAGATGGGCTGGCTGCCTTCGACATCCTGTGAGTACGCGTACTTGCTGTCGCGCGACCAGCGAGCGGGCCGGAGAGCTGTGCCTTGGGCGAGTTCGCGCCAACCGCGTGATCGCGAGTCGAAGACCATCAGCTTTCCGCCGGAGGCCAGGGCCGCCAAGTATCGTCCATCCGGCGACCAGCAGGGATTGAGGAGGCCTTCCGCCCCGGGGAAAACGGAGAGTTGCATGGTCTTCAAGTCGACTTGGTACATGCCGCCATTTTCCCCCGTGAGCAGCCTCCCTGATGCGCGTACCGGCCCGCTGAAAAGCAAGAGCTCTCCTCCGGGAGACCAGTCGGGGAAGGTGCTGTCCAAACCTGACGGAGTCACCAGTTCGGGCTCGCCGCCCCCGGATGACAGCAGGAAGATTCCTGTCCTCTTTCCCGGCACGATCCCGGCAAAAGCAATCTTCTTTCCATCGGGAGACCAGCGAGGCCCCACCGCGTGCATCGGGGGAAAAGTGAGCTGCTGCCGATCGCTCCCGTCCACTCGGCTCCGCCAGAGGATATTCTGCTGCATATCGGGCACGACGTAAGCCACCCACTGACCGTCTCTGGAAAAGTCGACATCGCGCGCCCGGACTCCCGGGAGGTAGGGGAAAAACTGTTTCAACCGCGTGTCATAGCGCGCCAATTCCCGGACCTCTTTATCCCCCGGATAGAAGATTCTGTTCTTGGCGGCTAATAAACTCCACAAGCTGGAGTCGGTGGTCATGAGCTGGACCGGGTTCCCTGATGATCGGCGTAAGAATTTGCCCCTTTCAGCGATCGCCCAGATGCTGGCCATGCCAGCTCGGGTGGAGCGGAAAACAAAGTACTTCCCGTCCGGCGTCCAATCGCCGTCGGATTCTCCGTCTCCGTAATAGGCTGGCGGCTCTCTCCACCCTACCAGCAGACGATGAGGATTGCCGCCTTTGGCATCGACCTCCCAGAGTGAAAGCGACGGTATTTCGGTCCCAAAGGCGCCGAAGCGCAAAGCCTTTCCGTCGGGCGCCCAGCGGGAAAACCATCCCCTGCCTTCGGTGGTCGCCAGCTGGCGGCGGTCCGAGCCGTCAGGCTTCACCACGTAAAGGCCGGAGCCGGAGAAGTATGCAATCTTCTGCCCGTCGCGGGACCAAGCCGCATCGTGACCGAATACGTTCCCCACGCGGCGCGGCGAACCCCCGGCGGTAGGTACCACCCAGAGCTCAGGTTCCGGTGGCCCACCAGGATAGCTGCCCACCAGAAGCTCAGAATGGTCGGGGGAGATGCCGTAGAGCGCGGTATTGGGAAACGGGGTAGGCACTACCACCGGCTCGCCTCCCTCGACGGGGACGGCGACGAGCGTCAGACGGCCTCCTCTGATCTCCTCGAAGTAGATTCGCGCCCCATCCGTCACCAGCCGAGAGGCCGGCGCGACCCGGCCGAAGTGCGTAATCTGGGTAATCTTGAGCACGGCGGGCGGCGGTGTCGACGAAAGCCAGAGCAAGCCAGCCGCCAATGCTAGAGCAATGGCTATCAGAAGAGTGGCCAGCCGCCAAGGCCGGCGTTGTATGCGAGTGGGCTGCTGAAAAACGGCCGAGGAAGGGCGGGGCTTCAGCTCCGCCGGGGTGCGCGCCCCAATATGTTCAATGATTTCCTTTGAGGGCGCCAGTTCGGCGGGGCTGAAGCCCCCCCCTTCCTCGCTCTCGCCGACGCACTCCCTCACACTGGCCACAAACCGGTAGCCACGCTTGGGCACTGTTTCGATGTACTCGCGTGCGTGCTCCCCGTCCCCCAATGCGTGTCGCAAGACGAAGATGTTCTTGGCGAGGTTGACTTCCTCCACAAAGGCATCCGGCCAGACCTCTTGCATCAGGTCGCCTTTTCCCACCAAGCGTCCGGCGTTGCGGACCAGCACCAATAGGGTGTCAACCGCCTTAGGCGTGAGCGGAACCGGCTTTCCATCGCGCAGCAAGAGCCGCTGGCCGGCGTCCAGCAGGAAGGGGCCGAAAGCGTACAGCCCGTTCATAGGTGCGGCAAGAAAAAAGCAAAGATTTTACCAAGGTTTAGGAAAGACTCTCCTGCCACGCCCCTGCTACGGTTCGCGAGAAGGCAAGAAGGGCGTCGACTTGGAACGCCTTCCAGAACCAAGGGCAGTATACCTCCAGGCGGGCGCCCGAAGCAATAGGAGTCGACGCCCGAAGAAGAACTCAACACAGAGCGAGAGCGACGACTATTGTCGTCGTTCATAGGTTGAGAAACTTGGCTCGAGCACGGTCCTTGGTCGATACTGGGAAGCCAGGCGGCAAGCTATGGTCGA
>Ga0335081_10019277_pt1 | contig 11030 bp, 8 predicted proteins | sample Lox_Sample_35_FD_206713 | JGI IMG/M metagenome (GOLD analysis project Ga0335081, IMG submission 206713) | Soil microbial communities from Loxahatchee National Wildlife Refuge, Florida, United States - Lox_Sample_3.5 | ecosystem: Environmental > Terrestrial > Soil > Wetlands | place: USA: Florida...
TTCCGGGCTGCTTGCAGCCGCGAAGCGCGGCGAGAGCGTGCCGGGATTCCCTATTGAAGTAAGTTTGGAATATGGCTTCGAAGAAAAGATCCGCGCCCTACACAGTACCCAGGCTGAAGGATTTCTCCGCGCCTGCGCTGGACAAGGCAGCTGAGAAACTTCTCGCAGCGCTGCATGACGAATCGTCGAGGATCAAAAACGAAGCCGACTGGAAAACTTTCCGCGATCGCTGGATGGCGCGCTCGAATGGCATCCTCACGCAGATCAACAATCTCTGGCTGAAAGCGGCGCCGAAGGAGGTGAAGCCACAGGTTGGCCAGCGGGTCAATGAGATCAAGGATAAGGTCGAGGACGAAATACAGGACACCGAGCTTGACCTAATACGGATTCAACAGGAACAATTGTCCTCATCCTCCTACGTCAAGGCCGCCGATCACCTCGATATCACCCTTCCCGGCATTCGTCGCCCTCTCGGCGCCGAGCATCCCGTCATCAAGACCACAAACGAACTTCTGGCCGTCTTCCGCAATCTTGGTTATTCCGTTCAGGAAGGCCCGGTAATCGAGACCGACTACTACAACTTCGAGTCGTTGAACTTCCCGCCGAACCATCCGGCGCGCGACACACAAGACACGCTTTTCGTCGCGAGGCAGGAATCGAAGCCGTTGCGCGACCGCCTGCTGCTGCGCACTCACACTTCGCCGGTGCAGATTCGCACCATGGAGAGAATGAAGCCCCCGCTGCGAATCGTGATTCCCGGCAAAGTCCACCGCAATGACCCGCCGGACGCCACCCATTCGCCGATGTTTCACCAGATCGAAGGCCTGGCGGTGGATTCAAACATCACCTTCGGCGATCTCAAAGGCACGCTCGATCACGCCATGAGAATGTTCTTCGGTTCGAGCGTGAAGACCAGCTTTCGCCCGTCGTTTTTTCCGTTCACCGAACCGAGCGCCGAGATGATGGTCTCCTGTTTCATCTGTGGCGGCAGCGGCAAACGGGGCAGCGAACCTTGCCGCCCTTGCAAGCAGACCGGATGGATCGAAATTCTGGGCTGCGGCATGGTGGACCCGAGCGTATTCGACTTTGTGAAGGACAATGGCTACGATCCGCAAAAAATCAGTGGCTTCGCCTTTGGCATGGGCGCCGACCGCATTGCGCTGCTGAAGTATGGCGTAGATGACATTCAGTTGTTCTTCAATGGCGACGTAAGATTCCTGGAGCAGTTTGAGTAAAAGCTGTCGGCCTTCAGCGCTCGGTCATCAGTAAAGCTTTCTCGGCCTGCAACTGATAGCTGACAGCTGATAGCTAATAACAGATGGCCAGATGAAACTTTCTCCCCATTGGCTGCGCGAATTCGTCGATCTCACCGCGGACAACCTCCGTCTCGCCGAAGACTTGACCGCCGCGGGCATTGCCGTCGAGGGCATTACGGGCGCTGGCGAGAATACCGTCTTCGAAATGGAGATCGGAACCAACCGCCCCGATGCCATGAATCACTACGGCGTGGCGCGCGAAGCCTCCGCAATCTATGACACTCCGCTGAAGCCGCTTGTGCCAAAGCTGCCCGCGAGCAATGGCAACGCCAATTTCGACATTTCTATCGAAGACGCCGAGGGCTGCGCCCGTTACACTGCGCGAATCATTCGCAGTGTCACCATTAAGCCCTCGCCGCAGACCATCGCTCGTCGTCTCGCTCTCGTGGATCAGCGGCCCATCAATAACGCTGCCGACGCTTCCAATTACACGCTGTGGGAAATGGGCCACCCCACTCACGCCTTCGATCTCGACTTGCTTCAAGGCGGAAAAATCATCGTGCGCCGGGCCCGCGCCGGCGAAACGCTGAAGACCCTCGATGGCGTTGACCGGAAGCTTTTCCTGGAAGACTTGATCATTGCGGATGGGAACCGCCCCATCGGACTCGCCGGCATTATGGGCGGCTTCGATACTATGATCACCGACAAGACTCGAAATGTCCTCATCGAAGCCGCGTGGTTTGATCCCACAACCGTGCGCAAAACCGCCAAGCGCCACGGCATGCACACCGACGCTTCGCATCGCTTCGAGCGCGGCGCCGATTTCGAGGCTACCGCGCTGGCCTGCTCGCTTGTGGCGCAAAGAATTCTGGAGTCAGCCGGTGGTCAACTTGCCGGCGATGCCCTCGATGTAATTGCCCGCCATCTCGACCAGGCCCCCATCCTTCTGCGCCTGCGGGAAGTGCGTCGCATTCTGGGTCACACCCTGCCGCCCGGTGAAATCCTGCGCGTCCTCAAGCACCTCGGCTTCGATCCCCTGCCCGACGCCGGCGAGGACCCGGAGTTCACCGTCCGAATCCCAAGTTGGCGCCTCGATGTGGAGCGCGAGATTGATTTGATCGAGGAGATCGCCCGCATTCACGGCTACGACAAATTCGCGAACACTTTGCCGGCCTTTGCCGGCGCCGTAATCGAATTGCCCGGCGCGGCAACAAACCGCCGGCTTCGCTCCCGCCTGCTCGCCCTCGGCTACAACGAGGCCATCTCATTGACCTTCATTTCGCACGACGAGGCGGAAATATTCTCCACCGCTCCCGTCGTCGAGTTGGCCAATCCTTTGAGCGAAGAAGCATCCATCATGCGGTCCTCCCTGGTGCCCGGCATGCTCAACATGCTGAGCTATAACCTGAATCGCGGCAGCAACAACGTCCGGCTTTTTGAGTCGGGCAGCGTGTTTCAGTCTGCAGGAGAAAAGGCGGTGGAAACGAACCAGATTTGCCTGGGAGCAACCGGCCTCGCCAACTCACCTGGCCCGCATCAGGCTGCGCGCCTGCTTTCGTTCTTCGATCTGAAAGGCGACATCGAAACTCTGCTCGCAGCTTTTCAGTCCGGAGCGCTGTACTTCGACTCGCACACCGCCGACTATTACCATCCCGGGCGCTCAGCGCGCGCCGTGATGGATGGCGCGACTGTGGCCCAGTTCGGCCAAATCCATCCCGAGCTCGCCGCGCGACGCAAGTTCCGCCAGGAGGTTTTTGTCGCCGAAGTTTATCTGGACCGGCTGCTTGGCCACGAATTGCGCGAGCCGCGCTATCAGGCGCTTGCCAAATATCCTGCCGTCGAGCGTGACTTCTCTTTCATCTTCGATGACGCCGTGCTCTTTGATAAAATTCAGCAGACGGTAGCGTCCCAGGCTGTGTCGAACCTGCGAAGCTTCGCTCCGGTTGAGATTTTTCGCGGCGGAAGCGTTCCCGCCGGGAAATATTCCATCCTTTTGCGCGCAGTCTTTCAATCCGCCGACCACACGTTGCGCGATGACGAAGTGGCGAACTGGTCCGCGCAAATCATCGCGGCGCTAGAGAAACTCGGCGGCCTGCAGCGAGCCTGACGTTTCAATTTCTATCGCTCCAGCTTTTCATCAAAGAATTTCGCCATCAGCTCCAGCGCTTCCTTGGTTTCCGGCAAGTCGAAGTGATACCAGAAGGCATGCGGCAGCGCCTCGAACACCACCAGCTGTGCATCATTTCCCGCACCCAGCAGCGCCCGATGAAAAATGCACGTGTCGCTCAACAGCATGTCACGCGTGCTGGTGACCAGCAGGCTCGGCGGCATGCCGTGCAAATCGGCGTAGAGCGGCGAAAGCAGCGGGTCTTTGCTGTTCGTCTGGCCAACATAGTCCGCATCGTGCGGGCGGCGCGGATCGGCCGGCTCAACCACGCCGGGCAATCCGTTCAGCGCGAAAAGCTGCCGCGAATCGCTAGTGCGGCTGAAGTCAGCCAGCATGGTGAACAGGCCGAGCGCTCCCGGGAGCGGCTCTCCGAGTTGTTTCAGCTTGACCGCTACTTCTGCCGTCAGAATCCCGCCCGCCGAGGTACCGAATATGCCAACGTTTCGCGGTTTGTACGATTTCAGTAGCTCCTTGTACACCGCGACTGCGTCTTCCACCGCCGCCGGAAAACGATTCTCCGGCGCCAGCCGGTAATACACCGAAACCACTTTAATCTTCGCCAGGTTCGCGATCGGAACTCCTTCGATCAGAGAGCCCGAATCCGAATTGAATCCGCCGCCGTGCAGATTGATGAGCAGGCGGACGCGATTTGCCTCCGGCATCGCAAGCGGCGTAATGATGTCGGTGCGGACCCCGGCGATGCTGCTCTCCTCAATATTCACCGGATAACGCCTCCGCGCTTCGGTGGAGTCACGGGCGCGCCACTCGTCAGTTCGCTGCCGCCGCTCGGCCAGGGTCTCCGGCGCATACTTTTGTTTCGTGAGCGACTCCAGCCATTTCTGTGCCTCCGGGCTGACCATCGAAGGCACGGAGATCACACGCGTGATGCGCGCCGTCCCATCGGCATCAAAAGTCGCTGAGTTTGCTGAGTTGGCGGGATACGATTGTGCCAGGGCGAAAGCGGACACAAAGACAACTAGAAAGAGAAGACACAGCACTCGGTTTTTCATCGCGACATTTGTATCAGAGTCGCGCTGACAGATGAAAGCAGCGGGGCCACGAACCAACCCCGCCTCCCCGTTTAGACCAAATTACGACACCACGTACTTCCCTTGCTCAATCACCCTCTGCGCAACCTGCTGGCGCAATTCAATCGTGTTGTAGGGATCATGCTTCGCCAGCCGGCGCAGAATCGCCAGCTGCGTGCGCAGCATGTCGCCTTCGGCCACGGCGGCAATGATCTTCCGGGCCGCCGCTTCAATCTTTTCCATCGCCTGCGAAAGATAGAGCCGCGTCATCGCCACTGCCAACGCAGCGCTCGCTTCGCCGCTCTTCGTCGTGATCTTCTCCGCGCGCAGCAGCGCCGATTCCATTGCGTAGATCTCAATTACCATGTCGGCGATCGCGCCCATAACTTCCTGCTGGTCCTGAATCGCCTGCATGTATTTCTGCGTCGCCGCGCCAGCAGCGAACAGCCCCAGCTTTTTTGCTGCCGTTACAAGCTTGCGCTCCTCTGCCAGCGGCCCGTCATTCTCCCCGGTCACGGAAGGCCCGGCCAGAACTTCATCCATAAGTTTCCTGATTGCCGGCATGAGCCCCAATTGCCCGCTCATGGCCCGCTTGAGCAGAAATCCCGTGATGATCAGCCGGTTGATTTCGTTCGTGCCCTCAAATATCCGATTGATCCGCGCGTCGCGATAAGCCCGCTCGGCCGGATACTCCTCCACGAACCCGTAACCCCCATAAATCTGCACGGTCTCGTCCACCACGTAGTCAATCATCTCCGATCCCCAGACCTTGATGATGGAGCACTCCACGGCGTATTCCTCAATTGCTTTCAGCGTCTGCCGGGCGGAATCGGCACCGTCCTTGTCCACTTCGCTCAGCGCCACGTCCATCATGCCGACCGTGCGATAGATCAGCGACTCGCCCACGTAAATCAAAACCGCCATATTGGCCAGTTTTTCCCGCACCAGCCCGAAGTCTGCGATCACCTTCTCGAACGCTTTGCGCTGCCGGGAATAGGCAATCGAATTTTCCAGCGACAATCGCGCCCCGCCCACGCACATGGCGCCGAGCTTAAAACGCCCGATGTTCAGAATGTTGAAGGCGATCACGTGCCCTTTGCCGATCTCGCCCAGAACGTTCTCTGCCGGAACTTTGCAATCGTTCAAAATGATGGGACAGGTTGATGATCCGCGAATCCCCAGCTTGTGCTCCTCGGCGCCGATCGAAAATCCCGGGAACGCCTTCTCTACCAGAAACGCCGTGAACTTTTCGCCGCCCACCTTGGCAAAAACCACGAACAAATCCGCAAAGCCTGCGTTGGTGATCCACATTTTTTCGCCGTTCAGCACATAGTGCTTTCCATTGGGCGAAAGGTCGGCGCGGGCGCGGCAATGCAGAGCGTCCGATCCCGAGGACGCCTCCGACAATGCATAAGCGCCAACCATTTCCGCCGCAGCCAGCTTCGGCAGATATTTTTGTTTCTGCTCTTCGCTTCCGAAATACACGATTGGCAGCAGTCCAATTCCTGTGTGCCCGCCCCACGCCGCGGCAAAGCTCGCATATTTGGCAATATGTTCAGCGATCACGGCGGCCGTAACTTTGTCCATTTCCAGGCCGCCGTACGCCTCCGGAATTTCTACCGTGCTCAACCCTAACTCGCCGGCTTTTTTCAGCAGCTCCCGCGTGACGGAATAATCCTTGCGCTCCATCTTCTCGATGTTGGGAATGATCTCATTACGGGCAAATTCTTCCGCCGTCTGCCCGATCATCTGATGTTGTTCACTAAAATCTTCCGGAGTAAAAACTTCGTCGGCACGGTGGTCGTCGAGCAGAAAACTCCCGCCGGCGACTCTTGTTTTAGGGATCGTAGCTGTGGCCATTCCGCACTCCTCGCCGGGACCTGCGGGCTTGCACGTCCGGCCTGCTCAATTCTAGAGCAACGGAGCCATTCTTTTAGGAATTCGTCTTAAACCGCGATTCTCTGTGCCGAATATTGCTCCAGCCGATATTCGCCGCGGCTGAATCTTCCCGCGAGTTGCGGCACGAGTTGCGCGACCTGCACCCGAATTTCCGGCACCGCGGTGGTTTCCCACAATGCGCCCTTGCGCAAAGGCCCAAGCGCATAAAGCTGCTTCGATGACGTTCCATCGGAGTCCATCAAAGCCCCCTCATCGGATACGTCTAGCCCCAGAGACAAAGCATCGGGCCGCGCCAGCCCCTGGCTCAGAAGGTCCCGAATCAGCGGATCATTCATCTTGCGGCAGTCCGTTTCCGGCCCGGTGCAGTTGATGACGCGGTCCACGCGCAAGGTTTCCGTATCATCCGTACGAGCCTTCCGATAAACAATTTCTGCGCCTTCTGCGCTCTCGCGATACTGCAGAACGCGGCCAGTCCGCATTTGAAGACTTCCATCCTGCAATTCTTGCTCAATCTGCGCGGCGACTTCCGGCGCCAGGCGGTGCCGGTGCACCTCCCAATAAGGACGAACGTGGCGCAGCAACCGTCTCTTCTCCTCGGCTGCCAGCGATTGCCAGATGCGCTGCGTGCATGGGCGCAGCGAATCAATCACGTTTCGCCAGTCCGCGCCCCTCGCGACCGCCCCATCAATCTGGCGGCGCACCAGGTGGAGCAGAGCATGTGCCGTGGACGGCATGCCTACATCCCAATAAGTCGGCCACTCGCTGCTCCGGCTGTGGACCCTGGGAAGTAAGCCGTGCCGAGAAAGTATGTAGATCGTTCCGCGGAATCCCCGTTCGCGCAGGGCGAGCACCGTATCCACGCTGGTGAGCCCTGAGCCGATCAGCAGAATGCTGCGGATCTCCTCGATCTTTTCAAGAGCATTCGGCGCCCAGGCGTAGCCCGCGTAACGTGCACTGCCCGCGGTGATCCCGGGCAACAGAGCATCGCTCGGCGGAAAATTTCCCGTCGCCAGGACCAATTTGTCCACTCCGGCCAGCGCTCCGCTGCGCAAACGCACTTCCACCCTGTTCTCGTTCCGCCTGAGAGAAATCGCCTCATCCCGCTTCCACTGCAGCCTTCCTGGATAAGCTCTCTCCGCTTCTTCCAACAACCACTCCAGGTAATAGCCATAAACGAAGCGGGGAAGAAACGCGCCCGGTCCAGCGCTCGAATCGTAGTTCAGCTGGGCCCAGCGGACGAAATGGCCCGGACTCTCAGGATAAGCACTCATCTGGTTTGCCGGCACATTCAGAAGGTGCTTCCTGATTGGCGTGCTGTACGCCAACCCGCCACCCCGCCGCGGTCCGCGTTCAATGACCAGGACCAACGCAGAGGTCGTCCGCAAAAGTTGCAAAGCGAGGTTCGCCCCTGTAAATCCCCCTCCGATGATGCCGATCGCACCGCGCCGATTGCTTTGCCCTAAGAACTCATTGCCCATTGTTCGTCCTCCCCGGCTTATATACCATAATCTAGATTAGTTTACTAGACAATATAGAATGTACCTTCGACTACAAGAAAAATGCTCTCCAACGGGAGTTAAGAATTACGCCGCAAGTCTTTTCTTCCGGCGGGATCCAACTGCACGGTATCGAAAACAGTCCATCGCGTGGTCATTTACCATTCCCACCGCCTGCATGAAGGCGTAGCAGATCGTCGAGCCTACGAAGCTGAACCCGCGCTTCTTCAAGTCCTTGCTCATCGCATCCGAGTCAGCTGTCCGCGCCGGCACATGAGCGCTCAGCCTCATTCGGGGCTTCCCACCCACAAACTGCCAAATGTAGTTGTCGAAGGAGGCGAATTCTTTCTGCACCGCCAGAAATGCCTTGGCGTTTTTCACCGCCGCGGCAATCTTGAGGCGATTGCGGACGATGCCGTCATTTCGCAGCAGGCTTTGCACCTTCCGCCGGTCATAACCGGCAATGCGGGCAGGGTCGAATCCGTCAAATGCGGCGCGGTAGTTTTCGCGTTTCCTGAGAATCGTGTCCCAGCTCAATCCCGCCTGCGCGCCTTCCAGAATCAGGAACTCAAAGAGCACACGATCGTCATGGACCGGCAGACCCCACTCTTCATCGTGGTAGCGGATAGAAAGCTCGTTCGCCGCCCAATGACATCGCTTGCGTTCGTGCGGGGTTTTGCTCATTAAATCGGACAATGGACCGCCGGGTCTGCGCTCTTTCATCTCGCAGCGCAAGCCCAGCTCAGATCGCTGTTACTCCAGCGACTTCGGGTCCGACAGGTTCTTCGGCGAATGCTTGTCCAGCAACCCGACCAACTTCTCCGCGCACGCTGGCGTCGGCACCTTCCCCTCGCGGACAATCTCTCTCACATCCAGCTTGCGTCCGTACAGCTTTTCATTGGCGCGATTATCTGGCCGCAGCGTCGAACCCTCCAGCGAAACCCCGGCAAATAGCCCTCGCGAGCGCGAATAGGAAAGAATCTCCGCCCGCATGGCGACGTCGGTTGCGCCGGTAGCGTCCCGGCCCTTGGGTCCGGCGGCCGCCGCCGCATCCGCCCCTAGCTGCACCTTGCTTCCCATCAGCGATTCCGCGCCGTGCGGGTTCATAATCAGCAGGACAAAATCGGTCGCCTGCCCGCCCAGCTGCAAACCAAAGTTGCCGCCCTCGAGCGCGTACATGGCCGGAGCCCCCCATGGCCCGGTGAAATGCGGGCCGCTGCGGCAGGTCATGACCCCGCGCCCGTAGCTGCCCCCCACTCCAATCGCAAACTTTAGCACCGAGGGCAGAATGATCACGCATTCCGCGCGATCCAACAGGTCCGCCGGAATGTCATCCGGAATATTCAGGATCTCCTTCAGCACCTGGCCCGCGTCGCGCACGCGGTCTTCTTCTTTTTCATCATTCGCTGCCAGCGGTACCGCCGCCAGCACCAACACGATAAGCAACGCCACTACTCTTTTCATGCGAATATCTCCAAGGTTGAATTGGGAATTATCTTACATATTTGGGAACAATGCGACCTGCGCCGCAGCGTCGTCGCCTGCTATCCAAGAGCTCTTCGCGCGCATCCATCGCAAAACCGCGACCCGCGCCCGAAGCCCGGAACTCAGTCCGCAAGGGTGATAAATCTTAGAAAGAAAAAGGCTTGGCCTAAAGGTGCCACTTTGTGCTCCTTTTGTAACTTGGCAGACAGACGCCCGCAGACTACAGTCTGACGCACTGTTTGTTGCGCGCCCGAGGCTTAAGGCCCGTAAAATGCATCTAATCAAATGAGGAAGCCAACTGGCCGTGGCGAGTCTGGACAATATTGGACTCCGGCGGAATGAAGCATACGAAACTATATCTCTGTCTCGGCGCAGGCTTCCTGCTGATGGCTCTGCCTTCGGTCGGCCAGTCGCAGTTTGCCGCGCCCGGCACGCTGTTGAATCCCGTCCCCGCCACTACCTCCGCCGCCACTGACGATTCCGTTCTCACCATCAAAACCCGGGTGGATGAAGTCAACGTTCTATTCATCGCCACCGATCGCCATGGCAAGTTCGTCCGCAATCTCAATCAAAGCGATTTCAGTTTCCTGGACGACCATAAGCCGCCGGAAGCCATTGTGAACTTCCGTCGCGAAAACGACCTTCCTTTGCAACTTGGGTTATTGCTTGACACCAGCGGTTCCGTGCGCAGTCGCTTCGATTTTGAGCAGACCTCGGCCCTCGGCTTCCTGCAGCAGACACTGCGCCCCAATTTCGACCGCGCCTTCATCATGGGCTTCAACACTCACAGCCAGATCGCGCAGGATTTTACCGACAACATCCACTTGCTCGAGGCCGGCGTGCATAGCCTGCACGATGGCGGCGGCACCGCCCTTTACGACGCGATCTACCGCGCCTGCCGTGAGAAACTCAGCAAAGACCAGAGCTCGCAACCCGAGCGCCGGGCGCTGATCATCATCAGCGATGGCGAAGACAACCAGAGTGAAGTCTCGCGCGCTCAGGCCATCGAAATGGCGCAGCGCTCCGAAGTCATCATTTACACCATCTCCACCGATGATAGCGGCATGGTCCTGCGCGGCGACAAAGTCCTCCAGCAGCTCGCCGACGCGACCGGCGGCCGCGCATTCTACCCCTACAAGTCCAAGGACATCACCCGTGCCTTCGCCTCCATTGAGGAAGAGCTGCGCAGCCAGTACATCGTTTCCTACCGCCCTGCCAACTTCGACGCCGATGGCCGGTACCGCGCCATCGAGATCACCGCGCTGCGCAAAGATCTGCAAGTGCGTGCCCGCAAAGGCTATTACGCTCCCCGCCAGTAGCGCGGCGCGGTTTTCCACTTTCGTCACCCCTCATTGCCCAAATGATGTTACCCGCAGTGCTAGAATTTAAAGAGCTACTTTCCTCGAACGTGCCAGGGAAACGCATCACAATAGAGTAGAGTCCCGCAATGCCGCACCGTTCCTTACCGCCGTTGTTGCTCTTCGCCTTGCTGATCGCGCCGTGCTGCCTCTTCGCCGCCGGTTCTACGGCACGCAACCACAAGGCCGTGGCGCAACAGCCGACCCCCGTGGCCCCTCCGCCTGCGCCCCCGCAGCCTTTGCAGCCCTTGAGCTTGCAGCAGATGCCAGCCTCTCCGCCCAAAGTGACTTACCAGAATGGGCAGTTGAGCATCACCGCCGAAAACTCCACTCTCGGAGAT
>Ga0335081_10019278_pt1 | contig 11030 bp, 9 predicted proteins | sample Lox_Sample_35_FD_206713 | JGI IMG/M metagenome (GOLD analysis project Ga0335081, IMG submission 206713) | Soil microbial communities from Loxahatchee National Wildlife Refuge, Florida, United States - Lox_Sample_3.5 | ecosystem: Environmental > Terrestrial > Soil > Wetlands | place: USA: Florida...
TGACCATCGTTCCCGGACTGTTCTCACAGGACATCCCCGGCTACAGCATTCTCGTCCGAAAGACATTCGAGCATTCCAATGATCTGGAAGGGATCACCATCTTCGACAACACGCAGACCACCGTGAACACGACGATCACCGCAGAACGCGGTACGATCTCGTTTTCGCCGGATTATCGAAAACTGATCATGGACCTGTCCAACGGCGAAATCCACGAAGTCAATGCCGTCGATTTCAAGGAATACCGGAAGATCCGATTCGTGAAACACCGCATCGCCATGGATGCTCAAGGGTACGAATTTCAGCGCTCCCAGGAGTCGTCTGTCGGACGAAGCGACCGTGAGATGAGCGCAGCAGACATGCGCGCAGTCGTGGACAGCCTGACCGCGGAGCAGACCAAGTCCAGGAATCGCATTGTCCAACTGGCGCGACAAGATATTAGCTCCATATTCTCTCCCGCAAAACGGCCCCTGCAACCCTATCAGACCACACCAAATCCGGAGACCACCGCGGGGTTCAGACTTTCTTCAATGCGTACGACCATCACCATTGAGCAGGCGCGGATGGAAATGTTCGAATCGCAGAAAAGAGAGTACGAAGTTGAGATCCACAAGAAATACGCAATCCCCGTTGCCTGCATCGTCTTTGTGTTTGTCGGTGCGCCGCTGGGGATCATCGCCCGCAAAGGGACCTTTGGAGTGAGCGCCAGCGTCAGTCTTGGCTTCTTCCTCTTCTATTGGGCGTGCTTGTTGCAGGGCGAACAGCTTGCAAACCGCGGGTTTTTGCCACCCTGGTTCGGCATGTGGATTGCAAACATCGTCATCGGGATCATCGGACTTTATCTCACCTATCGGATCGCGCAAGAAAACCTCGTGTTCGATTGGACTCTCGTGACGCGTTTTGTTCCGAAGCGCTGGCAGACTCCGTCAGACGACCAGCCATGAAGATCCTCGACCGCTACATCGTTCGTCAATTCATAGTTTCCTTCCTGTTCGGCCTGATCGCGTTTCTGCTGATTTTCGTCCTCGTCGATGCCATGGAACATCTCGATGACTTCATGGACGCACACGCGCCGGTGAGCGTCGTTGTCGAATACTACATTGCGTTCTTGCCGGAGATCATCAAACTGATGACGCCGGTGGCCGTTCTGCTTGGTTCCCTGTTCGTCATCGGACGTCTCTCGACCAACAGCGAGCTCACTGCAATGAAATCGAGCGGGGTGAGCCTCTATAGAATCCTTGTTCCTTTTCTGATCGTCGCATTCATCATAAGTTTCGCATCCGTCTACCTCAACGGGTGGGTAGTTCCGAAAGCCAATGCAAAGAAATATTACATCGAGCGGACTGTACTGAATCGCGGAACTGACGTGTCGAGTCGCATGAATATTTTCTTTCAGGAGGGACCGCGACGCATCGTTTCGGTGAACTATTTTGACCCACAGACCAATGTGGCCTCGCACGTGAGCATCCAGGATTTCGCGGATTCCGACATGACCGTCATGGTGCGACGCTATGATGCCCCGAGAATGAAATGGTTCGGACCTGCTTCGACGCCTTCCGGAGTCTCCATCCCCGGCTGGACGCTCCTCGATGGTGCGATGCGTGACTTCAACGGCAGCACTCAGCACCTGTCGTTCTTCGACACGCTGCCGATGGGCAAGCTCAGCTTGACGCCGAGCGACATAGAAAAGAAACAGCGCAAACCGGATGAAATGGACTATGGCGAGCTGAAAGAGTTTATCAAGAACCAGGAACAAGCGGGACAAGACGTGTCACGATGGCTCGTCGATTTTCACAGCAAAATCTCCTTTCCGTTTGCGAGCGTGATCATGGTTTTATTCGGCGTGCCGTTCGCATCAGCAAGGCCGCGAAGCGGCGTCGCTCTCGGCTTCGGCATTTGCACGGCAGTGACATTCATCTATCTTGCGTTCATGAAGGTCAGCCAGGTGATCGGTTACAACGGTGACGTGAACCCGCTCCTTACGGCCTGGATTGCCAACCTCATTTTCCTCGCGGCGGGGATCGTGAACATGATTCGCGTTCAGAAATAATTCCCGGGCCGTCCTCCCCTTCTACACAAAAAAACCCTGCGCTCCTCACAGAGCGCAGGGTTTCTAGCTACGTGCTGCTTCCGGTTCTAGGCCTTCGGCGCCTGAGGTGCAGGCGGAGGAGTCTTCTTACGGAACAAGAAATATGCGACCACGAGGACGACGACGATAACAAGGATATAGAGCCACAGGCGTGATGGGCTCACGGCATTGCCCCAATTCGCAACATCTTCTTCGATCGCTTGTCTGTCGGAATCGGAGATCTTCCCGCTGTCCACCAAGAGCGGCATCCAGGAGGGCTTTAACTGAGTCGTCCAGAGGCTGTCGTAAAATGACTGATAAAGCCTGAATGACTCGTCCTTTTTGTCCGAACCGGCATCCTTGATTTCACCGTCAATAAAATCAAGCAGATTCGTTTTGAATTCAGGTCCTGAATTGAAGGACTTGACAGCGAGACCTCGTTCCTGGAACGCAAGGTTAAGTCCGTGCCAGAAGGTTGCGTCCGCTTTCAGTCCCCATTCATCGAGGAGCGACTGCACTTCTTTTACCTCGTTGGCCCCCTTCTTTCCGGGTTCGTAGAGCCCTTCGAGTTTTGCGCCAAACGCTTTCCACTGCGAAGCAAATTTCTTCTGCTCACTGATCATGGCCACGAGATCTTTGCTGGACAATTGCGTCGTCTGCAGGAAAGCAAGATTATCCTGAATCGATTTCTTCATGTTGCTGAAGACACTCCGTCGTTCCAGTCTCCCCGCAAGGCTTTGCTTCTCGACATCCTTCATCGAGCTCACGGACTTGTCGTACTGCATGAACAAGCTGTCGACCAGCGCAAATATCATCTGATCGCGCTCCTGGATGTTGTTGCGCAACGCATGGATCACCTTGTTGAGCGAATCGATAATTCCCTTTGTCGAGACCGCTCCTGCTGTCGCACCTTTGACCTCCTCGCCCATCTTCTGAACCTGCTGCAACAAGCTGGCATTCTCTCCGGTGAGACTGTCGACTTTTCCGGTGAGTGACTTCACCTGGGCCTCCAAATCGCTTATTCTCGCAAATTGGGTCTCGATAATCCCCAGCTTATCCTGAGCCATTTTCAGTTGCGTGCGGACCGTGGCGATTTTGCCTTTGTAGCCGTCCGGATAAAGCGCCTTGTCGAGCAGCGCAACATAATCCGCGTATGCTTTCTCAAGATCATCGATGCGTGAGGAAATATCCACACATTCCTGTACCGTGGAGGCCTTTTCAATCGCCTGGTTTATCTCGTTCAACTTTTGTTTGAATGTCTGGATGACTTCATAGTCGGATTTTTCCTGAGCCGACACAGAAGGAATGATGAAGGCGACACAGACCATCAGACTTATAAAACCGATCATGACCTGTTTCATTTCTTGCCTCCTTCCTTAAGACCTTCCTTATCCAACATGATTGGCTTTTCCTTGCCGTTCAGCAACTGGATGTAAGGCGGGCGCTGATTGAATGCGGGCGATTCCAATCCTTTTTCAGAGACCGGGATCTTCGTTTGCAGAGTCAATGCTCCTTCTGCAGACGCAAATACGTATACGTTCTTGAAATCTTTCCCTGTGATGTAGTAGTAACCGAGGCCGTCGCGAATAACGCGAAACGTGCGATCGGCCACGTGAACAGAATCCTTCGTCTCTTCGTACAGCAGCGGCTTCGCATTGAACTTGATGAAATATCTGGCCGGTTCTTCTTCCTCTGTCGCATATCCTTTTGAATCAACTTTGAAAACACTTTCGAATGGCCAGGCGAATTCAGCAGGTCGCAGTGCCAACGCACCGCACCCGGCTAGAACCAGCGCAATCGGTACCAACAGAATTCCAGATGAGAACCTCATTGAAATCCCCTTTCTAGTTAGTGATGAATTGAGAGTGGTTGGTGGAAACAAAAGAGTTTTCGACAGGGTCAAAACAAGTCGCCGAAAATGTAGCAAAGTTTGAATTTGAATACAAGCCGATACGCAAGAATGATGGGAAGATTCAGGCTTACGCCCATTGGGCAATTTGCACACCCAAACGAGCCCTCCTTCGCCTATCACGTTCGCGCGTCTGCGTCCACGGTTCGGAGAATCAGCAAATCTGCAGGGATTGGAGGCGTTATTTGTTGGATAGCCTAGGAAACAACTCGGAATTCGGGACCACGGCATTTTGCGCACTTTGACGCCGGGCCTTCGCAGCTTTGTTGCGGACGTAGACCCATAACCGATAACCCAGCAGCACCGCAACAAAGGCGCCGTACATCAAAGGCCTCTGGGTATCAGCCTTCACGAGCCAAAGATAATGGATAACCCCCAGCGTTGCACAAGCATACACAAGCCGGTGCAGCATTCTCCATCGTTTGCCCCCCATCCATTTCATTACTGAATCAAACGAAGTAGCTGCGAGCGGGGTGAGCAAAACGAATGCTGTAAATCCGACGGTTATAAACGGTCGTTTGCCCACGTCTTTGACGACCTCAGGCCAGTCAAAGAACTTGTCGAGATAGATATACGTCGCAAAATGAAGGCTTACATACAGAAATGCGAACAGTCCGACCATCCGTCGGAATCTCTGAAGCGAACTCCAACCGGTCATCTTCCTCACAGGGGTGATGGACAGCGTTACGACGAGGAACCGGAGGGTCCACGTCCCCGTTTCATTCGTGATGTCGCTGATAGGATTTGCACTAAGATTGTCTGTGAAGAAATTATACACCAGCAATCCCAGCGGAATGAGACAGAGCAGGAACACAGCAGGCTTGAAGACAAATCGAACAGCGTCGAATCTCTTTTCGCGCATCAGAAGTACTTCCTCAAATCCATCCCTGTGTACATGCTGGCAACCTGGTCAGCATAGCCATTGAACATAAGTGTCTTCCGTTTGAAGAATTCACCGATCCTCCGTTCAGTTTTCTGGCTCCACCGAGGGTGATCAACTTCAGGGTTGACGTTCGAATAGAATCCATATTCGTTAGGAGCGGCTTCATTCCACGTTGTTGCCGGTTGAGTCCGCACGAACCGTATGCGAACGATCGATTTGCAGCATTTGAAACCGTATTTCCACGGGATGACAGAGCGCAGGGGCGCCCCGTTTTGATTCGGAAGTGCCTTGCCGTAGAGACCGACCGCAACAAACGCAAGTGGGTTCATCGCTTCGTCCATCCTGAGACCCTCACGGTAGGGCCAATCGAGGTAGGACCTCTTCTGGCCGGGCATTTGGCTCGGATCCAAGAGAGTCGTGAATTCCACGTACTTCGCCCGTGAGGTTGGTTCCAATCGTCTGATTAAATCAGCCATCGGGAAACCGTGCCATGGAATCACCATCGACCATCCCTCGACACAACGATGGCGATAGATGCGATCTTCCATGTTGTACGGTTTCAGAAGATCTTCCAGATTGTAGACGGTCGGGTGTTTTACTTCCCCTTCGACCGACACGGTCCACGGGCTTGTCTTGAAACTCTGCGAATACTCAGCCGGGTCGCTCTTGTCCGTTCCGAACTCGTAGAAATTGTTATAGGTGGTAATCTCCTTAAACGTGTTTACTTCCTCGTCAGTATCGTACGGGCCTTTCCTGCCTCTTGACCATCTGTCCTGCGAATGCGCCAGCAGGCGACCTGGTGCGACGGCACCCGACGCAACAAATGCAGCAGCCATTGAAGCCGTCCTGATAAATTCTCTGCGGCTACGGTATACTTGTTCGTCTGTTATCTCTGATGATCTGATGTCTGCAGCACGCTTTATGAGCATAGTTCTCCTCCTTCACAAACCAGCCATGGTACAAAACCTGTTGTGCTAACGTCGAGGGGCAGCAAGATTGGTTAAATTTTTTCCTGTTTCCACCATCGGTCAACAACTTCGCTGATCTTGGTCCGCGCTTCGCTCTTTTTCCACTTCTCATAGAATTTTATGTCGGCGCTCTCGGGTTCCGGATTCGGAAAATCAATTTGGATCCTGAGCGGCATCGAGATTGCCTCTCCGACGATCAAGGCCTCGCCTTGTCTCAGCGCAGGCAGAACATCGACCAGCCCGGCAAAGCTATCGGGCACCAATTTCCTAACATAATTTTGATCAAGAGGGTTCGTCAAGCGAAGTATGACGAAGTTGTTACATTGGGAAAGGATCGTTTCGGAAACCTCAACGGGGCGCTGGCTCACCACCATGCAACTCACCCCGTATTTTCGGCCTTCTTTTGCTATGCGCTCCACCGTCCTCCGCGCAGCCCCCGAACCCGCGCCAACACCGGTGCTGGGGAGATAGTTGTGGGCTTCCTCGAATACGAGGAGAATCGGAAAATCGCGACGGTTGGAATTCCAAAAATTGAAATCAAAGATCATGCGAGCGAGCAGTGAAACAATCGTGTTCACGACATCGAACGGGACGCCGCTGAGATCCAGGATGGTCACTTGTGCCGAACCATCCGCACCGAGGATTTTGGATAACAGATCTGTCATCGTGGACGACTTGATGTACGTCTTGGGCCTGAACACGAAAGCGTACCGAGGATCATTGAGCTTTCCATCAAGACGGACGAGGAACCGCGTAAATTTTCCGTAGAAGGGTCCTTCTTTGGGTGTGGTCAGCCCGGCAGTTATTTTTTCCGTATCGAGGTACTGCATGCGTGCGCGGACTTCAGCGAGATCAAAGAAGACGGGCGTGTCGACCGTGATGATGCTGGACATCTCGGGGTTCTTGCCTTTCTTGGAACCCACGATCAAGTCTTTGAACACGGTGATCTGGCTGGCTGCATTATCGTCGTTCTCATCGATGAACGTCTCGCGCAGTTCTTCGAAATTCATCAGCCAGTAGGGTAACTCAAAATCGGCGACCGCTATGTGGTTGCACTTGCCTTCGAAGGCCCTGGCGTACTCATTGTGAATATCGAGAATGATGATGTTGGTGTCGGGGTACATTGCGACTTTTTGAAGAATGGAAGCGACCGTGCACGATTTGCCGGATCCGCTCGATCCCAGGACGGCGATGTGTTTTCCAAAGAACTTATTCGCATCAAGATACGCTCGCTGTGTCTCGAACAGAGAGAGGTTCCCTACCGAGAACCCGTAGCGCTGATAGACCGAAAATGCCACCGCCAAATCTCCATCTTCAGCCAGATAGACCGGGGTATCGACTGCGGGATAGATCGAGACGCCCCGCTCGTACTTTCCGCCCTTGACCGTACCCACAAGTGTGATCGTCATGAGATACCGCTGTGTCGGCTTGCCGTTAATCGTAACATCTTCCTTCTTCAACTCACTACACATGCCGACGAGAACAAGATTCCCCACGGGAATCAACACGTACGTACTGAGCTGTCCGATAAAATAGGTCTTGCCATTCAACTCCTTTTTGAGGGAGGTAATATTCGGGTCGATAAGCACGATAAGGCCGGCACTGTTGATGGAGACAACGACACCAATGAGTTTCTGTTCTAACATGGCATTATGATCCTACAAAGTGAATGAGGTGAAATTTCCTGGAAAATAAGTGAAGTAGTTGAAGTGGACGCCACCCAGGTTCACGTCCGTTTGATGACAACAATGGATTTGTCGTCGGAATATTCCTCCGAATCCTGCGAATACTGGTTGACTTCGTCCAGAATCGTTTCGCAAATCTCTCGTGCGCTCTTTGAATGGAGCGAGGTGAGGCTTTGCTCGATCCGCTTCTCCCCGAATGGCTTGCCTTCGGGTCCGCGAGCTTCGCTCACTCCGTCTGTGTACATCAAGCAAACATCACCCTTCTGAAGATACGTATTTTCCACTCGAAAATTCTCTTCGGGGAACGGACCGAGAATCTGCCCGGTCGGCTCCAGAACTTCCAACGCGTTTGTACTCGCGTGATAGACGATCGGACTGTTATGGCCTGCGTTGGAATAGAGAAAAAGCCCTTTTTGATTATCGGTGAGTTCCGCATAGAACAACGAAACAAACTGTTCTTCGGCAAACGCTTTGTTGACAATCCTGTTGATGCGCGAGATCAACGAGCTGATTTTCGTGTGATAGGAGACTCCCATTCGTATTGCCCCGACAACATAAAGCGCCTGGGAAGCGGCACGGAATCCTTTACTCGCCGCGTCTCCGATGACAATTCCAAGCCGGTCTTTCTCGGAGTCGGTGTACAGATAATCAAAGAAATCGCCGCCCACGATCCTGTCGGGCTGGGAAATTCCATAGATTTCATAGTCATAGAACGTGAAGGAGGACTCCGGCAGGATGTTGAGCTGAATCTCCCTGGCTTTGTCTATGTCCATTTCGAGCAATTTGGCCTTGCGTTCGATCTTCCTGCTGCGCAGGACGGATGAAGCTGCGAGGCTGATGATATTCAAATCGGCCTGGAGACTCTGATCCAAAAAATCCGAGTTGAAGGCGAGGACGTACTGGTAGACATAACCGTTCTTCCATCGGATTTTCTCGCCCACCCCGGTCGCCGAGTACTTGGCGATCCCCTTCTTGCGCAGATATTTATCAGTTTCGTGAGCTATGACAGTTCGCTGCTCAGCGAGTGTTTGAAACATCGGGTACTGCGCAACCGGAATCCTGTAACCAATTTCGACCTTTTCGATGACGCCAATCTGGTGGATGATGCGGTACGCTTCGGTTGTCTGTTCGTATTGCCAGATGCGCCCTCCCTTCACGTTGATGTTCTCGTCCTTCACGATTTCATTCAAGATGTGTTTGAGAACTTCCTTGTCGGTCTTGAAATGCTCCGAAGCAAAACTCTCGATAGTCCTATACAGCCGTCTCAGGTTCATGCGTTATAGTGTGACAATGTGGGGTGACGCCGGCACGCAAATTCCAATCGCCAGCACGCGAAATTGCGAAAAGGTATCAAGCACGAGCCGTCGGTCCCCTTGTTCGATGTGGTGATGCTGTTGCAGTGGTATGATGATACTTCAAAATCGGTTGAAAATCAATGAAGCGAATGCAGCGTTCGCAAACAAATGGAGTGAGATGAAATATTCTTGACGAACGGCAGCGAAATTCAGAACAGCATGCTCTGTGATCCCTCAACCGTTACTCCGGATTTTTCGGGAACGATAGTCACGGCCTTCGAGGTGAAGGCAATCGTTATCGTTCAATCTGCTTGTTGACCACCAAACAACTCGCCATGATGTCGTGGAGTGCTTGTTTCTTCTCAGTGAATCCAGCCATGATGAAGCCAATAGAGAATATCATGCTGGAGACAATCTTGCCAAAGAATCGACCGCTTGCTTTGCCGAACGAAATCCGATTGCCATTGAGATCCGTCACTTTGATTCCGAGTGCCATTTTCCCCAGGGTTGCCTGATTCACAGACGCTTCCATCAACGCATAGTAAAGCCAGCCAACAACCATCATCGCAAGAACAGCCACAGTAATTGCGGACGCCGCGGCTACGATCAGTGGTACGGTAGATTCTGAGTCACCGGAAAATACCGAAAGAAAACTGAGACCAAAGAGAGCTCCGATGGAGAGAACGACCACAAGGCCCGCTGCCGAAAGAATGATTTCATCGATGATGTACGCAACGAACCGCTTCCAGAATCCAGCATAGGAGATGCGTGTTTGTTCCATAGAGATTCCTCCAAACGATTGATTGTCTTGTTCGGTCACTGCCGAAGTGTTCGAAAGTATGCGACCAGGTCTGTGTTCTGAGGCTTGGCGCCGAGTTGTCTGATCATCGTGACGACCTGGCCGCGGTGATACGATGCATGATTCACCTTGTGCAACATTTGTTGGAAGAGAGGCTGCGAGTACTGATTCCCTTTTAAATCCTTGTAGGCAAACGATTCCAAGAGACGAGTGTCATCGATTGTCTGCAAGAACTGCCCGATTTCTTCGCGATACAGGCGCCAAAACTCTTTGAGCTTGTCCAAACTCGGAACCTGTTCCGTCGTCATCAACGCTGTCGGCGAATTGCCTTTCCAGCGTTCCAGCCAGATTCGGTCGGCACCGTAGGTATGAACCAGCGTCCCGTGGATTCCCCCGTGGCTTGATTTCAAATCCTGCTTAAACTGCTCCTGCGTGAGCGTCGAAACTGATTCAAGCGTGCGGTTCGTTGCCCACTCGTCATACGCAAACAGCTGTTGTATCAATGGAAGCGTCATGCGTTGTCCCTCCAAACTGGTGACCAGGTAAGTTGGCTGCAGTCAGTCTCACGCTTCAAGAACCTTGAGACCTTCTGTACAGTTCGTGCAGATATCTATGTTCTTTCGACCTCGTAGGACCGCCTGCCGGAAGTTCGTGTACCTCTTCGAGCGCCAGATTTCTCGAAACGATTGGGACGACGTATCGCCCATTTGGTATTTCGCGTGTTTATCGAAGCAACACGGGACAACACGATTATCCCAGGTGATGGAAGCTGTGTGCCACAGGAACCAGCAGTGATTCGCAAGGTCCGATTTTATGTGGTACTGCCCGTCGGAACCGAGCTCGTAGCGATTCAGCTGATCGTTCCGCGGCATCAACTCATTGCCGTTTTCCGGGTTGTAGATCTGCGCTGTCTTGATCGATACTTCATCGACACCGAGTTGCTTGCCGAGCTTCTTGATCTCGTCGATCTGATGCTCGTTATGCGAAAAGACAATAAACTGAAAAACAATGTACGGGTTCCTCCTGCCCAACTTCTTTTTCCATTCTATGAGACGTTTCGTCCCGTCAATCACCTTGGACAGCTTGCCACGCACACGGTACTTCTCAAAGACCTCTTGAGTGGTTCCGTCGATCGAGATGATCATTTTGGTAAGGCCGGCCTCAATAGTCTTGCGGCAATTGTCGTCTGTGAGGAAGTGAGCGTTCGTGCTGATCTCGGTAAAGAGGTTTTTCAACGACGCATATCCGACCATATCGAAGAATTTCGGGCTCAGGTATGACTCACCCTGGAAGTACAACTGTACAAGAAAACTATCCCTGGCAAGTTCATCGACAGTTTTCCTGTAAGCGTCTGTTTCGCGAACCATTCCCTCCGGCCGGGCCAGTTCTCGTGTGCCCGTCGGACATTGGGGACAACGAAGAT
>Ga0335081_10019279_pt1 | contig 11029 bp, 5 predicted proteins | sample Lox_Sample_35_FD_206713 | JGI IMG/M metagenome (GOLD analysis project Ga0335081, IMG submission 206713) | Soil microbial communities from Loxahatchee National Wildlife Refuge, Florida, United States - Lox_Sample_3.5 | ecosystem: Environmental > Terrestrial > Soil > Wetlands | place: USA: Florida...
TATTGGCGCATACCGGCGAACATATGGGCCAGATGATCGCTTACCTCAGGTTCAACGGGATTCTTCCGCCGTGGCCGGACTGGAGGCCGGATCGGCGCGCCTGACGCTGGTAATGTGCGAAGTGCCCGATGCTCTTGGGGGCGCGAGTTCGACGGTTGCCGGCTCGCGCGGCAAACTGCGCGGCGCCTGTCCCGCCGGAATCGTGGTATTTGTGGAAGAATTGATGTGCGGCGCAGTGGCGCGAGAAGCTGCTGAGCCGTTTTAAGGAGGTACTGGGATGCGGCGATTGTTACTCGCGGGCGTGCCGTTGATGGCCGCCCTGCTGTTTTGGACAGCGGCGCCGGCGGCGGCCCAGCCGCAGAAGGCGGCCAAACCCTGGAGCCCCAAGCGGCTTGCCGACGGCCACCCCGACCTGCAAGGCACCTACGATATTGCGACGATGACGCCGCTGGAACGTCCTCGGGGCGCACCGCCGGCCTACACGGCGGAGGAGGCGCACAAGCGGGAAGCCGCCTTCGCCAAGGAGAAGCAGGAGGCCGATGCGCCGATTTCCGGGGATCGCGCCGCGCCGAAAAAAGGTGGCGAATCGATTGCTCCCGCGGGGAGCACCACCGGCCCAAATGCCGGCTGGTGGCTGGTGGCGACGGGCGCCGGCGGCGCGGTCGGCGGTTACAACGCCGGCTGGCTCGATGCCGGGTCTACTTTCACTGTCGTGGATGGCCAGTACCGCTCGTCGATCGTGATCGATCCGGCCGACGGACGCGTTCCCGCGACGATCCCATCGGCGCGGCAACGCGCGGTGGCCGACTACGGACGTCCCACTTCGGACACTGGGGAGAGCACCGATCGCGATCTCGAAAGGACGCCCGGCGCGTATGACGACCCGGAGCGCCGCCCGCTCGGCGAGCGTTGCATTCTGGGGTTCGGGTCTACCTCCGGCCCGCCCGCGCTGCCGGACTATTTCTACAATAATCTGCACCAGATCGTGCAGACGCCGAACACCATCATGATCATGACCGAGATGGTGCACGACGCGCGCATCATCCGCATGAACGCGCAGCATCTGCCGCAGAACATGCGCTTCTGGATGGGAGACTCGGTCGGCCACTGGGAAGGCGACACGCTGGTTGTGGATACCACCAACTTCACCGACAAGACGCGGTTTCGCGGATCGACGGAGAACCTGCATGTGATCGAGCGCTTTACGCGCACCAGCGATCACACGCTGTTGTACCGGTTCACCCTGGAGGATCCCAACACGTGGGAGCGTCCCTGGACCGGCGAAATGACCTGGCCGGCGACGGATTCGCACATCTACGAGTACGCCTGCCACGAAGCCAATTACGCGCTGACGGACATTCTGAAAGGCGCGCGGCTGCGGGAAAAGGAACAGGCGGAGGCCAAAGCAGCGAGCGGCCGAAAGTAACCGGCTTGCGTATTACAGAGGCTGCTGGTGGTGAGCGCTCGACGTCAGTGACCTGTTGCGGGCGTTAAAGACTGACGCGCTGCCGCGCCATACGGCTTCAGGTCGTCTCGCCGGGGCCGTGCTATCCTTCAAGCATCTGAGGGAATCGTCCTATGAAGCTGGCGCGACCCATTTCCGCCAATCTCCTTCTGTTTTCACTCAGCGTGGGGCTGTTTGCGATGCAACGCGGCGGCTACCAGGGATTCGGCCGCCAATACGGTTACGGCTACTACCAGGCCGGACCGAATGTGCCCTCGGAGTTCTATTGGACCCGGCTGCAGTACACTTCCAGCTACGCGGGCGGCGGGAGCTACGGTTTCCGCGGGTTTCGCGGCGGCTGGACCCGTGACTTTCCCAAGGCGGACAACGACTGCCTGATCGTGCTGCGGCGTCTCACCCATATCAACTCCCCCTCGCCCCTCAACGTAGTCGATCTGGATAGCGATCACGTTTTCGACTATCCTTGGATCTACGCCGTCCAGGTGAATACGTGGACGTTCACCGAAGAAGAAGCCAAGCGCCTGCACGATTACCTGATGAAGGGCGGCTTCCTGATGGTGGACGATTTCCACGGCACCGAGGACTGGGAGCATTTCATGGCCGGTATGCGCATGGTGCTGCCCGACCGGCCCGTCGAGGATCTCGCCGATTCCGACGAAATCTACCACGTGCTCTACGACATCAACGAGAAGTTCCAGATCCCCAGCGAGGTCTACGTGAACACCGGCCGGACGTATGAGAAGGACGGCTACGTCCCCAAGTGGCGCGCCATCCGCAACGATCACGGCCGGATCATGGTGGCGATCTGCGCTAATATGCACCTGGGCGACGCCTGGGAGTGGGCGGACAGCCCGCAGTATCCCGAGAAGTTTTCCGGGTTGGCGTTCCGCATCGTCCTCAACTACATCACCTATGCCATGACCCATTAGGATGACCCCATCACGCTTTCCGCAGCCTGCGAGCCCCCCGAGAGGCCATGTTCGAGTTCTTCCTTAAATATCCGCGCTCGGCGTATTCGCGGGGCCAATTTGCGTTGCTGGGGGCTTGGCCGAAGTGGGTCCTGGTGCTGCTGGTGCTGGTGGTGGCGGCCGGGCTGGCGTGGCTCATCCGCTCCCGCCTCTCCCAGGCCGCGCCGTCGTTGCGCACCTGGCGCGCGTGGGTCATCTGGGGCCTGCAGACGATGCTGGCCGCCGCGATCCTGGTGCTGCTTTGGCAGCCCGCCATCACCGTGGCCGAACTGAAGCCGCAGCAGAACATCATCGCGGTGCTGGTGGACGACTCGCGGAGCATGGCCGTCACCGAGAACGGCACGACCCGGCTGGCGCAGGCCGTGGGCGCGCTCGAGAACGGCGTCCTTTCCAATCTGAACCGCGCCTTTCAGACGCGTCTTTACCGGGTGGATGACACGGCTGCCCGCATCGAGGGTCTGAAAGAACTCCGGCCCAACGCTCCATCGACCCGGCTGGGCGACTGCCTGAAGCAACTGAGCGACGAGACGTCGGACCTTCCGATCGGCGCGGTGGTGCTGCTCACCGACGGCGCCGACAATTCCGGCGGCATCAGCGCCGATGCCGTGAACACGCTGCGCTCGCGCCACATTCCGATTCACACCGTGGGGTTCGGGCGCGAGCGGGCGGGCCACGACGTGGAACTGGACGACGTGGTGATTGCGCCGCGCGCTTTGGCCGATTCGCGCCTGGCCGCGAAGATCACGCTGCACCAGCGCGGATTCGCCGGAGCGAAGCTCAATCTCACGGTACGGGACGTCAGCTCCGGCCAGGCGAAGGCGCTGGCATCCCGGAGCGTCACGTTGGGGCCCGACGGCAACCTGCAGACCGAAGTCGTGATGTTCAACGTAGGCAGCGCGGGCGCGAAGAAGCTGGAAATCGCGGCCGCGGCCCTTCCGGGCGAAGAGAACACCGCCAACAACATGGTGACGCGCCTGGTGAACGTGGGCTCCGAGCCGCGCCGCATCCTCTATGTGGAAGGCGAGCCGCGGTGGGAATACAAGTTTATCCGGCAGGCGGAGGAGGACGACCGGCTGGTGCAGATCGTCTCCATCGTGCGGACCACCGAGAACAAGTTCTATCGCCAGGGGATCGCCGATCCTAAGGAATTGGCGAACGGGTTTCCGGCGCGGCCGGAGGATATCTTCGGCTATCAGGCAATCATCCTCGGATCGGTGGAAGCCGGTTACTTCTCGGCCACGCAGCAGGAGTTGATCCGCGAATTTGTGGATCGCCGGGGCGGCGGGCTGCTGCTCCTGGGCGGGCAGTTCGCGCTGGCGGATGGCAGTTGGAATTCTTCGAGCCTCACCGAGCTCTTTCCAACCATCCTGCCGCTCCAGACGGGCACGTTTCATCGTGAGGCCGATCCGAAGACCGGAGTCGCCCACGCAACAGCCGAACTGGCGCCCGCTGGAGTAGACAGCATTATTACCAGGCTGGTGGACGATCCCGTCGAGAACGCTGCCAAGTGGAAGAAGCTGCCCTACCTCATGGATTACGAGGATCCCGGAGTGCCCAAGCCGGGCGCGGCGGTGCTCGCCAACATGATCACGCCCGAGGGCCGCAAGCTGCCGCTGCTGATCACGGAGAGCTTCGGCCATGGCCGCACGGCGATCATGGCCACGGGAGGCAGTTGGCGGTGGCAGATGAGCTCGCCCCTGGGCGACACGGCGCACGATCTGTTCTGGCAGCAGCTTCTGCGGTGGCTGGTTTCCGACACTCCCGGGCACGTGACTTCGTCGGTTCCGGCGCAGGTGCTGTACGATAGCGGCGCCGTGACCCTGACCGCGGAGGTGCGCGACCAGCAATACAATCCCGCTGCAGACGCGAAGGTGGAAGCGCACATCCTGGGGCCGGGCGGTATCGGCGCGCAGATCGAGATGGCGCCGGTTCCCGACAGTCCCGGGCAGTTCCAGGCGACGTGGCTCGCTCCCAAGCCGGGTGCGTACCTGACCGAGGTGCTGGCGCAGCGCGCGGACTCCGGTTCCGGGACGGTGAAGGAGTTGGGGCGCGATGTCTTGAACTTTCAGCGGATCGACGGCGTGGCCGAGAACTTCCACGTGGAGCAGAATCGCGAACTGCTGGAACACCTCGCAGCGCAGACCGGCGGACAGTACTGGAAGCCCGCGGACCTGGCGAAACTCGCCGGCGCCATTCCCTATTCGGAAGCGGGCGTGACGATGCGCGAGACCAAGGACCTGTGGAACCTGCCGCTGGTCTTTCTGGTGCTGGTGCTGCTTCCCTTCTCCGAGTGGTGGCTGCGGCGGAAATGGGGGATCGTGTAGGCCGATGGAGCAGCGCTTCCTCAGTCCTGCGATCCTGGCCGGCATTTCGGGGCTCGATCTCATCGCCAAGACCGTGGTGGAAGGTTTCGTCGCGGGGCTGCACCGGTCGCCCGATTTCGGCTTCAGCCAGGAATTCGCCGAATACCGCGCCTACAACGACGGCGACGATCTGCGGCTGGTGGATTGGAACGTCTACGCGCGCACCGACCGCCTCCACCTCAAGCGATATCGCGGCGAAACGAACAGCGTGCTGACGATCCTGCTGGACGCCAGCAACTCCATGCAGTTCGGCTCGCATGGCGTCAACAAGATGGATTACGCGCGGTACCTGGCGGCGTCCCTGTTTTATCTGGCGATTCACGGGCAGCGGGATGCCGCGGGGCTGATCACCTTCGACGACGAAATCCGCAACTTTGTCCGCCCCTCGACGCGGCAGGGCCAGTTGCATCGGCTGCTCGCGGGACTGGAACAGGCCGAAGCGCGCGCCCGGACCGATTTCTCGAAGCCGATGCGCTACTTCCAGGAATTTCTGAAGCGCCGCGGGATCGTCTTGATCGTTTCCGACTTCTGGGACTCGCCTGAGAACCTGATCAAGACCATCGAGCCGCTGCGCTATCACGGAAACGAAGTGGTGCTGTTCCATATTCTCGATCCCGAGGACGTGCGGCCCGTGCTCCACGGGCCTTCGATCCTGATCGACATGGAGACCGAGACGCGTCTCGAAGTCACACCCGATTATTCGAAGAAGGAGTACCGGGACAAGATCCAGGCGCACCTGACGGACCTGCGCGATCGCACCCAGGCCGCCGGAATGGGTTACTGCCTGCTGATCACGGATCGGCCGCTGGACACCGCCTTGCGCGAATACCTGACCCTGCGCGGAGGCCGCAATTAGATGGGCTTCTTCGCGCCCTGGTTTCTGGCCGGCCTGGCGGGGCTGGCGCTTCCGGTATACCTGCACCTGCTGAAGCGGCAGACGGCCAAGCCCAAGCCGGTAAGCTCGCTGATGCTTTTCGAGTCGCGCACGCAAAGCTCGACGCGCCACAAGCGGCTGCGCTATTTCCTGCTGCTGTCGCTGCGCCTGGCGATGCTGCTGCTGTTGATTCTGGCGTTCGCCAATCCGTTCGTCAATCGCGACGCGGCGGTGCTGGCGAGCAACCGGCTGGTGCTGCTGGTGGTGGACAATTCCTTCAGCATGCGCGCCGGAACGCGCCTCGCGGACGCCAAGGAAGCTGCCATGATCGAACTGGGCCGAAAAGGCGCGGCGCGCGCGCAGGTGGCGGCGTTCGGCGCGCAGTTGCGGATGATGACCCAGCCGATCGAGGACCAGGGGGAACTGCGTGCCGCTGTCCAGGCGATCCAGCCTGGCGATGAGCACGGCGCCTTCGGGGAGTTGGCGCGCGCCGTTCGCGGACTGGCGGCGTCGGTCCGTACTCCCATCGAGCTTCATTTGTTCAGCGATATGCAGCGCGGCGACCTGGCGGCGACCTTCTCCGATATGTCGCTGCCGGCGAACGTCAACCTGGTGATGCACGCGGTGGCCACCAGGCCGCAGCCAAACTGGACGGTGGAATCGGTGGACGCGCCCGGACAGGTGTGGGGTAAGGACACCAGGCCGGTTCACGTGCAGGCGGTGATCGCCGGGTTCGGCACCCCGGCGGTGCAGCGTACAGCCTCGCTGGTGTTGAACGGCAGGACGGCGGCGGCGAAGAGCGTGGCGGTCCCGGCGAACGGCCGGGCCACCGTGGAATTCCCCGGGCTCGAAGTGCCTTACGGCTTCAATCGCTGCGAGGTCAGGATCGACGGCGCCGATGGCTTCGCGGCCGACGATCTGCGGCGCTTCGTGGTGGCGCGATCGGACCCGCAGAAGGCGCTGCTGGTCCATAATTACGGCGACAATCGATCGCCTCTGTACATCGGCGCGGCACTCTCGGCGGCGGCGCAATCGGCCTTCACCATCGAATCGCTCAGTGTGAACGAGGCGGCAGACCGGCAGCCTTCCAACTACGCGTTCATCGTGCTTTCCGACCTCAATACGGTGCCGGCCCTGTTGGAGAATTCGCTCACGGATTACGTCCGTTCGGGAGGCAGCCTGTTGATTGCCGCGGGCACCTCGGCGGCGTCGCGTCTGAAGATCCCCATTTTCGGGGCGCGGATCGTGGAGACGCGCGACTACAACCGGCGGCCGGAACGTTTTATCGGGGTCGGGTCGAGCGACTCGTCGTTCCCCGGAGTGGCAAAGGCCGATGGCTGGGCGGGAGTGAAGTTCTTTTATGCGCTGAACGTGGATCCGGCCGACGCGCGCGTGCTGGTGCGCCTGGGCGATCAGACGCCGCTGCTGCTGGAGAAGCGCATTGGCGAGGGCCGCGTGGTGCTGCTCACCTCGGGGCTCGACAACCTGACCAACGATTTTCCGTTGCACCCGGCCTTTGTGCCGTTCATCGAGCAGACGGCCCGGTATCTGGCGGGCAGCGAACGGCAAGGCGGCGCGATGACGGTGGGGTCGTTTCTGGAACTCCGGAATGCCCGGGAGCAGGGGCAGGGCGTGGAGGTGACCGATCCCGAGGGCAGGCGGCCGCTGACGTTGGGCGAGGCGGCGTCGGCGCAATCGATTCAGCTCACGGAAGCGGGGTACTACCAGATTCGGCTGGCGAACGGGCGGCATAACGAGGTTGGGGTGAATGCCGACTCGAAGGAGTCGAACCTCGACGTGATTCCCGATGATGTGCTGGCGCTTTGGAAAGGGAAGGGCGGTGATGCCTCACAGGACACGGCGCGGGCCAGTCCCGCGGCGCCGCGCAAGACGCCGCAGAGCCTGTGGTGGTATGTGATGCTGCTGGGGTTGGTGTTTGCGGTTGGAGAATCGGCGCTGGCGAGCCGCTATCTGGGAACGCAGCGGGAGGAATCGGACAAAGTATAGTGGCGCAGGCACTCCTGCCTGCCGCGTCCCCACTCATGGGGACGCTTGTCGGGCATTTACAGTGTCGCCGTCGAGCGAAGAACGAAGCCGGCGCGGCACCTGACTTAATGGCGACCCAAAAAGCGCCCCGATGAGTCGAAGGCTGCAGACACGAGTGTCCGCGCCACGCCCCCATCCTGGTGCGATATTCTGTAGTCAGTAATCCTGGGCGCGCTGTCTTTGGAGGGTCCGTGAGTTTTCGCGAACAACTTCACGCCTATATCGGGCAACTGGAAAAACGTCTGCGCTGGGGCACCTTGCTGCGCGGCGTGGCGATTCTCACGGGAAGCGGCCTGATCGCGACCGTCTTGCTGGTCACGGCCGCCAATGCAAGGGCCTTTTCGCAGGGCAGCGTGACTGCGGCGCGCTTCGGACTGATTCTCGTCCTGGCGGTGGCCGCTGTGGCGGGGCTGGCGATTCCGTTGCGGCGGCTGACGCGCCGGCGCGCGGTGGGCACGGCGGAGGCCGCGTTCCCGCAATTCCAGCAGCGCCTCACGACCTTTACGGAGCGCGACGCGCAGGATCCCTTCATCGAATTGCTGGCTGGGGAGACGCTCGACGTCGCGCGAACCGCCGAGCCCAAGGAGATGGTTACCGAGTCGCGGCTGTGGGGATTGCTCGCGGCGGGAGCCGGATCTTGCGCACTCCTGGTCTGGCTGATCGCGGCTGGGCCGGGTTTCCTGGGCTATGGCGCGTCGCTGCTGTGGACCGGCCCGCACACCGGCAAGCCGGCGCTTTACGACCTGCGTGTGGCCCCGGGCGATGCGGTGGTGCGGCGCTATGCCGACCAGATCGTTTCGGCGCTTCCCACGGGCCTCGAGTCGCCCACCGTGAAACTGCATGCGCGCTTTCAGAGTTCCGCCAGGTGGGAAGAGATTGCGATGCACCCCAAGGCTGGCAGCTTCGCGGGCGGGTATCAGTTTCTGTTTGCCGGCCTGCCGGAGGGCGTCGAATACTTCGTAACGGCTGGAGCGCTGACGTCGAAGCACTACAACATCCAGGTGAGCGATCTGCCGGCGGTGAAGCGGATTCGCGTGACGTATCATTACCCCGCGTGGACAGGGATGCCGTCCGAGACCGAGGAGCGCGGCGGCGACCTCCGTGCGGTCGCCGGCACCGAAGCCGAACTCGAAGTCTCGACGGACCGGCCGCTCCAGGGCGGCCGGATCCAGCTCGAAAACGGAAAGCAGGTGGCCCTCACGGGCGGGCAGAATAACGTGTATCGTGGCACCGTGAAGATGGACGAGGATGGTGTCTACCACGTAGCCGGCATCGCCGACGGCAAGCCCGTCCGGGTGAGCGAGGATTTTTTCATCGAGGCGCGCAAGGCGAACCCGCCTCAGATCGCCCTGGTGCGCCCCGGCAGGGGCGATTACCACGCCAGCCCGATCGAGGAGGTGACGGTGGCGGTCAAAGCCGCCGATGAGTACGGGTTGAAGGGCGTGGAACTGCACTACTCGGTGAACGGCGGGCCGGAAACCGCGGTGGACCTGCTGCAGCACAAGGGGGAGAAGCAGGCTGACGGTTCGACCACCATCTCGCTCGAAGCATTCAAGATGGTGCCCGGCGATCTGATCAGCGTCTACGCCACCGCCAAGGACGCCAACGCCGAGACGCACACCGACATGATGTTCATCGAGGCCGACCCGTTTGAGCGCGAGTTCTCCCAGTCCCAGCAATCGGGCGGCGGGGGCGGCGGTGGAGGCGGCGGCAATCAATCCGCGCAGATTTCCCAGCGGGAGAAGGAGATCATCGCCGGCACCTTCCGCCAGCAGGGCGACAAGAACTCGACCGCGCAGCAGGCGGCCGAAGTGGCCAGGCTGCTGTCGCTATCGCAGGCTACCTTGCGCGACCAGGCGATCACGCTTTCCGGCCGGTTGCAGGCGCGCGAGCTCACCGACGAGTTGCAGGCCATCAGCGAGTTTCAGAAGGACATGATGGCCGCGTCGCAGGCCATGGGTCCGGCGGCTCAGAGCCTCCAGCAGGAAAAGTGGAAGGACGCCATTCCGAACGAACAGAAGGCCCTGCAATACCTGCTGCGCGCCGAAGCCACTTTCCGGGAGATCCAGGTGGCGTTCGGGCGCGGCGGAGGCGGGGGCGGTGGAGGCGGCGGCGCGGCGCGCGACCTGGCGGCGCTCTTCGATCTCGAGCTCGACACCGAGAAGAATCAATACGAGACGCAGCAGTCGCCCAGGACCAGCGCGGACCAACGGGAGCAGCAACTCGACGACATCCTGAAGAAGCTGGATGAGCTCTACAAGCGTGAGGAAGACCTGGCCCAGCAACAGCGCAACGGAACCCAGACCGCGGAGCAGAAGTGGCAGCAGGAGATGCTGCGGCGCGAAGCGCAGGATCTTCAGAGGCAGATCGAACAACTGGCACAGAACGGGCGGCAAGGACAGCAAGGGCAACAAGGGGCACAGCAGGGACAACAAGGCGGACAGCAGGGTCAACAGAGCGCATCGGCTTCGGGCCAGTCGGCGCAGTCAGGCCAGTCAGGTCAGGGCCAGCAATCGGGAAGCGCCTCGGCGAGCGGACGCGCCGGAGGACAATCGTCAGGCCGGGGCGGCATGAGTCCGCAACAGTCCGCGGACCAGGCGGCCGACAGCCGGCAGCAGTCTGCGCAACAGGCTCTCGATCGTCTGCGGCAGGCCAGCGAGGACATGCGGCGTGCGGCATCGGGGAGCGCCAGCGCGGCCGATTCGCGGCGCGCGGCAGACCGTTTGCGGGAGGCCACGGATTTGTTGGGAAACGCGCAGCAACAGGATGCCGCGGGCCGGCTCAACTCGATGGCGCAAGCCGCCGAGCAACTGGCCGACCAGCAGAAGCAGCAGGCGGACCGCGTGCGCGGGCTGATCGCGCAGCAGAGCGCGGCGCGGGCATCCGGCCAGCAGCCGAAGGGGCCCACCCCGCAGGAGGTGGACCAGATGATCAACGACCGCCAGCGGGCGAGCGATGACCTGTCGCGCCTGACGCAGCAGATCCGCGGCGCGGCTCGCGAACTGGCGCCTACCCAACCGGCGGCCTCCGGCAGGCTGCGGAGCGCGCTCGATTCGATGGATGAGAACGATCTCGGCACGCGCCTGCAGCGGAGTTCGGATTGGTTGCGGCAGGGCGATTTCTCCGATCCCGCGGAGACGGCCATCACCAGGGATCTGCAGAAGCTGGGACAGCAGGTGAGCGAAGCGGCTCGGGCCGTGGGGAACGGAGAGCGCGCTTCGCAGGACACGGCGCTCAATCGCGCCATGGACGATCTATCGCGGCTGCGCGACCGGCTCGCGAACCTCGGTGGGCGCGGCGATCAGCCGGGGCA
>Ga0335081_10019280_pt1 | contig 11029 bp, 15 predicted proteins | sample Lox_Sample_35_FD_206713 | JGI IMG/M metagenome (GOLD analysis project Ga0335081, IMG submission 206713) | Soil microbial communities from Loxahatchee National Wildlife Refuge, Florida, United States - Lox_Sample_3.5 | ecosystem: Environmental > Terrestrial > Soil > Wetlands | place: USA...
CCTATTCCCCGGCACAGGTCGTGTGCAGCTTCTGCGAAAAGGTTGTGATGCCCGTGATCTTTGCTGAGCTGGCGGCGACATATCGCCCGTCGCAGGTCAGCGATCCGGCATTTCCGGCTGCGGCTGCCAATGGCCAATATATTCTGGTTTCACGCGCGGCTTATGATGCAGTTGGTGGGCATGCGGCCGTGGCGGCTAGTTTGCTCGAAGATGTCGCTCTGGCGCGCGCGGTGAAGGCATCAGGCCGCAAACTTTTCTTCCGCTATGCCGGAGACGCGGTACGCACACGCATGTATCGCAACTTCGCGCAGCTCTGCGAAGGCTGGACCAAGAATCTTGCTTTGCTGTTTCCCTCGCCAGTGCGGCTCGCGATGTTACGGCTAACCGAGTTTGTGCTGATTGTGGCCAGTGCAGCGATCACCGTCAGGGAGGCTCTGGCCAGACGCCTCTTCCCGGAGATGGCGGCGGCGGTCGTGTTTCTCGTCGTGGGCGCATCTTTCGTGGCGCGAATCGGCAAGGCACGCTTTCCCGCCCACCTGACTGCGCCTTCGCTCCTCGGGCTTCCGATGTTTTCCTATCTTCTGCTGCGCTCGGCAATCTCTCATCGGCAAGGCAACATTGCCTGGAAGGGCAGAAGTTACGCTGGCAAAGTGAATCGTGTGGGGACGGCCGCCGCCCTCGGCCGTCCTGTTTTGCCGAAGCCCTGAGCGAAGTCGAAGGGGAAGTCGAAGGGCCCGTCCGGTCGAGCACAGCTCGACGTAAGGTCAAGACAATATGGTTTACCTAACGCGCAAAGCCGAATTCGCCGCCTCGCACTACTACCACAATCCGGACTTCACTCCGGAAGAGAACCAGCGCATCTTTGGCAAATGCAATAATCCCAACGGCCACGGGCACAATTACACGCTGGAAGTCACGGTGAAGGGTGAAGTCGATCCGCGATCTGGTTTTGTGGTGGACTTGAAACAATTAAAAGACACTCTACGCCGTGAAGTGCTGGATGCGATGGACCACCGTTTCCTCAACAAGGAAGTTCCAGAGTTCGCGAAGCAGATTCCCACCACCGAAAATCTGGCCATCGTGATCTGGCAGCGCCTCACCCCGAAATTGAAAGCGGCGCAACTCCACCGCGTGCGCGTTTACGAAACGCCCGACTTGTTCGTAGATTTCTACGGAGAACCATGAAAGCTCATCTCACCCGCCGATACCGATTCTCCGCTGCCCATCGCCTGCACAGCGAGGAAATGTCCGAACAAGAAAACGCCGCGACTTACGGCAAATGCAACAATCCGTACGGGCACGGCCACAATTACGCGCTGGAAGTCACGGTCAGCGGCCCGGTGGATGAAGCCACCGGCATGGTTTGCAATCTCGTGGATCTGGATGGCTTCGTGCAGCGCGAAATCGTGGAACGCTTCGACATCCAGAACCTGAACACTTTGCCGGAGTTTGCGCAAACCGTCCCCACGACGGAGAACCTTTGCGCCGCGATCTACGATATTTTGCGCCGTGGCTTCGTCCAGGCTCATCTGGAGAAGGTGCGTATGGAAGAGACCATGATGAATTCATTCGAATATGCAGGCGGCGAAGTTCACAAATAGCCAGAAGGGAAGTTATGCCAGCATCCGTTGAAACATCCGCACTGACCAGCGCCAGCTTTGAAGATCTCGTGCGGGAAATGATCGTGCGCTTGGGGGAAGATCCCGGGCGCGAAGGTCTCACGCGTACCCCCAACCGCGTGCGGCGTACGCTTGAATTCCTGACGCGAGGATACCAGGAAGATCCCCAAGCGATGCTGCAGAAGGCGTTGTTCACGGTTACCTACGACGAGATGGTGATCGTGAAAGATGTCGAAATGTTCAGCCTGTGCGAACATCACATGCTGCCGTTCTTTGGCAAAGTTCATGTCGCATATATTCCCAATGGAAAAGTCATTGGACTAAGCAAGATTCCGCGGCTCATCGAGATTTTCTCCCGGCGGCTGCAAATTCAAGAGCGCCTGACTACCCAGATTGCCGAAACCATTCAACAGGCGATCCAGCCGCAGGGCGTGGGCGTGGTGGTTGAGGCGCGGCACCTTTGCATGATGATGCGCGGCGTAGAAAAACAGCATTCCGCCGCGGTGACTTCTTCCATGCTGGGCTGCTTCCGTCAAGAGCTGGAAACCCGCTCGGAGTTCCTGTCGCTGATTCGCAACCGCGCCAACGGAATTTAGGCGGACCCTTACCAGGTTCCGTAGCGGTGTCTTCTTGGGCGCTCGGGAAAGACTTTGATCAGTAGAACTCCAGCAATAAATCCGCCCACATGCGCCCAGAAGGCGACGCCGCCGCGCTGGCTGGCCGCCGCGCTTGAAGTCACTGTGCCGCTGATGAACTGCGTCACAAACCAGAAACCGAGCCAGAGCCAGGCCGGGACGTAGAAGAAAAATATCAGGGGAAACCAGGTAAGCACGCGGGCCTTCGGGTAGAGTAGAAAATAAGCGCCCAAAACGCCGGCGATGGCGCCGCTGGCGCCCACGGTGGGGAGCCGGGAATCGGGGCTCAAGAGCACTTGTGCCATAGCGGCCGTGACCCCGCTCAGCAGGTAGAACACTAGGTATTGGAAATGCCCGAGATAATCTTCAATGTTGTCGCCGAAAATCCAGAGGAACCACATATTGCCGACCACATGCATCCATGAACCGTGCAGAAACATGGACGTAAAAATCGGCAGGACTGCGGTCGCAGCCGGCGCGTCAGTCCCGCCCGACAATACGGCAACAAGGCGGGCTGGGATCAGACCAAATTCGTAGAGCAGGCTACGCTCGCTGTACGGACTCAGCATGAACTGGCCGTAATAGATCAGCAGATTGATTGCGATCAGGAAATAGGTCACATAGGGCGTGCTGAAACGAGGCTGATCGTCGCGGAGGGGAATCATGCGGGAATGAGTGAGTGCGGCATTGGGAAGTTGTTAGTTTTAAGAAGCGGTGTCGTGGCCGCTCGCTCCAGCCAGGTCTCAGGTGACATTACAAAGTACCAAATTCTCGATCAGCGCATTGCGAAATTACCAGTGAACGGAATCCTGATTCTCGACAAACCTGCCGGATTGACCTCGCACGATGTGGTCAATCGCGTCCGCCGGATCCTCGGGCAGAAGGCTGTGGGACATCTGGGCACGCTCGATCCGCTGGCCACAGGAGTGCTGCCGCTGGTCACGGGGAATATGACCCGCCTGGCGCAGTTTTACACCGCCTCGGAGAAGACCTACGAAGGAGTAATGCGTTTCGGATTCGCCACCGACACCTACGATTCCGACGGCGAGCCTCAGGGCGCTCCGCAAATAGTTGAAGTATCACTTGAACAATTGCGGGAGCGGGCCGGGCGTTTTCGAGGTGTGATCGAGCAGATGCCGCCGCCGTTCTCGGCGAAAAAGATCCACGGTGTGCCGGCTTACAAGCTCGCCCGCAAGCGCAAAGAGGTGCCGCTGAAGCCGGTGCGGGTCGAGATCAAGGAATTCGAGATCCTGACTGCCGAGGGAAGCCGGGCCAGCTTTCGCGCCCGGGTCGCGTCTGGGACTTACATGCGGTCGGTGGCCCACGAGATGGGCCAGGAAATGGGCTGCGGGGCGCATTTGGAATCTCTGCGAAGAACCGCGCTGGCCGAATTCGACCTGGCGGATGCCCATACGCTCGAGGAGCTGGGAGCGGCAGCAGAGAAAGGCCAGATCGAGGAAATGTTCGTTCATCCCCGCAAGCTGCTGCCACAGTTTCCCAGCGTAACCGCCAACGACGAGATGGCAGCGCGCATCCGGAGCGGCCAGGCGGTCAACCTCCCGGAGTTATCGCGGGCGAAGCAAGTGAAAGTGTTCTACGGGCAAAGGGAACTGATCGCCATCGCCACGCGACTTGCGGGCACTTTGTTTCATCCCAGGATCGTCTTGGCGGCGGAGACGATCAACGTCCGATAACAGGTATTATGTAAAGTACGTCGCGTAGGCTACTTCCGGCTGGTATTACGTTTCGCGGCTATCGTCGCCATCAATGCGGACGGCGCTGAATATAGCATTACGCCGCTTTTCGTCAGCGTTACCAGCGATATGGTTCTTGCCGATCACGACGGCGCCGCCCCCGGCGCGAAAGGGCATAGATCGTGCCGTCTGACATGATGTCGCCTTGACAGAAGCAATGATTTCGGGCACATCACCGGGGAGGTGCACTGTTGAAACCATTCGAGCCTGTCGTATCCCGAAGACGGCAAAAAAGGAAGGACATCAATGGGCAATAAGGCTTTGATCGTTTTCTTCCGGGGCATCAACGTTGGAGGACACAAGGCTTTTCGTCCGAGCGTGCTCGCCAAGGAGCTGGATGTCTACGACGCCGTGAACGTAGGCGCGGCTGGCACGCTTGTCATTCGCAAACCTGGGTTGCGCGCAAAGCTCCTGGCCGAAATGCGTCGGAAGCTGCCGTTTGAAGCAACAATCGCTGTCTGCGACGGCAGTGATCTGATTCGACTGGAGATGGAGAATCCGTTTGGAACTGAGCCACGGCGCGCAAATGTTGTTCAATTTGTAAGCATCCTGTCGAAGGCTGGACGTCGCAGAGTTTCTCTTCCGATTGCTCTTCCCGAAGGCGGGGAGTGGCTGGTGCAAATCATTGGCTCGAAGAATCGTCTCGTGTATGGTGTGTACCGCCGCCACATGAAAACGATTGGCTATCTCGGCCAGATCGACAAGCTCTTTGGGGTGCCAGCGACAACGCGGAGTTGGAACACAATCCTCTCAGTCCTGCGGATTTTGAAATCCCAGGAGCCCGGCAAGTAGCCGCCTGAGCTGGGAACGTGGATGGGCAATGATAAACGGCGCAGTCGCGCCGGAATGCCACACGCGGCGCCAGATGGAGCTTGCAAAGGAAGACGATGGCAGGGGGACTAAGGAGACTAATCAGACCTACGGGGTGGCCCGGTGATAGCGTCCCTTACATCTTGTACCGCCCCAGATCCTCGTCGTTCAGCCCTTCGAGCCACTTGCGCAGCTCTTCGGCGGTGACGCGGTCGGAGACATTGGTGGCTTGCTTGGAGTTCTTCAGAACTTCGTCTTCCACAAAAATAGGGCAATCCACGCGCATCGCGAGAGCAATGGCGTCTGAAGGCCGCGAGTCGACGCTAATCACCTGGCCTTCTCGTTCCAGCCAGATCACGGCATAAAACGTATCTTCTTTCAGTTCGGTGACCACCACCTTGTGAACCTGAGTTTCCAGGCCGACGAGTACGTTCTTGATCAAGTCGTGGGTCATGGGCCGGGGCGTGGTGACCTTCTCGATTTCGAGGGCAATGGCATTCGCTTCGTAGATTCCCACCCAGATGGGCAGAACCGTATCCCCGCCAGTATCCTTAAGGATCACGATCGGCATATTGGTAACGGGGTCCATCATCAGTCCACGGATTTTCATCTCCACTTCCATCGTGGTCTCCCGAGGATTGCCGCCTTCGCCAGCTCCCTCCGCTTTTTATACCACCATTTCCCCAAAAAGGCTGTTGGGGAATGCCTCGGTGGTAACCACCGCGACGTAGCTGCCCACTTCGGGATTCGTGCTCGGCGGAGTCCGGAAATTCATCACCTTGTTCTGGGATGTCCGGCCGATCCAGTGAGCGCGCGCTTCGTTCTTCCCTTCAACCATTACTTCAAAAACTTGTCCCTGATGCCGTTGATTGCGCCTCTTCTGAATGTCGCGCTGTTTCTCCTGCAGGATCGTGAGACGGCGGGATTTTTCCTCGTCAGGAATGGCGTCCTCCAGTCTGAGCGCCGGCGTGTTGGGGCGGGGAGAATACTTGAAACCGAAAATGCTGTCGAATTCAACCTCGTTCAACAACGACAGCGTCTGCTCGAAGTCAGCGTCCGTCTCGCCGGGGAAGCCGACGATGATGTCGCTGGTGATGCTGATCTCGCGCTTCGCGGCTTTCATCCAGGCAACGCGTTCGAGATATTGCTCGCGGGTATAGAGACGTTGCATCGCGTCGAGAACGCGGGGCGAACCGCTTTGGACTGGCAAGTGAACATGATCGCAAAGGGTCGGCACCGTGTCGATGGCTTGCACAATGTCACGGCCAAAATCGCGCGGATGCGAGGTAGTGAACCGCACGCGCTTGATGCCTGGCACGGCGCCGACGGCGGCCAGCAATTCGGCGAAAGTCTTCTTCCCTGCCGGATCTTTGTACGAATTTACGTTCTGCCCGAGCAATTGGATTTCGCTATAGCCGAGATCGGCCATCTGCCGCGCTTCCGCCAGGACGGACTCTGATGTCCGGCTGCGCTCCTGTCCGCGGGTGAAGGGAACCACGCAGTAGGCGCAAAACTTGTCGCAGCCTTCGATAATAGTGATGTATCCGCGGTGGGGGTTGGTGCGGGCGGTGAATTCGGTCTCGAAACATTCGTCAGTTTCGCGGTCGTCGAGTCCGGTGATGTGGCGCTTCCCTGCCTCGATTTGCACCAGCATCTCCGGCAGATTCCGGTAAGACGCCGAGCCACAGACTAACGACACGTGCGGCGCGCGCTCGAAAATCTTCTCGCCTTCCTGCTGCGCCACACAACCCAGCACGCCAAACTGCTTGCCCTGCGCCTGCAGTTTCTTGTAATCGGCCAGGCGGTGAAAGACTTTCTGTTCAGCCTTATCGCGGATGGAGCAGGTGTTGTAGAGGATCAGCCCGGCCTCATCCACGGTCGGAACCTGGCGATAACCCTGCGAAATGAGCGTGCCAATGACCTTTTCCGAGTCATGCACATTCATCTGACAGCCAAAGGTTTCGAGGTAGAAGGTCTTCTGCGAATCCCCACCCATAAAGTCAGTATAGCGCGGCGTGGCGGGGCTTTGTCTCGGGGAAACTGTAGGGAGCGATGGGCTTAATCCTTGTCATTCCGGGTGGCATGAGTTTTAAGGACCGGAGAAAGGAATTTCGCCTATACAACAAGCTGTATATTTATCGCGATTCCCTGCTATACTCTCCCGGTGCGGGATGAAGTTGAGCAGCTCCCGGATGCGGCCATAGCCTGGGAAGGCGATTCCAGGGACGTCATCAGCCGATTCCCCGACGAGGTGAAGCAGAACCTGGGGTTTCAGCTTCGCCTGTTGCAACGCGGCGAGCCGCCGGCCGACTACCCGCCTATGCCCTCGGTTGGCCCGGGCGTCTTCGAGTTGCGCGATCAGGATGCGCGGTCTTGGTATCGCGTGATTTATCTGTCGAGGATTCGTGGTGTTGTTCACGTTCTGCATTGCTTTGAGAAGAAGAGCCGCGAGACGCCGCACAAGGAAATCGACACCGCGCGACAGCGCCTCAAGATGGTCAGGGGGCGGATGATGGAGGAAAAGAAATTTGGCAAACGGGCGCAATAGACCGACTCATATAACCCGCGGCAATGTGCTCGATGATCTCGGCTTTGCTCCCGAGCAGGCCACGGCTCTCAAGTTCAAGTCCGATCTTTACCAGGCGATATTGAGATACGCGCGAAAATATTCGCAGAAAGAGCTACAGGCAATTTTGGGAGAGCCTCAGCCCCGTGTCAGCGAATTACTCAACGGAAAGATTGCCAACAAGAGCGTGGATAAGCTGCTCTACTACGCTGGCCGCCTGGGCATCGAAGCCAAAAGCCGATTCCCGCAGACCAACAAGGAAATCGTTCGTCAGGAACTGGCGGCTGCGGCGCGGTGAGGCCTTGATCCCCACCTTTGCACAAACCGCAAAGGTTGGCCAGCCGCCCTAGGTTTTCCACATTTGCTCAATCGACTCCATTCGCCCTTGCTGAACTAGCTTCTCTCTCAGGGACGATATTTGTCCTGCTAGTTTTGTGACCCACTTCTCGTCTCTCATCTTGTCTCTGTACTGCCGGACTGTATAGGATGGCCTTCGATCTCAAGGAGCCTTGGGGAACGCACCGACGATACCAGGTGTTCGGTGACCGCCACGCAGACATATTTGGACAGCCAGAGGTCACGTCTCACAGGATCGTTTTGCTTCAAGTCATGATGGAGGCCATTAACGCATCACTGAACAGCCTAAAGAATCGCTCTTGCGCTAAATATCTCCTAACACAATTCTTCTTTTTGTACACGATTCGGCTGATAATCGACGACGACCCCGATTAGTAATGAGTTGCTCCTCAATCCTAAAAAGTTCGTAAAGAAAGCCGTCGGTTGCGATGACGGTTATCCCGTTATGGAAAAGCGGGAACGAACTTGTGCAGGTTCTTGCTCTTTATGCTCGCTACGATTGCTTTATTGATAGCCGTCTTGCCCAAAGGCCCCCGCACATTGAAGTTGAAAATTGATTGATCTGCAATTCCCTCCAAACGCACTAATTCCGCAGCCTTGATAGGGGCGATTATCGCGCTTGTTTCGGCATCCACATCGTACTGGGTGACGGCATAGCCGCGTGTGCTAAAGGTTACCTTGCTGTGACGGGGAGTGCTTCGGCGGGAAGAAATGAATCGCTTCTCAAGATGCTTTTTGCCTATGAATGTAATCTCTGGCGCAGCCCTTAGAAACGCTTTTCCGTTACCGTCGATATTTACATTCGACAGAAACTCGCCAGCGACGGTATATGTACCAATTTTGTCAGGCAGTGCAAGGCGGTTTGCTAGTTGCGCTACTTGTGCCATCCCTGCCACTGCGAGCATAGCGTCTAGACCCGCTTTACTCTGAAACTGCTTTAGCGTCCCTCCAAATGTTCTCAGCGAGTCGTCCCCTATGGTCTTGTGAGGATCTTGCTTTAAACGTGATTGAAAAATCGTAATCAGTTCTTCATCGTCGTCTACCCATATGCCGTCAACACCCTTATCATTCTTCTTGTCGCAAACTGAGTCGATTGCCTCTTGTGGGTCGAGACGATAATAGTTCTCCAAGTACCAGATCAAAAAAGCTGCGCTATCCCACCGCTCAGGAGTGCGATATTCCGCGATCAAGTCCAGTACCTTGGGATGGTCAACGTTTATCATCTGAGAATCTCCCGTCCGGACGCGAATCCTCCATCGTGACGGCAAGTCGAAGGGATAGGAATCCTTGCAAGGCGGCATCATACGCCAGCCTCACGGGGCGCACTACTCCCCTGACCTTCGTTGTCACTGCCCTGTCCCTCGCTATCTTTCCCTCCTTCGCTTGGTGAGTCACCGCTATTATTGGCAGAATTAGACTCGCCGAAGCACTCCTTCCGATTTGCTGTCCTGAAAGACCCGGGCCCCCCGGGGCCGGGCCGCCTTCGCGATTTCCAAGGATGGGGACCACGACTTCTTATTTCGCGCACGCCCTTCGGGTGCGACTCGTCCCTTGGGCGATCCCAGCGAAGCGGGTCCCTTCACTGCGCCGTCGCTGGCGCTCCGGCTTCGGTCGGGATGACAGGGGGATGGGATTTTGCGGCAGGGCTGAAGCCATGCCCTTCCCCTTATGCCTCAGCGGCTAAAGCCGGCGTCAGAGTGAGGCCCTTACCGCAGCGCTGAAGCGCTGCGCTACTCACGGGCACCCCGCGCTAAAGGATGCGCGCCTTTCGCGCGTCGGCGCGAATCGGCGCGCCCAGGTCCTTCGCTCGCGCAAAGAACGCGCTCGCTCAGGATGACAATGGGCGGGCGAGGCGGCTGTCCCGGCGTGGCCTGACGCTCCCACCCTGTCGCAGAAAACGCGACAAGGGTGGGGCACCCGCCGCACGGTTAGCGTAGGGGGCAGATGGAGCAGCGGACGGCGAGTTGGGGCGAGCGGCAGGAAACTAAATCATCTGCTGCGATATCCGGTGGGCAAGCCATTAGGCACCAGGCTTCGCGGTACTTTTCGAGCAGGGCGTTGCGTCCGCTGTGGGGATAGAAGCGCAGTCCCTTGCGCGAGGCGAAGGCAGCAATGGGGACGACGTACCAGAGATCTTCGGGAACGATGTAGGCGACGAGAAAGTCGATCTCGTCGCCAGTGTACGTGGATTTCCATCCGGCGGCCTTCACGCGGTAGCGGGATTCGGCGTAGCGCTGGGTGGATTTGACCTGGACGCGGAGGAATCCGTGGCCGAAGGCGAGGATGAAGTCGTAGCGTTCGCTGTCTCCCCAGGGTTTGGCGACGGCAAAGCCGAGGCCGGAAGCTTTGGCGAGGAAGGCGGCTTCGGCAACTTCTCCGCGGCGTTTGCGGGTGGGGACGCCGATGGCTTGGATTTGAAACAGCTGTGGCGTTGGCTCGAAGGTAGGGGAATCTGTGGGACCCGAAGTGCGCTTGTGGGTTGGCGTACTTCCCAGTCTTCAGTAGGTGACGGGCGAGGTCAAACACGGGAGTGCGTTGGGGAGATGCGTACCCGGCGCTTACGCGCCGACTGACGTATGCCGCTCCTTCGGAGCTGAGCTGTGGCGGTGGCTTTCGAGCGGGGCTGGGGCCAATTCCCTTCCGCCGAAGCACGAGCGGGGACGCTCGCGCCTCCATCGCAAGCTTGTCGAGCTGCGCTCGACTGGACAGCCGCGGGCGGCTGTCCCCACGTGGCCAGGGGGCGACCGCGAGGGTTCGTGTCAGGGTATGCCTTCAGGCATACCGCGGCTCAAAAATTTGATTTCGCGCCCACGGGGCGCAATTGTTCCAAGGCCATCCAATCGAACAAAAGGTCCCCATTCGACTCGCTGCGCTCGCTCAGGGCAGGCTCTCCACTGTGCCGTCGCTTTCGCTCCGGCTCCGGTCGGGATGACAGGCGGATGGAATGTTTCGGCATTCCTGAAGCCATCCCCTCCCTTAGCGGCTGTCGAGGATCATGCAAACGATTGATTGCGCAGCGGCCTGCACGAAATGGGAATGACCTTCGTGCCATGCCTTCGCCGGGCCGGGCCATTGGCGGCCTTGCTGCCTGCGGCTAACCTATAGGGTGTTGAGGTGTTTGGGTTGCAGCAGGAGGAGCAGGTGTTACGCAGACTCTGGTTTGATGAAGAAGGCCAAGATATCGCCGAGTACGCAGTGATGTTGAGCGTGATCCTGGCCATTGTTGTGGGCACGATTCGGTTGATTGGATCGAATGCCAATAACGTCTTTTCGATGGTGGGCAGCGCC
>Ga0335081_10019281_pt1 | contig 11029 bp, 8 predicted proteins | sample Lox_Sample_35_FD_206713 | JGI IMG/M metagenome (GOLD analysis project Ga0335081, IMG submission 206713) | Soil microbial communities from Loxahatchee National Wildlife Refuge, Florida, United States - Lox_Sample_3.5 | ecosystem: Environmental > Terrestrial > Soil > Wetlands | place: USA: Florida...
CGTCGAACTGCGCGGACACCAAGGGCGCCGTGCCCGCGGGGATGCGCCTGGTCAAGGTCAGCACCCTGAACCAGGCCGTCACCTACCTGCAGGACATCCAAGCCGGCCAGCCCGTCCCCTCCTGCTGAGGCCCCGAAACGCCGGCGGTGCACCCGCGCACCGGCCGGGGCAGCTCGCGGGAGCAAACCCCGCGCACCTGCCCGGAGCGCCCCGTGGGAGCGCACGCACCCGCCGGGGCGTCCCGTGGGAGCCAGGCTCGCACCCACCAGCGCGCCCGCCCGGTGAGGCACGCGGCGGGGCCAATGGCACGCATCTAGTCCGTTCGGCCTAATAGATTTTGCTGTCATGAACGTTGCTGACGCGGTGGCCGTGGCTGGTCACGAAGTGCACGTATGCCGCTACCGTGAGGCGCGGGCGCTGCTGGACTGGCTCGGCGCGGACCTGCGCGGCCTGCGGGTGCTCGACGTGGCCGGCGGCGACGGGTACTGGGCCGCCCAGGCGCGCCGCCGCGGGGCCTGGGCGGTCGCGCTCGACCTGGCGGACGCCAAGCTGAGGAGGGGAAGCCAGCTCAGCGCGCCGCCCGCGCTGGTCGAGGGCAACGCGCTGGACCTGCCGTTCGCGGACGGCAGCTTCGACCGGGTGATGTCCATCTGCGCCATCGAGCACTTCGACGACGGCGCCCGGGCGCTGGAGGAGATGGCCCGGGTGCTCGCCCCCGGTGGCGAGCTGGTCATGTCCGCCGACGCGCTGACCCTGGCCGAACAATGGCCGCGCCTGTACCGCGCCCACTGCGAGCGCTACCACGTCAAGCGGACGTACTCCCACCAGGAGCTGGCCGGGCTGCTCGCCGCGCGCGGGCTCGACATGATCACGCATCAGTATCAATTTCGGACAAAATGGGCGCAGCGGATGTACCTGGGTCTTTCGGCCTACGGGGGCAAGATCGGGTTCAACGCGGCCGCGCCGGCCCTGCCGCTGGTCGCCGCGTCGGACCGCGGCGCGCGCGGCGACGGCGGCGCCATCGTGCTCGTCCGGGCCCGGCGCCGGGAACGGCCCGCAGCCGGCCAGGGGGGAACTGCTGACCGGTGACTCGGCTCAGGGCGTAGGCTTCATAGTTGACGGGACATCCACGAAGGCGTGCCGGGGCCGTGCGGATTGACGCGAGCTCTGGTCAACCTGCCTGCCCGGGTGGCCCAGGGAAGGAGCAAGTGCGGTCGTGGCACCTCGCGTACTAGTTGATGCGACTGACGTGCCAGCCGACCGGGGGGCGCTCGGCCGGTACGTTGACGGGCTGATCGGCGCGCTCGACGTCGCGGGCGCGGACCTGGCCGTCGTCTGCCAGCGGGCCGACGAGGAACGGTACCAGCGGCTCGCCCCGAGCGCCCGGGTGGTCGCCGGGCCGACGGCGCTCTCGCACCGGTCCGCCCGGCTGGCCTGGGAGCAGAGCGGGCTGCCGGTGGTGGCCCAGCAAGTCGGCGCCGACGTCATCCACGTGCCCTACTACTCGATGCCGCTGCGCCCGGGGCGGCCTACCGTGGTGACGGTGCACGACGTGACGTTCTTCACCGAGCCCGAGCTGTACAGCCCGGTCGGCGCGATGTTCTTCAAGTCGGCGATCCGGACGGCCGCGCGCCGCGCGGCGCGGCTCATCGTGCCGTCCAAGGCGACCAGGGACGAGCTCGAGCGGGTGCTGAACGCCGATCCGACCAAGATCGACGTCGCCTACCACGGCGTGGACCACCGGCTGTTCCACCGGCCCGACCCGCAGCAGGTCACGGCGGTGTCCAACCGGCTCGGCCTGCACGGCAAGCCGTACGTGGCGTTCCTGGGCCTGCTCGAGCCGCGCAAGAACGTCGCCTCGCTGATCACCGGCTGGGCCGGGGCGGTCGCCGACATCGACGACCCGCCCGCGCTCGTGCTCGGCGGCGGCGGGGGCTGGAGCGAGGAGGTGGACGCGGCCGTGGCCTCGGTGCCGCCGCACCTGCGCCTGATCCGCCCCGGCTACCTGCGCTTCTCCGACCTGCCCGGCTTCCTGGGCGGGGCGACGGTGGTGGCGTTCCCGAGCCGCGGGGAGGGGTTCGGGCTGCCGGTGCTCGAGGCGATGGCGTGCGGCGCGCCGGTGCTGACCACCCACTGCACCTCGCTGCCCGAGGTGGGCGGCGAGGCCGTCGCCTACACCGAACCCGACCCCGACAGCATCCGCGACGCCCTCCGCGCGCTGCTCGACGACGCCGCGCGGCGCAAGGCGCTCGGCGACGCGGGCTACGCCCGGTCCCAGGAATTCACCTGGGCGGCCTCGGCCGAGGCGCACCTGGCCTGCTACCGGCGGGCGGCCGAACAGACCGCCGCAGACGTAAGCGCCGTGTAGCCTCATCTCTCATGCCGCGTGAACCACTTGAGGCGATCATCCTTGTCGGGGGGCAGGGCACCCGGCTGCGCCCGCTGACCCTGTCCGAGCCGAAGCCCCTGCTGCCCACCGCGGGCGTCCCGTTCCTGGCGCACCTGCTGGCCCGGGCGGCGGCGGGCGGCGTCACCCACGTCGTGCTGGCGACCTGCTACAAGGCGGAGATGTTCGCCTCGGTCCTGGGGGACGGCACGGCATTCGGGCTGTCCATCGACTACGTGCAGGAGCACACGCCGCTGGACACCGCGGGCGGGATCCGCAACGCGTTCGGGTCGCTGCGCGGCAGCGGCGCCGCCGATCCCGTGGTGGTGCTCAACTCCGACATCTTGTCCGGGCACGACCTGCGGGCCCAGGTGGACCTGCACGTCAAGCGCGATGCCGCGGTGACGCTGCACCTGGCGGAGGTGACGGACCCGTCCCGGTTCGGCGTGGTGCCGACGGACGAGTCCGGGCGGGTGACCGCATTCCTGGAGAAGACGCCGGACCCGGTGACCAACCGGATCAACGCCGGCTGCTACGTGTTCCGGCGGGACGTGATCGAGGCGATCCCGGCCGGGCGCCGGGTCTCGGTGGAGCGGGAGACGTTCCCCGGCCTCATCGCGGCCGGCGGGCTGGTCATGGGCTATTACGAGCCGTCCTACTGGCTCGACGTGGGCACGCCGCAGACGTTCGTGCGCGGCTCCTGCGACCTGGTGCTCGGGCGGCTGCCCGCCCCGGCGGTGCCAGGGCCGCCGAGCCAGTTGTTGAAACTGGCGGGCGCTTCCGTGGCGGCCGGCGCGGAGGTGTCCGGCGGCACCGTGGTCGGCGCGGGGGCCAGCGTGGCCGCCGGGGCGACGGTCTTCGGCAGCGTGCTGTTCGATGCCGCCGCCGTGGGGGAGGGCGCCGTGGTGCGCGACTCGATCCTCGGCCGCGGCGCCGTGGTAGCCCCGGGCGCCGTGCTCGACGAGGCGGTGGTCGGCGACGGCGCGTTCATCGGCCCGGGCAACGAGCTGGCCCGCGGCATCCGGGTGTGGCCGGGCACGCGGCTCGAGCCCACCTCGATCCGCTTCTCGTCCGACGTGTGACGGCCGTGACCGCGGACCTGGCCCGGGCCGCGGACTCCGGGCTGAGCCGCCAGTGGCCGGTGCCGTTCCCGCTCGACGTCCCGCTGACGCTGTCGGTGCACCGCCGCGGCCGCGGTGACCCCGCCTACGGCACGGACGCGGCCGGCACGGTCTGGCGCACCTCGCTGACCCCGGAAGGACCGGGCACGCTGCGGATCGGCGTCACCGCGCGGGGTGCGGTCGTGACCGGCCAGGCCTGGGGGCCCGGCGCGGGCTGGCTGCTGGACACCCTGCCCGCCCAGCTCGGCTTCCACGACGACCGGGCGTCCTTCGCCGTCCGCGACCGGGTGGTCAGCGATCTGGCGCTGCGGTACCAGGGCCTGCGGGTCGGCCGCAGCGGCCGGGTCTTCGAGGCGCTCGTGCCCGCGGTCCTCGAGCAGAAGGTGGTCAGCCGCGAGGCCCACCGCGCGTGGCGGTTCCTGCTGCTCAGGCACGGGACGGCGGCGCCGGGGCCGGCGCCGGGCGGGATGCGCGTGGTCCCGTCGCCCCGCACCTGGGCGCGGATTCCCTCCTGGGACTGGCACCGGGCCGGCGTGGAGGGCGTGCGGGCCCGGACAATCGTCACCGCTGCGGCGGTCGCTGACCGGCTCGAGCAGGCGCTGGAGCTGGACCCGGCCGAGGCGGACCGCCGCCTGCGGTCGCTGCCCGGCATCGGCCCGTGGACTTCGGCCGAGGTCAGGCAGCGGGCCATGGGCGACCCGGACGCGGTCTCTGTCGGCGACTACCACCTGCCGAACGTGGTCGGCTGGACCCTGGCCCGCCGCAAGACCGACGACGCCGGCATGCTGGAGCTCCTGGCGCCCTACGCCGGGCACCGCTACCGGGTGACCAGGCTCATCGAGCTGGGCGGCAGCGGCCCCCCGCGCCGCGGCCCGCGGATGCCCGTCCGCGACTACCGCGGCTTCTGACCCGCAGGCGCCTCCGCCGGCCCGCCCTCCGCCGGCCCGCCCCTCCGCCGGGGGGCCTGGCGGGCAGGCGAAGTTTGCCGCGTAAAGTGCGAGCATGACTGTTTTCCGCGGCGATGGTGGTAACGGCGAGACCGAAGGGCCGGGGGAGAGCAGCGGAACCGCAGGAGCTGGCGGGGCTGGCGATACCGGTGCGGTGACCGCCTCGGCCCTGCGCCGGGCGCTGGCGCGGGCCCGGGACGGCAAGCCGCTCGACGCGGCCGAGGCGACGGTGCTGCTGCACGCCCGCGGCGAGGACCTGCGGGTCCTGCTGGGCTACGCCAGCCGCACCAGGGACGCCGGCCTCCAAGCCGCGGGCAGGCCGGGTGTCATCACCTACTCGCGCAAGGTCTTCATCCCGCTGACCCGGCTGTGCCGGGACCGCTGCGGCTACTGCACGTTCGCGACCGTCCCGCACCGGCTGTCCAGCCTGTACCTGGAGCCGGACGAGGTGCTCGCCATCGCCCGCCAGGGCGCGGCCCTGGGCTGCAAGGAGGCCCTGTTCACGCTGGGCGACAAGCCGGAGGACCGCTGGCACCAGGCCCGGGACTGGCTGGACGCGCACGGCTACGACGACACGCTGTCCTACGTCCGCGCCATGGCCATCCGCGTCCTGGAGGAGACCGGCCTGCTGCCGCACCTGAACCCGGGCGTGCTGAGCTGGCAGGACTTCCAGCGCCTCAAGCCGGTGGCCCCGTCCATGGGCATGATGCTGGAGACCACCGCCACCCGCCTGTTCGCCGACAGGGGCGGCCCGCACTTCGGCAGCCCGGACAAGGACCCCGCGGTCCGGCTGCGCGTGCTGCAGGACGCGGGCCGCAGCAACGTCCCGTTCACCACCGGCATCTTGATCGGCATCGGCGAGACCCGCCAGGAGCTCGCCGAGTCGGTCTTCGCCATCCGGAAGATCGCCCGTGAGTACGGCGGCATCCAGGAAGTCATCGTGCAGAACTTCCGGGCCAAGCCGGACACCAAGATGCGTGACGTCCCGGACGCCGAGCTCGACGACCTGGCCGCGACGATCGCCGTGACCCGGCTGGTGCTCGGGGCCAAGGCCCGCATCCAGGCGCCGCCCAACCTGGTCGGCGCGCAGTACGACCTCATCCTGCGGGCCGGCATCGACGACTGGGGCGGCGTCTCCCCGCTGACCCCGGACCACGTCAACCCCGAGCGCCCCTGGCCGGACATCGACGAGCTCGCGGCGCACACCGCCGAGGCGGGCTTCACGCTGCGCGAGCGCCTGACGATCTACCCGCCTTACCTCCGCGAGCCCTGGCTGGACCCGCGGCTGGCCGCCCACGTGGCGGCGCTGGCCGACCCCGCGACCGGCCTGGCCGCCCAGGGCGCCATGCCGCGCGGCCTGCCCTGGCAGGAGCCGGACGGCGGCTGGGGCCAGGACGGCGCGGGGCGCACGGACCTGCACGTCACCATCGACACCACGGGCCGCACCCATGACCGCCGGGAGGACTTCGCTGAGGTCTACGGCGACTGGGACGAGATTGCCGAACGAACGGGCGTGCGTGCCCCGGCCAACGGCTCCAGCCCCGCCGACCCAGGCGCCCCGGCCGGCCGGGGCGGCGGGGTGGTCCCCGGGCGTCATGGGGATCCGGGGGGTCCGGGGGGTCCGGGGGTCCTGGCCGTTCCGGCCGTGCTGTCGGCCGGCGAGATGGCCTCCGCCCTGCGGCAGGCCGAACGCGCCCCCGCCGCCCTGACCGACGATCAGGCCATCGCCCTGCTGTCCGCGGACGGCCCCGACCTCGAGGCGCTGGCCGGGATCGCCGACGCGCTGCGTCACGAGGTCATGGGGGACGAGGTCACCTACGTGGTGACCCGCAACATCAACTTCACCAACGTCTGCTACACGGGCTGCCGGTTCTGCGCGTTCGCGCAGCGCCGGACCGACGCCGACGCGTACACGCTCTCGCTGCAGCAGATCGGCGACCGCGCCGCCGAGGCGTGGGATGCCGGTGCCACAGAGGTGTGCATGCAGGGAGGCATCCATCCCGATCTGCCAGGGACAGCATATTTCGAAATCGCTTCCGAAGTCAAGCGGCGGCGCCCGGATCTTCACGTTCACGCGTTCTCCCCGATGGAGGTGGTGAACGGGGCCTCCCGGACCGGCCTGCCGATCAGGGAATGGCTGGTCCGGGCCAAGGAGGCGGGCGTCGGCTCGCTGCCGGGGACGGCAGCGGAGATCCTCGACGACGACGTGCGCTGGGTGCTGACCAAGGGCAAGCTGCCCGCCTCGGTGTGGATCGAGGTGATCACCACGGCGCACGAACTCGGCCTGCCCACCTCGGCCACGATGATGTACGGGCACGTCGATACGCCCGCGCACTGGGTCGGCCACCTGCGGGTGATCCGGTCCATCCAGGAGCGGACCGGCGGCTTCACCGAGTTCGTGCTGCTGCCGTTCATCCACGAGAATGCCCCGATCTACCTGGCCGGGCTGGCCCGGCCCGGGCCGACCCGGCGGGAGAACCGGGCGGTGCACGCGGTATCCCGGCTGCTGCTGCACGGGGCGATCGGCTCGATCCAGTGCTCCTGGGTCAAGCTCGGCGACGAGGGGTGCCGTGACGTCCTGCAGGGCGGCGTCAACGACCTGGGCGGCACGCTGATGGAGGAGACCATCAGCCGGATGGCCGGCGCGGACCACGGGTCCTACAAGACGATCAGCGGCCTCCGCGCGATCGCCGAGCCGCTCGGCCGCCCGATGCGGCCGCGCACCACCACCTACGGCGAGGTGCCGGAGGAACGGCGCGCCGCCGCGGCCGCCAGCGACGGCGTCTGCGCGTCAGTCCGCTCCGGCCTGCCCCTGCTCACCGGATAAGAACGAAATCGCCGGGATCCCGGGCCGGGCGGGCCCGGGCCTGCTCGGCCGGGTGGCCGACCGCGATCGCGCCCATCGGGCGCCAGTTCCCGGGCAGCTCCAGCGTCTCGGCGGCCACTTCCTGGCAGAACAGCGTGCTGGAGATCCAGGCCGAGCCGAGCCCGTCCACGGCCAGCGCGATGAGCAGGTTCTGCACCGCCGCGCCCATCGAGACGGTGAACATGGCCTGCTCCGCGCGGGAGCGCCGCTCGTCGGGATAGTCGTGCGCCGCGTCGGTGACCAGGCACGGCACCACGATCAGCGGCGCGTTCCTGAGCACCTCCCCGCGGCGGACCCGGCGGGCGATCTGCTCCTCGGTGAACCCGTCGCGGCGCAGGTCGGCGATCCAGGCCTCGCGCATCGCGTCGAGCAGCGCCGTGCGCGCCGCGGCCGATTCCAAGATCACGAACCGCCACGGCTCGCTGTGGTGCGGCGCGGGCGCGGTCAGCGCGGTGGCGACGGCGCGGCGGACCGCCCCGGCGTCGACGGGTCCGGCGCTGAAGGCCCGGATGGTCCGGCGGGCCAGCGGCACGTCCGCCGACCCGAACCGGAACATGTCCTCGTCGGCGGGCCTGATGATGGCCCGCGCGCCGGGGCCGTCCGGCTCGGTGACCAGCCCGGCCAGCCCGCGCACCACCGCGACCGGCACGTGCCGCGACTTGCCCTTGACCAGGTCGGCGGCGGAGGCGATCTCGTCGGCCACGGCGGCCACGGTGACCTCGAGGATGTTGCCGAAGGTGTCGGCCTCGCCGCGGTGGTCGAGTACCGGGATCACCCCGGCCGCGCCGATGGCGTTGTCGGTCTGCCCGGCCCGCCACGGCCGGCCCATGGTGTCGGTGACGATCACGCCGAGGCTGAGCCCGGTGCGGTGGTGCAGCGCCTTCCGCAGCCGCCGGGCGGACTCGTCCGGGTCCTCGGGCAGCAGCACCACGGTCCCGGGGGCGGTGTTGGACTCGTCCACCCCGGCCGCCGCCAGCACCAGGCCGTGCCTGGTCTGCGCGATGGTGGTGGCGCCGCGCCGGGCGACCACCCGCACCGTTTCCGCCTCGATGGCCTGCTCGCGGCCGGTGGCCAGCACCCGGCCCTCGGCCTTGCTCACGATCTTGGAGGTGACCACGAGGATGTCGCCCTCGCGCAGGCCCGGGACGGCCCCGGCGATGAGCGCGGCCAGGTCGCTGCCCGCGGTGACCTCGGGCAGCCCGGTGACCGGCGTGACGGTGACCCCGGTCATTTCCCGAGCTCCTGGGCTAGGTCCAGCGCGGCGCGGGCGATCGCCGCGGTGGCGGGCAGGTCGCGCATGAGCAGCGGGAGGGCGCGGACCTCGATCCCGGCCAGGGCCGGGTCGTCCGCGGCCGCCTTGTCCTGGTCGTCGACGAGCCAGCCGTCGATCAGCCCGGCGCCGTAGTGCGCGCCGACCGCCGCGGCCGAGGTCTCCACCCCGATCGCGGCTAGGCAGGCGTCGGCCATCCCGCGTACCGGCGCGCCGCCGATGATGGGCGAGACGCCCACCACGGTCTTGGCCGCGACCGCCGCCGCGATGCCGGGCACGGCCAGGATGGTGCCGATGCTGACCACCGGGTTGGACGGGGGGAACAGGACCACGTCGGCCGTGGCGATGGCGTCGAGCACGCCGGGCGCGGGCCGGGCCTGCGCCGCGCCGGAAGCGATGATCTCCGCCGCGGGCGTCTCGGCGTGCAGCCGCACCCACCACTCCTGGAAGTGCACCACCCGGCGCTCGCCCGGATCCTGCTGGCTCCGGGGGGGACTACCCCCCCGAGCCCCCCCGGGATCCTGCTGGCTCCGGGGGGGACTACCCCCCCGAGCCCCCTCGGAGGCCGAGAGCACGACGTGGGTCTCCACCGGATCGTCGGACATCGGCAGCAGCAGCACCCCGGGCTGCCACCGCCGGCAGAGCACCTCGGTGACGGCGGAAAGCGGCTGGCCCGCCGCCAGCAGCTGGCTGCGCAGGATGTGGGTGGCGAAGTCCCGGTCGCCGAGGGTGAACCAGTCCGGGCTGGCGCCGTAGGCGGCCAGCTCGGCCCGGATGCTGAAGGTCTCCCCGGCCCGCCCCCACCCCTGCTCCTCGCTGATGCCGCCGCCCAGCGTGTACATGACGGTGTCCAGGTCCGGGCAGACCCGCAGGCCGAACAGGGTGATGTCGTCACCGGTGTTCCCGATGACGGTGATCTCGGCGTCGGGCGCGGCTCGCTTCAGGCCCCGGAGAAAACGGGCGGCGCCTACGCCGCCCGCGAGCACGGTGATGCGCATAACTGTAAAGTGTGGCAGGTCCCGCCGCCTCCCACGGCGGAGCCAGGGGCCCACGGCGGCCAGCGGCCCCCGGACGGGACGCGCCCGCGGGGCTGGTGGCGCACCGCCCCCGTGAGACGAGACCCGCGAGACGGGGCCGGGGTCCACGCGCCTCGGCGATACGCGCCCGCGCAGATCCGGCTGAGGCGAGGGTGGCCGCAGGTGCCGGTGTGTCGCAGGTGAGTGTGACCTTGTGTCGTGACGTTCCATACGCTGAGTAATTTATCGCGTATCCAGGGCAATGTAGGGGCCCCTATCACCTTTTCCGCTTGACTTGAAGCAAGACACGCGGGTGTAATTTCATTGGTGTAGTTCTCGTCTGACTGGGGAGTAGGCGAGACCGGGGGCTCCGAGTGGGGAGGGAGGAGGCGCTATGACTGAGGTCATCGTCCCGCTGGCGCAAGTCTTCGTCAGTCCAGATGATGAGGACGAGCTGGGCTGGCAGGATCAGGCGCTGTGCGCACAGACAGATCCGGAGGCGTTCTTCCCGGAAAAGGGAGGATCGACCCGGGAAGCCAAGAGAGTGTGCCGCAGCTGCGAAGTCCGCGCCGAGTGCCTGGAGTACGCACTCGAGCATGACGAGCGGTTCGGCATCTGGGGCGGCATGTCCGAGCGCGAGCGGCGCCGCCTGAAGCGCCAGGTCGTCTAACCGGCCGGTCGCACATCGCGCGTTCACCTCACTGGGTGAGTCCGGGCTGTGTATCTTGGGTCCTGCGTCAGCCCCGGGGGCCGTCGTTCACGTAGTCCACGCGCTCTTGCCGGGCAGGTAGCCGTGCGAGGCGCCCTCGACCAGGCCACCAGACAGGACCCTTGGCACAGAACGCATCCCATCCCCGTCACGTCGTCACCGCCGTGGTTGTCGCGCACGACGGGGCCCGGCTGCTTCCAGGGCTCATACACGCGGTACGCGAGCAGACGCATCCCGTGCACCGGATCGTGGGGGTGGACACCGGCAGCCAGGACCGCAGCGGGACGGCGCTGACCGAGCTGCTCGGCCAGGACGCGGTCTTCGGCATGGACCCGGACACCGGCTACGGCGCCGCCGTCGCCCGCGCCCTGCAGCACCCCGAGGCGCGCGGGCCCGCGCGGGGATCCGGCCCGGATCAGGGCGGTGCGGCCCCCGGGCCCGGTGCGGCCCAGTGGGTATGGCTGCTGCACGACGACTGCGAGCCCGCCCCTGATGCCCTGGAGCACCTGCTCGCCGGGGCCGGCCGCAGCCGGTCGGTGGCGGTCCTCGGGCCCAAGCTGAACGACCTGTCGGACCGGCGCGTGGTACGCGAGGCGGGCATCACCACCGACCGGGCGGGACGCCGCCTCACCGGGATCGAGCCGGGCGAGATCGACCAGGGCCAGCACGACGGCAACCGCGCCGTGCTGGCGGTCAGCTCGGCGGGCATGCTGA
>Ga0335081_10019282_pt1 | contig 11029 bp, 8 predicted proteins | sample Lox_Sample_35_FD_206713 | JGI IMG/M metagenome (GOLD analysis project Ga0335081, IMG submission 206713) | Soil microbial communities from Loxahatchee National Wildlife Refuge, Florida, United States - Lox_Sample_3.5 | ecosystem: Environmental > Terrestrial > Soil > Wetlands | place: USA: Florida...
TTACTATGAGGCAGACTTCCTCTCCGCGGGCGTCACTTCGAACAATAACGAGAGCAACAGCTACACCCTGCGACAACGCCAGGTATGGGGCAAAGCCGCTCTCGATAACGGATGGAGTTTCACTGGCGGCCAGCAGTGGAGTCTGGCGACCGAAACTAAGGTCGGCTTGGACAACCGCACAGAAGCTCTTCCGATGACGATCGATCCTCAGTACCACGTCGGCTTCAGCTGGGCGCGGCAGTATGGATTCCGCGTTGTAAAGAACATCAATAACAAAGTCTGGTTTGGATTCGCCGTTGAAAACGCTCAGGCCACGCTGACCAGCCACGGCAACGCCAGCAACTTTCTCGTGGGCACGGCCGGTGTCACCGGCGGTCTTTACAACAACCAGTCGAACTACTCATTCAATCCTTCTCCGGACCTCATCGCCAAAATGGCATTCGAGCCCGGATTCGGACACTACGAGATCTACGGAATCTTCAGCCGTTTCCGCGATCGCGTGTTCCCTTGCGAAGATGTTTTGTCAACGACGACGTGCGGTACCAGCACCACGGCCGGTCCCAATGCTACCGCCGCTTTCAACAACTCCAAGAACGGCGGTGGAATCGGTGCCAACGCGCGCTGGTCCTTCGCTCATAAGCACGTCGACTTCGGACTTCACGGTTTGGGCGGCAGCGGAATCGGCCGATATGGGACCACTGGCCTCGCTGATACCGCAGTTCACGCCGATGGAACCTTACTGCTCGTAAAGAGCCTGCAGGGTCTGACGACGCTCGAACTGCACTACCCGAAGGTCGATGTGTACTTCAACGTCGGCGCAGAGTATGCCGGCCGCGCGGCGGACTTCGATCCCATCACCGGCAAGGAAGTTGGATACGGAGCGCCCCTATTCAACAACTCCGGTTGCACGACAGAAACCGGCCCGGGTTCCGGCGGATTTGCTCCGGGCGGCTTATCCAATTGCACAGCCGACACGCGAGTTATGATCGAAGGCACGGCCGGCTTCTGGCACAAGATCCACAGCGGACCGAAAGGCCGCGTGCAGTGGGGGCTGCAGTACTCCTATCTCGACCGCCAGACGTGGTCGGGTTCGGGCCTTGAGCCGCACGGCACCGACAACCTGTTCTTCTCCTCATTCCGCTATTACCTGCCGTAACGAGGCGCGATGTACTTTTCGGCACCGGAATCGAACTGGTTCGAGCTCCGGTGCCGTTTTGTATTTTGCTGTGGAAACATGCGGTTACCCCGTCCGGCACCTTGGTGATCCCGGGGGATGCTTTATACTGGGATTTCTGGATCCTGACTTGCGCAGTGCGGTGCAAGCTCCAGGTTGCGGCCCAAACTCAAGACAAAATCGATTAAGCGCGGCTCATGGCTCGAATCTCGCTGGACAATCCCCAGTATTTTCTCAATCGCGACACTTCCTGGCTTGCTTTCAACCGCCGTGTGCTCGAAGAGGCGGAGGACGAAGGCAATCCACTGCTTGAGCGTTTGAAATTTCTCTCGATTTCCGCCAGCAATCTCGACGAATTCTTCGAAGTACGTGTCGCCGCAATGATGCAGCAGATTGAGGACGGCTACAACGAAGCCGGTCCCGACGGCCTGACGCTTACCGCGAAGCGGGACATTCTCAGCAAACTGACGCACTCATTTGTGGAAGACCAGTACGACTGCTGGAATGCACGGCTTCGGCCGGCGCTCGCCGAAAACGGCATCCGCGTCCTCGGTTTGCATGAACTCGACTCCGACGCCCTTCGGTTCGTCGACGACTATTGCGAAAAGGAACTCGATCCGCTGCTCACTCCGGTAACGGTCGATCCTGCACATCCCTTTCCACGTGTCATCAATAAGGCTCTGTGCCTTGGCTTTCTGCTGCGTCGTCGTCGTCGCTCCGCCCTGACGTATACGGGTGTCGTCTCTGTTCCGCGTGCCTTACCCCGCCTGATTCGGTTGCCTTCGAAGGAAACTGCCGACTTCATTTTTCTTGCGGACCTGGTCGCGCACCACGCTGTCCGCATGTATCACGGCTACGACATTGTTTCTTCCGCGCCATTCCGCGTGACGAGGAACAGCAATCTATACCTGGCGGAAGAAGAAGCCCGAAGCCTGCTCGAATCCGTGCGGACGGAACTGCACAATCGCCGCAAGGGCGACGCCGTCCGCATGGAGATCGAAGCTGACGCCGATCCCGAGATCATTGAGCGCCTGCGTACGGTGTTCGAGCTGGATCCCTGGCAGGTATTTCCAGTCAACGGTCCCGTGAATCTCGTTCGGCTCTTCAATGTGTATGAGCAGGTAAATCGCCCGGATCTGAAGTACCGCCCGTTCTCGCCGCGGGAACTGCGCCTGACTTCGAAATCGAAGGATTTGTTCGAGGAGCTGCGATCGCACGACATCCTGCTGCATCATCCGTTCGATTCGTACGACGCGGTGGTTTCGTTCATCGAGTCGGCGGCCGAGGACGAGCGTGTCCTCTCGATCAAGCAAACGCTCTACCGCACCAGCGAACACTCCCTCATTGTGCCGTCACTGATCGATGCCGCGTCGCGCAAGGAAGTCACGGCAGTCATTGAATTGAAGGCGCGCTTCGACGAGGCGTCGAATATTCGCTGGGCGCGCGATCTGGAAGATGCCGGAGTCCAGGTCTTTCACGGCCTCGTTGGACTGAAGACGCACTGCAAGTTATCGCTGCTCGTGCGCCGCGATCCCGACGGCGTGACGCGCAGTTACGCGCACATCGGGACCGGAAACTACAACGCCACAACCGCGCGGATCTACACCGATTTGAGCCTGTTCACCGCGAATCCCGAGATTACGCGTGCCGTGCACGACGTTTTCAGTTTCCTGACTGCGTATGCCGAAAACCCAAGCTACGAGCCGCTTCTGGTGGCTCCGCTCGATTTGGCGGAGAAGTCTCTCGCGTTGATCGAGCGAGAAGCCGAGCATGCCCGCGAAGGACGGCCGGCGCGCATCATTGCCAAGATGAACGCCCTGCTCGACAAGAATATTGTTCAGGCGCTTTACCGCGCATCGCAGGCCGGAGTCGAGATCAACCTGATCGTTCGGGGAATTTGTGCCTTGCGTCCGGGCGTTCGCGGAGTCAGCGAGAATATCCAGGTGCGCAGCATCGTCGGACGATATCTGGAGCACAGCCGCATCTTCTACTTCGCCAATGGCGGCGAGGAAGAGATCTACATCGGCAGCGCAGACTGGATGCCGCGCAATCTCTACGAGCGGGTCGAAGTGCTGGTCCCGCTGCGCGACGAGATGCTGCGCCAGCGCGTTCACCACGAAATTCTCGACGCCTATCTCTCGGACAATCGCAAAGCACGAATCTTGCTGAAAGACGCTGCTTATATTCGGGCCTGGCAGCCGCTACATGGGAAGAGGAATCGCCGCCCGCCCGTTGGCGCAGCTGCGTTCAGCGCGCAGGATTTCTTGATGTCTGTCGCCGAAGGGAAGGTGCCGCCGACGTTGCCTGAACCAAAAGCCATGCGAAAGCGTAGAGTAGGGGCAGAGAGGGAACGATAAGCAGCCATGATCCTCTACTTCTTACGGCATGCCAGCGCCGGCGAACATCTTGCCAACCCCAAGAAAGACGAGAAGCGAGCGCTCGACAAAGAAGGGATCGAGCAATGCGGCTATATTGGACGCGCGCTGACAGCGCTCAACGTCCAGGTCGATTCCATCGTCTCCAGCCCGCTGAAGCGCTGCACCCAGACTGCGTCACTCGTCGGCAACGAACTCGGGTACGAAGGCAAGCTGCAGACCGATAACGCGCTTCGCCCGGGAGCTGGACTGGCCGACTTTCGCAGGCTCCTCGAAAAATATTCGCGGCAGGAAGCCATCATGGTTGTCGGACACAATCCGAATCTTAGCCAGTTCTTGGGAGCGGTGATCTGCGATTCCGGCTGTGAGGCTTCGACGGAATTAAAGAAAGGCGCGGTCGCAAAGGTTGAAATGCGCCGCACCCTCGGAACGCTGCAATGGTGTCTGACCCCGAAGGTTCTGCGCACGCTCTACGACACGGCCGTGGAAAGTTCGCGCCCGAACACTTCACGGAAATAATCGCACTCCTTCTCAATCGCCCAGTGCTCAAGATCCACGCCCATGCGACGGCGAGGAACAAGCGTCATCTTCACCTCGGCAGAGCGCACCGCAATGCGCACTTTCTCAACCGCGCGGCTGCGTCCCAGGTTTAGGGCGCGGGCGAGGCGCAGCAGGACGATGGCCTTCTCCACGTTTCCTCTCTCCGCCGGATCGATCACCTTCATCGGACCATCCTCTAATGTCGGTTTGGATTTTCCCAGATAGCGCGCGATAGCCGCGATCACGCGCCTTTGCTGTGGCGTGTAGCCGAGGATTTCGGAATTCGAAATGATGTAGTTCGTGTGCCGATGCCGGCCGTTGCGATTCAGGTAGTCACCCACTTCATAGAGCATCGCGGCGGCTGTGAGCCATTCGCGATATTCCGGGGGAAGGTTGTGCACTGAGCGCAACGCAGAGAACAGGAGCGACGCCGCGTCGCGAACATCCAGCGCATGCTTGCGGTCGACCCGATAGTGTGCGACCGCTTTCATGATTGATTCCCAGCGCTCTGACTCGATCTGCTTCCCCGAGCGAGTGCTGCGGTCGTAATCCGCAGCCATCTGCGCGAGAATTCCATCGCGCAAGCCCAGGGGAGAAAAGCGGAAGCCTTTCAAGTGCAGGCGCTCGATGAGTTCGTGGTAGACATCGGCTCCGGCCACGATAATTTCCGCGCGCCGCGGACCGATTCCCTGAATTTTCCGCCTCTCCGCCACGGGCAGGCGTGAAAGCCGCTTCGCGATACGCGTCATCTCGGCGCGCGAGACGACATTGCGCTGGCGATTTCGATCTCTCTTCAAGTGACTAGCCACCGCTGCCAGGGCGGCCGCGGTCCCCGAGGTCGCGATGACATTCTTCACTTTTGCCGTGGCGATGCGGTCGACGATGCGATTGACCTCGCGTGTGATGAATCCGCGCAATCGCTTCAATTCGCCTTTGCGTGGCGGATCGTGTCGCAGGAATTCATTCGTCAGACGAACTGCGCCCAGAGGAAGACTGACCGCATCGCGAATATGTCCGCCGTGGGTGACCGTCAGCTCGCAACTGCCGCCGCCAAGATCCAGCAGGAGTGCGGGGGCACGGTCAATCCGCGGTCCCGACACAAGCCCCAGATGAATGAGCCGCGCCTCTTCCACACCCGAGATGATTTCCACGCGCCAGCCCGTCGCCGAGCGCACCCACTCAAGAAACGCCTGCGAGTTGCGCGCATCTCGCAGCGCGCTGGTCGCAACCACGCGGACCGAATCTGTCACAACCTGCTGTGTCGCGCGATGAAACCGGCGTAGGACTCTCACCGTCTCCGCCATGGAATCGGGTGTCAGAAAGCCCGAGCTGAAGACCCCTTCGCCGAGCCGTGTGACTTCACGATCTTCGTGCAATGGGCGCAGACGTCCACCTTGCAACCGTGCAATCTTCAACCTCACGGAATTCGACCCGACATCGACAGCTGCGAACGTGGGCATAGGAAGCCCCACAGTTTACATGCGGAGAGGGAAGCGCGTCACCGCGGTTTGCAATTAGGGAAAATTTGAAGCGGGAATCTTAGGCAGCTGCCTTGGCATGATCTGCTATGGCGGCGCTCTTGCCGCCTGGTTTCCGGGAACTATCCACGGCAGGAGTTTCCTCTCGGTCACGTTCTTGCGCTGTGCTAATCGTAGCTACCGCGCTTCTAAATTTTCCCCGCGTAACGTTGTGCATGGCGGCAACGAGCGATGATTGATTGATTTCTCCCAACGTTTGGGCAGCTGTTTGCGTCAGCGTGAACCAATCGTGCCAGCTTCCCAGTGCGTCCTGCATTTTCTTCAGTTGCGCGATAAACTCTGCGCTCTCGGCGGACTTCGGCGCAAACTCCGCCGCATACCGCGCTCGCTTCACAGCGATACGATACTGATGCAGCATCTCCTCAGTCGCATGGCTGGACGAACGTGGCACCGCCCCAAGGATCTGTTTGGCAACCGTCAAGGGATCCCGGCTCTTCGCCGATTTCGAGGTTTCAAGGGCGCGGTTGAGCCTCTTTCTAATCTCCCGAACCAATTTCTTTTTTAGCAGTTTGCGCAGCCTTCCCTCGTCTTTCGTGCGAAGCTCAATCAGCGATTGCGTCAGCTCGGTTTTGCGCCTGGGCTCAAGCGGAACTTTAAGGCTGCGCAGCGCTGCAAGTTGCACATCGACGTCCCGCACGCGGCCCGCTCCCCGTCGAATCCCGCTTAGCAGCTTGAGCAGTTTTGCCTGGTTTCGTCCGCCACCACACGTGATCTGCTCCAGCAGTGTCTCCAGTCGTCGCGACGTAGTTCGAAAGCTATGAACTGCGTCCGGCTGCTGGTCTGACTCGAGCCTGCGAAGTTCCCGTTCCATCTTTCGGAAAATAAGCTTCGCGGGATCAATTGCATTCGCCATAAGAGCCTGTCACTTCGTTGAACGAGCAAAACTTCCCCACCGGAATGAATGGCGAGGACTGCTCCAATCCTCACAGGGAAGAGGGTTATCGGGGGAACTTGGGAGTCGCCGAAAAGCTAAGTTATTTTAACACCGTTGTAACAAGCCTCTGCTAGGGTAGGGGCGATGGCCAATCCCGCATTCTCTCGGCCTGATATGCCTGGACCGCAACCCGTTGATGCGACGATAGTTAATCAGGTTACGGTAGCCCGGCCAGCCCCCCTTTTGCATCTCTCCGGGGGCGAAACTCCTGATCGCATTTTTAAGTCTGCTATCACTGCCTGTGGATTGGCCGTCCTGGCTGTCCTCGTACTGATTGTTTATGAATTGGTCTCTCAGTCCGCCGTTTCATGGCACGCCTTTGGCCTGAAATTCTTTGCCGGCAGCGACTGGGACCCCGTCAGCGAGCAGTTCGGAGCTCTGCCCTTCATCTACGGCACTCTCATGTCTTCGCTTGTCGCCCTCGTCATTGCCGTGCCCTTGTCCGTTGGCGTGGCCGTGTTCACAACCGAAATGTGCCCAAAGGCCCTGCGCGGTCCTCTTTCATTCTTTGTGGAGCTTTTGGCGGCGATCCCAAGCGTGATTTACGGATTGTGGGCAATGTTCGTCCTGGTTCCGCTTTTGCGGAACTATGTGCAACCCTTCCTGGCAACGACTTTCGGGTGGACGGGCCTGTTTTCAGGACCACCCTATGGCATCGGGATGTTGGCCGCCGGAGTCATTCTTGCCATCATGATCATTCCGATCATCTCCTCGATCACGCGTGAGGTCCTCACCGTCGTGCCGCAGAATCAGCGGGAAGGCGTCCTTGCCTTGGGAGCCACGCGCTGGGAGATGATTCGGGTGGGCGTGCTGCGCAACGCCCGAGCCGGAATCGTTGGGGGCATCATCCTCGGCCTCGGACGCGCTCTGGGGGAAACCATGGCCGTCACGATGGTCATCGGAAACACCCCCCAGATCTCGAAATCCTTGTTTGCCTCCGGATACAGCATGGCCAGCGTCCTGGCAAATGAGTTCAGCGAAGCCACCGGGAATGTTTACCGATCCTCTCTGATCGAGATTGGCTTGGCGCTCTTCATCGTGACAATTATCGTGAATGCTCTTGCGCAATTGTTAGTCTGGACCGTAACTCGTGGCCAGCCTGCGAGGGGACATGTCTGAAACGGCCGTCTCTCTCCAAGCCATTGGGCCCATCAGTCTACGGCGCCGGGTTACCGACAAGGTGATGACCGCGGCCGCAATCGGCACCGTCTTCATCGTGCTCGCCCCGCTGGTCGCGATCTTCGGCTACCTGGTCTACCGCGGCATCGGGTCGATCAACTGGGCCTTTCTCACGCAGACGCCCAAGCCTGTCGGCGAAGCTGGCGGCGGAATGGCAAATGCCATCGTCGGATCGATCATTATTCTCGGCATCGCCAGCTTGATCGGCGTCCCTTTCGGCGTCGGCGCCGGCATCTATCTCGCCGAGTACGGGCGCAATCGCTTCGGCAGCGCCATTCGCTTCACAGCCGACGTTTTGAACGGGGTCCCTTCGATTGTGATGGGTATTGTCGGCTACGCAATCGTCGTCGTCTATCAGGGACACTTTTCCGCCCTTGCAGGTGGCGTGGCTCTCGCCATCATGATGGTGCCGACCATCACCCGCACCACGGAAGAAATGCTGCTGCTCGTTCCGCAGGCGCTGCGCGAAGCCGCCTACGGCCTGGGCGTGCCGCGCTGGCGTACTACGCTCTCGATTACGCTGCGCACTGCGACCTCCGGGGTGATTACCGGAATCATGCTCGCCTTCGCGCGTGTCGCCGGCGAAACGGCTCCGCTCCTGTTTACGGCTTTCGGCAATACGTTCTGGAGCTTGCGCTACGACCAGCCCATCGCGGCTCTGCCGCTGCAGATCTTTGTTTACGCGAATTCTCCATATGACGACTGGCATCGCCAGGCATGGGCCGGATCGCTCGTGCTGATTATCTTGATCGTGGGTGCGGTCGCGGCCGTGCGCTACGTCGTGCGCCGCGGATCATTCGGGACGGCTTAATTCTATGGGAGTCGGAATCCAAGTCGAGAAGCTGAATGCGTGGTATGGCAAGAGCCAGGCTCTCTACGACATCAACCTGAAGATTGCGGCTAATCATGCCACGGCGCTGATCGGGCCCTCGGGATGCGGCAAGTCCACATTCATCCGCTGCATCAACCGCATGCACGAGACCATTCCCGAGGCGCATGTACAAGGCCGCATTCGAATCGGTGAAATCGACGTCTACAACGGGACGTCGCCGACCCAGTTGCGCCGTCGCGTCGGCATGGTATTTCAAAAGCCCAATCCCTTCCCGACCATGTCGATCTACGACAACGTCGCTTCGGGATTGAAGCTCAACGGCTTCCACGACCGCCGCAAGATGGATGAGATCGTCGAGCGGTCATTGCAGGTCTCCGCGCTCTGGGACGAAGCCAAAGATCACCTCCACAAAAAGTCCGGCGCCAGTCTTTCTGGAGGCCAGCAGCAGCGGCTCTGCATCGCGCGGGCGCTCGCTGTTGAACCGGAAGTGCTGCTGATGGACGAGCCCTGCTCCGCTCTCGACCCAATCTCTACCGGAAAAATTGAAGAGTTGATCTTCCAACTCAAAGAGCGGTATACCATCGTGATAGTCACCCATAATATGCAGCAGGCGGCTCGGGTGGCCGAATTCACGGGCTTTTTCCTGCTGGGCAAGATGATTGAGTTCGACAAGACGGAAAAGATTTTCACCAAGCCGTCCGACAAAAAGACGGAAGATTACATCACCGGCAGATTCGGATAAAGACCGGTCAAGAAAGGTTCGTAAATGCGCACGCGCTTTCAACAAGGGCTGGACGATCTACGGGAACGGTTGCTTCGCATGGGAGGACTGGCGGAGCAGGCGGTGGACCGCGCCCGACAGGCCTACGTCGAGCGCGACCTTACTCGCTGCCAGATGATTCTGGAAGGGGAGAACCTGATCAACATCGCGGAGCGCGAAATCGATGAGTCTGCTTTCGACCTGCTCGCGATGCAGCAGCCGATGGCCGTCGACTTGCGATTCATTCTCGCGGTCACGAAGATCAATTCCGACCTTGAACGTGTCGGCGATCAGGCGGTGAACATCGCCGAGCGTGTCATGGATATGGTCGAACTTCCCGCCGCCGATCTTCCCGTGGATATCGCCCGCATGGGCACGGCAGTCAGCGCGATGGTCCGGCGTGCTCTCGAATCGTTCATCGAAGGCAAGGTCGAGCTGGCGCAGGCCGTCCTCGAAATGGATAATGTCATCGATCGCATGCGCGACGATGCGTTTATCCAGCTCGTGAAGACAATGAATGACCGGCCTGAGATCGTTCGGCAAGCACTCGATGCTCTGCTCGTCGCCCGCAACCTGGAACGCGTTGCCGACCACGCCACTAACATCGCGGAAGACGTCATCTTCTGGGTGCAGGGCTCGGACGTCCGGCACAACGTGCATCCGGACGAGCCGCTGCAGGACACGGAGCGCCCCACCAGCCGCGCCTCGGGCCTGTAAAAGTACCCATTAGCGTTTTCATTCCTCGCGAAGCGAGGAATCTGTTTCTGCTGGCAGCTGCCGCGCGATTCGGTTAGGCACCGCGCTTTGACCGCCAACCGTCCCTTGCATTACGCTCGTTTTTCTCATCATTCTCTCGCGGAGGTCCCGTGAATTCTGCTTCTCTTCGTCTTTCTCTAGTTGCCATCTTCGCCTGCGCGTCCGTGGCTGCGCAGACTCCGGCGACTGATCAATCAACCGTCATGCTGCCGACAAGCAAAATGCTCACCGTGCCTCCTCCTGGACGAATCGGCAGCACGAACACCTTTCCCGCGGCCATGGTGATCAGCCCCGATGGCCAATACGCAGCATTGCTGAACGACGGATATGGGACGCAAGAGACGATGGCGCATCAGTCCATCGCGGTGCTCGACCTGAAGACGAATCAGATCGCTGATTTTCCGGACGCGCGCCTCGGCGACGATGCCCATCAGAGCTATTTCCTCGGCCTCGCTTTCAGTTCTGATGGAAAGCATCTCTACGCCTCCGTTGGATCGCTTACCGATCCGACAGGAACAAGGCCGAACGACACAGGAAACGGCATCGCCGTATACAGCTTCGCGGAGGGCAAGGTGAAGCCAGAGCGCTTCATTCACATTCCGCTGCAGCCGTTGCCGGCGGGGAAAAAGCTAGCGGTCGGGCTGAAAGCGCCTCCGCATATGGCGATTCCTTATCCGGCGGGAATCGCAGTGATCGCCGCACATGGACACGACGAGCTGCTCGTTGCTAACAATCTTTCCGACAACGTCGTTGTTCTTGATGCTGCGACTGGGAAGGTTTCCCACACGTTCGATCTGAGCACAGGCGACGTGGTCCCGGCGACCTATCCGTACACGTGTGTGGCGACGAAGGACGGCCGCCGGGCGTGGTGCAGTTTGTGGAATGCGTCGGAAGTAGCCGAGCTCGATTTGACCAGTGGCGCAGTTATACATCAGATCTCG
>Ga0335081_10019283_pt1 | contig 11029 bp, 8 predicted proteins | sample Lox_Sample_35_FD_206713 | JGI IMG/M metagenome (GOLD analysis project Ga0335081, IMG submission 206713) | Soil microbial communities from Loxahatchee National Wildlife Refuge, Florida, United States - Lox_Sample_3.5 | ecosystem: Environmental > Terrestrial > Soil > Wetlands | place: USA: Florida...
ATAACAAATGCGCAACCTGCAACAAAAGCTTGCCATTGCCCGCGGCGAACAGCCGGCGGAATTGCTGTTCAAAAACGCCCGGCTCGTGAACGTCCTGAGCGGCGAAATCCATCGCACGAACGTGGCAGTGGATGACGGGCGCGTTGTCGGCTTCGGCGATTACCGGGCGCGGCGGGTCGTTGACCTCCGCGGTTCGTATCTCGCGCCGAGCCTGATTGACGGCCATTTTCACGTCGAAAGCTCGATGCTGACCGCGCCGGAATTCGCACGGGCAGTCGTGCCGCACGGCACCGGCGCGGTCGTGATTGACCCGCACGAATACGCCAATGTGCTCGGACTGGACGGCATCCGTTACGTCCTGGAATCCTCCAAAAAATTGCCGCTGGATTTCTTCATCATGCTGCCGTCGTGCGTCCCGGCGACGCCGTTGGAGACGGCCGGCGCGCGGATTACGGCCGATGATTTGCGTTTGATGATTGGCGACGACCGGATTGCGGGCGTGGCGGAGTTGATGAATTTCCCGGGCGTTTTTCTCGGCGCCAAAAGTGAGCTGGACAAGATTGACGCGGGCAAACACAAATGCGTGGACGGCCACGCCCCTGGTTTGCGCGGGAAAAACCTCAACGCCTACGTCCTGGCCGGCGTGCGCTCGGACCACGAATCCGTCGAGGTCGAGGAAGCCAGGGAAAAGCTGCGGCTCGGCATGCACATCCTGTTGCGCGAAGGCAGCACGGAACGGAATCTTGCGCACCTGTTGCCGCTCGTCAATGCGCATAACGTGCAAAACTGCTCCTTTGCCACCGACGACAAGCTCGCCGGCGACCTGGTGAACGAAGGGCATATTGACCATTGCGTACGCAAGGCCATCCGGCTCGGCCTGCCGCCCATCAGCGCGCTGCAAATCGCCAGCATCAACACCGCGCGGCATTATCGCCTTCAAAATCTTGGCGCCATCGCACCACGGTTCTGGGCGGACATGATCGTTGTTGACGACTTGAAGAAGTTTTCAGTCCGCCAGGTTTATAAAAAAGGCGTGTTGGTGGCGGAAAACGGGGAATTTCTCGGCTGGATACCCGCCAAAATCGGCTCGCCTCGCGGCACGATGAATTTGCGCTATCAACCCGGCGACTTCGCCATCCGGGCCGTTGGCGGAAAGAAAATCAAAGTTATCGTCATTGTTCCGCAACAAATCGTCACCCGCACCGCCATCGTTGCGCCGAAGGTTGAAGACGGTGAAATTGTCGCCGACACGAAACGCGACATTCTCAAGCTCGTTGTGGTGGAACGGCACCGGGCTACGGGCAACGTCGGCGTCGGCTTCGTGCGCGGCTTCAAGCTCAATCGCGGTGCCATCGGCTCCACTGTTGCGCACGACGCGCACAACGTTGTCGTCGCTGGCACGAACGACGCGGACATCCGATTCGCCATCCAGCAACTCGAGCGGATGCAGGGCGGACAGGTCGCCGTGGCCAACGGCAAGGTCAAAGCCGCGTTGCCGTTGCCCATCGCGGGATTGGTCTCCGACCGGCCGTTGCCGGAAGTCGTTCGCGGCATTGCGGATTTGAACCTCGCCGCCCACGCCTTGGGCTGCGAATTGGCGGCTCCTTTTATGACCCTCTCGTTCTTGAGCCTTTCACCCATTCCCGCACTGAAGCTCACCGATCAAGGACTTATTGATGCGGTCAAAATGCAGCGCACGACGCTCTTTGCGACGGCTTGAGATTAGCCGTAACTCTCCCTCTCCGCCGCGAAGCGGGGGAGAGGGCCGGGGTGAGGTGGCGCTTTTGGACTGCGCCGGCAGAGCGCAGCGGCGACGGCGCTTTCGAACTTGACGCGGGCGTGAACACGCGAAAGGTTCACCTCGAAGGCGGTGTCGCGCTCCGCTTGCCACCCGCACTCCAAAACTTGGCGGCATCCGGACGCCCTTCGGGGATTCTACGTGCGCGCTGCGACCCGCTGGTTGAACTCTTCGATCAACTGATCGAAATACGCAACTTCGTCTTCAAACAACTCACGCCAGTAATCGGGATTCCATTGCGCGTTCAATTCCGCCAGAGTTTTCCCCTGCTGCTCGACCCAGGTGTAATATTTCAAATTGTGAATCGCCCTGCGTTCGGGATAGGTCAGTTCCTTGAAAAAGTCCACGCTTTGATGTGCCAGCGGGCCGGCAAAGTCGGCGACCGCATCCTGCGCGCGATACGTCCCCTGCCCTGCTCGCAACTCCTCCACGCGCGAGCCGTAAAGCTCGGTCGAGTCGGTGAAGATGGTGAAAATCACGTCACGCTCGCCGAGCTCAAAATATTTGGCGGTTTTGATAGCGGCGAGCAGGTTGCAGATGCCGGAAATGCCGAGCAGCGCCAGTGATTTTAACTCGCCCGCCTTCACACCGAGCGATGCAAGATGCTTCTGGCCGGCGGGTTCGTTGAACAGGCGCAGGGTGCGCATGCAATCCTCATCATCAATCGCCGCCACGCAGTCCGTGTTGCGGACGTTGTGAACCCAGGGAACATGCTTGTCGCCGATGCCTTCGATGCGATGATCGCCAAAGCCGTTCATCAACAGCGTCGGGCATTGCAGCGCTTCGGCGGCGACGATTTTCAGGCCCGGATGTTTCGTCTTCAAATAATCGCCCGCGGCGATGGTGCCGGCGGAACCCGTCGCGGAAACAAACGCCGCCGCGCGCAATTGTAGCCGCCGACGTAAGGAGGCGGATATGCCAGCATTGCCCTTCCGCCTCGTCACCTCGGCGGCTACGTCTGCGTTCAACTCCTGAAACACCTCCTCCACTGCCGGCCCGGTCACGTTGTAATGCCAGATCGGATTACCGAATTCCCCGAACTGGTTGAAGATGACGTTCTTCGGGTCGCGCTTGAGTTCCCAGCATTTGTCGTAAATCTCTTTCACGTTCGATTCGCAGCCGGGGGTAGCGATGATTTCGGCGCCGATTTTTTTCAGCCACTCAAATCGTTCGCGCGACATCTGCTCGGGTAGAATCGCGATGGCCGTGCAGTCCAGCAGTGCACAATCGAACGCGCCGCCGCGACAATAATTTCCTGTCGAAGGCCATGCCGCCTTGTGCTGCTCGGGATTGAACTCGCCACTCACCAATCGCGGCACCAGGCAGCCGAACGCCGCGCCGACCTTGTGCGCGCCGGTCGGAAAATATTTTCCAACCAGTCCGACAATGCGCGATTTCACACCGGTGATCGCGGGCGGAATCTCCAGATAATTCACGCCTCCGTAGAGGCCGGTCTTCACGTCGTTTTTCCACGAGATGCGGAACAGATTGACCGGGTTCACGTCCCACAATCCGACGCCTTTGAGCTTGCGTTGGATAGACGGCGGGATGCGCGACGGGTCACGCAACTGCGCAAACGTTGGCAACACGATGCCCCGCTCACGACACCGCTTCGCCGTCTTGCGGATGACGTCCGGATGAAGTTTTTTTATGATTTTTGACACATCAATCCTTTGCCAATTTGTTCAGCACTGCCGGATGACGATCGGTTTGAAGCTCGCCTCGCGATACGTCGCGATGCGGTATTGCTCGAACACGTCCGCGGCCACTTCGCCCTCCGCGCAGCTCACGCCCGAAATGTCCGCCGGCAGACAGTGCAGGTAGAGCGCCTGGCCGTGCTTCGTGAGTTTCATTTTCTTCGCGTCGCATTCCCAGTTCTTGAAGCGCGCGTTGTTCGCGAGACATTCCTTCTCCAGCGCCTTGAGGCCGTCGCGGTCGCCCTTCTGCAACAATGGCGTGCGGCGTTGCATCACGCTGTAGGCCGCCCACGATTTCGGATACACCACGTCCGCGTCGCGGAAGGATTCTTCCATGCTGTTCACGACCTGGAACGAGCCGCCGCTCTTCTTCGCGTTCCTGCCGGCCAGTTCGACAACATCGGGAATCAATCCGTAGCCCTCTGGATGCGCGAGCATCACGTTCATGCCGAAGCGGGTCATCAAGCCGATGACGCCCTGCGGCACGGACAGCGGTTTGCCGTAACTCGGCGAATACGCCCAGCTCATCGCGATTTTTTTGCCGCGCAGATTTTCCAGCGACCCGAAATGCCGCTTCAGATGGACCAAATCCGCCATCGTCTGCGTCGGATGATCAATGTCGCACTGCAAATTGATCACGTTGGGCCGCTGATGCAGCACGCCGTGGTCAAAACCTTCCTGCACGTCGGCGGACACTTCGCGCATGTATTTGTTGCCCTCGCCGAGATACATGTCGTCGCGGATGCCGATGACTTTGGCCATAAACGAAATCATGTTCGCCGTTTCGCGCACGGTTTCGCCGTGGGCGATCTGCGATTTCTCCTCGTCCAAATCCGCAAGGCCGAGGCCCAGCGCGTTCGCTGCCGACGCGAAGCTGAAGCGCGTGCGGGTTGAATTGTCGCGGAAAATGGAAATCGCCAGCCCGGTGTCGAACACGCGGAACGGCTTGCGCGCCGCGTGCAATTCCGACAGGCACTCCGCGACGAGCGTGAGTGCGCTGATGTCGGCGTCGGACTTTTCCCACGTCAGCAGGAAGTCCTTGCCGTAAGTGTCGGTTGTCAATTTCGCGAGTTCAGCGAGGTGTTTCTTTAGCGAGTTCATTTTCAAAAGTGTCAGGCGATGGCAGGTTCAGCCGGTTTGCGCGTTTGCGCTTCGCGTTGGTAGTACGGTGCAGCTTTCTCGATAGCGTTAATGATCTGCTGGTAACCGGTGCAGCGGCAAAGGTTCTTGAAAATCGCCTGTCGAATCTGATCACGCGTCGGACGGGGGTTGTTCAGCAGGAATGCGTGCGCGGTCATCACCATGCCGGGCGTGCAAAAGCCGCATTGGATCGCGCCGCAATCCACGAACGCCTGTTGCAACGGATGCAGCGTGCTGTCCGATGCAGCCAGACCTTCAATGGTCAGAATCCGCTGGCCGGCGAAATCTTTGACGCGCTTGACGCAAATCCGCATTGGTTCGTCGTTCACGAGGATGGTGCAGGCGCCACACGCGCCGATGTCGCAGGCGTTCTTCGCGCCGGTCAGGTCGAGGTCTTCGCGCAGGAATTCCACGATGCGCTTTTCCATTGCGCTTGCGGGAACCTCGACTTCTTTGCTATTGACGAAGAGTTTCATAAAGAACCCTCTACATGAAGCGAAAGATGGTGGAACGTACACCTCACCCCGGCCCTCTCCCCACCGGCTCCGCAGACTCCGCCGACGCGGAGAGGGGGATAGCAGGCGAAAGCTCTCGTCATTGCGAATGATCGTCTGGCAAATCCCGTGCTCACAAATTCGAAAGGGACGACGTGCGATTCTCCCTCTCCCATTGGATGGGAGAGGGCCGGGGTGAGGGCGTTTTGAAAACAAAATTTCATTTGCAACCCTCCTCGCACGCGGTCGGTTCAGGCTGCGCACCCAGCTTGATTGGCAAGGAAAAATGCCGCACGCCGGTCGCGTTGAAAATCGCGTTGGCGATCGCCGGCGCGAGGATTTCATTGGCCGGTTCGCCGATGCTTTTCGCGCCGCTCGGTGAAACCGGGTCGGGATTCTCGACGATGATGGCCTTCATCTCGGGCAAATCCATCGAGCGCGGGGTGCGATACGTGTTCAGGTTGAGCGTGGTCATCTTGCCGCCGGGCGCTTTGATCTCTTCATGCAACGCGTACCCTGTGCTCATCGCCATGCCGCCGTAAATTTGCCCGCGCACCATCTCCGGATTCACCGCGCGGCCCACGTCATGCGCCGCGACGGCATTCAGCAGTTTTACCTTGCCGGTCCGCTTGTTCACGGTCAGCTCGACGGCCTGACAGCCGTAAACCCAGGTAAAATACGCATCGCCCTGGCCAGTGTGCTCGTCCCAGGTCACCCGCGGCGCTTTGAAGACGCCGAAAGCGAACGGGAATTTCTGCATCAGCCACATCTCCCGCATCGCGTCGGCGAAGGCGATGCGGTCGGCGTCCGATCTCCCAACAATGAAGTTGTCTTTGAATCGGACTTCGTTGGCTGCGCAATGCAACTTTGCGCAAAAGGCCTCGGCAATTTTCTGTTTCAACTCGCGTGCCGCCAGCGTGACCGCACCACCGCCCATGATGGTGGCGCGCGAGGCGACGGTCGTGCCGCTGTCGGGGATGTTCGAGGTGGAAGAGCGGCGATAGCGAATGCGATCCAAGCCGACGCCCAGCTCCTCGGCGCAAATCAGACACATCGCGGACTCCGCGCCCTGTCCGTTTTCGTGCATTCCACATTCGAGCAAAATCGAGCCATCGGCCTGTGCGTTGATGATGGCCGCGCAAAAATCCACGCCCTCCGCGCCGAGACTGACGCCGCGATAACTCATCGCCAGGCCGATGCCGTAGAGCTCGTCACTTTGCAACGTGCTGCCGCGCGTCCCGCCGGCAGAACCATCTTTAGTTTGTTCTTCCGGCAAGATGCCGGAAGCACGTTTAAAGTGGGCGCACCGCGCGAGTTTCTTTTCGTAATCAATCTCGCGCAGCACGGTGTCGAGCACCTGTTCCATCGCGACCTTGTGGCCGTCGAGTTTTTGGCCGGTGATCGTGACGCTGCCCTGCCGCACCATGTTGCGCCGGCGGAACTCGATTCCTGAAAGGCCGACCTTTTCCGCTGCCATCTCGACGACCTGTTCGATGATGAAATTCATTTGCGGCGAGCCGAAGCCGCGCATCGCGCCGGTGACGACGTTGTTCGTGTAAACGCCGAAAGTGTCGCAGTGGACGTTTTCAACGACGTACGGTCCGCAGCATTGGACGGTCGAGCGCCACGTAACCCAGGGCGTGACCGAGCAATATGCGCCGCCGTCTGCAATGATTTTGCATTGAACGGCGGTGATGCGCCCTGCCCGGTTCACACCCATTTTGTAGTAAACGCGGTAGGGATGACGTTTGTAGCTTTCCCGGATAGACCAGTCGCGCCGGTACATCATCTTCACCGGGCGACCGAGCAGCTTCGCGGCGAGGGCCGTGCGGGCGCAAACGATGGCCGCCGTGTCGTCTTTGCCGCCAAAACCGCCGCCCATCGGCGTGCCGATAATTTCAACCTCCGACAGAGCCACGCCGAGACACGCCGCCACAAACCGCCGCGTGCTGAACGGATGTTGCATGCTGCCATAAACTTCGATGACGCCGTCCGTCGAGCGCGGCACACAAACCGCCGCTTCGGTTTCCAGGTAGGCGTGTTCGACCGTTTGCGTTTGAAACTTTTCCTCGATGACGAAATCAGCTTGCTTAAAGCCTTCCTCGGCATTTCCGCGCCGGACGACGTGGGTATTGATGAGGTTTGTGCCGTGGTTTTCGTGGACCAGGACCGCATCGGGCTTCAGAGCTTCTTCGGGGTCGAGTACGGCAGGCAACGGCGTGGCATCCACTTTCACCAGTTGCGCTGCGCGGACGGCGGTGTCGCGCGACTCGGCGACAACAATCGCCACGACGTCGCCGTGGTAACGAATCTTGTCATCGGCGAAGATGCGAAAATCACGAATGATCTGGCCGAAGCGGTTAACGCCAGGCACGTCCTTCGCCGTCAGCACGCGGACAACGCCCGGAATTTTTTCAGCGACTTCGGTGTCAATTGCTTTGATCCGCGCGTGAACGAAATCCGAGTACACCGGTGCGGCATGAAGGACATTGGTGAACTTCAGGTCGTCGGTGAACTTCGCCTTGCCGGTGACCTTGGCGTAGGCATCGTTGCGCCAGCATTTTTGTTGCGTGGCAGTGTTCATGCACTTCGGATTTTGGATGTCCCGTTCACCTGGCCTTTGGCCACCCTCTCCCCGTTTGAGCGGGGCGAGGGGCGTTTAGTTTGTGTTAACGTGGCTTGGACTCCAACCAGCGTAGGCTCGACCGCCTTTGGCAATTGAATATTGCGCATCGCAGTCTCGACATCCTTAAGCCCGTGGCCGGTGATGAGCAACACAATCTGTTCTTTGCGGCCGAGGCGCTTCGAGCCGCGCAGTTTCTTGAGCGCAGCGACCACGGCCGAACTCGCCGGTTCGGCGAAGATGCCGGTCGTCGCCGCCAAAAGGCCTTGCGCCTGCAAAATCTCGTCGTCGCTGACCGTGATGGAAAACCCGCCGCTCTCCAGCACAGCCTTCCGCGCCAGGTGCGCGTTCGACGGAACGGAAACCGAAATCGAATCAGCAATCGTGTCCGGATTCGCCGCGTTCCCGTAGATGCCGGACTCGATATAGTGATGGATGGCGTTGGACCTTTCGGTCTGAACGCACACCAACCGCGGCGTCCGTGAAATCAAGCCCGCCGACTTCAAATCGCAAAACGCCTTGTGGACGCCGCTGATGATCACGCCGTCGCCGACGGGAACCAGAATCGCGTCCGGCACACGCCAAGAATTCTGTTGCCAGATTTCCAGCCCGACGGTTTTCTTGCCTTCGATGGTGAGCGGATGATACGCCGTGTTGCGATTCAGCCCGCCACGTTTCGCCGTGTATTCAAGCGAGAGGCGAAAAGCGTCGTCATACGTGCCGCGCACCGGGATGACCATCGCGCCGTAGAGAATCATCTGCACGAGCTTCGGCTTTGGCGCGTTCTCCGGGACAAAAATGAGCGCGCGTTTTTGCGCAGCGGCACAAACGGCGGCCAACGCGCTGGCGGCGTTGCCGGTGGAAGCGGTGACCACAGTCTTCTCCAGGAGCCGATTGGCCTCGGCCACGACGAGAAACGACGCACGGTCTTTGAGTGACGCGCTGGGATTCAGCCCGTCATTTTTTAACCAGAGGTTGTCGAAGTCGAATCGCTTGCCGAGCGCTTTGGTTTTAAAAAACGGTGTATTACCGACGGAAATCGGCGGGAAAAATTTCTCTTCGACAGCCGAGAACAGAGACCAATCTGGATTCGCTTTGCTGAATTTCTTCCGAATCACCGTGTAGTCGAACTGCGCCGACAGCACGCCGAGCAGCGGGATGCCGGGGCGATAGTCGCGCGCACACAACGGACAGAGGTAACGCACCTCATCACGCTGGTAGCGGCGGCCACAATTGCTGCACTGGTAAACGAATTCGGTCATTCAGATTTTTCCATTTAGTTTGGCGACGAACGCCGCATAGAACGCCACCGCGGCGCTCAGGTGTTCGACCGGGCAGGCTTCGTTGGCTGCATGGGCATAGACCTCATTGCCTGGACCGAGGCCAAAGACAGGAATGCCCTTCATGCCGGAAATCGCTACGCCGTTCGTGCTGAACGTCCACTTGTCCACGAGCGGTTTCCGGGCAAGCACGCCGGTGTAGGCGGCAACGGCGTCTTTCAGGTACGAAGATTCTTCCGCGAGCGCCCAGGTCGGATAATATTTTTCTGTTGGATACACCTTGCCTGTGTAAGCCGCTTGTTCGTACTTCAGCACGTAAACTTTCGCATCGGGATAACCGGCGCGTGCGGCGGCATCCTGCAGTTCAGCCACAGCACTTTCCCTGGTTTCACCCAACGTGAGGCGACGATCGAGATAGACACTCGCCCCATCCGCCACCGAGCACTGGGATGGCGCGGATGACTTCACTTCTGAAATGGTGACTGTGCCTTTGCCGAGGAATGGGTCGCTTTTGAGCCGTTCGTTAAGCTTTTCAACTTCGAGCGCAATGCGCGCGATTTTGTAGATGGCGTTGTCGCCTCGTTCGGGGGCGGAACCATGACAACTCCGGCCCTTCACTTCGACGCGAATCTCCATGCGCCCGCGATGACCGCGATAGATATTCAGGTTGGTCGGCTCGGTAATAACAACCAGCTCAGGCTGGAGCTTTTCGACGTTCAGCAGGTACTGCCAGCACAAGCCGTCACAATCCTCCTCCATAACCGTGCCGGTGAAATAAATCGTGAACAAATCGTTCAGGCCGAGTTCCTTGATGAGCTTGCCGGCGTGAATCATCGTAGCCACGCCGCCCTTCTGATCCACTGTGCCGCGACCCCAAATCTTTCCGTCCTTTACAAATGGCTTGAACGGATCGAAATCCCATTGCGACAAATCGCCCGGATAAACCGTGTCCACGTGGCCATCGAACGCAATGACACGCTTACCCCTGCCGATCCAGCCAATGACACTGCCGAGCCCATCAACGCGGATTCCGTCGAAGCCGATTTTCTGCATCTCCTTCCAAATGGCAACGATCACGTTTTTCTCCTTGGAGGAAAAAGACTGCGTGCGGACAAGGTCGGTCAGAAAGCGGGTGGTGTCCGGCTCCATCGCTTTGGCGCGATCCCGAATGAGTTCGTAAGTAATCGGTGTCGTTTGTTTCTTTGTTTTCATGTTTGTCTTCACATTCTTTTCCATAAAGCCTTTGCCAGCTCGCGGGCGCGTGAGTTCACTCGCGCTTCGTCGAGATTCAGCGCGAGCTTCCGGTTCGCCATCAGCACACGACCGCCGACGATGGTCGTGTCCGCTTCAATCTGGGAAATCCCGAATACGAAATGCCCGAGCACATTTTCACTTTGCAGCGGAGTCGGCGGATCGTAATCGAAAATCGCAATGTCTCCGGCAGCGCCTTCGCAAATCTCGCCGAAGCGCAGACCAAAGATGCGTCCGGCAATCCGGGGATTGTTCGCCAACAACGCGCTTGTCACTTCAGCGAAGCCGACCGACGGATTCTCCGCCCGCAAATGCTGGGCCCAAAGCCCGACCCGCACTTCTTCAAGCATGTTCGCGGTCATGGCATCCGTGCCAAGGCCGACGAGGACGCCGCGCTTCGCTAATCCGATGACGTCCGCGATGCCGACGGCGTTGTTCAGATTCGATTGCGGGTTGTGGACCACCGCGGTTTTCGTTTCCGCCAGCAAATCCATTTCCCGCCGGTTGACGTGGACGCAGTGCGCCGCGATGGAGCGCGGGCCAAGAATTCCGAACTTGTCCAGTCGCTCAACTACTCGTTGGCCGCCGTGCCGCAACGTCCAATCCTGATCGCTCTGCGCCTCGGCGACGTGGACGTGAAAGCCGGCGTGCAGCTCGTGACCGAGGGAGGCGGCTTTCTCCAACGTGGCGTCGGAAATCGTGAACGACGCATGCAAACCAAAGAGCGTTTTCACGCGGGAATCATT
>Ga0335081_10019285_pt1 | contig 11029 bp, 10 predicted proteins | sample Lox_Sample_35_FD_206713 | JGI IMG/M metagenome (GOLD analysis project Ga0335081, IMG submission 206713) | Soil microbial communities from Loxahatchee National Wildlife Refuge, Florida, United States - Lox_Sample_3.5 | ecosystem: Environmental > Terrestrial > Soil > Wetlands | place: USA...
GTGGACCCATCTGCTCGCCGTGGCTGCCGGCGAGCCGGTCGACCCCGGGCTGCCGGTGCCGGCCGCCTGGCGGGCGCTGGCGGTCGAGCGGACCGGTGAATACGCGCCCGCGCGGATGACCGACGGCCAGCCCGCCGACTACATTCCGGTCACCGCGGGGGTCGATCCCGGCGATCGCGTGGACGCCGCGATCATCAACACATGCCGGGCCGTATTTGCCTGGCACGGGCTGGTCGCGCCGATCTGAGAGCGATTGCAAATGCACGTGCGGCGGGGTAGTCGCCGGGTGGGTTTTTCACAAATGCTGATCCCGGATCATGGATGTCAACTGATAACAGAGCGAAAGGACTGCCCTAAAGACGCAGGTCAGCGGGGTGGTCGAGGATTTCGCGGCCGTGAGGCCCGGTGATTGCGGCCAAACAGTAACAACAATGAGGCTATGGACGGGGTTGCTCTTTTCTGTGCGGGACTTACCCTGGAGACGTACGTGACTGGTGCGCCGAATCCCGTCAAGTGCTCGGCTTCGTACGGAAGAGGCAACTCGATGGCAAGCGAAACCCCCCTAAGCGACGTCAGATTTCTCACCGTTGCCGAAGTGGCCTTGATCATGCGCGTGTCCAAGATGACCGTGTATCGCCTGGTGCACTCCGGCGAGCTGGAAGCGATCCGCGTCGGACGCTCGTTCCGGGTGCCCGAAGCGGCCGTCAACCAGTACCTGAAGGCCGCCTTCGTCGGTACTGGCTGAGCCAGCCCAGGCCTGGGCTGCGCCCGACCAGGCCGGATCCCTGTCCTGCTGCCGGGGATCCGGCTGACATCCGGCGCACGGCGGAAGTGACCGCCGTGCGGCCTGGCCGCCCGCGGGGCGTTCCCTCCCGCGGCCTGCGGTCTCCCGGAACCGGCGCGTGGCCGCGTTCAGCCGCCCTAGCACGCCGTTTCGGGGGTAACCTCTAACCTTGGGTGTGTGTCCAGCCGCCCTCACCGGGCGAGCGCGTTGGCGTGCCCGTCATCCGCAGTGCCTAGGAAGGGGTGGTCTCGTGGGGTCTGTCATCAAGAAGCGCCGCAAGCGCATGGCCAAGAAGAAGCACCGCAAGCTGCTCAAGAGGACCCGCATCCAGCGCAGGAACAAGAAGTAACGACTCCCTGGTCCAGGTCCCGGCGTAGCCGGGAATCGGGCACCATAGGGGGTAATGCCTCTTCCTGTCCTGATCGGGTTCGCGGGCGTGCTGGTCGCGGCCGTGGTGACCGGCGTGCTCGCCGGACGGTGCGTCCGCCAGCCGCGGATCGACTTCATCGTGTGGACGGCCGCGATCCTGGGGCTGACCATCGCGCTCGCGGCGCAGAGCATGGGGTTCGAGAGCGGTTTCGGCTCGGTCACGTTCCGGGCCGTCCAGCTGTTCGCGCTGCTGCTGGCGCCGCTGTGGCTGGCGTGGGGCCTGGTCGAGCTGGCCGTGCCGAACGAGGCCGTGAGGTTCGGCATGCGGCTGGTGGCCGGCGCGCTGACCGTAGTGGCTTCGGTGATCCTGACCACGGATCCGCTCACCGCGCAGCCGTTCGGCAAGGCCTGGCCGCTGACCGGCCCGCATTTCCAGCCGATCTCGCACTACGCGCTGGACGTGGCGCAGGCCGTGGCGGTCCTGGCCGTGGCGGTGAGCGCGGTCCTGGCCGCGGTCCGGGCCAGGGACGATCCTCCCTGGCGGTCGGCGATGGCAACGGTCATCCCGGTCGGTCTCGCCGTGCTCATGACCATCGCGCTGCGTTTCCCGCTCCCGGCCGGGGCCGCGTATCCGCTGCTCAGCATGCTGGCAGCGGCGTTCGTGTGGTTCGGCGTCAGCAGGGTGCCGCAGCAGCCGCGGCGGGCGGCCAGGGGCGCCGGCGTGCGGGAGGGGAGGCGAGACGGCGTGCGGGATGGCAGGGACCGGTACCGTCCGGATGACCGGCCCGGCGACTACTGGCCCGATGACAGGTACGGGCCGGTGGATGAGTACGTCCCCGAGAGCCAGTACGCGATCTACGGCCAGCGGGCTGGCGGGCCCGGGCGCCCCCGCGGAGCTGACGACGTTCCGGGGGGCGGTCCCTCTGATCGCCCCGTCAGCGGCCGTGCGCCCGGGCGGCGCGTGCCCTCCAGGCCGCAGCCGCCGGTGCCAGAACGCCAGGACTGGTATCGCGGGTCCGGGCCTGGCGGGCCTGGCGCGGATGACCGGCGGCCCGGGACGCAGGCCGGCCGCACGCCGGGGACCGAGGCCGCGGCCCTGGCCGGATCCGGCGCCGCCCCCGGCCCGCAGGCCGGCGCGGCCGGATCGCCGGCGGCCGTGCCCGCCCGGCCCTACGGCCGGCTCCAGATCTTCACGCTGCTCGACGACCGGGTCGCCGATTTCGACCGGCTCGCCGAGCAGACGGCGGAGGAGGTCAGGACCGGCGAACCGGACACCCTGGTGTACGTCATCCACCTCGTGCCGAACGCCCCGCTGCAGCGGATCTTCTACGAGATCTACCGGGACCGGGCGGCCTTCGACAGCCACGAGAGCCAGCCGTACGTGCAGCGTTTCGTGGCCGAGCGCAGAGCATGCGTGCTCGCGACCAACGTCATCGAGCTGCGGCTCAAATACGCCAAGGTCGCGCCGCTGCCGAATCCGCAGGCGCCCGCCCCGGTGCCGTCCGCGCCGGCGCTGGCTGCGCCGTCGCCGGGCCCGCGGCCCCAGCTGCCGGCCGGGCCCCGGGGGCCGCAGGGAGGCTCGGGACCCTACGGAGTCCCGGGGCCTCAGGGAACCCAGCAGCAGCGGGCCGACCAGCAGCGTCCCGACCAGCGGTGGCCTGACCAGCGGCAGGTGCCGTCGGCCGGCCGCCGCTACTGAGGCGCCCGGCGTGCCCGCCGAGTCGGCCCGGATCACGCTGCTGGGGCGGCCGGGCTGCCACCTGTGCGACGACGCGCGGGCGGTGATCGAGCGGGTGGCGGCCGACCTCGGCGTCGGCTGGGAAGAGCGCGACATCACCGCCTCACCCGATGACATGCGGGAGTACTGGGACAAGATCCCGGTGACCTTCGTCGACGGGGTGCAGATCGACTTCTGGCGGGTCAGCGAGGCCCGGCTCCGGGCGGCGCTGGGCTAGCTTCCCGGCCTGGCTGGCGTCACTTTGTGAATCGATGCACAAAGGCGTACCGTGGAAACGACGTCGGCTGACGCGGGCTCTTACCGCCGCCTTGATCCCAACCCCAAGAGCCCAACCCCCAGGAGCGCTGCCGCGATGCACAGGAACGCTATGCCGTCACAAGCCAGCGACCAGGCTGAGACCCATGGCCGGGCCAACACCAGCGGTCAGGTCAGGTTCAACGGCCAGCCGGGAACGGGCGGCCTGCCAGGCCCAGGCAGCCAGCTACCCGCGGCCGGCGGCCGGGCCAGAGCAGATGACCAGGCCGAGGTGAACGGCCAGGCTGACGGGATACCCGAGGCCACGGTGGCGCGGCTGCCCGTGTACCTGCGCGCGCTCTACGGCCTGGCCGAACGCGGCATCAGCACGGTGGCCAGCGAGGAGCTCGCGGCCGCCGCGGGCGTCAACTCGGCCAAGCTGCGCAAGGACCTGTCCCACCTCGGCTCCTACGGGATCAGGGGAGTCGGCTACGACGTCGACTACCTCGTCTACCAGGTGTCCCGGACGCTGGGCCTGACGCAGGACTGGCCGGTCGTCATCGTGGGCGCCGGGAACCTCGGCCGCGCCCTGGCCAACTACGGCGGTTTCGTCTCCCGCGGCTTCACGATCTCCGCCATGCTCGACTGCGACACGGCTATCGTGGGCAGCAGGATCGCGACGCTGACCGTCCGGCACGTGGACGAACTCGAAGCCCTGGTGGCCAGGCACAAGGTCGCGATCGGCGTGATCGCCACTCCGGCCGGGTCCGCGCAGGCCGTCTGCGACCGGCTCGTCTCGGCTGGCGTCACGAGCATCCTCAACTTCGCGCCGCTCGTGCTGAACGTGCCGGAAGGAGTAGACGTGCGGAAGGTGGACCTGTCGATCGAGCTGCAGATCCTCGCCTTCCACGCCCAGCGCCGGTCCGCTGCCCGGCCGGAATCCCGGCCCGCGGGCGGTCCGGGACGCTCACGCGGCGGGAACCCCCGGACCGCCGGCGCTCGTTCAACACCTCAGGTAACCCCAGAACTCGCGGCCAAGGGCTAGGCGGTGAACAGGTGAGCGTGCTGGTGGTCGGCCTGAGCCACAAGAGCGCCCCGGTGGCGACCTTGGAACGCGCCGCGGTCAGCGGTGACACTCTCACCAAGCTGCTCCGCGACGTGGTGCAGGCGGAACCGGTCGCCGAGGCCTTCGTCGTCTCGACGTGCAACCGGGTCGAGGTGTACGCCGACGTGGACCGGTTCCACGCGGGCGTCAACGCGATCTGCGAGCTGCTCGCGCGGCACTGCGGGATGCCGCCGCACGAGCTCACCCAGCACCTCTACGTGCACTACGAGGACCGGGCGGTGGGCCACCTCCTCGCGGTGGCCTCCGGGCTCGACTCGATGGTGGTCGGCGAGGACCAGATCCTGGGCCAGGTGCGCTCGGCGGTCAAGCTGGCCGCGGAGCACGGCACGGCGGGCCGGGTGCTCAGCGAGCTCGGCCGGCTGGCGCTGCGCACCGGTAAGCGGGCCCGGGCCGAGACCGGCGTCGGCCGGGCCGGCCTCAGCCTGCTGAGCGCGGCGATCGACCTCGCCGCCGCCCGCCTGAGCCCGGCCGGCCCGGACGCCGACGCGCTCACCGGGCGCGCCGTGCTCGTCGTCGGCGCGGGCTCGATGAGCGCGCTCGCGGCGGCGACGGCCGCCAGAAGCGGCGCGGCGAGCATCGTCGTCGCCAACCGGACGCGCAAGCACGCCGAGCGCCTGGCCGCGAGCGTACCCGCGACCGCGGCCACGATCACCGGGCTGGCCGACCTGCCCGCCGCCCTGGCCGCCGCGGACGTCGTCATCTCCTGCACCGGCGCGGCCGGGCACGTCATCACCCGCGACATGGTCTCCGCCGCGCTGGCCGGCCGGCCGGGCCCGGGTCCGCTGGTGATCATGGACCTGGCCATGCCGCGCGACGTGGAACCGGCCGCAGCCGGCCTGCCGGGCATGGTGCTCATCGGCATGGACGAGCTCAGCGAGCACGCCACCACGGTCAGGGACGACGACGTCGCCGCCGTGCGCGCGATCCTCGAGGCCGAGCTCGCCGCGTACCAGTCGGCCATGGACGCCGCCCGGGTCGCCCCGACCGTCGTCGCCCTGCGGGCCAAGGCGGCCAAGGTCGTCGACGCCGAGCTGGCCAGGCTGGCGGGCCGGCTCAGCGCCGACGGCCTCAGCGGGCATGCCCTCGATGAGATAGCCCAGACCGTCCGGCGAGTGGTAGACAAGCTATTGCACGCGCCGACGGTACGGGTCAAGGAGCTCGCGGGCTCGCCGGGGGGCGAGGAGTACGCCGCGGCGCTGCGAGTTCTCTTCGATCTCGATCCACGCGCAGTCGAGGCGGTTACCCGCGCCGCCACGGAGCAGGAAGGCAAGCGGTGAATGCGGTGACGCCACGACAGGGCCCGCTGCGACTGGGCAGCCGCAGGAGTCCCATGGCCATCGCGCAGTCCCGCCAGGTAGCCGACATGATCACCGCGCGGACCGGCCGCGAGGTGGAGATCGTGGGAGTGACGACGCTGGGCGACGTCAGCCGGGCGCAGCTGACCCAGATCGGCGGCACCGGCGTGTTCGTCAGCGCGCTGCGCGAGGCGCTGCTCGGCGGCGAGGTGGACCTGGCCGTGCACTCGCTGAAGGACCTGCCGACGCAAAGGGGCGGACCCGCGGCGGGCGTCGTGCTGGCCGCGGTGCCGCCCCGGGACGACCCGAGGGACGCGCTCGTCGCCCGGGACGGGGCCAAGCTAGCTGACCTCCCCCGCGGCGCCAGGATCGGCACCGGGTCGCCGCGCCGGGCCGCGCAGCTGCTCGGGCTCCGCGGCGACCTGTGCTGCGTCCCCATCCGCGGCAACGCCAATACCAGGCTGGGCAAGGTGGACTCCGGTGAGCTCGACGGGGTGGTGCTGGCCTACGCCGGCCTGGCCAGGATCGGCTGCATCAGCGCCGTCACGCAGGTCTTCGAGCCGGACGAGATGCTCCCGGCCCCCGGCCAGGGCGCCCTCGCCGTCGAGTGCCGGGACGGTGAGCCCGAGCTGGCGGCCCTGCTCGCAGCGGTGACCGACCAGCCGAGCGTGGCGGCGGTGACCGCCGAGCGCAGCCTGCTCGAGGCGCTCGAGGCTGGCTGCAGCGCGCCCATCGGCGCGTACGCGGCGGTGGCCGGGGGGGCCGTACCCCCGGGCAAGAGCGCGCAGCTGCGGATGCAGGCCGCCGTCATGAGCACCGACGGGAGCCGCGTGCTGCGGGCACATGGCAGCGCGCCAGCCGCCGAGGCCAGGCAGCTCGGCCGCGACCTCGCGGCGGAGCTGCTGCGGTCCGGGGCATCAGATCTCATCAGCGTTCCACAGGGCACCGACGAGCAGCGGGAATGATGTGCAGTGAGCAGTAGTCAGGATCAGGGGTGGGTCGCGCTGGCCGGGGCGGGCCCCGGCGACGAGGGGCTGCTGACCGTCAGGGCAGCCGAGCTGCTCAGCCAGGCCGGCCTGGTCGTCGCCGGAGCCGGCCTGGCGCCGGTCGCGCGGCGCTACATGAGGCAGGACGCTCACCTGGCCGATCCCGCGGACGGAGCCGGATCGGCCCGCGCGCTGGTGCAGGCGGCGAACGACGGCCAGCTTGCGGTCCGGTTGTTCAACGGTGACCCGATGCTGAACGGCGCGGCCGGCGACGCCGCGGCCTGCGCCAGGGCCGGGGTCAGGTTCGAGATCGTGCCCGGCGTGCCCGCGGCCACCGCGGTCCCGGCCTATGCGGGCATCCCGCTGGCCAGTGAGCGGAACGGCGAGCTGCGCATTATCCACGCCGCCGAGGCCAGCCAGCTGGCGTACAGCCCGGCCACCCTGATCGTGCTCGGCGCGGACGCGGCCCCGGCCGATCTGGGCAAGATGCTGATCGCGGCGGGCTGGCCGGAAGCCACCCGGTTCGCCATCACCTGGGACGGCACCACCAGCGCGCAGCAGACCGTGGTCTCCACCCTCGGCCGCATCGGGCCTGACCTCAAGGCGGCCGGCGTGTCCCTGGCCAACACCAGGGGCCCGGCCATCGCCGTGGTCGGCGAGGCGGTGGCGTCCCGGGACCGGCTGTCGTGGTTCGAGACCAAGCCGCTGTTCGGCTGGCGGGTCCTGGTGCCGCGAACCAAGGAGCAGGCCGCCATGGTGTCGCAGCGCCTGCGGGACTACGGCGCCGTGCCGGAAGAAGTGCCGACGATCGCGGTCGAGCCGCCTCGGACGCCCCAGCAGATGGAGCGCGCGGTCAAGGGCCTGGTCACCGGCCGGTACCAGTGGGTGGCCTTTACCTCGGCGAATGCGGTCCGCGCGGTGCGGGAACGGTTCGAGGAGTACGGCCTGGATGCCAGGGCGTTCGCCGGCGTGAAGGTCGCCGCCGTCGGCGAGCAGACCTCGGCGGCACTGCTCGAGTTCGGCATCCGGCCGGACCTGGTGCCCGAGGGGGACCAGTCGGCCGAGGGCCTCGCCGCGGTCTGGCCGCCGTACGACGACCTGCTCGACCCGATCAACCGGGTGCTGCTGCCGCGCGCGGACATCGCCACCGAGACGCTGCTGGCGCGGCTGATCGACCTCGGCTGGGAGGCCGAGGACGTGACCGCGTACCGCACGGTGCGCGCCGCGCCGCCGCCCGCCCCGGTCCGCGAGGCCATCAAGGGCGGCGGCTTCGACGCCGTGCTGTTCACCTCGTCCTCCACCGTGCGGAACCTGGTCGGCATCGCGGGCAAGCCGCACGCGGTGACGGTGATCGGGGTCATCGGCCCGCAGACCGCCAAGACGGCGGCCGAGTTCGGGCTGCGCGTCGACGTGACCGCGCCGAAGCCGTCGATGGCGGCGCTGGTCGACGCCATGGCCGAATACGGCGCCGGGATGCGGGCCGCGGCCCAGCAGGCCGGAGAACCTGTCCGGCGGCCGAGCGAGCGCCGCCGCGGCGCCCGCCGCCGCCTGCGTTAGGCGACTGCGCTAAGAGGAGCGACATGAGTGAGCCGAAGGGGCGCGGTGCCGCCTGGACTCTGTTTTCCCCCTCGAACCCACCCCCGGCGCGAGGGACGAGCGACGAGGGCCCGCCGCCACAGGCGGCCAGGCAAGCAAGGCGGCGCCTAAAGGCGCCCCGGAGGCGAGCGGGAGGCAAGCAGTGAGCGCTGGATATCCCCTCGCGCGTCCCCGGCGGCTGCGGCGGACGCCTGCCCTGCGCCGGCTCGTGGCCGAGACCTCGCTGCGCCCGGCCGAACTGGTGCTGCCCGTGTTCATCAAGGAGGGCATCAGCGAGCCGCAGCCCATCGGCTCGATGCCGGGGGTCGTCCAGCACACCAGGGACAGCCTGCGCAAGGCGGCCGCGGAGGCGGCCGCGGCCGGCGTGGGCGGGCTGATCGTGTTCGGCGTCCCCGCGGCCAAGGACGGCCGCGGCTCGGCCGCCGACGACCCGGCGGGCATCTCCCAGCTGGCGCTGGCCGACCTGCGCGCGGAGACCGGCGATGCCTGCGTCATCATGGCCGACCTGTGCATGTGCGAGTACACCGATCACGGCCACTGCGGCCTGCTCACGCAGGACGGCGACGTCAGCAACGACGCCACCCTGGAGCGCTACGCCGCGATCGCGGTGGCCCAGGCCGAGGCGGGCGCGCACCTGGTCGCGCCGAGCGGGATGATGGACGGCCAGGTGGCGGCGATCAGGACGGCGCTCGACGACGCGGGACACGGCGACGTCGGGGTCTGCGCCTACTCGGCCAAGTACGCGTCCGGCTTCTACGGCCCGTTCCGCGAGGCCGCGGAGGGCGCGCCGGCGTTCGGTGACCGGGCCAGCCACCAGCAAGATCCGGCCAACGCGGTCGAGGCGCTCCGCGAGGTGGCGCTGGACATCGGCGAGGGCGCCGACATGGTCATGATCAAGCCGGCCCTGGCCTACCTGGACATCATCAGGCGGGTCGCGGACTCGGTGACCGTGCCGGTGGCGGCGTACCAGGTCAGCGGTGAGTTCGCGATGGTCGAGGCGGCGGCCGCGAACGGCTGGCTGGACCGGGACCGGATCATCTCCGAGACGCTCACCGCGATCCGCCGGGCCGGCGCGAGCGTCATCCTGACCTACTGGGCGGCCGAGGTCGCCCGCCAGCTGGCCAGTTGAGCAACGGCGATCACTGCGAGGCCAGTGAGCGTTATGCAAAACCGGCTGCGAGTGCAGGCCTTCCGGGCCTGCGCGAGCGGTCGGTGCAGGTCGCACGGGCAGCAATCTCAGCGGGTTCTTGCATAACGCGAACTTCTTCATGAAACACAGTGTGCAAACTGTGACCGTATCGGCCGGCCTACCTCGCTTAATGAGCCGAACGGCCTGTGCTTCGTGCCCTACGATAGGTAACAGGGATAATCAGGCGGTGATACCCAGCCTCGTTCGGTATCCGGATTATCGTGCGCGCGGAGGCAGGCGGTCCTGACGGCGGCCCGGCCGCGCGCGGCAGCCAGATGACAGGAGTGGTAAAGGCCTATGGTCGACGTGGTGCGGCGACGGGGTCACGGCCGGGCGGCGCAGCGTCATCAGCCGCTCGGAGACGCGGCGGCGCAGTACGCGTCCATGGGCTGGCCGGTGTGCCTCGGCGCGCATCCGTACCGCGGCCCGCGCGGTTCCCGTGAACCAGGCCGGGCGTGTTCCTGCGACCGGGTCGGATGTCCCGCGCCCGGCGCGCATCCGGAGTCGCCCGCCTGGCAGATGCAGGCGACCGTGGATCTCAACATCATCCAGAGCTGGTGGGAAACCCGGCCGGAGGCGAATGTGATACTCGTCACCGGCCGGGTTTTTGATGTGCTCGACGTCCCGCTCGCGGCGGGGACGCTGGCCCTGGAGCGGATGGAAGACGCCGGCGTCGCCGTGGGCCCGGTGGCCCTGCCCAGCCCGGACCGGATGCTGTTCTTCGTCCTGACCAGGGGCTCGCCCGCCGACGAGGACGAGTGGTGGTCGTGCGGGCTGGACTGCGAGCCGGAGAGCGTGGTCGAGGGCCTGCGCTGGCACTGCCGCGACAGCTACGTGCCCGCCCCGCCGTCCCGCTCCGCCGGCGGGGCGGCCGCGCGCTGGCTCCGCGCCCCGCAGGACCACCCGCTGCCGGACGCGCTGCGGCTCCTGGAGTACCTCGTGGACGCCTGCGAGGCTTGACGTCCTCTCCCGCTTGAGGGCGGGAGATTCCTGCCGTGCCGCGTCGTGCGGCACCCGGTCACCGGCTGCGTGACCGGCGGCTGCCAGAGGGCACCGAGAGCACGACCACGGCTGCCGGATCCACGGCCGTGCCCTCCCGCTGCCGTACGGTGCCTCGCCGTGACTCGTGGCATCTGGCTCCCGGCTGCCAGGTTCATCACCGCCGCGAGGCTGACCGGCCCGTAGAGGCCCGGCTACCTCCCTTCGGACGTTGCCCCGTCAGCAACTGGGGGAGATAACCGGGCCGTCGCAGCACCGCGAGCACAGAGCCCAGGAGGACGGCAATGACGGCAAGCCGTTTCACGACTTGCTCAGCGTCCACTTGCGCACCGTGACGGTCTCCGGGACGCCGCCGGTGGAGCACACCTCGCTGCCGACCGTGACCATGTTGAGGCCGTAGCCCGCCGGATAGTAACCGCGGGCGATCATCCACTGGAGCATCGCGTAGATGTTGATAGTGGTGTCTTCCTGGCTGACCGCGTTCCCGCTCGCGTCGGACAGGTACCAGATGAACTCGCCGGTGCTCCCGGTACCCCACTCGCACAGGCTCCACGTCTGCGACCCGAAGGTGATCCCGGTGTGCAGCACGGTGCCACCGCCGCAGGTGCCCCGGTTGATCTGCCCGGACCAGATCATCATCTCGTAGTTGTAATCGCTGCTGGATTTGCCGGAATCACCGCCCCAGACATCCCAGCCCAGGTCCTCGCTGGTGC
>Ga0335081_10019289_pt1 | contig 11028 bp, 9 predicted proteins | sample Lox_Sample_35_FD_206713 | JGI IMG/M metagenome (GOLD analysis project Ga0335081, IMG submission 206713) | Soil microbial communities from Loxahatchee National Wildlife Refuge, Florida, United States - Lox_Sample_3.5 | ecosystem: Environmental > Terrestrial > Soil > Wetlands | place: USA: Florida...
ACACATCCAGCCTCCCCGTGTGCCTGGTCACCGTGAAGGGACAAGGCCTGACCGAGACGCAACTGCACGACCTGGCGCAGTTCCAGATCCGCAACCAGATCGCGGTGGTGAACGGCGCGGAGATTCCACCTCCGTTCGGCGGGAAATACCGGCAGGTGATGGTGTACGTGGATCCGTTCAAACTGCTCTCGCGGCAGTTGAGCGTGATGGATGTTGTGGACGCGGTGAACCAGAACAACCTGATTCTCCCGGCCGGCGACGTCAAAATCGGCGCGAACGATTACTACGTCTACTCCAACGCCATGGTAAAGCGCGTGGAAGAGCTGAGCCATGTTCCGTTGAAAACGGCGGGAGCGCGTTGGGTGTCGGTGGCCGACGTGGGCCAGGCCAAGGACGCGAGCCAGATTCAGTACAACGTGGTTCGCGTGGACGGGCAGCGCTCCTGTTACATCCCCATCATGAAGCAGGGGGGCGATACCAACACCATCGAGGTGGTGAACGGGGTCCGCAACCTCATCGGGCGGCTGTTCGACGTTCCCGCCCAACTGAAGCGCAGCGTGGTCTTCGATCAGTCGGTATTCGTGAAGGAAGCCCTGAAGACGGTGATGCACGAGGGGATCATGGGACTGGTTCTGACCAGCCTGATGATCCTGATCTTCCTGGGGAGCATGCGGGCTACGGCGGCGGTGCTGCTCTCGATTCCGCTGTCCGCGCTGGCGACGTTCGTGGTGTTGTCGCTGATGGGCAGCACGGTCAACACCATGATCCTGGGGGGCCTGGCTCTGGCCTTCTCGCGGGTGATCGACAATTCGGTCATTTCGCTCGAGAACATCTATCGCCACCTGGAGATGGGCGCGTCGCCGGCCGTAGCCGCCGAGCGGGGAGGCGCCGAGGTCAACCTGGCGGTGCTGGCGGCAACCCTGGTCGACGTAGTCGACTTCTTCCCGGTCACGTTCCTTTACGGCGTCAGCAAGTTCCTGTTCTCCTCGTTGGCCCTGGCTTTTGTGCTCTCGCTGATGGCGTCGTTTGTCGTGGCCATGACGGTCATCCCGCTCTTCTGCTCCCGTTTTCTAAAGGCGCACCATGTGGCCGCCGAACCCCACGGCGACTTCGACCGCCCGCCGCTTTCTCTTGGCGCCCGCTTCAACGCGTGGTTCAACCGCTCCTTCAACCGGGTGCTGGACGTGTACGAACGCTGGGTGCGGTGGGCGCTGCGGAGGCCAGCATTCACGGTGACGGCACTTGCCGGACTTTTCGTAGCGAGCCTGGGGATCTATCCGCTGTTGGGACTGGCGTTCTTTCCCCAGACCGACGCCGGACAGTTCACCATGAATGTCAAGGTTCCCACCGGCACTCGGATCGAGGTCACCGAGCAGTACGTGGCCAAGATCGAGGACCTCATCCACCATACCGTGGCGCCGGAGGATCTGGAGATGGTGGTGTCCAACATTGGGGTGGTGAACGACTTCTCGTCGCTCTACACCTCCAACGCCGGCGAGTACACGGCCACCATCCAGACCGCGCTGAAGCCGGAGCACCGCATCGCGAGCGCGGAGTACATGAAGCGCATGCGGACACAGATTGCCGCCCGATTCCCGGATGTGCGGACCTTCTTCAGCAGCGGTTCGATGGTGGACGCGGTCCTGAATACCGGCATGCCGGCGCCGATCGACGTCCAGGTCTCCAGCCGCAGCCTCGATCGGACCTTTGAAACAGCGCAGTTACTGGCGGAGCGCATCCGGCGCATTCCGAACGTCGGCGAGGTCTACATGCCTCAGGATATGAACTATCCGGCGCTGCGATTCAATGTCAACCGCGTACACGCGAGGGAACTGGGCCTGGACCAGCAGGAGATCGTCGACAACGTCATCACGGCGCTGAATTCCAACACCATGATTGCGCCGAACTATTGGGTGGACTACAAGACCGGCAACGACTATTTCCTCACGGTGCAGTACAACGAACACGGCCCGTCGGCCATTCAGAACCCGGTTGACCTGAAGCAGATTCCGCTGCGCCGCCGCGCCGATGAAGGGGGACGTTTGGAATGTGGACCGGCGGCGCCGGTTTCCGCCGCCCGTTATGTGGCGGCCGCTCCCCAGCGGCCTTCCTGGACTTGTCAGAACGGCCTTCCGGCGGCTCCCATGCGGATTGGGGGGCTGCCTGGGAAAGAGCGGCCGATCACCGTGCTGGACAATGTAGTCGACGTGAATTTCCTGCAATCCCCGACGGAGATCGACCATTACCAGATCCAGCGGGTATTCGACGTTTATGTTACGCCGTCTGGTGAGGACTTAGGCAAAGTGAGAAGCGCCATCGTCGCAACCCTGGAGGGGATCAGGGGCACTGTCCGGCAGCCTGACGGCACCTATCTGCTTCCCGCCGGCATTCGCGTCAATCTGCGCGGCATGGTGAACGGAATGGTCCTATCCTTCACGAGCTTCGGTCTGGGCTTCGTGCTTTCCTTCATCCTTTTGTACCTGATCTTGATCGCCCAGTTCCGGTCCTTTGTGGATCCATTTCTCATCATGCTGGCGATTCCCATGGGCTTCATCGGCGTTCTGATCATCCTGCCCCTGACCCATACGACGCTGAACGTCATGTCGCTTATGGGGGTGCTGATGCTGATTGGCATCGCGGATTCCAACAGCATCCTGATCGTCGATTTCGCCCACAAACTGGAACAGCAAGGTCTATCTGTCGCGGATGCCGTGATCACGGCGTGCCGCGTGCGGCTGCGGCCCATTCTGATGACCTCGCTGGCAACCATCATCGGGATGATCCCCATGGCGATGAAGCTGGGAACCGGGGCTGAACAGTACACGCCCATGGCGCGAGCCATCATCGGAGGCCTGACATCTTCTGTACTGCTTACCGTGTTCATTGTGCCGGCTGCCTACCTGCTGGTATATGGCCGGAAGAGGACGGCCGTGAACGCGTAATTCTGAGAGCCTATGCGATCCAAACATTCCGTTGTCATTGGTGCCCTGTTTGCGGCCGGGTTCGCCACCGCGCAGACCCCGCCGCCCATGAAGTTGAACCTGCAGGATGCCGAAGCCCTGGCGTTGAAGAACCATCCGCAAGTGCTGGCGGCGCAGAGTTCGGTCTCCGCCATGGAGCAGCGCATCGCTGAAGCCAAGTCGGCTTACTATCCGGCCTTGTTCGGGGACGTGACCGGCTCGCAGGGCAACCCGCAGTCACGCATCGGAGCGGGCTTTCTGACGGACTCCCGCCTGTTCAACCGCATCGGGCAAGGCATCACGCTGAGCCAGTTGATTACGGATTCGGGGCGCACGTCCAACCTGGTGGCCAGCTCGCGCCTCGAAGCCGGCGCGGCCCAGCAGACCTACCAGGCCACCCGGTACGACGTGCTTTTGGCAGTGAACCGGGCTTACTTCGAGACGCTGCGTGCGCAAGCCATGGTGAAAGTGGCCCAGGAGACCGTTGCCACGCGCCAGTTGCTCGTGAACCAGGTGACCGCACTGTACCAGCATCAACTGCGCTCCGAACTGGACGTCAGCTTTGTGGACGTGAACCTGTCCGAAGCCAAGCTGCTGCTGCTCCAGGCGCAAGAACAGGTGCAGGGAGCATACGCCCAGTTGACGCGCGCTCTCGGCGCCCAGCAGGCCGCCACCTACGAACTGGTGGATGAGCCGCTTTCACCCAGCCCGGCCCTCAACCCCGAAGATTTGGTCACGCAGGCGCTGGGAACCAGGCCGGAGCTGGCCGCCCTGCAGATGACCCGCGACTCGGCGGAACGGTTCGAGCGCGCGGAGAAAGACTTGTCCTATCCCACCGCCAGCTTCGTCGGCGTCGGGGGCTACATGCCCTACATCAACCAGATCACGCTGCCCCGCACGATACCCCCTGAATATGAAGGCGTGGCTGTGAACGTCCAGATACCGGTCTTAAATGGCGGTCTCTTCAAGGCCCGCCGCGAGGAAGCCCACTTTCGCACCGTAGTGGCCGATCAGCGACTGCGCGACGAGCAGGAGGCTATTACCCGCGACGTGCGCACCGCATGGGCCAGCGCCACAGTAGCCTACCAGCGCCTGGACGTAACCGCTCAATTCCTGCGCCAGGCGGCTCTGGCTCAGGACCTGGCGAACCAACGATACAACCTGGGGCTCTCCAACATCGTGGAATTGACCCAAGCGCAGTTGAATGTCACCGCCGCGGAGATCGAGAACCTCAGCTCGAAATACAACTACCAGAGCCAGTACGCCACCCTCCAGTACACAATCGGCGCTTTGCGGTGAGCCGTGTAGGGCAGGTTGTCAACCGGCGGACCGATTGTCAATCGGTCCAGGCGAGCGACGCTCGCCCAGGACGGCGGCCGTATTCTTCAAAAGGTTCCGACCGTCCCGCCGGCTGGACCCGCGAAAATGTGTCAATCTCTTAAACGAGGCGCCATACTAATACGGCGACCGGCGGTCGCAATATGGGCAAACGCCAACCCGCTCTTTACCACGAAGTACAGGCGTTCCGGCAATGGCCCACCGATCTGGTCCTGGCCATGCCGCCCGCTGCGATGATCTTCATCACTTGCCGCCAATGGATCTGGCATCACCCCTTTGGCAATCCGCCGGCTTCGAACGGCGGCCTGCTGTTTCTTTCGGTGCTGCTTGTGTTCGTATACATCCGGCTCATCACCGTCCGCCTGGTGACCGATCTGCGGCCGGGAGAGCTGCGAATCCGCCTTCGGGGCCTCTGGCGCAGCCGAAAGATCCGCCGCGAAGACGTACGCAGCGTGAAAGCAGTCTCATATGACCCCGTCCGGGACTTCGGCGGCTACGGAATCCGTTCGGGGCGAAAGGGCAAGGCGTACATCGCGCGCGGAAACAAAGGGGTCGAGGTAGAACTGCAAGACCGCCGCAAGGTTCTGATCGGCTCGCAACAGCCAGACGAGTTGGCGAGTCGGATCATGACGTGGCGCCTGGCGACGCCACTGTAATGAACCTCGCGAGAGGAGTGCCGCGTTCCGTACTACTCTAAACCCGCCAGATTACTGAGCCTGCAGGATAGCGCACCCGCCTGGGTTGGGATAACTTCGAGAAGGTAGCATGTGGGCGGCCGCTTTACCACACCCAATTCGGAACGAAGACCAGCTTATACCCCAGGTAAGCGGCCCGCCCACGCCAGAGACTAAAGCGCAACCGGCGAAGCATTATTGCTCGGCGCCGCTTATGACTGCCGCTCTCCAGGAAGTGACATCCGAAAAGCCTGTAGCCGAGTTCACGAGCCAGGCGCCGCAATGCACCAACAAACGGGCGATGTGGGACTGGGCCATTTGGATCGCCGGACTATTCTATCTCGTCATGGTGCTGTTCATGAATCTGTACAGCCCGGCGTTCGGTGTGGTGCTGATCATACTAGCCGGCTATGAAGTCATCGAGCCGCGTTTCCGGCGCCCGAACGCGCCAGAATGATCTCTCGAGCGTTCCTCTGAAATGAGGCCTCAAGGTGAAGAACATCGTTGCAGCGATCAGCAAATGCTTCCGAACGGGCCCCGAACCGCCATTCCCTCGGGAACAGGCCCCGCCTGGAGGCGCAACCGCGCCACTGATCGTCCCGGTTCTGTTGGGCTCCAGCCACGATGATGATCGGCGCACAGTGGCCTCATTCCTGGAGGGATCTCGCTGGACGTTGGTGCAAGCCAGGTCATGGCCGGACCTGCTCCAGATACCTCTGTCTGTGATTTGTCCTGTAATTCTTTGTGATCTCGCGATGCCGGGTTACGAATGGCAAACCAACATATTCCGGCTCGCCACGTGCTGGGGACACCCCTGCGTCGTGGCCATAGCCGATGGTTCCAGCCCGGTGCTATGGGATGAAGTGGTGCGCCACGGAGGTTTCGACGTTCTGACGCGCCCGCTGTCCAAACCCGATATCCTCTCGACGCTGGATTTTGCCTACATCCACTGGAAGAGCGGCCGAACCAATCTCCAGAACACGCACTGAAGCACCGCGGGCGTTGGCGACTCGATTAGTGCGCTGCGCCGCGTTCGATCACCATTAGTGTAAATGTGCCCGGTAGCACCGGCGGCCTGCCCCTGCCTTCCGCCGGTCCGAACTTCGCGGACACGAGGAACACGCGGTGATTCGTGGGATCGAGTCCCATGTTGCGCGCGCCCTCCGGCGTCTGCACATTTTCGACGACGTGGTATTGGTCCGGGCTGTCCTGGTGAATCACCGTAAGCGTGCCGTTCGCATTCGAGGCAAACGCGTCGCCGGAAGCCGGGTCGTAACCGGCGCCGTCCACCCCCGTGCCGATCGGAAGAGTCGCCACCACCTTGCCGCCCTGATAGTCGGAGACCGCCATCAGGCCGCTGCGGCAACCGCTGAACAGCCGGTGGTGAGCCGTGTCGATCGCCATCGAAACCGGCTGCTTGCACGGCGCGGTCGGCCACCGCCGCGTCACGGTGGCTGTCTTCGCGTCGATCTCCACCACCTCGTTGGTATCGGTGAGATTGGCGTAGACCTTGCCGTCCCCGGCTGAGGCGCCGTACTCCGGCTTGCCGCCCAGCGGAAGGTTGGTGATCACCTTCCCAGCCTGCGGGTCGATCACCGTCGAAGAGTGCGCGTCGCCGTTCAGCGTGAAGACGCGGTTGGAAGCGCTGTCGTAGACTATGGCGTCGGCATCCTCGGCCGCCGGAATGCGGCCCAGCGGCTGGAAGGTCTTCAAGTCAAACATGACCACCGACTGGTCGTTGCCCGAGGTGGCGAATCCATGACCCGTGGCAGGGGCCAGCGCGGTTCCGTGCGCGCCGTCGATGCCGGTGACCTCGCCGAGCAGCGTTCCGCTGTCTTCGTCCACCACCATTACGCGATTCTGGCGGGCGATGAACAGGCGATGATTGGCTGGATCGGGAACGACGTAGTCCCAGCGGCCTTCCCCGCCAAGGGTGTACGTATGCGTGACGTGGTAGGACGTCTGCGGCTGTGCGAAGAGTGCGGCCGGGGCAGCGAGCGCAAGGATGAGCGCGATATTGCGCATGGTGTGCTCCTTTCAGCCCGAGTATATACCCGCCTAAATTGCGCCATATGACACCGCAGATGAACGCTTCCTAACATTAACTTCATTTCAGGTCCGCAACGCCGCCCTCCAGACCCGCGTTTCACGGAATAGGAGGCAGCGAAGAAGATGAATAAACTGCTGGCTACTTCAGTGGTGATGATGGGCACGCTTTTGAGCGCGTGCGCCGGCGCGGTTGTGGTGAGGTATGCGCCGCCCCCGCCGCGGTACGCCGTCATCGGAGTGGCGCCCGGGCCGGGCTTTGTCTGGACCGAAGGTTTCTGGGATTGGCGCGGCGGCAACTACGTCTGGGTTTCCGGCCGCTGGATGCGCCCCCCGCATCCGCACGCCGTCTGGGTGCCGGGAAACTGGGCGGAAACGCGCCACGGATACGCATTCCACCGCGGGTATTGGCGCTAAAGCATTCCGCTCCTGGTGCCGATAAGAGCACCAGGAGTATTGCGTGACGAGAACCGAGCCGGATCCGGCGGTCTGCGAAGCCGAAACCGATCGCACGCCGTGGGCACTGGAGAAGCTGCCGCCGCTCCCCGCGGTCGCCATCCGGCTGCTGCAACTCCTGGCCCAGGACGACGTGGATATCGGCCGGGTGGGCCTCTCGATTGCCGCCGAGCCTGTGTTTGCGGCAGACGTGCTTCAAAACGCCAATTCCGCGCTCTACGGGCTGCGCGAGCACGTGAGAACAGTCGCCCAGGCCGTGGTGGTCCTCGGCACCGAGCGTCTCAAGGGTATCTGCCTCACCCGCGCGTTCCGCATGTTCGTCATGCCGGTGATGGGGACCGCGGCTCTGCAACGTTGTTGGCGCAACAGCCTGGCCGGCGCCGTCGTAGCGGAGAGATTAGCCTACGCTTGCGGTCTGAACCCCGACGTGGCTTACACCGCCGGCTTGCTCCGCGACATTGGCCGGCTGGCGCTGTTGGTCAAGTATCCTGGCCCTTACACCAACATGCTGGCGGTGTCGCAGGAGCAGGGCTACGACCCGGTCACCTCCGAGCGCGACCTGTTCGACATTGACCATTGCCAGGCGGGCGCCTGGTTGCTGGCACGCATGCCGTTCCCCGCGGAATTGCGCGACGTGGTCTCGCGGCACCACCAAACTTCGAGCAGCCAGCCGTTTGGACTCGTGAACCTGGTGCGCGCCGCGGATCGGATGGCCGATGCGCTGGGATTCGGCGTTTTGGCGTTGCCGCCGTGGGCTGATTTCGAAGAGACGCTGCAGGAACTCCCGGCGGCGGCGCGCGCCCGTTTTGACTGCGATTCATCCGAACTGGAGAAAGACGTCGAATCCCGAATCCAGGCGGTATGCGGAATCTGATAGCTGCGACCGCCTGCGACATTGCCGTGTAAGCCGGCGCGGGTCGGGCAGAGGCGCGCAACGCTGTTAAGTGTCCGGTGTTCTTACCCGTACTTGCGAATCGGAATGGGTTGGCGGCGCGGAGCTTCCACCCTCGCGCCGGCGCCCGAGCCGGTGAAGATACCGGTGTATTCCCTGGCGGTCTCCTCAATTTGTTTCTGCAAGGCGGTGGGTTCCAGTTGCGCCACGCCGCGAAGTGCCGGAGGCAGCACCTCGGCCGCCTCCGCCGGGCGATTAGCGCAATTGAGCTCTCCCAGGTCGAGAGCGGTGGCGTACTGGCAGGCAAGCTGAACCACTCGGGTGGTTTGACCCTGTTCGGCAGCAGCCGCCTGGTGGTGGAACCGTACGCATTCGCAAATCGTCTCCGGGAAGCCCCAGGAACGCGCCAGGAATGCGCCGGCATCGTCGTGCGTAAGACCGAACAGCAAGGTCTCCAGGAGGAGCGCTTCCTCCATTTCGTAATAGCCGCGCGCCAGCACTTCGGCGTACTGGTCGCCCTCCAGGTTCAGCATTCCCAGCCGTCCGATGTCGTGGACCAGTCCGGCGGTGTACAGCGAGAGCCCGGGTTCGCCCAAAACCCGTCCGATAGCTTGCGAAATGATGGCGGTGGCAAGGCTGTGCGCCCAAACGGTCTGCACCGCATGGCGCGACTTCCCGCTCCGCACATAGGAGCCCATGGCGATGGTTACCGCGAGAGAGCTCACGGCATCGAGGCCCAACAGGGCGATGGCGTGGCGCAGATTGTGGACCCTCGAGCGGAACCCGAAGAGCGGCGAGTTGGCAACCTGCAGAAGATCGCTGGCCAGTACCGGGTCGGACCCGAAGGCCCTTTCGAAGTCGCCAACCTCCGAATCCGCGCTGGCTGAGATAGCCAGCAGCTTTACCGCCGCGGGGTGAAACGGCGGCAGCTTAGACAGCCGGGCGATGACCGCCGACCGCCTCGCGCCCGACTCCAGTTCGCTCACTGGTAACGTTAACGCCAAGTCACAAACCTCAGACACACCGGCACGCGGCCAGTCTGCTCCATATCCCATATCGGGAGCCCGCGCGCCGGATTCTAGGGTATTTTTGTCCGGGGCGGGCTCAGCGCTGTCCGAGCGTGGCCCTTGCGCCTCCAGTGAGAAGCATGTCACGTACGGAGGGCGGCTCGTAGGTTAATGAAACCTAAGGGTATTTGTGGTCCGGAGAGAAGGCCACGCAGGATCACTTCAGCTAGCCCTCAGGCAATCAGCTATTCCGAATCTTGAAGATAGGCACGTCCGTGTGGATGAAATCATCGCCTTTACAGAGTAAAGGCTCGCCAAAGCTCATCGCGGCCGCATATGAAAAGCGATCGCCGTAGTTGAGCCCTGCGCGATGACGTCCCTTGCCGAAGCGGCTAAAGGCAGAACGAGCGACTTGTCCTTGTTCCTGATCCACAGGCACCAGCTCGATATCGGCGCGGGAGATGAATCGGTCCAGATCACGCAAACCTTCGGCGCCGTATCTGGATTCGATGACAATGGAGGTTGCCACAAAGCTCGCGATCGACATGCGAGCCAAATCGGCGGATTCGATAGCCTCGATGAAACTGCGTCGCTCGGGTTTCTGTTCTCGAACCGCTGCCCTGTCAATTCCGGTAACCAGGCGAACCGTCGCGTACAAGCTTAGCCCGGCCGCCGAGAGATCCAGGAAGAATGCGCCATTGGGCGGCAGCGAGAGCGTGGGGACCAGATAGTTATACAACAAGTAGAAGAGCGCTCCCGGCCAGAAGAGCAGCCCCAGCAGCGCGCCGCGCCTCGCAAGCCACATCGAAACCAGCAGCGCCGGCAGGCCGACGGCCAGGTTGACGACATCGTTGGGTAGGAAGGACCGCATCAGATCTTTCGTCGGATAGGCGATCGCCGGAACTGTCAGGCTGACAACCGAACCAACTGCCACCGCCATACCGGCCGCCAGTGAAGCGACAGAAGCCGGCGCAAGATTGCCTTTGACGGGCAGGGCTGGGTAGCGCGATGCGCGCAGCATTCAGATCCTCCCAAGGCCTAAGATCAATGTGACGTCGTCGGCCTGCTGCCCGGCTCCAAAATCCTGAACGGTTCGGATCACCGAATCCAAGGCATCGGACAGTGATCCAAATGCAGGAATAGACTACCATTCCGGCGGCAAACAGAATCGCGGCTGCCAGCAACAAAACGCCGTGGCAATGACACGATGCCTCGTAAAGGTCGATCTCTTGAGACTGTCGCAAGCGTAGCGCTCGACTCCGCGTTCCGAAGGCTCAGCAGCCTTCAACGCTGATACGCTTGGTGCGGAGAGGGGGACTTGAACCCCCACGAGATTGCTCCCGCTAGCACCTCAAGCTAGTGCGTCTGCCAATTCCGCCACCTCCGCAAGTGTGTGACAAGTTTGAGTTTACCACGAGTTCGGCCGAGGCGCGCGGTAGCGGTTCCGGTAGCGGTTCGCGATTATGCGGCCGAAACGCGCCCACGCGTTGCCCGGCACCGTAGAGTGGTATCGTACCTCCACTTGGCGGCGCCGGGGCGAACGTGGCGCCCCTGTGCGCCGCGTGTAGCGAGCTGACGGGCACGGCGGCGGACATGGTGTTCAAGCATGCCCCGTCTTGCGGGAGCCGATGTCACGGCCTACAATGGCGCTCGTA
>Ga0335081_10019290_pt1 | contig 11028 bp, 8 predicted proteins | sample Lox_Sample_35_FD_206713 | JGI IMG/M metagenome (GOLD analysis project Ga0335081, IMG submission 206713) | Soil microbial communities from Loxahatchee National Wildlife Refuge, Florida, United States - Lox_Sample_3.5 | ecosystem: Environmental > Terrestrial > Soil > Wetlands | place: USA: Florida...
ACGCGATCTTCTGGACCGCCATCATCGGCGCCCGCGCGGCCTTCTCCTACGGCTCCGCGCACTGGTTCACCGCCCCGCTGGTGAGCTGGGGCATCGCACACCAGGTCAGCGTCGCGGCCCTCACCGACGGGCTGATCTTCATGGCCATCACCATGATCCTGGTGCGCACGGTCGCCCTCGGCGTCCGCGCGTCCCGGCTGCCGGCCCGGGCCCTCGAGCCGCGCAGCGCCGGGTCCGCCGCCCGGAGCGGCCGACCCGCAGCCTGACGCCCGGAGCGGCCAGCCTGGGGCCCGGATGGCACCGACGCCACCCCGGCCCCAGGCGTCCGTATATCCTCCCGGCGCCAGCACTGACGCCGCCCGACCGGCCGGGCGCCCGTGATGATGGAGAGACTTCCACGGCACACCTCCCGGAGGGCTGCTCGAACGGGGCCGGGCTGTCCGCCTCCGACATACCGGCTAGGCCGCGGCGGCACAGCACCCACGTGCACGCTGGTGCCTGGCCTAGCATCGCCCTTCAGTCCGCGTCATCCCCAAAGGACGCCGCCTTCTACGAAAGCCGCGGCCATAACTTCGACGTGCTGTCCTTTGCGGGCACCACCGACCGGATCGGTGTCTGCTACTACCCGGTGCTCGGTGCCGAGCTCGCCTCCGGTGATCTGTCCGATCTCCAGGCCCGCATCGAGAGCACCTCAGCAGCCGACCCGGCCCAGAGCCGGGCCATCCTCGAAGGCCACCTGGCTGCCCTAAGCTGAACCGCGGGCGGGTTTACCTGGTCTTGCCGTCGAGCTTCGTGACGTAGGTGCCCCGGGCCGGCACGGTGTAGACCAGCCCTTCTTCGAGCAGCGCCGCCACCGCCCGCCGGGCCGTGGACCGCGCCACCTCGAACGTCTCCACCAGCTCGCTCTCGGTCGGGATCCGCGTGTCTGCCGGGAACTGCCCGGACAAGATCCCGCGCTTGATGATCGCCGCTATCTGCCGGTACGGCGGCACCGGGCCGAGAGGGTCGATCCGCTGAGCTGGCACAAGATCAACTTTAGATATCCCGCCCCGTTGTCATACGAGGTCATACGTATCGATACAGGCCGGTGCCCTGGACTTCCCCCCGGCCTGCCGGATGCTTCAGCCCGGCCACCAGCCGCGCGGACCAGATTTTCTTATCCCGCCCGGATTCCGCGTCCATTATCGCATCGCCATATAGCACCTTGCGATAACTCCGAGGCAGCGTCCAATTCCGCCTTCACGGCCACCTTACCCGCTCATAGCAGCATGTTATCGAGCTGCGCTATATAGCACCGTGCCATAAAACGGCTCTATCGGATTCTCCCTGGCTGCGGGCATAGCGTCACTGCCACAAAGGTTCCCGCACATTAAAGGGATTGATCCAGATTGAATACCCCCTACGACGCCTGAGGAGGCGTGCACCACATGGCAACCGAGCGCGAGATCCGCCGCGAAGTCATCAGCCAGCTGACCAACGTGTTCACGAATACCCCGGACCTTGAGGAAGGCGCAGAGCCTCAGCCCCTGTTCGACCTGAACCAGCAGGGATGGACCGGCAACGATTTCATGCAGGCGTACATCACGGTGGTGAGCATATTCCTCTAATACGCGAAAGAGGTGGAGGACCAGTATGGCGCGGACTTTCTCGAGCACCTCCAGCGCCAGGCGGAAGCCAACGAGCTCGACGATGATCCGGACGCCGACCTGCCGACGGGCGGCCTCTAATCCCGCGGCGGACTGACGCCGCCGGAGAAACGGCGGCCTGGCCGCGTTTGCCTTCCGACGCCGTTTCTGCGCACACATAAGGTTCACCAGACAGGAGTCGAGCATCCAAGGCGCCCGACCGGAACTCCTGGTGCCCGTAGGCGCTGCGGCCATGATGACCAGACAGGCGCGCATCTCAGGATCGAGGGGGCCTGGCGTGCCGTCTGGTGCTGGCCCGTTCATCTCCTGGTCTGTGCGGACTCGCTCATGGCCGGGGAGCGGGCTGGGTGTCGCAGGCGCCATGTGCGCAGACGATCGAGGCCGGATCGCTGGCCGCCCAGCCGCGCCGGATCAGCAGGCGGTGGATCTCGCAGCCCAGGCACAGGCCCAGCACGGACTCCAGCCACATCAAGGTGAGGCAGATCAGGCAGATCGTCCGGGGCAGCCAGCCGCGGATGCCGGCGTTAGTGATGACGGCCATGGCGCCCGCCATCGCCAGGCCGAGCGTCCAGGCGAATCTCTTCGGCCGGGCCGAGACCCAGTCGGGCCGGTGACGGCGGGTGAGCAGCCCGGCGATCAGGCCGAACGGGCTGCGCCGCAGCCCGCCGGTCACCCGGACGAGAAACTCCAAGGCGAACAACGACGAGACGGCCTGCAGCGGCCAGTACAGTTGCCGGAAGTAGGCATAGGAGAACGCGACGGCGCCCGCCGCCATGGTCAACCCGGCTGCCGCCCGCACCTGGTGCTCATCAACGACCGCTGCGGGCACGGCATCGGCCACGCCGGCGCGGTCCCCGGCGACCGTGCCGGTGATCAGGTCGGACATGGCAGGTCTCCTTCCGGCATCAGCCCGCCGCCGGAACTAGCCGACGGTGTGCGCCAGCGGCGACTCGCAGTTTGTGCCGTATCGGGCCGTGCACTGGTATCGGCGGTGCTGGTGCAGCCCGACCATACGTCCACGGCAGATCCGGGCGCACCGGGCGGATCACTGGGTTTTAACCGGTCGCGCGGATTCGGGCAAATCGGCGCCACCGAGGGGCAGCCGTGAGCACCCCAGACCTTACAGCGAGGCCATGATGATCCGCCCGGTCAGCTGCAACGGACGATCAAGCCCAGGTCCCAGGTTCCAATGCTTCGGGATTGCCGATGTGCTTCAAGGATGATCATCTACTGCTCGTACGGCCACGGGCGGCACCTCCGTTGAGGCGCATCCCCGACACGACGGCGCGGCAGGCCTCCGTCCCGCCACCGAGCCCGGCATCTCCCGGCTGACCTCACCGGCCGACGGGCGGGCCTATCTGCCCGGGAGAACTGCCCCGGGAGAACACGATCTCCCAGATTCCTCCCAATACGGAATAGCTCCCATCCGCGGTGTAGGATGAGAGCTGTCCAGTGAGCTTCTGATCTGGTCTTTTAGCGGAGCCCCGTTACGGAATCGAACCGTAGACGTTCTCCTTACCATGGGCAACCAGCAGACCTGCAGCCAGCAACGACCCTGGACAGAAGGCTACTCTGCCTGCGGGTTCGTGGCCTGACAGGTCTGGGTGTGGCTGGGTGAGGCGGGCCGCGGTCACCACTGATTGTCCCCACCCGGGGCTCACGCGCGATCCGCAGCCGCTCCTGCTGCACCCGGCGGCGTGCTTCGTGTTCCCGCCCTTCCTCCGCGCGCCTGGCCCGCTCCTCGAGCATGGCCTGGTGCGCTTGCTTGGCCCGGACCGCCTGTCCGATGGCGGCCGCCACCGCGATCCACGGCACCACCGCCACATCGGACCACCCGGTCTTCGCGTGCAAGCTGAACACCAGGTGTCCGGCGAGCAGGACGGCGATGACAGCCGCGGTCCCCGCAATGGCCGGCGTTCTCTCGCTGCGCAGCGAGAACACGAACATCGCCGCGACCAGCGCGGGCCCGACGAGAAGATCCGGCGTTCCCGCGGCCATTGACGCGACCGCGCCCGCAGTGGTCACCGCCGCCAGGAGCCACGGCGGCCAGCGCACGATCGCGATGACGGCGAAGCTCACGTAGACCAGCGTCGCGATCGTCACCCCAGCGGGCGACACGGCATCTGGCTGGCGCGTGCTCACCACCATCAGCGCGCAGGCGTACAGCGTGGCCGAGGCCGCGACCCAGGCCACCACGCGGTCCGCGGTCATGGCCCGGCGGCACCACTCGCGCGCGGAACCGCCGCGGACACCGCGAACGCCGCCCGCGCCGCGAACGCCCATGGCCAGTTCGCGAAGCCCCACTCAGGGACTGTGAGCAGCCCGCAGGCCGGACGGCAAACGGGCTACTGCCACCGCAGTAGGCCCCGTGCCGCCCGGGCCGGGCGGCACCTGCGAATGCGGTAGCCAGCCGGCGGCCCTACGCCGATCACAGTACGTGAAAGACACTCCGTCAGGCCGGCGACGGGCCTGCCCAGGTCGCGAACGATGGATGACGTCACGTCTGTCAATACGGGGAGATTCATGTCTGCCATCGCTAGGTGGTGTTTTCGTCGCCGGTTCGCGGTCATCGCGGCCTGGGTGCTCGTGCTGGTCGGTCTCGGCACGCTGTCCCAGACGGTCAAGAGCGACTTCAACAATTCCTTCTCGCTGCCCGGCACGGGTTCCACCACGGCCCAGCAGCTGCTGGCCAAGGCCATCCCGGCCCAGGCCGGAGACTCCGACACGATCGTCTGGCAAGTCAGCGACGGCACGGTGCGTGATGTGACGGTCACCACACAGATGAGCAGTGTTCTGAAGCAGATCGCGACGATACCCGCGGTCGCCGCCGTGGTCAGCCCGTACGGACCGCTCGGGGCCGCGCAGATCAGCCGGGACGGCCGCACCGCGTACGCCACGGTCGACTTCGCCAAGCAGGCCGGCGACCTGGCTAAGGCGGACATCACCCGGGTCATCGACGCCGCCAAAGCGGCCCGTGCGCCCGGGCTGAACGTCCAGCTCGGCGGCCAGGCCATCGAGCAGACCGAGCAGACATCGCTGGGCGTCAGCTCGACGGTCGGCGTGCTCGCGGCCGCGGTGGTGCTGTTCATCGCGTTCGGCTCGCTGCTGGCGATGCTGCTGCCGATTGTCACCGCCATCGCCGGGGTCGGCGGCGGGCTGATGGCGATCGCGCCGCTGACCCACACGATCAACGTGGTCGACTTCGCGCCGATCCTCGGCGCCCTGATCGGCCTCGGCGTAGGCATCGACTACGCCCTGTTCATCGTCACCCGGCACCGTCGCGGGCTGCAGTCCGGGCTCACCTCCGAGCAGGCGGCGGTCAAGGCCATCGACACCTCTGGCCGCGCCGTGCTGTTCGCGGGCAGCACGGTGTGCATCGCCCTGCTCGGCATCTTGGTCCTGGGCGTCGGCTTCCTGAACGGCCTGGCGGTCGCCTCCGCGCTCACCGTCGTCTTCACCGTCCTCGCGGCAGTCACCCTGCTCCCCGCGCTGCTCGGCGTCTTCGGGATGCGCGTGCTGAGCCGGCGGCAGCGACGCCAGCTGGCCGCCGGGGCTCCGGCACCCGGTGCAGCGGGCATGTGGGCGCGCTGGGCGGCCGCGGTCGAACGGAGGCCGGCGATCCTCGCCGCCGCGGCGGCAGCCGTCATGCTCGTCCTGGCGGTCCCGGTGCTGAGCCTGCGGCTCGGCTCCTCCGACCAGGGCAACGACCCCTCGTCGACCACCACCCGGCAGGCGTATGACCTCCTCGCCGGCGGGTTCGGGCCCGGCTTCAACGGGCCGCTGCTTCTGGTCGCCCAGACCAGTTCGCCAGCCGATGTGGCCGCCCTCCGGACGCTGGAAGCCGGCCTGCCCAAGCTGGCCGACGTGACCAGCGTGCGCCAGGTCGCCGCCACGTCCGGCACTGAGGTCATTCAGGTGACCCCGGGCACCTCGCCCGAGGCGAAGGCGACATCCGATCTCATCAGCACCTTGCGCAACGACACCATCCCGGCCGCCGAGCACGGCACCACGCTGCGCGTGTACATCGGCGGCGTGACCGCGACGTTCGCGGACTTCGCCACCGTCGTCGACGCCAAGCTGCCCTGGTTCATCCTCACCATCGTCGGGCTGAGCTTCCTGCTGCTGGTGCTGGCGTTCCGCAGCCTGCTCATCCCGGCGACCGCAGCCGTCATGAACCTGCTCGCCGCGGCGGCCTCGTTCGGGGTGCTGACCGCGTTCTTCCAATGGGGCTGGGGAACCGACGCGTTCGGCCTGGGCACGGCCGGGCCGGTCGAGGCGTTCCTGCCGGTGGTCACGCTGGCCATCTTGTTCGGCCTGTCCATGGACTACCAGGTGTTCCTGGTCAGCCGGATGAACGAAGAATGGGTGCACGGGCGCCGTAACCCGGACGCGGTACGGACCGGTCAGGTCGAGACCGCCCGGGTCATCACCGCGGCGGCAACGATCATGATCTGCGTATTCCTGACGTTCTCGTTCCTGGGCTCGCGGGACGTCGCCGAATTCGGCATCGGGCTGGCCGCCGCGGTCGCGCTGGACGCGTTCATCCTGCGGACCGTGCTAGTCCCCGCCGCCATGCACCTATTCGGCAACGCCAACTGGTGGCTACCCGACTGGCTCGACCGCCGCCTCCCGCACCTGGCCATCGAACCCCCGGACCCCGCAGGCGAACCAGCCCACCCGCCGGTACCCGCCATCCGCTGACGGAGTGAATGTGACAGCGCGCACCCCATACAAGGGTCTACGCTGTCACATTCACCATCTCATTCTCCCGCTGCCGCGCGCAGGCAGGCGAGCAGCGGACCAGTCCAGATCACCCAAGACCAAGCTCCGCGTCAACGGCGTCCGGATTACTACCTAACCCGGGGCCAGCCGGGTATTAAGGCGTATTCCGCCTTCAGTCTGCAGAAGTAGCCGTGCACGACGCCGCTATCCGGCCGCGGGCTTGCCCGAGATCGACTTGCACGACGTAAGGGACAGCTACGCGCCACCGCGGGCCGAGACGCGAAGATCGACTGGAAGGCGCTGAGCAAGCGCATCGGGCACGCGGACATGGCGTTCACTATGAAGCAGTACGTCCAGACCAACCTCGAAGCCGACCGCCAGTCGCCAAAATCCTGGCGGAGCTGATCATCGGTGGCGCACTCGCCTCTATGCAGGTCAGAACGACTGAGGGCGCGGCTAGAGGCGGGTGGCTGGAAGCGGGCTCCCGTACACAAATCCGTGCACAAACCTTATGCAGACTGGCCCGCCGCGCCGCGCCGTGCCGGGTCGGCCTCCCAAGGCCCCACGCCCGGCGCGGAAGCGGCGGGCTGCGGCGGCGCGGAGCGTCGCCGCCGCGATCCAAATGAACGGCTCGATTCGGCAATGCAATGACCTATTCGGCATAACCTGTTCGACTGTCCTGTCGAACAGGTCAACCAGTTGCGGCGCCGCTGCGACACGTTCCGGTCACTACACTCGGTTACAGCCACGGCCCTTTTCTCGCCGTCCGCGTGGAACGGTTCGTGGAACGACGCGCCGAATAATCCCAGCGCAGTGCGAGCCGTCAGTGCGATGACTCGTGCTATCCGTGCAGCTAGCGCCCATGGTGCACGGGGCCGTACTTCTTGTAACCGGCAGGTCACATCGACCTCGATCCATATGGCCAAACAAACCCGGCTAGCGTTCCTCGCAGTCACGCACCGCTATTAACGGACACATTGTCTTTGGCTCGAACAATTTCAGACCGATTCGGTACGCGTGATGAACTGCTATCTGCAGCGCGACGTCAGCGCACAGATTGTCCAGTTGGGCCGAGGAGGCGCCGAGCGCGTGCCTGAGCGAACACACGGACACGAGGGTCTATCAGAGCTCCATACAGCTGTAAACGCGAGGATGGTCGCCGGATGCTCAAGATGTATCTTCGCTCAGCTTTGATCGACGATGGCGGCATCCGCAACCAATGCCGCTTGCACGACTAACGCGCCAAATTCCTCGATACAGCAAACGAGGCATTTCACGCGACCCGCCTAATCTGCTAGGAGTTCGGTCCTGGGCCAGGATGCGAGCGTAGTCTGCTCAGGTTCCTCGCGGAATGTTCGTCAGATGATCGAATCACATTGAGGGGCACTGCCGACGCCGACTGTTGGCGGCAACGGCTTCGACGTTGGGCTCTGCCATGCCCTTAGTTACGTAATGCGGGCCATCTGCAAAACTACAAGGCCTCCAATTTCTTGCACTAGCGCTAACTCGGCTGGAGCCCCTTCCTCGTGTGATGTAGCTTCGGCCCGCCAGGTAGTGGTTAAATCACTCTACGAGCGTTCTTTCAGGTCGGCGTGGACCGTAGGAAGGCTCTGGGGGAGGAAGTTAGCTATGGCATCTGCTGAGACGAAGACAGGCATGGCACGAGTCGGCCAGCCAGAAAACGGCACCGGGGCAGGTGAAGTACCGTCAGGTCCTGATGCCCGCTCGGCCAAGCCCGCTGCCGAATACTGGCTTTACGCCGACAAGCCCGTCGATCCAAATGATCCAGACGCATTAAGTTACGGAGCGTATGCAGACGCTCTCGCGTTGCTGATGGACACTGCGGACACCAACACTCCGCTTACCATCGCTATCAACGGACCGTGGGGATCAGGGAAAACCTCGCTGGCTAAGATGACGGAGGGACGCCTCGCGATAGGCAGCGACTGGGATGCGCCGCATGTTATCTGCTGGTTCGATGCTTGGGCCAACGACGACGCGCCGCACTTGGGAGCTGCATTTGCTGCGGCTGTCGCTAAAGCTGCGAACAAGCAGCGCCATTGGTGGGTGCGTTTGGGAACGCCCCTGCCGTCCGCGATGCTTTCATCCGAGCAACGGTGGCGCCGCCGATTGTGGTACGGCGTCCTGGCGGTCGCGCTGGCCGCTATGGCCGTCTTCTGGCCCGCAGGAGGTTCCCTGCTGAAGCCGTTTGCACACCCGGAGACTGCGGTTTCCGGCCTGGGACACGGCACGGCAGCTACCCGCTTGGCCTGGCCCGCGCTGGCGCTGGCGGTGATTCTGCTGGCACAGCGGCTGGCACCGAGTATCCAAGGTGTTGCGCGCTGGATTGACGACCCACGGTCAGAGGCTGCGCTTGGCTCAATGGCGGACGCGAACCGGCAGTTGGGCTGCCTGATCGAGCGGGCTCTCCGCGGCAAGCGGCGGCTCATGATCTTCGTGGACAACCTGGAGCGATGCCGACCACCCCGCGCCCTTGAGGTATGTGAGGTCGTAAGCCAGCTCATCGGACACGAAGGAGTCGTCACAGTTCTGATTGGCGACATGGACACCATCGCCATGTCCGCTGAGATCAAGTACGCGGCACTGGAGACCACTCCTGGCACAGGGAGGGCAGCCGACGGGTACGGCCGGGCATATCTGGAGAAGCTCATTCAGATTCAGCTCCGGCTACCGCCTCCGCTGCCCCAGAAATTGCGCAACATGCTCGTACCGATCGGTAAAGAGCCGCCGGCCGTACCGCCGAAGCCTGGATTCCTGGCCAAAGGGCCGAACGCCGCCTCCTGGCGTTCGCCATTCGCACCTTTGATGGCATGGGCGGCTGGGGTATTCACGGTTGGTTTGACCTTCGTGACTTCTGGGGGCAGCGATGTGATCCTTGCATTCGCCGGCGCTATAGCAGGTGCCGCTGTCCCAGCATTGGCCGAGCGTGCTCTAGAGACTCTCTCCGAACATCAGAAGAAGCGGATCCGCAAGGTGATCGACGATGCAGTATCAGAAGTACTGCTACCCTCGGAAAAGAGCTTGAGCCGGGAGGCGGAGGTGATTTCAGTGCTCACAGATCTGGTCAGAAACACCAACGACGACAAGGCCGAAAGGCGCCTTCGGCAGCAAGTCGCTACCGGTTTGGATGAATGGACGAGATGGATTATTCATAGACGTATGCGGCAGTACATAATTTCGAAGACCGAATTGCGTGCCGAGCTTGACAACGCAATACTTGAAGTCCTGCCGCTCTCCCCGCGCGGAGCTAAACGCATGTTCAACCATGCTCATCTGCTTCTGGACATTGGCATCGGGCGAGATATCTTCAACAAGCGGCCCCAGCTTAAGGCTAGCCAGCTAGCTGCATGGGTAGCGCTCACCGAACGGTGGCCGTCGGTAGCAGTATCCATAATTCGCGATCCTGCGCTGATGAGAAAACTCGAAAAAGAGGTGCGAGCGGCGGCCCCGAACTTCGAATCCAATCAGGTCGAAAGAATCAGACAGAAGATTAAGACCACCGCGCTGGAATCTGATCTCCTAGATTATCTGAGTCGGATCGAATCGCTGGCCCCCGTCATTCGGATGCTAGTGAACTTCTTCCCCGATCCGGCCGAGGATCATTCTCACGTGTCCCCGAGATCATCTTGGTCAGCCACTAGGTTGTCAATTAGGCGGTTCTGGCGAGCATCTCTGGGGCTTCGCATACGCACAAACAGTTAATAGGCTGTCCGAAGGCGCGCCGGCTCAATGCGCTTTTGGATTGACAGAAATGAAGACCGGCACGCGCGGCTGATCGGCTAGATCTGTGCGCCAAAGTCGGCCAACACCTGGGAGTCGCAAGCTGCGCCAGATCGGAGGCAGTGTGCGCTTCGCTCAGGTCGAGGACCAATTACACTGCGTGAGCGGACGCATTAGGCAGCCGGGTTTCTGAACGCCGAGGATGAATCCCTACTGATCCATAGGCATTCGCTGTGTGAGCCGCGCATACCGACCAGCTCTGGTTCGCGCTGCGCATACGCTGTGCCTCATAGCGGCCAGGAAGCGGGCGTCCGCGTTGACCAAATCCCGCTTGACCGAGCGTGCTCAGCCAGACGCTTCAGCCGCCTAAGGTACTGGCCACGAAAGCGACGCCGAGCGGCCTCGATCTGGACAAAGGCGGGACGCGCGGCGGTCTCGTAGTAGGAGTTCTCGGCATCGTCATGGCCGCCGTCAGCGTCGACGATGCGAGCAAGCCCATCCCCCGCGGGCAGGCCCGCAGGCAAGCTGCGGACCCAGTCAAGCTTGTCGGCGTCGAACTCGTTCATAAGACCCAGCATGAGCGGATGGTCGTTCTGTTCGCGGCTGACGGCTATCCATGCGGACATCGGCGATGCTTGGGCGGCGTCCATCCGACCCGGCATGGGACAGTTCGCTGCTAGCATGCGGCGTGAGATGGATGTACCTGAGCAAGTCGAGGCGTACCTCGCCAGCCAGCCCGAGCCCAAGCAGGCTGACCTCCGGCGGCTGCACGCACACATCCTTGCGGAATTTCCCGGATGCAGGCTGTGGTTCACCGATGGCACGAACGCGGACGGCAAGGTTGTGGCGAACCCGAACATCGGCTACGGCGCCTGCACCATCACCTACGCCGATGGGTCGTCGCGAGAGTTTTATCGCA
>Ga0335081_10019291_pt1 | contig 11028 bp, 9 predicted proteins | sample Lox_Sample_35_FD_206713 | JGI IMG/M metagenome (GOLD analysis project Ga0335081, IMG submission 206713) | Soil microbial communities from Loxahatchee National Wildlife Refuge, Florida, United States - Lox_Sample_3.5 | ecosystem: Environmental > Terrestrial > Soil > Wetlands | place: USA: Florida...
TCGGCACCATCTGGGTTGCGGCCGGGCTCTTCGCCGTGATCCTGCTCTTGCTGCTGGTCTTCATCCTGGAAAACGGGCAGCGCGTGTCCATCGGTTACTTCGGCGCTCACGGGCACCTGCCGCTCGGGGTAGCGCTCCTGCTGGCCGCCGTACTCGGCACACTCCTGGTGGTGATCCCCGGAACCGGGCGCGTCATCCAACTGCGGATCACGGCCCGCCGCCACCGGCGCATCGACACCAGGAATGCCGCTGCCGTCCCGTCGCCAGATACGACGGGAGACCCGTCGGCGATCAGTTCACGCGATCCAAGCTGAGACAGTCGCCTGAGCGGCGTACGGCAGAGTCCGAGCTGCGGCTCGCCCGCCAGCCGCTCCGGGAGCGGCCTGCCCGCGGCACTGATCACCGCCTTTAGCACCTACGTGTTCGGCCTGCTGTGGTTCGCGTTTCCGCTCCTGCATCGCCGCTGAACCACGGCCGGCAGACCGGGATCCTCAAGGGCCGGCGCCGGGATGCCCGCGGCGAGAGGAATACCGGAGAGGGACCGATGTCCCCGTTGCCAGGGCCATGCTGCCCTTACCGGTCTGGCCGTAACCGGGAAGTCTGTGAGTTAGCAGAACTGTGCGCAAGCCGCGACCGCCTGCCAGGCCAGGTGGTCGCGATCGTGAGGGAGCAAGGGACATGGCCACTGTTACGCGCCGGACAGGGCGGGAATACGACCCTGAAGCAGGCGGGATGGCCGCCCTGGACGAGCTGAAGGCCATGGCCGGGACGGCGGGAGTTGCAGCCGTTTCTGAGCAAGACGAGCAGTTCTTCGACGCCGTTTATTACGACACCGCGGACCTGCGGCTGATCGGTGGCGGCATCACACTGCGGCGGCGCGCAGGCGGGGAGGACGCAGGCTGGCATCTGACGCTGCCCGCGGGGGCGGACACCGGGGACGTGACACGCCTGCTCCTGACCGCGTCCGGCGGCGCGATACCCGAGGATCTCACGGCTTTGATCCGGGCCTGTACCCGGGGAGAGCCGCTGGCGCCGGTCATGTGCATCCGGACCAGCCGCCGGGTGCTGCGACTGCTCGACGGCGCCAACCAGATACTCGCCGAGATCGCCGCCGACCGCGTGTCGGCCGAGCCAGCCGATGGATCCGCCGCCACCTCGTGGGACGAGATCGAGGCCGGGCTGGTCGCTGGCGCCCCCGTATTGCTGACGGCGATCGACACGCGGCTGCGCCACGCCGGCGCCCGGCCCGCGGCCACCGCGACGAAGCTGCGGCGGCCGCTGACCGGCCGACTGCCCGCCGCCCGGGCCGCGCCGGAACGGCCGCCGCTGACTAGACATTCGCCCGCGGGCGAGGTCGTGCTCGCCTATCTGCGCGACCAGGTGGCCGCGATCATCCGGTACGACCCGCTGGTCCGTCTCGACGAGCCAGACGCCGTGCACCGGATGCGGGTCGCCACCCGCCGTGCCCGCAGCGCGCTGCAGGCCTTCGGCGGCATCCTCGAGCGGGAGGCGACCCGGCCGCTGTGCGCGGAGCTGCGGTGGCTCGCCGCCGCGCTCGGAAAAGCCCGCGACACCGAGGTGCTGCGCGACCGGCTGACCGCCGACCTGGCCGCCATCCCTGTCGCTCTGGTCGTCGGGCCGGTGCAGGCCCGCATCACCGCCCACTTCGCCGCCGAGCTGACCCAGGCCCGCCAGACCGCGCTTGGTGCACTCGACGGGCAGCGCTACCTGCGGCTGCTCAATGACCTCATCGCGCTGCCGGCCGACCCGCCGCTGACCCCGTCGGCCAAACGCCAGGCGGGCAAGGTCCTGGCCAAGCCGGTCCGGCGGGCAGCCCGGCGGCTGCAGCGGGCTCTGGACGCCGTGACCGGCGCCGACGACCGCGACACGGCGATCCACGAGGCGCGCAAGGCCACCAAACGGGCCCGCTATGCCGCAGAAGCAGCCGTGCCCGCGCTCGGCGGCACCGCCAGCCGCCACGTCGCACAGGCCAAGGAACTGCAGCAGCTGCTCGGCGACCATCACGATAGCGTCGTCGCACGGACAGTGCTGCTCAACCTCGCCGGAAAGGCCCGGGCAGCCGGAGAGGACACCTTCACCTACGGCCTGATGTACCAGCGCCAGGCCTGCCTGGCCACCACCATCGAGCAAACCCTGCCGCGCTTCACTGCCGCGCTAAGCGGCACAACCACCCTCTCGTCCGCTGCCGCTTCCTCCGGAAGCGACAGAGGGCTTGCCTGAAGCAGTCGCATCGAGGTCCGCATATATGTCGCAGCCTGTACCGGTCACACCAGACTCTCCGGCGGCCCTGATAAACCGGGAGCTGAGCTGGCTCGGCTTCGCCCGCCGGGTGCTGGCCCTGGCCGAGGACCCGGAGCAGCCTCTTCTGGAGCGGGTCAAGTTTGCCGGGATCATCGGCATGATCTTGGACGAGTTCGCGATGAAGCGGATCGGCGGCCTGCTCCGGCAGGTCCGGAAGAATGGGAGCAAGCGCGGACCTGATGGGCTGACCCCGGCAGAGGTGCTCAAGGCCTGCCGCGCTGAGCTGCGGTCCCAGCAGGAGTCAGTGGCCAGGCTGGTGGAGAAGCAGCTACGCCCGGCCCTGCACGGCCTGGGGATCCCGATCTTGGATACCGGGGATCTCGACCCGTCCCAGCGGGACTACCTCGCCCGGTATTTCGTGGACTCCGTGGAGCCGATCCTTACCCCGCTGGCCGCGGACGCCGCACATCCCTTCCCGTTCATCAGCAACCTCGGCCTCAACCTGACGGTCCTGGTCACCGAACCGGGTCGCCGGCACCGCCGTTTCGTGCGGATCAAGGTGCCGGCTAACCGGCCGCGATGGGTGCCGCTGCCGGGCCACGCGGGCTGGGTGCCCCTGGAGCAGGTGATCGCCGACAACCTGGGCGCGCTGTTCCCGCAGGCGGCGGAGCCGGCCTGCTCCTTCTTCCGGGTCACCAGGGGGGCGAAGGATGATCCGTGGACCGACCAGGTCAAGGATGAGGACGCAAACCTCTCGCCCGGCGCGATCATCGGGATGGTCACGGCTGAGCTGACCGCCCGGAAGTACGCCGGCGTGGTACGCCTGGAGGTCAGCGCCGGCATGCCCGAGGACCTCCAGGACTGGCTCGCGACTCAGCTCGGCACCGACCCTGCCGACGTCATCGCGACTCCCGGGCTGCTGAGCCTTGCCGACCTCACCGAGCTTCCGGTGGAAGGCCATGCCGAGCTACGTGACCCTCCGCACGAGCCAGTAACCCACCCGCGGCTGCGGAACCTGGACCATACCGATCCATCCGCAATCTTCGGCGAGATCCGCCGCGGGGACATCCTGGTGCACCTGCCCTACCACAGCTTCGACACCTCGATCCTGCGGTTCTTGCAAAGCGCGGCGGTGGATCCTGCCGTTCTCGCGATCAAGCTCACGATCTACCGCACGGGCCACCGCTCCCCGATCATCCAGGCGCTCAAGGAGGCGGCCCGCCGCGGCAAGCAGGCGGCGGTCCTGGTCGAGATCACCGCGCGGTTCGACGAGGCGCCCAACATCAGCTGGGCCAAGGAGCTCGAGCAGGCGGGAGCTCACGTGGCGTACGGCGTGGAGCGGGTTAAGACCCACGCCAAGCTGGCGCTGGTGGTGCGCGAGGAACCGGACGGCATCCGGCGGTACGTCCACGTCGGCACGGGAAACTACCACGAGGGGACGGCCCGGCTGTACGAGGACCTCGGGCTGCTCAGCGCGAACCCCGAGCTGGCCGCTCACGCGGCGGCGGTCTTCAACGAGCTCACCGCCGCCATCCCGGCCCCGACCCCGGGCAAGCTCCTGGTGGCGCCGCACGACCTGCGCGAGCGGCTCACCGCACTGATCCAGCGCGAGGCCGGGCACGCCCGCGCGGGACGCCCCTGCGGCATCCGCGCCAAGATGAACCAGTTGCAGGACCCTCAGATGATCCGGGAGCTCTACCAGGCCGGGCTGGCCGGCGTTCCCATCGTCCTCAACGTCCGCGGCCTGTGCTGCCTGCGGGCAGGGGTCCCGGGGCTGTCCCCGACGATCCAGGTCTTCAGCATCCTCGGCAGGTTCCTCGAGCACAGCCGGATCTACCGCTTCGAGAACGGCGGCGCGCCGGAGTGCTTCATCGGCTCGGCCGACTTGATGACACGCAACCTCTCCCGGCGGGTGGAGGCGGTCGCCCCCGTCTGCGATCCGGCCATCAAGGCCGAGCTGGAGGACCTCCTGTGCACGTACGAGGAGGACAACTGCTCGGCGTGGGACATGCAGCCCGACGGCCAGTACGTCCGCCGGCACCCGGCCGTGGGCGAGGCCCGGCGGGCCGCCCAGCAGGTGTTCATCGAGCGCTCCGCGTCGTGGTGACCCTCGAATCAAGACCTCGGGCATGCCGATCGAGGACAAGCGATGCCGGGCCCTTGCAGCAAGACGTCCTTCGGCGCGCTCAGTTGTGACCAAGGTCCCTCGACGGGATGGGCTCGCCAGCGCACTCTGGCTTATCCGGGTTAGCCACTCTTCCAGCTCGCCGGAGCTTGTCTTCACGCGCGGGATCCGGCGCCGACGGTACTGACGGGCGGTAACGCGGATGACGACGCCTGGGGCTTCCGCATCCGGTACAGCGGGCGACGGATCGGCCTTCCCGGCGGCGCCGGGGCTCCGGGCCGGGGAACTGAACCTGTTCGACTCGACGGTGGTGGCCGTCTCTTCTACCGGCCCGGCCTATTCCCTGGCGGCGACCGTCGGGTTTCTCTTCGTGGCGGTCGCCTAGGCCGGCCCCGCGGTTGTCATCGTCAGCTTCGTCCCGATGCTTTTCATTGCCGTCGCGTACTTCTACCTGAACCGGAGGGACCCGAATTGCGGCGCCAGCTATGCGTGGATCTCCAGGCTGGTCGGCCCCGACATCGGCTGGTTCAACGGATGGGTCCAGCTCGCCGCGAGCGTCTTGTTCTGTGTGGCCGCGCCGCTGCTGGCGGGCAGCTACACGCTTCAGTTCTTCCGTTCCGTCGGCGGGATCAGCGCCGCCACAGCAAGCGAGTTGTGGCTGACGGCCGGGATCGCGGCACTGTGGCTGGCCGGCATCACCTTCATCACCGTTTACGGGGTGCGGTGGACCGCGAACGCCCAATGGCTCTTCCTGATCATCCAGTACGTGGTGGTGCTCGGCGCGTCCATCTGGGGGATCGCCAAGGTCGCGGCACGCCATCCGCCGGGATCGACAGGGTTCCGCTGGTCCTGGCTCAGCCCGCTGTCGATCCACGGCTACCACGGCCTGGCGGCCGGGATGGTTCTCGGGTTGTTCCTGTACTGGGGGTGGGACACGTCGGTCAATCTGAACGAAGAATCGAAAGGATCGATGAGGACGCCGGGGGAGGCGTGCATCATCTCGATGTTCCTGCTGCTGTTCATTTTCTGCCTGAACATCGTCGCGGCACAGATGCTGATCCCGAGCAGCCAGCTCACCGGTCAGGGCGCTAACCTGCTGTTTTACTTCTCGGAGCAAGTCGGCGGCCGGTGGCTGGGCTACCTGATGATCTTCGCGGTGCTCTCGTCGACGGTGGCCGACACGCAGACAACTCTGCTGCCGGCTTCCCGGCTCACCTTGTCCATGGCCCGCGATGGAGTATTTCCTCCCGCCTTCAAGCGGGTTCAGGGGAGTTTCCAGACGCCCATGATCGGAACGCTCATCCTGGCCGGCCTGTGCCTGTTCGGAATCTTCCTCCGGACCGTCTCCCCGGCCATCAACACGGGATACGGAAACCTTATTGCCGACATCGGCGTGCTCGTTGCCTTCTACTACGGCGCGACGGGCATCGCCTGCGCGTGGTCGTACCGGAAGGTAATGCTGGCTAATGCGCGGTTCTTCCTTTCCGGCGTGCTGCTCCCGTTCCTGTCGGGGGCCTTTTGCTTCTGGGTGGGTTACGAGGTGATCAAGCAGTCGGGCGCGGCCGCGTCGGCATCGGTGCTGGTTACCATGACGCTCGGCGTACCGTTGATCTTCCTCGCCCGGTATTACACCCGCAGCGGCTTCTTCCACCGCGGGACCATCGCGTACGACTCGAGTGAACCTTCCCGGCCTCGATGAACTGATCGTTGATGGCCCTCGCGCCTGGCGGGCCGGCGGCTTCCGTGGCCGCCTAGTCTTGGGCCATGAGGATTGTCGCGGCCCTGGGCGGCAACGCCCTGCTCGAGCGGGGCGAATCGCCCGACGCCGACATCCAGGAGGCACACGTCGCCAGCGCCGTCGGGGCACTGACCCCGCTGTTGCGCCACGACCAGGTCATCATCACCCACGGCAACGGCCCCCAGGTCGGCGTCCTTGCGGTCGAAAGCGCGGGCGACCGGGCACTGTCCCATCCCTATCCCTTCGACGTGCTCGGCGCGCAGACACAGGGCATGATCGGGTACTGGCTGGCGCAGGCGCTGAGCACCGCGGTACCCGGACGGCAGGTGGGATGCCTGATCTGCCGGACCGTCATCCGCCCCGGCGATCCGGCGCTCACCCGTCCCGCCAAGTTCGTCGGCCCCGTCTACGACGAGGCCACGGCCCGGCGGCTCGCGGCCAGCCACCGGTGGGACATCCGCCGGGACGGCACCGCCTGGCGCCGCGTGGTGCCGTCCCCCGAGCCGGCCGCGATCGTGGAACTGGACCTGATCAAGCTTCTGGTCAGCAGCGGCGCCATCGTGATCTGCGGCGGCGGCGGCGGCGTTCCCGTGACCCGCGGGACCGGCGGCGCCCTGCACGGCATCGAGGCCGTCGTGGACAAGGACCTCACCGCCGCCCTGCTCGCCAGCGCCCTGGACGCGGACATGCTGCTGCTGCTCACCGACGTTTCCGCCGTCATCGACGGCTACGCCACCCCGCACCCCCGGCCCATCCGCCAGGCCACCCCCGCGCAACTGCGGGACCGGTCTTTCCCCGCCGGGTCCATGGGCCCCAAGGTGGAAGCCGTCTGCCGCTTCGTCGAAGCCACCGGCCGCGCCGCCGCCATCGGCCGCCTCGACGACGCCGCCGCCCTGCTCGACGGCACAGCGGGAACGATCATCACGCCCGGGCCCGGCCGGGCCCGCTCCCGGAATCGGTGAATCCCCGCCCTCCGGGCCCTCTCCGCGCTGACCAGCAGCTCTACCAGCCGGCCCATCCCGGCAGGGTCACCACCGTCCCGCCGAGGGCCGAAGGTCGGCGCCCTCGACTCCTGCGGCCGGCGGGCGTATGGCGCCGACGCGGAGCAGGACCGGGCTGCATGGCCGCGCCGAGTCACGTGACCCTGGCACGGGACCGGACACGGCCCGCCAAGAGCGCCGCCGCCGCAGCATCGGCTCGGCCCGGGAGGCTTTCTATACGCGCGCCCGCAGCGGCGAGAGCCAGGCGGGAAACCCGGTAGTGGTGGCCGCACAACAAGAGGTCCACCGGATACGGCCGCCCGGGTACAGGCGGCATGATCGCCCGTACCACGGGCCGAGCCGGGCAGCAGCAGGCCCGGTCCTCGCGGGCGTCCGCGGTGAATCGGCCCGGCACCGGCGGCGGGCGGCCGGCTTCCGGCGCGGTCGGTTCGGAGTTTCCGTACGGGAATCTCGATTTCATGATTCCAGCCTTGTCGCCAGGACAGGCCTGCGTAGAGACGGAATTCCCAGCCTGCGGGGTCAAAGGACCCCACGCACGGGCGCCATCAGATTGGGCCTTCGTCGGGTTCATCGCCGCCTTCGCCACCCGGCGCGATCCGTCCGGGCTTGCCCGGGCGAGTTTCTGGCGCCCATCGTGCTCATCCTGTTCGGCGTCGTGATGATCTTCGTCAACATCCCGGGCGGCTCGCCGGCCTACTCGATCATCGGGCTGGTGGTCTTCGCAGGTCTGACCATGTCCGATTTCCAGCGGGTGCGGCGCTCGACGGACCTGGACTCCGCGGCACTGATCGCCGCGTCGATCTTCCTGGACGCGCTGAACGTGTTCCTGTTCTTCCTGCGGCTGTTTTCCCGGAATAACAGCAGGTGAGCATCCGCAGCCCGGAACTTGGCCACCTGGCGCGGGGCGTCGCATGTATCCGCCCGCCCCGGGTCGGTAGCCCGGCTATGTCCTGTCGGCGGGCGGGATGGGGCGGGTTTGGCGGTGACGCTGGCGGCGGTCCCGGAGCGATGGGCCGGCCAGGCGGGCGGCGAGGTAGATGGCGAAGCTGATGCTGGTGATGAAGACGCTGGCCTTGATGTTGCTGGCGGCGAAGCTGGCCAGCAGGCCGCCGTCGGCGGCGGTCAAGGCGAAGGCCACGGACAGCGCGGTGACCACGAGCGGGCTGGCCGACAGGCGCTGGGCGGCAGCGGCCGGGGTGATGGCCAGGCTGAGCACGAGCAGGGTGCCGACCACCTGGGCGGCGCCGGTGACGGTCAGGGCGAGCACGACCAGGAACAGCAGTCCCAGCCGGGCGACCGGCACGCCGCGGGCCTCGGCTGCCTCGGGGTCGACGGATGCGAACAGCAGCGGCCGGTACCAGGTGGCCATGACCGCCACCACCAGCAGGTTGATGACGACCAGGATGAGCAGCTGGCTGCCGGAGACGCCGAAGATGTTGCCGAACAGGATGTTGGTCGCGGCGGTGGCGAAGCCCTGGTAGTAGCCGAGCAGCAAGACGCCGATGCCCATCCCGAACGCGAGGATGGCGCCGATCGCGGAGTCGCGTTCGCGCGGGCGGGCGCCGAGGGTGGAGATCAGCACGGCGACCACCAGGGAGCCGGCCAGCGCCCCGGCGACCGGGTTGTCCGCGATGAGCAGGCCGGCGGCGGCGCCGGTGAAGGCCAGTTCGGCGGTGCCGTGCACGGCGAAGGACATTCCCCTGGTGACGACGAGGGGGGCGATGAGCCCGCAGGTGACCGCGACCAGCGCCGCGGCGGCCAGCGCGTGCTGGGCGAACGGCTGGGCGAGGAGGAAGGTGATGCTCATCGCCGCTCCCGGCCGCCGGCCTGATGCCCGGTGTGGTCACCGGGGGGGAGGTGATGGTGCCCGGCGGCGTCCTCGCCGCCGACGACGATGATGCGGTCGTGCACCCGGATCACGTCGATGTGCGTGCCGTACAGGGCGCTGAGCGCCTCGGTGGTCATCACCTCGTCGGGGGTGCCGGCCGCCCAGCGGCCGCCCGCGACGTACAGGACGCGGTCGAAGAACCCGGCCGCCGGCGGGATCTCGTGGGTGACGATCACGACGGTGGTCCCGTGCTCGCGCCGGTAGGCGGCCAGGAGCGCGGTGACCGATTCCTGCGAGGCCGGGTCGAGGGACAGCAGCGGCTCGTCGCACAGCAGCAGCCGCGGCCGTCCGGCCAGGGCCTGGGCGATCCGCAGCCGCTGCTGCTGCCCGCCGGACAGCAGCCCGACCGGCGCGTCGGCGTAGTCCTGCGCGCCGACCGCGGCGATGACGGCGTCGACCTGCCGGGCGCGGGTGAACGGCAGGCCGCGGCGGTGCCCGTCGACACCGAACTGGACCAGGTCCCGGCCGCGGATGGGCAGGTCGCGGTCGAAGTCCCGCTGCTGCGGGACGTACCCGGCCTGGGCGCTGCCGCGCCGGGGGGCCTGCCCGTCGATGGTGACCGTGCCCGCCGACAGCGGCAGCAGGCCGAGCAGCACCTTCAGCAGCGTGGTCTTGCCCGCCCCGTTCGGGCCGAGGACGGCCAGGCACTCGCCGGGGGCGATATCAAGGCCGAGGTCCTGCCAGATCACGTGCCGGCCGAACCGCAGCGTCGCGCCGCGCAGCGCCACCGCGGCCCCGCCGTTGCCGGTCATCTCACTCTCCCAGCGCGCCGAGCAGCGCCGTGGCCTGGGCCAGCTGCCAGGCCTGATAGCTGCCGGAAGACGGGGGCATGGTCTCGGTGACCGGGATCACGGGGACGCCGTACTGCCGGGCCAGGGCCCGCACCTGCTGCGTCACCGGGCTCACGGCCTGGGCGTTGTACAGCAGCACTCTCACCTTGCGGCTGGTGATCAGCCGGTACATCTGCGCGGTGTCCCCGGCGCCGGGCTCGTTGCCGTTCTCGATCGCGGCGGCGAACCCCGGCGGGGTCACCACCCTTAGCCCCGCGGCCTGCAGCAGGTAGCCGGGCACCCGCTCGGTGTAGGCCACCGGCGCGCCCGGGTACCCCCGGCGGATCGACGCGATCACCGCCTCGACCGGCCGCAGCGACGCGTCGAACGCCGCCAGGTTCGCGGCGAACACCTTCGCGTCAGGAGGGTCCAGCCGGGCCAGCGCGGCCTCGATGGCCGCCGCGACCCGCGGCACCCGCGGGATGTCATACCAGAAGTGCGGGTTCACGTCGGGCCCGTACAAGCCGAGTACCGCCTGGACCGACAGCACGACCCGGCCCGCGTTGACGGTCGCCCCGACCAGCTGCGACACGAAATCGTCATAGCCCGCCCCGTTGGCGACCACCAGCTGCGCCTGGGCCACGGCCAGGGCACTGGCGACGTCGGCCTCATACAGGTGCGGGTCGGTGCCCGGGCTGGACAGGATCGAGGTGACCCGCACATGACGGCCGCCGACCTGTGCCGCGATGTTCCCCCAGCAATTCTCCCCCGCGACCACCCTCACCACACCGGGAGTGACCGGAGCCCGCGCACTCCCGCACCCGGCCAGCACGGCCACGGCAGCCAGACCCGCGGCCATGCAGCATGCCGGGCCGGCTCGTCTCCGCATTACCGTGCTCATCCCGGCATCGCCCCTTCCCCTGCGCTGCCTGGTGCACCACTGCCCGTTCGGGGGAAAGATCTTCTGGCCGAACGAGCCGGGATTTCACGACCGGCCTCGGGCTCGACGCGGTGCCGGGCATGGCCACCCGGTGGCCTGCTCCGCTTCCGGCCGGGCTTCGTCCAGACCCGCAGATAGAACAGTCTTGCTGATCCCGGCGCGGTATCCAGCGGGCCATAGCCATGGCCGCCGGGGCAGTCGATCCTGCCGGGTTCCGACCTTAGCACCTGCGATGAATTAACTTAGCTCGGCTCGGGCGTGTCGTGCGGAGGTCTGAGCGTGTAGTTCCACTCGCCATGGAACT
>Ga0335081_10019292_pt1 | contig 11028 bp, 9 predicted proteins | sample Lox_Sample_35_FD_206713 | JGI IMG/M metagenome (GOLD analysis project Ga0335081, IMG submission 206713) | Soil microbial communities from Loxahatchee National Wildlife Refuge, Florida, United States - Lox_Sample_3.5 | ecosystem: Environmental > Terrestrial > Soil > Wetlands | place: USA: Florida...
CGCCTCGTGAGCGATGTTCAACCCGCCGCCCGGCAGCCCTTCGAGCTCGCGCCGCGCCGCGTCCCAGCTGAATCCGGCGCGCACTGCGGCGTAATCGACCAGGTTCGGCGCGACGGCCTGCCCGCCGGTGTGCTTGCGAATGACGCGCGGCCGCTTCATTGCCCTACGCTAGCGGTCCGCGGCCGGGGCCGTTTGACCGAGGTCAAACGGCCCCCCGGAGGCTACTGCTTCAGCTGCAGCGACTTGTACTCGAGGAACTCCTCCAGGCCGTAGCTGCCCGCCTCGCGGCCGTGGCCGGACTGCTTGAAGCCGCCGAAGGGGGCGTTCATGTTGAATGCGCCGCCGTTGACGTCGACCTGACCGGCGCGGATGCGGCGCGCGACCTTCTGCGCGTGCGCCTCGTCCTTGCCCCATACCGCGCCCGCGAGGCCGTAGGGCGTGTCGTTGGCGATGCGGATCGCTTCCTCTTCGTCGGTGTAGGCGATGATGCAAAGCACCGGGCCGAAGATCTCTTCCTGCTCGATGGTCGAGCCGGGCTTGACCTTGCCGAACACGGTCGGCTTGACGAAGTAGCCGCCCGGCACCCCCTCGGGCTGCTCGGCGCCGCCGGTGAGCAGCTGCGCGCCTTCCTGCACCCCTTTCTGGATGTAGTGGCGCACCCGCTCGCGCTGCGCCGCCGAGGCGAGCGGGCCGAGCCGGGTCGCCTCCGACAGCGGGTCGCCGAGCGTGAAGGCGTTTGCCACCTCTACCGCGATCTTCGCCGCCTCTTCGTATTTCGACGCCGGTACCAGCATCCGCGTCAGCGCGGTGCAGGTCTGGCCGGAATTCAGGTAGCAGCCGTTGACCGTGCCCTTCACCGCGGCGGCGAGGTCGGCGTCGTCCAGGATCACCGAGGGCGACTTGCCGCCGAGCTCGAGCGCGACGCGCTTGACGCCCTGCGCCGCGACCTCCGAAATGCGCTTGCCGGCGCGGGTCGAGCCGGTGAACGAGATCATGTCGACCCCTGGATGGTGCACCAGCGCTTCGCCCACCGCCGGGCCGAAGCCGGTCACCAGGTTGAACACGCCCCTGGGCAGGCCGGCCGCCTCGATCACCTCGGCCAGCACGAAGGCGTTGAACGGCGCCACTTCCGAGGGCTTGAGCACCACGCTGCAGCCGGCGGCGAGCGCAGGGGCGACCTTGAGCGCGATCTGGTGCAGCGGGTAGTTCCAGGGCGTGATCGCCAGCACCACGCCGACCGGCTCGCGCAGCACGAGCGAGTTGCCGACGCGCTGCTCGAACTCGAATTCGCGCAGCAGCCTGGCGTAGTTGGCGAAATTGGCGATCGGCAGCCCGGCCTGGATGCGCCCGGCGAGCTTGATCGGCATGCCGACCTCCTGCGCGATGAGCTTCGCCAGCTCGTCGGCGCGCGCCTTGAGGCCGGCGGAAATCCGGTCCAGGAATTCGGCGCGCTTCTCGACCGGCGTGTGCGACCAGCCCTCGAGCGCGGCGCGCGCCGCGGCGACCGCCGCGTCGGCGTCCTTCTCGCCCCCCGCCGGGACCTTGCCCATCACTTCGCCCGTGCCGGCGTTGTGGACCTCGATCGTTTCCTTGCCGGACGGTGCGACCCAGTGGCCGCCGATGAAGAACTTGTCGCGCGAATGCATCTGAACCTCCTTGTCGGGGGTCATATTTTAGCCGAGCGGCCGCGCTATACTCGGCGGCAGGACCGGACGGGGAGATATATTGCATGAGGCAATCCGCACGCGCAGTCGTGTGCCGCGAATTGAACAAGCCGGTGGTGGTCGAATCGATCACGGTCGATCCGCCGCAGCGCGGCGAAGTGATGGTCAAGCTTGGCGCCTGCGGCGTGTGCCACTCCGACCTGTCCGCCACCAACGGCACGATCCCGCTGCCGCCGCCGCTGGTGCTCGGGCACGAGGCGGCCGGCGAGGTGATCGCAGTAGGCGAGGGCGTCAGCGGCCTCGCCGTCGGCGATCACGTGGTGTCGTCGTTCATCTACATGTGCGGCAAGTGCCGCTTCTGCTCGATGGGCCGGCCGGTGCTGTGCGTCGAGCAGGGCAAGGCGCTGAGCACGCTTCCGGACGGCACGCTTCGCACCAAGGACGCGCAGGGAAAGCCGCTCAACATCTTCTCCGGCTGCGGCGTGATGGCCGAGTATGCGACGCTGCACGTCGATAACGTGGTCAAGATCGACCCCGGGATCCCCTTCGATCGCGCGGCGCTGGTCGGTTGCGCGGTGACCACCGGCGTGGGCGCGGTGTTCAATACCGCGCGCGTGGTCCCGGGCGCGAGCGTGGCGGTGTTCGGCTGCGGCGGCGTGGGCCTGAACGTGATCCAGGGCGCGGCGATCGCCGGCGCCGGGCGCATCGTCGCGATCGACGCGATGGAATCGAAGCTCGAGCTGGCGAAGAAGTTCGGCGCCACCGACGCGCTGCTGGCCAAGCCGGGCGAGGACCTGACCAAGCCGCTCAAGAAGCTCACCGGCGGCGGCGCCGACTACGCCTTCGAGTGCGTCGGCAGCGGCGAACTGGCGGCGGCCGCCTACAAGGCGACCGGTCGCGGCGGGGTGACGGTGGTGGTCGGGGTGGCCAAGCCGGGCGACTCGACCTCGGTGCGCACGATGACGCTGCCGTTCGAGGAGAAGACGCTCACCGGCAGTTACTTCGGATCGTGCGTGCCGCGCATCGACTTTCCGCGCATGCTAGGGCTGTACATGCAGGGCAAGCTCAAGCTCGACGAGCTGATCACGCGGCGCTATTCCATAGACGAGGCGCCGCAGGCGTTCGCAGACCTGGAGTCCGGCAAGAACGCCCGCGGCGTGATCGTGCTCTGAGATGGCCGCGGCGGAGCCCGCGACGGGGCGCATTCTGGTCGTCGACGACCAGCGCACCAACGTCGAGCTTATGGCGGATCTGCTTACCCAGCGCGGCTACGAGGTGCGCACCGCGCTCGACGGCGAGCATGCGCTCGAGATCGTTCGCAGCGAGCCGCTCGACCTGGTGGTGTCCGACATCATGATGCCCGGCCTGGACGGCTACGAGCTGTGCCGGCGCGTGCGCGCGGAGGCCCAGACCGCGTTGCTGCCGGTGGTGCTGGTGACCTCGCTCGATCCGCAGGCCGAGCGCGTCAAGGGGATCGAGGCCGGCGCGGACGACTTCCTGTCCAAGCCGGTCAACTGGACCGAGCTGTTCGCGCGCGTGAGGTCGCTGTTACGCGTCAAGGCGCTGCAGGACGAGGTGCGGCGCCAGGCCGAGGCGCTGCGCGAATGGAACGCCAAGCTCGAGGAGCGCGTCGGGCAGCAGGTGACCGCGATCCAGCGCCTCGGGCGCCTGAAGCGCTTCTTCTCGCCGCAGGTGGCCGATGCCATCGTCGCCGGCGGCGAGGAGATCCTGCGCCCGCACCGGCGCGAGATCACCGCGGTGTTCCTCGACCTGCGCGGCTTCACCGCGTTCACCGACCGCGCCGACCCGGAGGAAGTGCTGCAGCTGCTGCGCGCCTATCACCGCACGCTGGGCCAGATCGTGGCCGAGTTCGGCGGCACGCTGGAGCACTTCGCCGGCGACGGCGTGATGATCTTCTTCAACGATCCGTTCCCGGTCGAGCGGCCCGCCGAGCGCTCGGTGCGCATGGCGCTCGCCCTGCAGCATGCTTTCGCCCCGATCGCGCAGGCCTGGGCGAAGCTGGGGCAGGAGGTCGGGCTCGGGATCGGCATCGCCCAGGGCGAGGCGACGCTGGGCGTGATCGGCTTCGAGCAGCGCTGGGAGTACGCCGCGATCGGCAACGTGCCCAACCTCGCCGCGCGGCTTTGCGGCGAGGCGCGCGCCGGAGAGATCATCGTCGACGGCCAGACCGAGTCAGACCTCGCGCCGCTGGCGCGGACCGAACAGGTGGGGCCGCTGCAGCTGCGCGGCTTTGCCCACCTGGTGTCCGCGTTCCGGGTCGTGGCGCTGAGGGGTTGAGAAATCGGGGTCGGAGTCGAATTCTTCCGAATTGGACTCTGACCCCGCTTCCGGACCGAGATGCGCTCGCGCTTCGTCGACAACGGCAACGGGCTCAAGGTCCATTTGCTGGAGGCGGGCGAGGACGGCCGCCCGGGCGTGCTGCTGCTGCACGGCTTTCCGGAGCTCGCCTACAGCTGGCGCAAGATCATGCCGGCGCTCGCGGCGGCGGGGTTTCACGTCGTCGCGCCGGACCAGCGCGGCTACGGCCGCACGACCGGCTGGGACGCCGCCTACGACGGCGACGTCGACTCGTTTCGGCTGCGCAACCTGGTGCGCGACGCGCAGGGGCTGGTGTCGGCGCTCGGCTGGGCCTCGGTGGCGGCGGTCGTCGGGCACGACTTCGGCGCCTCGGTGGCGGCGAATTGCGCGCTGCTGCAGCCGGAGCTGTTCCGATCCGTGGCGCTGATGAGCGCGCCGTTCGGCGGCGCGCCGATGACCGACATCGAGGCCGCGCTCGCGGCGCTGCCGCGCCCGCGCAAGCACTACCAGTGGTACTACTCGACGCGCGCGGCGAACCAGGACATGTGGCGCTGCGCGCAGGGGGTGCACGCCTTCCTGCGCGCCTACTTCCATATGAAGAGCGCCGACTGGCCGGGCAACAAGCCCTTTCGCCTCGCATCCTGGAGCGCCGCCGAGCTGGCGCAGATGCCGACCTACTACATCATGGACCTCGAACGGACGATGGCCGAGACGGTGGCGGCCGCGATGCCCTCGCAGCCCGCGCCCTGGCTGACCGAGAAGGAGCTGGCCGTCTACAGCGCCGAATACGCGCGCACCGGCTTCCAGGGCGGGCTGCAGTGGTACCGCTGCCGCACCGAAGGCCGCAACAAGGACCTCGGCGCGTTCGCCGCGCGCAGCATCGACGTGCCTTCGATGTTCATCGCCGGCGCGAGCGACTGGGGCGTCTACCAGGTGCCCGGGGCGCTTGAGGCGATGCAGCAAAGCGCCTGCTCTCGCATGCGCGGCTGCCACCTGCTCGAGGGCGCCGGGCACTGGGTGCAGCAGGAAAAACCCACCGAAGTCGCTCGCCTGCTGCTCGAGTTTCTGGGCTAGCGGCAGCCCAGCCGCCGCTCCTTCTCGTGCACCAGCGCGGTCAGCGAGTCGTTGACCGGGGCGCCGACGCCGACTTGGGCTCCGACGCGCGGGATCGAGCCGTTGATGACGCCGATCTCGGACTTTCGCTTGGCCATCAGGTCGAGCAGCACCGAGGGGCGAGCGTGCGGAATCTTGGAGCCAAAGTCGCGCACGTAGGCGACCGGATCGCCGAAGCCGAGCTTGATCTTCTTCTTCAGCGCAACCTCGTACGCTTCGCGCGCGCAGGCCGCCGAGACGCGCGACAAATCCGGGTCCTCCATCACCTCGATCACGGTGCGGTCGCTGATGCCGCAGGGGCCGGAGTAGGCGCAGTTGCAGATCAGCTTTTCCCACACCAGCTGGTCGATGTCGTCGAAGCACTTGACCCTGAATCCGGCGCCTTGCCAGGCGTCGGCGATTTTCTGCAGGCGCTGCGTGACCGGGCCCTCGAGCTCGCCCAGCCGCACCAGCTCCATGCCGTTGTGGTGCGCGTGGCCCGGCCCCTTCATCGAGGCGCCGAAGCCGCCGACCACCCCGACCAGTACCTTGTCGCGCCCCAGGACGGCGGCAGCGGCGTCGGGCCCGCCGAGTCCGTTCTGGATGGACAGAACGGCCGTATCCGGCTTTATGAGCGATTTCGCACTTTCCGCCGCGGCAGTCACCTGCATCGCCTTGGTGGCGAGGATCACGAGGTCGCTGGGGCCCGCTTGCTTCGCCTCGGTGGTCGCGTGCACACGAACCGTGCGCTCGCCCGAGGCGCCCTCGAGCCGCAGGCCATGCTCGCGCATCGCCTCGACGTGCTCGCGCCAGCCGTCGATCGCCCAGACTTCGTGGCCGGCGGAGGCGAACAGCCCGGCGTACACCGAGCCCATCGCGCCGCAGCCGACGATCGCGATCTTCACAGCACTTCGAACAGCCCGGCCGCGCCCATGCCGCCGCCGATGCACATCGTCACCACCACGTACTTCACCCCGCGGCGCTTGCCTTCGATCAGCGCGTGGCCGATCAGGCGGCTGCCGGTGACGCCGTAGGGATGGCCCACGGCGATCGCGCCGCCGTCGACGTTGAGGCGCTCGCTGGGGATTCCGAGCTTGTCGCGGCAGTAGATCACCTGCACCGCGAAGGCCTCGTTCAGCTCCCACAGGCCGATGTCGTCCATCTTCTTGCCGGTCTGCGCGAGCAGCTTGGGGATCGCGAATACCGGGCCGATGCCCATTTCGTCCGGCTCGCAGCCCGCCACCGCGAAGCCGCGGAACGCGCCCATCGGCTTGAGGCCCTTCCTGGCCGCCATCTTGTCGCTCATCACGACCTGGGCCGAGGCGCCGTCGGAGAACTGGCTCGCGTTGCCGGCGGCGATCACGCCGCCCTCGACCGCGGGCTTGATCTGCGACACTCCTTCGTAGGTAGTGTCGGGTCGAATGCCCTCGTCCTCGGACGAGGTGACGTCGTGCAGCATCTCGACGCCGGTCGTCTTGTCGATCACCTTCCTCTTGGTGGTGATCGGCACGATCTCGTCCTTGAACTTGCCTTCTGCGCGCGCCTTGGCGGCCCTGAGCTGGCTCTCGACTCCGTAGCGGTCCTGCGCTTCGCGCGAAATCTTGTAGCGCTTGGCGACCATCTCCGCAGTCTCAAGCATCGGCCAGTAGACTTCGGGCTTGCGCTCGACCAGCCAGTCCTCGCGGATCATGTACTTGTTGGCCTCGTTCTGGACGCAGGAGATCGATTCGACGCCGCCGGCGATCATGATCTCGGCCTCGCCCTGGATGATGCGCTGGCTGGCGAGCGCGACGGTCTGCAGGCCGGAGGAGCAGAAGCGGTTCACGGTCATGCCCGAGACCGTGACCGGCAAGCCGGCGCGCAGCGCGATCTGGCGCGCGATGTTGGCGCCGGTCGCCCCCTCGGGGTTGGCGCAGCCCATGATGACGTCGTAGACCTCGCCCGGCTCGAGCTTGGCGCGCTCCAGCGCGTGCTTGACGACGTGTCCGCCCATGGTCGCGCCATGGGTCATGTTGAGCGCCCCGCGCCAGCTCTTGCACAGCGGGGTTCTTGCGGTCGATACGATGACTGCTTCGGTCATGAGGTCTTCTCCTAGCCGTTGAAGCGTTTGCCTTCTTTGGCGAGTTTCACGAGCAGCGGCGCGGGCTTCCACACCTCGCCCCGGTAGCCCTGCTGGAACTTCTCGATCGACGCCAGCACCTTGGGCAGGCCCACGCTGTCGGCGTAGAACATCGGCCCGCCGCGGTAGGCGGGGAAGCCGTAGCCGGTGAGGTAGACCATGTCGATGTCGGAGGCGCGCAGCGCGATGCCTTCCTCGAGGATGTAGGCGCCTTCGTTCACCAGCGCGTAGATCAGGCGCTCGACGATTTCCTCGTCCGGGATCTGACGCGGCTTGACGCCGATCTCGGTTCTGTATTGGGAGATTATCTTGTCCGCCTCGGGGTCCGGGATCGGCTTTCTGCTGCCCTGCTCGTAGCGGTACCAGCCCTTGCCGGTCTTCTGCCCGTAGCGCCCCTGCTCGCAGATCCGGTCGCCGACGCGCGAATAAACGAAGTTCGGGCGCTCGGCGTAGCGGCGCTTCCTGATCTCCCAGCCGATATCCAGGCCCGCCATGTCGCCCATGGTGAACGGCCCCATCGCCAGGCCCCACTTCTGCGCCGCCGCGTCGACCTGCTGCGGGCTCGCGCCCTCGTCCAGCAGGAACAGGCTCTGCTGGCCGTACTTCTCGATCATGCGGTTGCCGATGAAGCCGTCGCACACGCCCGAGACCACCGGCACCTTCTTCAGCCGCTTGCCCAGCTGCATGGTGGTGGCGAGCACGTCCTTGGCGGTCTTCGCGCCGCGCACGACTTCCAGCAGCCGCATCACGTTGGCGGGCGAGAAGAAGTGCGTGCCGATCACGTCCTGCGGCCGCTTGGTGGCCGCCGCGATCTCGTTCACGTCCAGAGTCGAGGTATTGGAGGCCAGGATCGCGCCCGGTTTCGCCGTCGCGTCGAGCTTGCCGAAGATCTCGCGCTTGACGTCCATCCTCTCGAACACCGCCTCGATCACGATGTCGGCGTCCTTCGCCGCCGCGATCTCGAGCGCGGGGGTGATGAGCGCCATGCGCTTGTCCATCTCCTCCTGCTTCAGGCGCCCCTTGGAGACGGTGCTGGCGTAGTTCTTCCTGATCGTCGCCAGGCCGCGGTCGATCGCTTCCTGCTTCATCTCGATCAGGGTCACCGGGATGCCGACGTTGACGAAGCTCATCGCGATGCCGCCGCCCATGGTGCCGGCGCCGATGATCGCGGCCTTCCTGATCTCGCGCGTCGGCGTGTCCTCGGGCACGTCGGGGATCTTCGCGGTCTGGCGCTCGGCGAAGAACATGTGGCGCAGCGCCTTGGACTCGTTGCCCTCGACCAGGAGCTGGAAGCGCCTGCGCTCCTCGGCGCGGCCCTCGTCGAAGGGCCTGCTCGCCGCGGCTTCGACGCAGGCGACGATCTCGAGCGGCGCGGGGTAGCCGCGCGAGGCCTTGCCGACCTCGGCGCGCGCCTGCTCGAAGAAGGCTTTCGGCTCGCCCTCGAGCTTGACCGTCATGTCGCGGATGCGGCGCGGGGGCTTGCTCGCCGCGACGAGCTTGCGCGCGAACGCGAGCGCGCCCTCGAGCAGGTCGCCCTGGACGATCTCGTCCACCAGGCCGAGCGCAAGCGCCTTTTCCGCGGGCACCGGGTTACCCGTGGTCATCATCCTGATCGCCTCCGCCGCGCCCACCACGCGCGGCAGGCGCTGGGTGCCGCCGGAGCCCGGCAGCAGGCCGAGCTTCACCTCGGGCAGGCCGAGCTGGCTCTTGGGCAGCGCCACGCGGTAGTGGCAGCCGAGCGCGAGCTCGAGCCCGCCGCCGAGCGCGAAGCCGCCGATCGCCGCCACCATCGGCTTGCCGAACGCGTCCTGGGCGTCGTTGATTTCGGGCAGCGACGGGCGCACGTTCATCTTCGGCGTGTTGAATTCGCGGATGTCCGCGCCGCCGGAGAAGGCCTTGGCCGAGCCGATCAGGATCAACGCCTTGACCGAGGGGTCCGCGCCGGCCTTGCGGATGCCATCCATGATCCCCGGGCGCAGCACGCTGCCGAGGCCGTTCACCGGCGGATTGTTGAGAGTGATGACGGCGATGCCGTCGCGGACCGAATAGGATGCTGCGTCGCTCATGCGGGAATCTCCGGGGACTGGATGGCTGCGCGGGGGGAGCCCGATTTTACCGGCAAGTCAGACCTCGAGCCACTCCTTGCGCATCGCGGCGTTCGATCTGATGTCCTGCGGCGAGCCCTCGAACACGATCCGGCCGTGCCCCATGACGTACAGGCGCTCGGAGATGTCGAGCGCGATGGCGAGCTTCTGCTCGACCAGCAGGATCGACACCCCGCGCCGCTTGATCTCGAGGAACAGCTCGGCCATCTGCTCGACGATCTTCGGCGCCAGCCCCTCGGTCGGCTCGTCGATCATCACCAGCTCCGGGTCGCCCATCAGCGTGCGGCACAGCGTGAGCATCTGCTGCTCGCCGCCCGAGAGCACCCCGGCCTGGGTGTCGATGCGCTCCCTCAGGCGCGGGAAGAGCCCGAACATGTCCTCCATCTGCCAGCGCCCGGCGGGCCTGGCCGACTTCTGCCCCAGCACCAGGTTCTGGCGCACGCTCAGGGTAGGGAAGATGTCGCGGTTCTCGGGCACGTAGCCCAGGCCCTTGTGCGCGATGCGGTAGGCCTTCAGCCCCGCGATCTCCTCGCCCTTGAACTTGACCGAGCCGCGGCATTGCACCATGCCCATCACGGCCTTGACCGTGGTGGAGCGCCCGACGCCGTTGCGGCCCAGCAGCGAGACGATTTCGCCGGCGCGGATCGACAGGTGCACGCCGTGCAGGATGTGGCTCTTGCCGTAGAACGCGTGCAGGTCGCGCACCTCAAGCATCCGCGGCCTCCTTGTGCAGCGCCCCGAGGTAGGCCTCCTGCACCGCGGCGTTGGCGCGGATGTCCCCCGGTACGCCGGTGGCGATCACCTCGCCGTACACCAGCACGCTGATGCGGTCGGCGAGGTCGAACACCACGCCCATGTCGTGCTCGACCATCACCAGCGTGCGGCCCTCGGTCACCTGGCGGATCAGCTCGACCGCCTGCGCGGTCTCGGTGCGGCTCATGCCCGCGGTCGGCTCGTCGAGCAGGATCGCGCTCGCGCCGCCCGCGATGGTGACGCCGATCTCGAGCGCGCGCTGCTCGGCGTAGGACAGCGTGCCGGCGGGGACGTTGCGCCGCCCCGCGAGCCCGATGCGCTCCATCACCTCCTCGCTGCGGTGGCGCACCTCGCTCAAGCCCCCGACGCGGTGCCAGAACGAGTACTTGTATCCCGCCGCCCAAAGTACGCCGCAGCGGATGTTCTCGTACACCGAGAGGTTGTGGAAGATGTTGGTGACCTGGAAGCTGCGCGAGAGCCCCTTGCGGTTGATCTGGAACGGCTTCAGGCCGGTGACGTCCTCGCCCTCGAGCAGGATGCTGCCCGAGCTCGGCTGGAAGCGGCCCGAGATCAGGTTGAACAGGGTCGACTTGCCGGCTCCGTTCGGGCCGATGATCGCGTGGCGCTCGCCCTTGCCGATCGCGAGCGAAACGCCGTTGATGATTTCCGTCCGACCGAAGCGCTTGCGCACCTCGCGCAGCTCGATCGCGGCGCTCACGGCCGGCCGCCCTGGATCTGGTTCTGGATCGCGCCCCAGCGCTCGCCGACGCGGCGCGCGGCGAAGCCGAGCGCCGCCAGCCCGGCTCCGAGCACGAGCGAGAACGCGATCCACGGCGGCACGGACTTCGCGTCGAAGCCGATGCCGAACAGGGTCATCTGCGTCTCGAGGCTCGCATCCGAGATGCGGTACACCATCTCTACCACGCCGACCAGGCCGGCGAAGGCCACCAGGCCGGCGGCGAGCGCGAGCAGGTAG
>Ga0335081_10019293_pt1 | contig 11028 bp, 9 predicted proteins | sample Lox_Sample_35_FD_206713 | JGI IMG/M metagenome (GOLD analysis project Ga0335081, IMG submission 206713) | Soil microbial communities from Loxahatchee National Wildlife Refuge, Florida, United States - Lox_Sample_3.5 | ecosystem: Environmental > Terrestrial > Soil > Wetlands | place: USA: Florida...
CAATGCCACCGCCTTCGCGTCGAAGGTCCGGGTTCGCACCAGGGCGCGGTAGAGGGCCATCAAGGTGGCCTCGTCCAAGTCCTTTGGCAGCGCCTGGGCGAGCTTGCCGGCCGCGTCGAGGTAGCGCGTATGGTTGACCTCGAATTGAGCGGCGATCGTTTCCACGCTCATCCCGCTCCCCATCGCCGCGTCTGCATCGCGCGCCGTACCCTGGTGACGGCGAGCGACATTGCGGCGGTCCGCGGCAGGTCCTTCGCTCGTCTTGCCTCCTCGAGCACCGATCGCGTGTTGGCGCTGATCTTCTCCTCGATCGCGGCGAAGGCCTGGGCTTGCGTGCCGCGCTGATATTCGATCGCGGCGCAGATCACGCCGCCGGCATTGGCAATGAAGTCGGGAATGACGAGAACGCCGCGGGCGGCCAGCGCCTGCTCCGCTTCGAACGTGCAAGGGATGTTGGCGCCCTGCGCCACGAGACGCGTATTGAGCCGTGCGACGTTGCCTGCGGTGACGATGTCCGGCCGGGCCGCCGGGATCCAAATGTCGCAAGGGACATCGATGACCGCATCGAGAGCCAGCACGCGACCGCGGGAATGATCCTTGAGCGGGCGCCCGCCGGCCTTGAGCGCCGCGAGAGCCGCCACATCGAGCCCCTCGGCATCGACGATCGTCCCTTGCGAATCGCTCGCCGCTACGAGAACGGCGCCCTTCTCGGCGAGGCAGCGCGCGGCATGCTTGCCGACCGAGCCGAATCCTTGCACCACGACCCGTGCGCCTTTGAGCTCGAGGCCTATATATCGGGCCGCCACATCGATTGCCGCCGCCAAGCCAAAACCCGTGGCCCCGATCTCATCGAGGGGAATGCCGCCGACCTCGCGCGGGAGCCCCACGGCGCGGCCGGTCTCGTCCTTGATCCAGCCCATGGCCAGCTCGTCGGTTCCCATATCGGGGCCGGGGATGTAATCGGTGATGTCGGCGATGGCCGATGCGAAGGCGCGAATGAGCCGCTCCTTCTCGCCGAGCGGCATCTTCGGGTCGCCGTAGATCACGGCCTTGCCCCCGCCATGCGGCAGGCCCGCTGCCGCGTTCTTGAGCGTCATGGCGCGCGCCAGCCGGAAGGCTTCCTCGGTGCTCACGTCCGGTGCCATGCGGACCCCCCCGACCGCGGGTCCGCAGGCGACGTTGTCGACCGCAACGATCGCCTTGAGCGCGACAGACGGCCGGTGGATGTGCACGATGCTGAGCGGCCCGAGGTCGTCGGCGAAGCGAAACACGTCTTCCACTCTGTCCTCCGTCGCGACGCAGCTATGGGTGCCTCAGCTCCCGCGCCGCAGACCCTCGATCGTCGCCTTGAGGAAGCGGGTCCCGGCGCCGGCCGTCGTCAGCCGGTGAGGGGAGGCGAGCGAGGAGGGCCGCCGCTTGGCAGCCCATCGCGATGGCATGCCAGGCCCGAGCGGCTCACGGCTTTCATGGCGCAAGGTGGTGCTTTCCGACCGCGACGACGGTTGTTGCCTGCGGGCCTTTCTCCCCCTCGCCCTCATGGACGACATAGCGGACCTCGTCGCCTTCCGAGAGCGCATCGAAGCCGCCGCCGACCACGGCGTTCCGGTGCATATAGATCTCGCCGCCCTCGCTCGATCTGATGAAGCCGTAGCCCTCCTCTTTGACGAGCCGGGCGACGAGCCCGTGGCTCGGCGTCCCATGGGCCTTGACGTCGCCGCGCGAACTGCGGGCATGGTCCTCGAGCTGCCGGCGGGCCGCGTCGAAGGCGTCCCGGACGGCGACCAGGATGTCCTCATGGGCGTGATGTTCGGAGGGATCGCGCTTGACGACGATCTCCCGCCCGGGGACGGTCAGATCCACACGCAGATGGTAAAGCTTGCCCTTGTGCTGGCGGCGCGTGCTCGCCTCCACGACGACGCGGCACGCCATGATTCTTCCGAAAAACCGGTCGAGGGCATCGGCGCGTTCGCGGATATGCGCTTCCACGGCGGGGGAGGGCGCCATGTGGCGGAAGGTGATTTGAAGCGGAAGCTGCATATGCTCCTCCATGACACGTACGCTTGCACCCTAGAGGCTGTGGCGGCCGAGGCGCCTTGATCTATGTCATCGAACCGGCCGTGGCTGGCGGCAATGCCTTGCGGATCCGTTGGCCGTGCGAACGCCGGAGCTTGGTCGCTTGGCCCGCGGGCACTGCCCGGGGCCGAAGCGATCCCGACGGGAAGAGACGATCGGGCGGCCGACGACCCGGTTCAACGGCACTCCCGGGGAAATCGGCGATAGGCTCCCGTCTTCATCGCCGGGCTCCATCGGCGGCAGGGTCTGGTGCTCGCCGCCGATCCCCATCGCAGGCCGGGTCCATGAGTCGCTTGGCCTCGATGACTCAGCACAGGCCCGCTCCCTCGACCGCGAAGCCCTGCTTACTGCGAACGTAGCGCCGACTCACGCCGCCGCTCAGGGCGAGCCGCGCAGGCGTCGCTACCGGGCCTTGGTCTCTGTGCCCGAATCGATCGCGGCGAGGACTTTGGGCGGCGACATCGGCAATTCGGTCAAACGGCGGCCGACCGCGCGGTCGATCGCGTTCGCGATGGCCGCCATCGGCGGGCAAATATTGACCTCGCCGACGCCCTTGGCGCCGTAAGGATGGCCGGGGTTCGGCACCTCGACCAGCACCGCTTCGATCATCGGCAGATCGGAGGCCACGGGAATGCGGTAGTCCAGGAAGCCGGGATTGTCGAGGCGTCCCTTAGCGCTGTAAATGTACTCCTCGTTCAAGGCCCAGCCGATGCCCTGCGCGACCCCGCCCTGGATCTGGCCCTCGACATAGCTCGGGTGGATGGCCCGGCCGACGTCCTGGGCGGCGACGTAGCGCAGCACCGTCACCTTGCCGGTCTCGGGATCGACCTCGACGTCGCAGAACTGGGTGGCGAAGCCCGGGGCCACGCCGCCGGGGTTCACCCCCGCCTCGGCACCGATCGGCCCGCCGGTCAGCGCGCGCTTGGCCGCGATCTCCTTGAGCGACAGCGGCTCGAAATCGCCGACGTTGCTGCTCGCCGGCCTGGCGTGGCCGTTCTCCCAGATGACGCCCTCGACGTCGACCTTCCAGGTCATTGCCGCCCGGGCGCAGAGGTCGTTGATCACCTTCTTGGTGGCCTCGACCACGGCGATGCCGGTTGCGAAGGTGACGCGCGAGCCGCCGGTCACGTGCGTATAGCCCACCGACGCGGTGTCGGCGACGATGGGGCGCACCTTGTCGTAGTCGATGCCGAGCGTCTCTGCCGCCATGATCGCCATCGAGGCGCGCGTGCCGCCGATGTCGGGGCTGCCGGTCGCGACGACCACGGTGCCGTCCTCATTGACGTGCACGGTGGCGCTCGATTCGCCGCCGCCGTTGAACCAATAGCCGGAGGCGACGCCGCGCCCCTGGTTCTTCTTGAGCGGCGTCTTGTAGCCCGGGTGATTGAGAATCGCCTCGATCGTCTCCGCGTACCCGTTGTGGGAGAGCTTGGGCCCGTAAAGCATCTGCGTGCCCGCCCTCGCGGCATTCTTCAGCCGCATTTGCAGCGGATCCATACCGAGCTTCTGCGCCAGGACGTCGAGCACGCTCTCCACCGCGAAGGCCGAGATCGGCGAGCCCGGTGCTCGGTAGGCAGCCGCCTTCGGCCGGTTGCACACCACGTCGTAGCCGACCGTGCGCGCGTTCGGGATGTCGTAGGGCGAGAAGGCGCACATGCAGCCGTTCATCACCGGAGAGCCGGGGAAGGCGCCGGCCTGGTACTTGAACTCTCCGTCGGCGGCGACGATCTTGCCGTCCTTCTTGACGCCGATCTTGACCCTCATGGCCGAGCCGGAAGTCGGGCCCGAGGCCCTGAACACGTCCTCGCGGCTCATCACGATCTTTACCGGGCAGCCCGATTTCCGGGCGAGCATGGTCGCCACGGGCTCGACGTAGACCACGGTCTTGCCGCCGAAGCCGCCGCCGATCTCGGCCGGGTAGACGCGCAAGTCTCCGATCTTCATGCCGAGCAGCTGTGCGGTCAGCGCGCGCACCACGAAATGTCCCTGGCTCGAGCTCCAGACCTCGCCCTGACCGTCGGCGTCGAAACGGGCGACGCAGCCATGCGGCTCGATATAGGCCTGGTGCACCGCCGCGGTCTTGAACTCCATCTCGACGATCTCGTCGGCTGCGGCGAAGCCGGCCTCGAGGTCGCCGAGCTTGTACTCGATCCGCTTCGAGATGTTGGAGGGCTTGGTCGGCGCGGGGTCGACTCCCCGCGTGATCATGTCGGGGAACAGGAGAGGTGCGTCCGGCTTCATCGCCGCCTCGACATCGATGACGTGCGGCAACACCTCGTAGTCGACCTCGATCAGCGCAAGCGCCTCGTCCGCGACGGCCTTGCTGATCGCCGCCACGGCGGCAAGAGCATGGCCCTCGTAAAGCACCTTCTCGCGCGCCATGACATTGCGCGTCATGTGCCAGAAATTCACCGCGACGCGCTCCGGGCCGACATACTCGAATTTCCGCTCGGGGAAGTCCGCGGACGTCACCACCGCCTTGACGCCGGGCAGCGCTGCCGCCTTCGAGGTGTCGATCGACCGGATGCGCGCATGCGCGTGGGGCGAACGCAGGATGGCGCCGATCAGCATGCCCGGCATCGTGAGGTCCGCACCGTAGAGCGCGCGCCCGGTCACCTTCGGCACTCCGTCCGGACGAATCGGCCGAGTCCCCACCCACTTGAACTGCTGCACTATGTCGTTCATGGCCACCTCGCCTGAGCCGGTTGTCCGGCCTGATTGCCGGTCAGCGTCATGTCGGTCTCACGCCCCGCGCAACTCGGCGGCGGCGTCGAGGACTGCGCGGATCACCTTGTCATAGCCGGTGCAACGGCAAAGATTGCCGGCCAGCCAGTATCGCGTCTCGGTTTCGGACGGATTCGGATTTCGGTCCAGAAGAGCCTTCGCCGCGACCAGCAGGCCCGGCGTGCAGAAACCGCACTGCAGTGCTGCATGCTCGAGGAATTTTTGCTGCAACGGGTGGAGCTTGGTGCCTCGCGCCAGGCCTTCGATCGTCTCGATCGCATGACCCTCGGCCTCGACCGCGAGCATCAGGCACGAGCAGACGACACGGCCGTCGACGATCACGCTGCAGGCGCCGCAATCGCCGGAACTGCAGCCTTCCTTGCTGCCCGTCAGGTTGAGCCCGTCGCGCAGCACGTCCAAGAGGGTCTGCTGCGCCTCGCACAGGAACTCGGCGGGCTCGCCGTTGATGGTCGCCGAGACGTGATGCTTGGTCATCGTTGCTCCCCCGCGCGCTCGAATGCAATGGCCGCCGCCCGCCGTACCAGGACGCCGGCGATCTTGGTCCGGAATTCGATCGTCCCGCGCTTGTCGTCGATGGGCTTGCAGGCGCGCCGCGCCGCCCCATCGAGCATTTGCAGCGCCCTGTCGTCGAGCTTGCGCCCGACGAGCGCGGCGGCGGCCTCGGGCACCAGGATGGGCGTCGGCGCCACGGCTCCCAGCGCCACCCATGCCGCACTGCAGGCACCGCTCCGCTCCAGCGTTATATTGACCCCGGCACCGACCACGGCAATGTCCATCTCGGTCCGCGGAATGAAGCGCAGATAGGCATCGGCAGAGCGCGGCGGCCGTTTGGGCAGGCGAAACTCGATGATCAATTCGTCCCGGGCCAGAGAGGTGCGCCCGGGACCCGTGACGATGTCCTCGACCGGAACCTCGCGCCGCCCTTTCGTCCCTGCCACGATGCAGGTTGCGCGTGCCGCGATCAGCGCCGGGACGCTGTCCGCTGCCGGGGAGGCGTTGCAGAGATTGCCGGCAAGCGACGCCCGGCCCTGCACCTGGGTCGAGCCGATCAGGTTGGCGGCCTCGACCACTCCCGGCCAAGCCTTCTTGAGGCTTTCGCATTCGCCGATCACGGCACCAGGCGTTGCCGCACCGATCGCGAAAGCGCCGTCCGTCTCGCGAATGCCGATGATACCGGGGATGTTCTTCGTATCGACGATCAAATCCGGCCTGGTTCGGCCCGAGCGGAGCTGAACGAGCAGATCGGTCCCTCCGGAGAGGAGCTTCGCGACCCCGGAGGCGCCGGACAAGACGCGGATGGCCTCCTCGACCGTAGAGGGGGCTATGTAGTCGAGCATGGGCATCGTCTCTCCCTGATTCCGCGGCCGGGCTGCCTGGTTCGAGCCAGCGCTCTCGCATGAGCCGAGAGGAACACTAGTCTACCGTCGATCGAGGGTCGAGAGTGATATGTAACAAAATCATCGTTCATATTGGATTGGGTCGTGTTTTGATCCTGGGGGAGCTACCACCCATTGCGGCCGTGCGCGACCATCAGGAGGGTCGTCCGCCGAGGGTCATGAACGCGTGGCAGCGGGAATCCGCCACGGCAGCGCTGCCTCCAACCGCGGAAGGACGAGCCGACGCCCGGCACCGCGGCTTCGCGCCATAAGCCGAACAGGTTCACCACACGCCCGGGATTAGCCGGTAACGCACGCGCGCGGCATATTCGTCGTAGCCGGGAAGGCCCCGGCGCAGGGTGGCTTCCTCGATGAAGATACGCACGGTGAGAACGCCGAGAATAAGCGGCGAAACGAGAAGGCCGAGCCATGATCCGAGCAGCAACGGCATTCCGATCAGGTACAAAATCGCGCCCGCATACATCGGATGGCGCACGATCCGGTAAGGGCCCGTGGTGATGACGCGTTGTCCGCGCTCTTCCTGAATCCTGATCACCGGTGCGGCAAATGAATTCTCGCGGAACGTCAGCCAGACGATGAAAAATCCGATCGCGATCAGCACCGCACCGCCGTCGTTCAGCGCTCCGGGCATGTGCGAGAGGCCCCAGCGCTTGGCATCGAGCGCCATCAGAACGAGCCAGCCGCACCAGATGACGATGATGAGCGCCATGAACACCTTGTCCCAGAACGCTTGGCCTTTCTGGAACGGGCCACCCATGCGCTCTTTGAGCAGTCCGGGATCGCGCCATGACAGCCAGAGCGTCACGGCGAGGCCGCCGACCACAAGCTCTGCCATGAAGATCCAAGCGCCGCGCCAGTTGGGCGTCCCGGCAGGCACGAACAGCAGCGTGCCCGTGAACGCTATCCAAAAAACGGCCTTCACAGACTCTGCCCACGTCATGCGGGGCCTCCCAACGGCCGGTCGGGCCCACTAGGTCCATATGTCCGCCCCGGCTCAGGGGCGGCAGTACGGTCATCTCGGCGCGAGGTCAGGTCCTGGCCCGTGAGCGGACTTCGGTCGGCGCTGCTGGCAGGTTCCTTCCTGCAACGGTCCGCCATGCGCTGCCGCGCAAGTTCACGGCCGGAGTCGGTCCCAGCCGCTACGTCATCCTCAAGTTGGCCGAGGCCGCGGTGCAGGAGGAATTGCTCCTGGAGATGGTGGCGCTGATCGATGCCCTGCGAGCGAGGCCAGCCCCAGCGTAGCACCGCGAGGGGCGGAGGCATCATCCCGACGGAAGGTGCGCCTGAATGCCAAGGAAAACGCCCGGAGCTCCGGACTGGACGCCATTCGAGACGGCCGGAACGCCGCAAGCGCCGCTCCGCCCGCAGCGGCTTCTTGGGAACCCTGCCGTCTGCCGTCGCCCCCGCCGTTTCGGAGCTCATCTGGGAAATGCCGGCGAGACGAGGGGGCCGATTATGTTGTCAGACGTCATATGACGGGATAATAATGGCCGGGGGGAGGCTAACCAAGGGGAGGATGCAAAATGAATGAGCACTGGTCGCTGTCTCGGCGCAAGTTCCTGCACACTTTGGCCGGCGCGGGCGTAATCGCCGCGGCCGATCTCGCTTGGTGGGATGCCCCGTTCATCGCACCGCGCAAGGCCTGGGGTGCCGAGCCGGTGCGCTTTCAGTTCAGCGTGCCCGAACCTACGCGCATCGCGCTCGTCACCTCGCTCGTGCAGCGCTTCAACCAGTCGCAGAAGGACTTCGAGGTCAGCGTCGAGTTCGTGCCGCAGGCGCAGGCGCGCCAGAAGCTGATCAGCGCCATCAGCGCCGGCAGTCCGCCGGATCTCTGCCAAGTGTGGGACAACTGGCTCGGCCAGTTCCAGGGCATGGGTGCGCTGGAGGACCTGACGGCGCGCGTCAAGTCCTGGAACCACCAGCAGGACGTCCAGCCCACGGCGTGGCAGACAGTGACCATCGGCAAGGAGATCGTCTCGCTGCCCCTGTCCGTGACGCTCGATGCGATCTTCTACCGCACCGACCGGCTCAAGGACTACGGCCTCAAGGAGCCGACGCCGGATTGGACCTGGGACGATTTTCTCAGCCTTGCCGAGGGCTTCACCAAGGCGGACAAGAACCAGTACGGCTACGGCATGCGCGGCGCCGGCACCTGGGCGGTGCTCTATCCGAGCGAATTCGCCTACGCCAACGGCGCCGAGGTGCTCAAGGAGGGCAAGGTGGTGATCAACTCGAAGGAGGGGGTCGACGCGCTCGCCTGGTACATGGACCTCGCCCTCAAGCATCGCGTCACGCCGCCCAGCGCCCCGACCGACGGCTTCGTGGAGATCGTCGAGGGTTTCGGGCGCGGCATCACCAACATGTACCAGCACAACTCGGGCTCGGTCGGGCAGCAGAAGAAGAACGTCGGCGTCCAGAACTTCGCGACGCTGCCCGTGCCGATCGGCCCGGCGAAAAAGCGCGCGTCGTTCTATTTTTCCGAGACGCTCACCGCGTTCAAGGCCGCCCGCAACAAGGAGGGTGCCTGGCGCTTCATGAGCTACATGCTGGAGGACGAACCCAGCATGATGTACTGCAAGACGCTCGGTCTCCTGCCCGCGCGCAAGTCCATCCTCGACCAGCCGGACTTCGCGAAGGACCCAGCCCTTTCGGGCTTCGTGAACTCGTTCCCGTTCACGATCGTCAGCCCCTACCTCGCCTACCCGGGTTGGGGCGGCAAGCTCGATTCTGACGGCGTGCCCCTCATCCAGGAGGCGATGGTCGGAAAAATCTCGCCCAAGGAGTGTCTCGACAAGTTCGCCGACGTCCTGACCAAGAACATGGCCTAGCGCCGAGAATGAACCATGTCCACGGTCCCGGCCGCCCTCGGTAGCCGTCGCGTCCGCCCGCTGCTCAGCTGGCGGACGCGCAGGCTGCTGAACGGCTATGCCTACTTGGTACCGGCTGCGGTGTGCCTGCTTGGCACCGTGGTGGTGCCGATCGGCAAGGCGATCCAGTTGAGTCTGTACAACGACGTCCTGTACAAGCCGCAGGACTATCACTTCGTCGGGCTCGCCAACTACCAGCACCTCGCGCAGGATCCGGTGTTTTGGCTGACCTTGTGGAACTCCTTCGTCTGGGTGTTCGGCTCGGTCGTACTGCAGTTCGCCGCCGGATTCGCAGCCGCACTGCTCCTGCACCAGGCGTTTCTCGGGCGCGCCGTGGTGCGCACCGTGGCGCTCCTGCCCTGGATCATCCCCGGGGTGGTGGTGGGCCTCATCTGGGAGTGGCTCTACCAGCCGAATTACGGCGTGATCAACGACCTGCTGGTCAAGGCCGGCTGGATGCACGAGCGGGTCGCGTGGCTGTCGTCTCCGGACCTCGCCATGGCGGCGGTGGTCTTCGCCAACGTCTGGCGCGGCATTCCGTTCTTCGCCATCATGCTGCTCGCCGGCCTGCAGGCGATTCCGGGGGAGCTCTACGAGGCGGCGCGCATCGACGGCGCGGGCGTGGTGGACCGCTTCTGGCACGTCACGCTGCCGCTCCTGCGGCCGATCATCGTCGTCGCTACGGCGACGCGCATCATCTGGACGTTCAACTACGCCGACCTGATCTTCGTGATGACGAGCGGCGGGCCGGCCAACGCCACTCAGATCACTTCGACTTATACGCTCCTGCAGGCCTACTCGAATCTCGACTTCGGCTATGCGGCAGCACTTTCGGTGGTCCTGCTTCTCGTCATGCTGGCATTCACGGCTGCCTATCTGCGCGTGACCCACGGGGTCGAGGAGACGGGATGAGGGCCCGCCGCATCCCGGCGAATTTTGCCGAGCGGATGCTGGGCGGTCCGGTGCTCTGGACGGGGCTCGTAGGGCTCACCGCGTTCGCCTTGGGCCCGTTCGTCTGGATGCTGCTCACATCGCTGAAGAACCGGCAGGAGCTCTACGCGACGCCGCTCGAGTACCTGCCGCGGCACGTCACCTTCGAGAACTACGTTGAGGCCTGGACCTCTCCGCTCACGCCGTTCAGCCGCTTCTTCCTGAACAGCCTGTGGGTGTGCTCGGTCACCATGGTCGCCACCGCCGTGGTCTCGGTGCTCGCCGGCTATGCCATCGCCCGCTTCCGCTTCGCCGGGCGCGACGCGCTGCTGCTGATCTTCCTCGCGACGCAGATGTTCCCGAGCGTCCTGCTCATAGCACCCTTGCTGACGCAGTGGCGCGCGCTCGGCCTCATTGACACCTACCAGGCGCTGATCTACTCGAACTTCTCGTTCACCGTGCCGTTCACGGTCTGGATGATGGTGGGCTACTTCAGCTCGATCCCGCGCGAGCTCGAAGAAAGCGCCATGATCGACGGCTGCAGCCAGTTCGGCGCGCTCTGCCGCGTGGTGCTGCCGCTCGCCGCACCCGGCATCGCGGCGACCGCCATTTTCGCTTTCGTCGTGTCCTGGAGCGAGCTGCTGTTCGCGATCTCCTTCACCACGCAGACCAACATGCGCACGCTCTCGGCCGGCCTGCTCTACATGGTCGGGCAGTACGAGGTGCAGTGGGGGCCGCTCTCCGCGGGCGTCATCATGAGCACGGTGCCGGTGGCGGTCCTGTTCACTTTTCTGCAGCGCCACCTGATCCATGGGCTCACCGCGGGCGCGGTCAAGGGCTGAGCGCAATTCGGGTCAAGCCAGTGGACAAGCTGTCGCCCAAAAATCTCGCCCTGTTGCGGCCACTGGCGGCCCGGCGCGGGCTCACCGCCGAATTGGTCGCCCGGCTCAGCGCCGACATTGTCGGTGGCAGGCTTTCGCCCGGTTCGCAGCTGCCGACCGAACAGGAAATAATCG
>Ga0335081_10019294_pt1 | contig 11027 bp, 6 predicted proteins | sample Lox_Sample_35_FD_206713 | JGI IMG/M metagenome (GOLD analysis project Ga0335081, IMG submission 206713) | Soil microbial communities from Loxahatchee National Wildlife Refuge, Florida, United States - Lox_Sample_3.5 | ecosystem: Environmental > Terrestrial > Soil > Wetlands | place: USA: Florida...
CGTATGGAACTCATTGAAAAACTATGACTTGCCGATCTTGAAGTCTTCAAGCAGTCCCGACGTTCACTTTGGCGGGGCAAAGGCACTACCCACGGAAAAAAGCGGCCTTGAGGGATCAAAAGTAGCAAATAGGATGTATACTGACCGCACCGGGAAGCTCACAAAGGAAATCCCGGCTCTGGTGAGGAGGCACGAGTATGGTGACCATTGAACGAAACCGCCACTTGCTGCCGATTGTGGTTCTAGGCAGTCTGTCTTTCGCTCCGCAGGGATTCGCACAACGGTCTGAAAAGTGTGACAAGACCACCCACTGTGAACAACAGGGGCCGCAGGTTTGGCGCTTCTCACAACCCAAGAAGACCCAGTTGATGATCGACTTGCAGGGAGCGCCTCTGAACAAAGGCGAACCTAATAGCAGTATGGAGCCGAAAGCCGAGCCGCCGCGGGTTCGAGTAGACGATCGGGAGAACGTGGAGATTTTATTGAAGGGCCTCAGTCCATTCGACGTGTGTTCGCTCAACGCCAGGACGCCGAGCGCGACGGCCGAGACCAACGTCGCCGAGTCCCTGGCGGGAACCATCGCGAAGCTTGGGGGCATTGCGATCAGTGCCGCAACTCCAACGTACCAAACCATGACGGCATCCGAGTCACAAACGAAGTCCGCGATAAAGGATAGAAACCGCGCGACTCAGCCAACGTGCAAGCCCAGTAACGTGAAGGATGACAAGGAATTTAAAGCCATCGAGGACGCTGGAGATAAATTCGATTGTCGGGCGGCCCAACTAATAGCAGGAAAGGCAGGTCTTAAAGCGCTGGAGCAGGACAACACCGGGGCATGCAGGAACCTCCTGGAGGATTCGGAGCCCGAGAATCAGGCGGAACTGATTGCGCAGATTGACTCAGCCGGAACGACGCTCGCTGATTACGCCGGTGGTGACTATCGAAAAGGAAACTACACCAAATTCAATCCCAAGGACCCACACGTTCTCGTAGATGTTCGCAATCTGTTCGAGCAGTCTCTGCCCACCATTGGGCAAGCAGGCAAGCTTCAGGCGCTGGTGGACGAAATGACGGCCTGGGCGGCCGACCTGCACAAGAAGTTTGACTACAAAGCTCCGGCGGCCGACGACGGTTCTCCGGCGCAGTCGCCGATGATCATGCCTGTCGCGGGTGCGACTGCGGTGGTTGCGACACCGGCCGCCCTTTCGTTTACATACCCTTCAAAGCCGGACGAGTCGACGAAAGCGGTGCACATATTCGCCTCGGGTCCGGGAGCGAAATTCACGGTGACGCAATCATCCGGAAGTTCGAGTTGGCTGAAGTACGAACTTCCGACGGACACCTCGTTAGACAACGGCTCGCTCGACCTAAAGGTTACCGTCGATCCGAATGGTCTGGGCCAAGCCAAGAGCGTTGACGCTTTCCTCGCCATTTCCGGCAGTGGGAAGGGAACGGGAACCACGGTCGTGACCGTGACACTAAAGCCAGCGAGCGCAGTGACATCGTGTGACCTCGATTTTCTGCGTTGGGCAGATGAAAGGGTCGATCGAGCAAAGGCTGTCATATCGCTGATTTCCGATAACAATAAGACATTAGAGACGGCCCAGGCGACCTTGAAGACCAATTACCTTTCCCTAACCAAAGTGTATGACGATTATGCTCGACGCAAGAACGTTCTCAATGTCATCTATGAGAATGATAGTCAGCTTGTTCAGAAACTCGGGTTAGGTACGGACAGAAAGAACACAATCACCGGCAATATCTCTTGTGTCAGCGATACCGATGGAAAGACGCCTACAACCGATGCCATCAATTTCTCTATTCTATATCAGAATGTCCCCACCTGGAGCGCCTCGGCGGGCCTACTGACCAGTTTCCTGGCGCGGAACACCATCGGCGTGGTGCCGAATAGCCCAAGCAGCGAGAACTTTTTTCAGGTTACCGACCATGCGCGCGCCCAGCTAATTCCCATGGCCTTTGTAAACTATCGTTTCTCGACTTTTGGCAGGACCTACTACGGCGGCACGAAGCCTGGAGAAAAAGAGGATGAACTGATCTGGACAGGTCATATTAGTGCAGGATTTGGGGTTAATCCCAACAGCGGCACGAACCAGCCTGAGTTCTTCCTAGGCTTGGGCGTTGGGTTCAACCGGTTCATGATTCATCCGGGCGTGCATTTTGGGCGCACACAAAGCCTGGGGGGCGGCTACACGTTAGGCTCGGTTGCGCCGGGGACCACGGCGCCGATCAACTGGAGCTATCACCCAGTATTCTCGATCGGTTTTAGCGTTCGCCTGGCGCCGTACTAGGTGCACGTGCTCACGCCGGTGGAAACGATCAATCGCCAAGCCAACGGCTTGCTTGAGAGGTCGGATCGAGGCGGATCGCTTCATTGAGATCCTGAATGGCTCCTGGCTGACAGATACCGTGTTTGGAATGATTTAACCAGCAATAAACGGGTGTCCCGAGGCAGCCCGATATTCCAGGCGTGCCCATCAGGAATTTCTGCGCCTCCGGCCCGGCAGCCGCCTCTTTCCGCACAGGATGAAAGAGGTGTCTCAGCTGGCCCGGGGTCGGCGGGCGGTGCGGGAACCGTGAGCTTGTACAGAATCGAGCCGTAAGTGGTGAGGATTCTCTCGCTTTTGGCTCTGGCTTTCAACCGTTGACTCAAAATCCCGAAGGGATGGCGAACGAAGGGAGACCGAGGGGCTAAACCGAAAATCCCGGGTTCCTCACCGCTGGGCGTTGAGCGTAAAGAGGCTGGTGACGGGCAGCGGCCACAAAACCGACCGACGGAGGCAGCCTCGTCCTAGCACCGTTCCGGGATGGGGCACAATGAATTTGCAGCGAACGACGATCAACTCAGCTGCTCACGGAGCAGCCACTGCTGAAGCCCCAGTTCCAGTTCGCCATGCAGAGTGACTTTCCGCACAGCTCATGTCTGGACCGTCCCGCGCCGGTGCGCTCGGAGGCTCTCCATGCCCGACACGCATTTCAGTGTGCCGTGTATCGTTTCCTGGCACATATATCGTGGCACTCGGTACCATCGGTCCGTGGACCCGTGGAAATGCGCGGAACGAATGTTGCCCGGTTCTCCGGTCACCGCACCCCAGAGTCCCATGCGGCTCATGGTCGCGACCTCGCGGTCTCCGAAATGCGTGAATCTTCCGCCCGGATAGCAAAATATCGGCACTGGTCGGCTCACCTCGGTCGACAGCCGTTGCCACGATCCAGTAATCTCATGTTCTGATTGTTCAGCCGATATGGCCGATAGAATCGGGTGCGTCAGCGTGTGCGGTCCGAAACTGATGCCCTTGCCTTCCAGTCTGCGGGCTTCATCCCAGGAGAGCGGCCGATAGCGTGGCGGAGGGCGGGATGGCACTTCCACCTCCGCCGTTGCGCTGAGTTCATCGATGCACGCGAGTCGGTCCTCGTCCGATGCGCAACCGCAATGGCCCTCCAATGTACGCCAACCCTCGCGGGCGGCATCGTCTTCCAAGGGGAAGTGGAAGCAGTCTTTTCCCAGCCGCGTGCTAATTTTCACCCGTTTAGTTTCCGCGAATATGTAAGCGATCTTGTCCGACCACAACCACATCTTGCCGTCGTGAAAATCGGTGAACACAAAAATGGTGACCGGGCAATCGAAATCAGCGAAAACCGGCGCGGCTATTTGCCCCATTTCGTAGTAGCCGTCATCGATGGTGAATGCCACCGCCCGCTTCAGCGGCTCGCGCTCGCGAAGCCGGCGAAAGATTTCACCGATCGAGGTCAAGTCATAGCGGCGCTTTCTCAAATGCGCCAAGACCCGGCGCAGAGCTTGCGGGTTGTGGCCCGATACCCCAGTCTCAGGGTCGCAAAAGCGGTGAGCCATGAAAATCGTCGCGTCTGCATGCGTCAGACCGGCAATGCACTCGGGCAAAACAGGTAGCGCAAGTATCCTCCGAAAAAGGCGCCTGGACAAGTTGCCTGGTGCGACCGGAATTCGGTTCGAATGCGGCACAGACCTATTCAAGCAAGAACGATGGCACCTTGCAACTCCAGGAATTGTTGAACCGAGAGCAAGTGGCGTCCCAGTTGTTCCGTTTCGGGAAGGCTGCGTGCGTCAGCTTGTGTTGTGAGATCGTCAGCCGTCGGGACGCGGATTCGTCAGGCTCATCCGTATAGGAATCCAGGACATCCGCTAACCCCGGCGCCCTACTGGCAAACTCCGCGCTGTGGGTTGAAGTTCGCTCTGCCCATCAGTGGCGGCGACCAGGCATGTGTGAAAGCTCCGTGGGTGTTCGCTTAATCTCCTAAAGTATTACTAGACGACGTAGATGATTTTGTAGTCGTGAGAGCATCCAGAAGCAACAAGGCGCAATCGGTTTCAATAAGCCTCAACACAATTGCTTTGTCTTCAGCGAGTTGGAAGGGTAGCATTTTCAGCAACTTCTGTGACAGGCTCCTATCAGGTTCGGGACCAGGAGGTCGGTGGTTCGAATCCACTCGCCACGACCCAAATCCTCAAAGACTTACAGACGCTCCCACCTGAAGAAGGACGCCAATGCCGGAATGACCGCGGAGCCGATTGACTCCCGTCGTTTTTGAGGCGATGGTGATTTGTTGCACTTTCACAAGACAGCGACCCGGTCGTAACGACGTGTTGGATGACGACGGCAGAGTGGCTTGTCTTGCGAGTTCGATGTCCAAGATGGAGTCACCGAGCCAGTGCGCCATGGCCCGCGCTTGCGACAAAGGCGCGGAGTTGGACGTACGGGCGGTGGGGATTGGATTGGCTGGCGGCAGAACGGATCCAGCTCTCCTGGTACCATCGGTCGAAGGGCGGATACTCGGCCCATCGCAATTCCGTTTCAAGCTGCTGTAGTAACACTCGTGCGTCGCCGACGAGTTGCCACATTCGTGCAGCGTCCGGCGCCCGCAGCGCTTCCGCCAGTTTGAGCGCCGCCTGTGTTTGGCGCTGGGCCACGCGCAAGCCCAATCCTACGTCTACAGACAGGAAGCGCTGCTGCGGGAGCGCCATCTCCGTCTCTGCCCGGGATTCGGCGGCAAGAGCATTATCCAAGTCCCGGCCTCGCGCCTGCAGCAGGGAAAGGGTATCCGCGTTGAATCCGGGGTACTGTTGCCCCGCAACTTTGAGATACAGCTGGCCAAGCAATTCCTGAATCGCGTCCGAGGCGAACCAGAGCTTGTCCGGAGCATCGACCATGCCGAAGTACTTGTCGTACGCTAAAACAGCTGCCTGCGCCGTATTGTCCACGCCGGTTGGCGCCCGGAAATACTCGCGCGACCACCAGGCCGTATAACGTTCGGCCGGGCTGGACGCGGCGTAGATCTGAGGTGCATCCCATGTGATATCCGCAAGCATGCGCGCGGTCATGACGTAGTCCCGCAACTCGGACACGTTGACTAGCATGTACTCGGTGGCGCCGGAATTTACAATCTTTTCGAACTGCCCGGCGACCGTCGAAGGCGCCACGGTGTGAGTCAGTTGTTTGGTGAGTCTGCCGCCCAAATATGCCAAGTGGTAGTAGACGCCGTGGCGCCATTTGCCCAACGCCGCTGGAAGCGCGCGCATGTGCCCGTCGTTGTCGTCCGGCCATACGATGATGACGTCCGTGGGTAGGTCGAACGCCGCGGGATCACGCTGAAACTGCGGCAGCATCTCAGAGTACATGGTGAAGTGGAAGAGGGGAGTCTTGCCCTTCGGGAGCAGGTCGCGGACCATTGAGACCTGGTTTTGAATCACCTCCCGGAAGGTTGCTGCCTTCTGGTCGTCGGTGGCGCCTGGGGGGAAGGCGAAAGGGCGGTCTTCAGTGCCGCGCATGCCGACCGGCCAGATCACGTCGAGGTCACGGTTTTCAAGCACACCACCGCGCCAGAACGCCAGCATGCCTTCGCGGTTGGTGAACCAGTTCCACTCCGGCCGAACGCCACGCTCGGCGGCCAGGTTGAACCGGGTGAGGCCGAAAGGATTGGAAACGAGGATGTCGTAGTGGTGGGACGTATAGTAGAGGCCCCAGTCGCTGGCCAGTTTCTGCACCTCGTAGCGCCGGTGCACGCGCGTATAGGGAGCCACCATGTTCATGCGCAGGCGTAGCGCGGTTTCAAAGAACCTCTTGTACCAGTCCAGCGGGACGTCGCCGGTCTGCAAGGGATACCCGTTCGCGTCATAGGGCCGCGGCAGGAGGTCTTCGTCGTCGTGGAAAAAGCCGCGATAGCGGAAAGCCGGCGGACCCTGGGTGAAGTTGGTGCGCTTCAGCACCAGCGGGTCGCGGTGATCGGGCGCGTACCCGGTCCAGATATAGAGCGGATCGATGCCCAGGCGCTCGGCGAGGGTGTAGGCTGCAAACGCGGTGCCGCGGGGGTTGGATCCGACGAGCCAGACGTCACGGCCAGCGGTCAAGATCCGGTAACTCTCCCACTGACCCTGCAGGGAGTGGGAATCGACCGCGGCGGGCACGGGCACCTCGCCATGCCCAAGTGTCACGAGCCGGATGCTAACGCGATCGCCGCTCGGCGCTTTTACCACTGGAAGTATACGGCCGCTGATCTTCTCGATGTCGCCAGCAAGAAAATCCGCGGCCTGGTGAACGGCCGTGCTTTCGTCATCTCCGACAACGATCTCGCTCACAATATCTTTTCCCGCAAGGGTCACATCACCTGGCGCAACCGGCCCGGTCTGCACCCAAGATCCGCGAACGATAGTCGTCCAGGGTGAAGTCTGAGCGGCCGCCCGGAAGGGGACGAAGGCGCAGAGCGCCAGCACCAGGTACGCGACTGCCGGTATTCGTTGTGCAATCATGGGCGCCTCGAGTGGTTCCTGTGTTCAGTTCGATTCCCATAACAGATGATGTCCGTCACTATATCTGAAGTCAAACGGCGTTAGTGCGGTGCGTATCCTAAACGCGTCGGCCCCCTTTAGCCAGTAAGAATTCCAGCGTGCCGGCACGGCCACGACCTGGACGCTGGCCGGCGATCTTGGACGCCTCGATCGCGTTGCCACCTGCGGCTAGAATCACGAGCCAAGTCGTGAAACGCGCGAACTGGGAGAGACCCGAGCAATGGCTGTCAGACCACTTCCGCCAATTCCCCTTCGCGGTAGGCAGTGAGATAGTTCACGCAGCCGGGGTCGCGGCCCAACAGCACATCTTCGGCCAAACGGTACGGCGCGGAGGTTTTATCCGCCAGGAAAATGCGATTGAGATTGGTCGCGACCGGATCCACGATCCCGCTGTCCGCTCCGGCCTCGACCGCCAGGTTGGTGAATGCCGCATTGATGAGTTTCCGGCAGGGTATTCCGAAGGAGACGTTGCTGAGGCCCCCGGTCAAATGGATTCGCTCTCCATATTTCACCCGCAGGCAGCGGAACGCGTCCAAACAGTGAGTGACGAAGGCGCTGTCGACGGCGACCGGGAACACCAGGGTATCGACGAAGAGGCGCTCGAGCGGAATCCCTTTCGCTAACGCCGCTTCGATCATCCGGGTAGCGTTATCAATGCGCTCTTCTGCGTTCGAAGGCATGCCGGTCGCTCCAGCGGCAGTCACGATGACGGGCAGTTCGAGCCGGCTGGCGACGTCGAGCGCATCGATGCGCTCGAGTGCCGCGGAGTTGAGCAGCGGTTTTCCGGCCGTTCCCCGGCAGGCCTGAATGCCGGCCAGCAGGATTTCCAGGCTGGACGAGTCGATCGAGAGCGGCACCGGGGACATGGGCTCGACCGCGCGAACCAGCCAATCCATGGCGGCCATCTGCTCGGCGCGGTTCCAGGACAACTCATCCACGTTAAGGTCCAGGAAATCGGCTCCCGCCTGGACTTGGCGGTCAACCAGGACGCGCAGGTACGTCAAGGCTTCGCCGGCATCCGGCTGGGCGCCGGCCATGGCAGTGCGCACCGCCGACATGACGTGCTTGACCTTGCCTTCGGCGTAATCCTGGCGGATCTTGAGTTCTTCGAAGATGGGGAGGTAGCGGGTCTGGCCGGCGCTGGTGGTGTAGCGGACCGATTCGCGCCCATCGGAGGCGGTAGTGACGAGTCTGCCCTCGCGCAACACTACCCGCGTGGTATGGATGTTTTCGCCGATGACGAGGAACAGCCGATTCAGGCCTTGTGGGATCATGATGGACCGTGGTTTCGGCCGCGATGGTCGCGGCCCAGAAAAGCGTTCGCCCAGCCGCTGGTGCCTTTGAGTGCGCCGTCTTTAAAGACGCCCGGACCTTCGAGCATGCGCTCTTCTTCGCCGTAAGCCTTGAGCCGGGTGTAGGCGCGCGCCCAGATGCATTCCTTCTCGCCGACCTCGCACAGGCCCTGGTGCGTTCCGCCGCAGGGTCCATTGCGCTGGTTCTTGGCGCATTGAGATTCGGGACACAGGTACGCGATTTCGGGTAGCGAACAATCGCCGCAGTCACGGCAGTCGAAGGCAGCGGCCTTCAGAGCCTGTTCGGCTCCATGCAGGACACGCGCCAGTTTCGGAGAACGCTCGACGATCTGATACAGAGCCTGGCCGGCCCGGAAGCCGGCGGTCCCTTTCTCGAAGGCGAGGCGATGAACCAGGCGGTTGGCCCGGTAGCCAAGCGGCGCGGCGGGCGGGCGCTGCTTCGACCGCAAGTATTCGCGGTTGAGCTCGGAGCAACTCAAGCCGGTCGAGGGATCGGATTCAAAGTAGAAGAACTCGCCGGGCTGCGAGAAGCTCAATTCGCGGGCGAAGTCGCGCCAATCGTCTGAACCAAAGGAATCCAGCAGGCGGAAGATGGTTTCGTAATCTTCCAGGCGCAGGTGACCGCCCAAGTACATGCCGCGATAACCCAGGCCGCGAGCGATGGCGCATTGCTTCGCGGCGAACTCCAGGAAGAACGCCTTGCCGCGGTCCGGCGACGCGGCTTGCTTCTCGGCCAGCGCCAGCAGATCGCCGGTTACCGTGACTCCCGGCATCTTGCCTGCATGGAAGAAGCGAGCCACGGGCGCGCTGAGGACAAAGACATTGCCGATCACTGGAACCTGAAGACCGCGCGCGGCCATATAGCGGACGAGTTCGTCCATTTTGCGAGCATCGTAGCCGATCTGGTTGACAATGTAGCGGGCTCCTGACTGGATCTTCTTGACGAGCTTGAAATACTGCGGCATTACCTCGCTCTCCAGCCTCTTATAGTTGTTGACGGCGGCTCCCGCGAAGAATTCTCCACCGTCCACTTCAGAAAGGAGCTTGAGTAGCCCTACCGAATCGATATCAAAGACCGGAGATGCCTGGCCGTGGTAACCGGTGACCGGATAATCGCCCGTAAGGGCGAGCACGTTGCGAAAGCCGGCGCTGGCCAGCATCCAACAGCGGCTCTCGAGCGCGTTGCGGTTCCAGTCCTTGCAGGAGAGATGGATGATCACTTCCTGGCCGCGGTACAGGAGGTCGGTTCCCATGGTGTCCGCGCCGAGCATGGCGTGGCCCCCGGGATTGTCTGTAATGCTGAGGGCATCGACGCGAGGATGCTCGGCGAGGGACCTGGCCAGACCAAGGATTTTGCCGGCGGCGGCTTGAGTGATCAGGCCGCGGGTAGTGGCCAACTCGGCGACGGTGACGAAAGCGCCCGTCTGGTCCAGGAGGTGGCGAAGTGATGGTTTCACCCAGGGGCTTACGGCCGTCCAGTTTGCCACGGACACCTCCAGGCGTGAAATAGTACGAGCCTCGAACTATATACGACCATGTTTCGCAGGGCCTGTCAAGGAGAGGGTGTCCGGCTCTTGATCAAAAACGGGGGCAGACCGTGATCCCAAATTGGTAAAACAATCTTGGGAGATAACGTTTTGACCGATTCTGAGATGTTGTTGGGCCTGCCCGATTACGAGATTACCAGTAAAGAGTGCAGAGGTGGCGAAGCCAAGTGTGGATCAACACATCCTAATTCTCAAAACGCTTGACCGATGTTGCGATGGTGGGCTTAGCGCAACTTCGAGGTTCGCGACGGCTATCCGGGACATCGCAGCGGCAGCGCAAAGATTCCATGAGATTGAAGAAGGTCCGGATCTATACCAAGGCGGCCATGGAGGAGGCGGTAGATCAGGACTTGATTGACCGCAATCCGGCGCGCAAGATCATCCGTCCCGCAACGCGCCCAACGTGCAAGCGGCTCCTCTCGTTGGACGAGATCACGCGCCTCCTCGACGCCATGGAGGGGCGCGACCGGCTGATAGCGCGGATTTGCATTGTGCTCGGCCTGCGGCCCGGCGAGGTATTCGCCACCACGTGGGACGACTTCGATCCCGAGGCCGGTCGGCTGCGCATTGACGAGGCGGCGGTGGATTCGCAGATCAAGGACACCAAAACGCCCGGCTCGCGCGCCTGGGTCTGGCTTCCGAAATCGATCAACGACGAGCTCCTGAAGTGGCGAGCGACCAGCTCATCGACGCTGATCTTCCCGGCTGCCAATGGACGGCCGATCAGCACAAGAAATTTCCTGCGGCGCCACATCTGGCCGGCGGCGGTGCGCGCCGGTATCATGCAGAAGAAGCCCAAGGACTGGCCCAAGGACAAGCAGTGGGTTGATCCGGCGACCTCGGTCAACTTCCGCGCTTTCCGCCGCACCTGCGCCACGTGGTTCCAGAAGGTCGGAACCGCCAAGGATATCCAGGCGCAACTGCGGCACACTACGCCGATGACGACGTTGGGCGTTTACGTCCAGGAGCTACCGGAGAGCGTTCGGACGGCAGTCGAGGCGCTGGATCAGAAGCTCTGCGGTGTTGCGGTGGCGCAACCGACTGGGATTGTCCAATGAATGGCTGCGATCTGTTAATCACCCGGTGCTGGAGCTGAACGCAAGTTCCCGACCGGGAGATTGAACGCTTAGCATTCTACAATCATTGGGCAGTATATATTTCGCACCGACGCAGCTCCGATAGAGGCACGACTTCCGCGGGCAAGCATAACGGTGATTATGCACGCCGGAGTTTCGAGGGGGGTACGTGTGTGTTGTTGTGTAGCAGTATGAGATGTAGTATGATGCTGTTCGAAGCGTTGGGGGCGCGAGCTTTGGAAGGAACGGT
>Ga0335081_10019295_pt1 | contig 11027 bp, 13 predicted proteins | sample Lox_Sample_35_FD_206713 | JGI IMG/M metagenome (GOLD analysis project Ga0335081, IMG submission 206713) | Soil microbial communities from Loxahatchee National Wildlife Refuge, Florida, United States - Lox_Sample_3.5 | ecosystem: Environmental > Terrestrial > Soil > Wetlands | place: USA...
TCCGTGCGTCCGGCCAGGGGCGCCCCGCGCGCGAGCGTCTCGAGCACGCGGACGGTGGTCGTTCCGACGGCGAGCACGCGCTCCGCCGAGCGGATCCGGTCCCACGCGGCAGGCTCGACCTCGTAGCGCTCGCCGTGGATCCGGTGCTCCTCGAGCCGTTCTTCCGTCACGGGGCGGAACGTGTCGAGGCCGACGTGGAGCGTGACGTGCGCCGGGTCGAGCCGCTCGAGCAGCTCGGGCGTGAAGTGGAGGCCGGCGGTCGGCGCGGCGGCCGAGCCGGCCTCGCGCGCGTAGACGGTCTGGTAGCGGGAGGGGTCGGCGAGCGGCTCCGTGATGTACGGCGGCAGCGGCGTCTCTCCCGCCGGCTCGCCCTCGAGCCGCAGCCGCCACCGACCCTCGCCGAGGTGCTCGAGCAGCTCGACGGGCCCGTAGCGGCGGCCCGCCCTCAACCGCCGCGTCGGCCGCGCGAGACCCTCCCAGACGTCGCCCTCGAGCCGCTCGAGGAGCAGCACCTCCCCCTTCGGCGAGTCGATCGGGATCCGCGCCGGCACCACCCGCGTGTCGTTCACGACGACCAGCTCGCCGGCCAGCTCCTCCGGCAGCTCCGCGAACCTCCGGCGGCGCACGGCGCCGCTCGCGCGGTCGTACACGAGCAGCCGCGACGCGTCGCGCCGCTCGGCCGGGTGCTGCGCGATCAGCTCCGGCGGCAGCTCGTAGTCCAGCTCGGCGAGATCCATCCGGCGGGAGTTGTATCGTCGCCGCCGTGAACGGAGAGGCAATCGCCCGCGCCCAGGAGCGGCTCGACGCCGCCGCCGCGGGACGCGCGGAGCCGGCCGCGACAGAGGCCGCGCTCGAGCGCGCGCGCGAGGCGGTCGAGGCGCTCGCCGCGACCGCAGCCGAGCTCGAGGTCGGCCTTCCCATAGCCGTCCAGGACGGGCTGCGCGAGCACTTCCGGCCGAGCGCGCGCCACCTTGCCGAGGTGCGCGGGCTCATGAACCAGGTGATCCGGCGCCTCGAGCGGCTCGAGGGCGACCTGCTGGCCGAGCGTCACGCGCGCGTCGACGACCTCGGCCTGCTCGTCGACCTGATCAGCTCCGGCTGGCGCAATGTCGAGCAGCGGCTCGCACGACTCGAGGAGGGACTGCAGCGCGAGGCCGGCGCGGTGGTCTACCGCTTCGAGGAGCGCCAGGAACGTCAGGCCGGCTGATCCACCGGTAAGACGAGCGTGAAGCGGCTGCCGCGGCCCGGCTCGCTCTCGAGCTCGAGCCGCCCGCCGAGCGCCGCTGCGAGCTCCCGCGCGATCGTCAGTCCGAGACCCGTGCCGCCGCCGTCGCCCGACCAGAACGGGCGGAAGACGTGCTCCCGCTCCCCGGGCGCGATCCCGGGGCCGGTATCCGAGATGCCGACCCGCACCTCGCCGTCGTCGCGCTGGAGCGCGAGCTCGACCGTGCCGCCGGCGGGCGTGTGCTGGACCGCGTTCGCGAGCAGGTTCGAGATCACCTGGAGGACGCGGTCGCCGTCCGTCACGAGCACCGCTCCGTCGTCGAGCGCGAGGCGGTAGTCGATGCCACGGCTCCGAGCCTCCTCGGCGAAGGCGGAATAGGCGCGCTCCGCGACGGCGCGGACGTCGACCTCCTCGCGGAGCACGGCGAACCGGTGCGCGTCGAGCTTCGCGAGATCGAGAACGTCCCCGACGAGCCGCTCGAGGCGCGACGCCTCCGCCGCGATCACCTCGAGCGAGCGCCGCTCCTCCTGCTCGTCGTCGAGCACGCCGTCGCGCAGGGCGGCGACATGGCCGCGGATCGCCGTCAGCGGCGTGCGCAGCTCGTGCGAGACGGACATCAGGAAGTGCCGCGAGAGCTCCTCCGACTCGGCGAGCTTCGCCGCCATCTCCTCGAAGCGCGTCGCGAGGCGCTCGACCTCGCTGCCGCCGCCCGCCGGCAGCTCGACGTCGTAGCTCCCCGCCGCCACGGCGTCCGCCGCCGCGGACAGCGCGTCGAGCGGCCGCGTGATGCGGCGGGAGAAGTACACGCCCAGCAGTCCCGCGAGCGGGATCCCGACGCCGAACGCGATCGCGAGCTCCTCGGCGAGGCTCAGCCACCGGCTCCGGAGCACCGAGGCGGGCTTCGCGACGACGATCGCCCCGGCGGGGAGGCCGCCGAGCGTCACACCGCGCGCCACGGCGAAATACGAGACGCCGCCTGTCCGGATGTCGACGGTCTGCGTCGCACCGCGGGCGAGGAGGCCTAGCGACACGTCCGAACGGGGCAGCTCGGGCAACGGGCCGACGAGCAGCGACGCGCCCGGGACGATCGGGACGAAGAACACGCGGTCGCCTCCGATCGCGCGCTCCAGCTCGGTAAGCCGGACGCCGCCGATGCCCGCCTGCTTCGCGTAGAGCCGCACGATCCCGACCGACTCGCTCCGCAGCTCGTCGCCGGTGCGCGTGCGCGTATAGCCCTGGAAGAACCGGACGGCGATCAGCGTCGCGACGGCCGCCGAGAGCACGATCCCGAGCAGGAAGAGCGCGGGCAGGCGGAAGCGCAGCGACCGGAGCACGGCTAGCGGACCGCGTCGCGGGCGGGGCCGACCTTGTACCCGACGCCCCACACCGTCACGATCGGCGACGCGTCGGCGAGCTTCCGCCGCAGCTGCCGGACGTGGACGTCGACGGTACGCGTATCGCCCGCGAACGTGTACCCCCAGACCCGCTCGAGCAGCTGGTCGCGCGTGAGGACGAGGCCGCGGTGGTCGATCAGCTCCCAGAGCAGGTCGAACTCCTTCGGAGCGAGCTGGATCTCGCGGTCGCCGACCCAGCATTCGCGCCGCCCCGCGTCGAGCCGGAGCTCGCCGTGCTCGAGCACCTCGCTCTCGCGGCGCGCGCGGTCGGGGGCGGTGCGACGCAGGATGGCGCGGACCCGCGCGACGAGCTCGCGCGGGTTGAACGGCTTCGTGAGGTAGTCGTCCGCGCCGACCTCGAGGCCGACGACCTTGTCCATGTCGTCGTCACGCGCGGTGAGGATGAGCACGGGCACGTCGCCCGCGGCGCGGATGCGGCGGCAGACCTCGATCCCGTCCAGGTCGGGCAGCATCAGGTCGAGGATGACGAGCGCCGGCCGGAGCGAGGCGACGAGGGTAAGCGCCTCGCGGCCCGAGGCGGTCGTGTGCACCTCGAATCCGTCCTTCCGCAGGTAGGCGGCGACGAAGGAGGCGATCGACGCCTCGTCCTCGACGACGAGGAGCCTCCGCGGCTGCTCGCGCGGCATCAGCGGCCTCCGAAGCGAAGCGTCGAAGGATGCGACGGCAGCGAGCGGAAGCGGCCGCCGTCGAGCGAGTAGCGGCCGTCGCGAGCCGGCGACACGACCGAGCCGGCGAGCGTGACGCTGCCGTGGCCGCCGGCGAAGAGGTAGATCCCCGAGCCGCGGACGACGACCCGGTACGTGCCCGAGACGGCGCGGAAGCGGAAGCCGCTGCCGCTCCACTCGCTGCCCGAGACGCCGTGCCACGTGACGCCGCCGCGGGAGACGTCGGAGCCGACGACCTGCGGCAGCCCCTGCCCCGCCGCGCCGAGGTGGTAGATCTCGACGCTCCCCTCGTCGCCGACCCGTCCGAGCACGAAGCCCCGCACGACGACCGTCGCGACCGGCTGCCCGGCCGGCCCTCCGTCGTTGACCGCGTTCCGGACGACGAGCCAGCCCGTCCGCGGGCGCCCGCCCGCCTGCGCCGCGGCCGCCGGCAGGGCGAGCATCGTCACGGCCAGACCGGTGAGCAGGATGCGCCGCATGGGCGGTTCCAGGGTAATGCGCGGCAGGAACGTCCGACGCGCCCGCGAACCTTTCCGCATGGTCGGAGATCGCTCGAACAGGCTCTCGGCGCGCATCGAAGGGCTCGCCTCGGCGCTGCGTGCGAGCGGCGCAGATCCCGAAGCCGCCTCGCGGCTGCTGGGCGACGCTGCGGCCGCCGCCCTGCAGGCGCTCACCCTCGACCTCCTGCTCGAGCGGCCGCAGCCGGTCGCACCGGTCGAGACGGCCGCCGAGCCCGTCCAGCTCGAGCCGCGGCCCTCCCGCGACGTCCCGCTCGCAGCGTAATACGACACCGGGACAGGTACCTCGAGACCGGAACGTCGGGAACCTGTCCCGGTGCTGCTAGTAGCTGTAGAAGCCGTGGCCGCTCTTGCGTCCGAGCAGGCCCGCGTTCGCCATCGCCACGAGCCGCGCGGGCGGCGCCATCCGCGGCTCGCGCAGCTTCTCCCAGAGCGCCTCGCTCGCGTGGACGTGCACGTCGATGCCCACGAGGTCGACGAGCTCGCACGGCCCCATCGGCCAGCCTGCGCCGTGCTTCATCCCCGCGTCGAGATCCTCGGGCGTGACGCGCGCCTCGTCGAGCACGCGGATGCAGTCGTTGAGCAACGGGATCAGGACGCGGTTGACGACGAAACCGGGCGTGTCGTGACAGCGGATCGGATGCTTGCCGAGCTTCTCCGCGAGCGCGTAGGCGGCGTCGAACGCCTCGTCGGACGAGCGTTCGGCGCGAACGATCTCGACGAGCGGCATCAGCGGCGCCGGATTGAAGAAGTGCATCCCGACGACGCGCTCCGGCGTCGCGACGGCGCCGGCGATCTCGGTCACGGAGAGCGCGGACGTGTTGGTGGCCAGCACGGCGTCGGCCCGGCACACGGCCTCGAGCTGGCGGAACAGCTCCTGCTTCGCCGGCAGCTCCTCGACGATCGCCTCGATCACGACGTCGCAGTCGGCGAGATCCGACACGTCCGTCGTGAGCGCGAGCAGCCCGAGGTCGAACGCCTCGATCTGCCCCTTGTCGACCTTGCGCGTGAGGAAGTGGCCGATCCGCTCGCGCGCCGCCTCCCCCAGCTCGTCCGTGACCTCGCGACCGACGGTTTCGAAGCCGGCCTCGACCGCCAGCTGCGCGATGCCGGCGCCCATCGCGCCCAGCCCGACGACTCCAAGCTTCATCGCGGGGACACTAGCCGCGGGCCGAGCGCCGCGATCACGAGAGCCGCCGCGGCGACGAGGCCGAGCGCCGGCGTCAGGCCGACGCCCCGCGCGAGGAAGCCGATCGCCGGCCCGTTGACGACGGCGCCGGTGTAGCCGGCCGTCCCGACCGCGGCGATTCCCGCAGCGGGGGCGACGCCCGAGGCCGAGCCGGCAACCCGGAACAGCGCCGGCACGATCGCCGCGCAGCCGATCCCGACGAGGGCGAAGCCGGCGAGCCCGGCCGCGGGTGTTCGCGCGGCGAGCGCGAGCGCCATCCCTGCACACGAGGTCGCGCCGCCGCGGCGGGCGAGGCCGGCGACGCCCCAGCGCTCGAGCAGGCGGTCGCCGGCGAACCGCGAGAGGGCCATCGCAACCGAGAAGGCGACGACGCCGCCGGCGGCGACCGCAGCGCCGGCGTGCGCGGGTCCGGCGAGGAAGACCGCGCTCCAGCTCATCGCGGCCGACTCGACGAACATCGAGCAGAACATCAAGAGCGCCGGCAGTGCCACCTCGCCGCGCGGCAGGGCGAAACGAGCGGTCGCGGCATCGTCGGCGCGCGGCAGGAGTCGCGGCACGGCGACCAGCGCGAGCACCACGACGGCCGCGGCGACTGCGGGGAACTGCCCGCGCACGCCCACGGCCGCCGCCGCAGCGGCGGCCGCGACCGCCGAGCCGACGAGCAGGCCGACGCTCCACATCCCGTGCAGCGCGGAGAGGACGTGGCGCCCGAGCTCCCCCTCGAGCGCGACGCCGTGTGCGTTCGCGGCCACGTCGACGATGCCGAACCCGGCGCCGATCGCCGCCGCGGCCACGGCGAGCTCCTCCACGCCGGGAGCGAATGCGGCCGCACTGAGAGCGCCCGCCATGAGCACGAGTCCGAGCGCAGCCGGGCCGCGGCTGCCGAAGCGCGCGGCGAGCCAGCCGGCGAGCGGCAGGACCGCCGTGGCCGTGCCCGAGACGGCGAAGACGACGAGCCCCAGCCGGCTGCTGTCGAGGTCGAGTCGCGCCTTCAGCGCCGGCAGGCGCGCGGACCACGTCCCGTCCACGGTGCCGAACGCGACGAATGTGAACGCGAGCGCGACGTGCGCGCGGCGCAGCCGCGAGTCTCTCCCCACGCGCCGGAGCGTAGAGTCGCGCGTCGTGGAGATGCGCGAGGGCACGGTGGCATTCCCGCTCGACGGCGAGGAGGCGCAGACGTGGTACCGGGTGAGCGGCGAGCTGCGGCCCGGCGACGACGCTCCGGCGCCGCTCATCGTCCTCCACGGCGGCCCGGGTGCGACGCACGACTACCTCCTCTCGCTCGTCGACCTCGCCGACCGCCGCCCGGTCGTCCACTACGACCAGGTCGGCAACGGCCGCAGCAGCCACTATCCCGACCGCGGCGCCGAGTTCTGGACGGTCGACCTCTTCGTCCGCGAGCTTCACAACCTCGTGGACGCGCTGGGGATCGCCGGACGGCACCACGTGCTCGGCCAGTCGTGGGGCGGCTTCCTCGCCCAGGAGTACGCGCTCACGCAGCCGAGCGGCCTGCAGTCGCTCGTCCTCGCCGATACGGCGGCGTCGTTCCCCGACTTCGTCGCAGAGGCCAACCGGCTTCGCGCGCTCCTGCCGCCGGAGGTCGAGGAGACGCTCCGCCGCCACGAGGACGCCGGCACGACGGACGACCCCGAGTACGAGGCCGCCTGCGAGGTCTTCTACCGCCGCCATCTCTGCCGGCTGGATCCCTGGCCGGACGACGTCGTCGAGGCGTTCGCCTGGCTCGAGCGCGACCCGACCGTCTACCACACGATGAACGGCCCGAGCGAGTTCCACGTGATCGGCTCGATCCGCGACTGGCAGTCGAAGGACCGCCTGTCGGCGATCGACGTGCCGACGCTGCTCGTGTCAGGGCGTCACGACGAGGCGGCGCCCGCGCTGCAGGAGGCGCTCCAGGCCGGAATCCGCGGCTCGGAGTGGATCTGCTTCGAGGACTCGTCGCACATGCCGCACCTCGAGGAGCGCGAGCCCTTCATGCAGGCCGTCGGCGACTGGCTCGCCCGCCACGACTGACGGGCTATGTAGGGCTAGCGAGCTACGAGCTAGGTGGGCATGGCCGGCGGCTGGGACGGGTCGCCGCCGTCGTCCGACGACGCGCTCGCGCCCGCCGGCGCGTCAGCGAGCTTCGAGTTGAGATCGCGGATCTTCGCGACCGTCGCCTCGAACCGCTGATGGGAGATCTCGCCGGCCTCGATGAGCTCGAACGCCGTCTTCCCGAGCTCGCTGTGGGCCTGCGACAGCTCCCGCTTCTGCTGGACGTCCTCGACGCCCTCCTTGGCCTTCGCGGCCGCCTGCTCTGCCTTTTGCTTCGCCTTGTCGAGCAAACTCATCGCTCACTCCTCCTACTCGAGAATCTTGCCGAGGATTCCCCCCACGCCCGCGCCGGCCGCCTCGTCGCGACCGCCGCCGGCGGCTTGCAGCACACGGCGAGCCGTGCGTGAGAAGGGCAGGGTCTGCAGCGTGACGTGACCCGGCCCGGTCATGTGGACGAGGAAGAGCCCCTCGCCGCCGAAGAGGCTCTTCGCGACTCCTCCCTGGAGCTTCACGTCGTACTGGACGGTCGGCTCGATCATCACCATGCAGCCGGTGTCGATGATCAGGCGCTGGCCGGCCGCGAGATCGAAGTCGAGAAAGTCGCCGCCGCCGTGCAGCCAGACGGTTCCCTTGCCCTTCAGCCGCTGGAGGGTGAATCCCTCGCCGCCGCCGTGGATTCCCATCCCGAGCCGCTGCGAGAACGCGCCTTCGATTTCGACCTCGCCGTAGTGGCCGAGGTAGGCGTGCCGCTCGCAGATGATCTCGCCGTCGAGCTCGTGCTGGCGGATCGAGCCCGGGAACGGCCCGGTGATGCCGACCGCGCCGGACGCGTTGGCGACGTAGCGGGTGACGAACATGCTCTCGCCGGCCATCAGCTTCCGCTTCAGGCCGCCTGCGAGCCCGCCCGGCATCTCGACCTCCATCGAGATGTCGCCCGACACGAACATCATCGCGCCGGCCTCGGCGGTCATCCGCTCGCCTGCCTCGAGCGAGACGACGACTGCCGGAGCCTGCCCCTCGCGGATCGTCGCGTCCATCACCCGCGATCCTAGACCTCCAGGAGCGGAAAGAACATCCGTACTCCCCACGCGACCGCGCGCCGTCCGGCGCGCTCTCAGACGCGCTCGACGACGGCGGCGATGGCCTGGCCGAAGCCGATGCACATCGTCGCCAGGCCGTAGCGCGCGTGCCGCCGCTCGAGCTCGGAGACGAGCGTGGCCGTGATGCGCGCGCCCGTGGCGCCGAGCGGGTGTCCGAGCGAGATCCCGCCGCCGTTCGGATTCACGTCGCCGGCCTCGTACCGCTCCGAGAGCCCCGCGTCGTCGACGAACTGCGCGACGACCGAGGCGAACGCCTCGTTCACCTCGATCACGTCGATGTCGTCCCAGGTCAGCCCGGCCTTCGCGAGCGCCTTCGCCGACGCCTCGGGATTGCCGTGGAGCATGAGGTGCGGATCTACTCCGGCCAGGCCGAAGGAGACGAAGCGCGCGCGCGGCTCGAGCCCGAGCTCGGCCGCCTTCCGCTCCGAGGCGACGAGGACGGCCGCCGCGCCGTCGACGATCGCCGACGAGTTCCCCGCCGTGACCACGCCGTCCGGGACGAAGGCCGGCTGCAGCTGCGCCATCTTCTCGAGGGTCGTGTCGCGCCGGACGGCCTCGTCGACGGCGAGACGGGCGCGAGTGACGGTCGCGCTCCCGCTGCCTTCGTCCGGGACGTCGACCTCGACCGGCACGATCTCCCGCTCGAACCGCCCCTCGTCGATCGCGCGCGCCGCGCGCATCTGCGACTCGTAGCCGATCCGGTCGAGCCGCTCGCGGGAGAGGTTCCACCGGCGAGCGAGCTCCTCGGCCGAGATCCCCTGCATGACGATCTCGTGCTGCTCGTGGACGAGCGGCGAGAACGAGCCGTCGTTCGAGCCCATCGGCACGCGGGACATCATCTCGACGCCGCCCGAGACCACGAGGTCGAGCTGCCCCGACCAGACGGCCGCGGCCGCATTGAGGTTCGTCTGCATCGACGAGCCGCACTGGCGGTCGACCGACGTCCCGCAGACCGAGATCGGCCAGCCGGCCGTGAGCGCGACGTTGCGTCCCACGTTCCACGCCTGCTCGCCCACCTGCGTGACGCAGCCCCACTGCACGTCCTCCACCTCTCCCGGCTCGACGCCGAGCCGGCCCAGCATCCCGTTCAGCACCTGCGCCGAGAGCTCGTCGCCGCGGATGTGGGCGAGCGTGCCGTTTCGCCGCCCGATCGGGCTGCGGACGGCGTCGAGGACGAGCGCCTCTGTATTTCCGCGGGCCACCGATCTACTGTATCCGGGCCATGCTGCGCAAGAACGCGAAGATCGAGCTGCTCAAGCGCGTGCCGCTCTTCGCGGACTGCTCGAAGGCCGAGCTGGCGCGGATCGCCGCCGTCGCGGACGAGGTGGACCTGCCCGCCGGCCGGGATCTGACGAAGGAGGGCGCGGCCGGGCGCGAGTTCGTCGTCCTCGTGGAGGGGACGGCCGAGGTGCGGCGCCAGGGCAAGGTGATCAACCAGCTCGCCGACGGCGACTTCCTCGGCGAGATCGCGCTCGTCGCGGACGTGCCGCGGACCGCCACCGTGACGACCACCTGGCCGTCGCGGATCCTCGTCATCACCGACCGTGCCTTCCGCTCGCTGCTTCGCGAGATGCCGACGCTGCAGATGAAGGTCCTCAGCGCGCTCGCGCGGCGCGTACCCGCCGAGTTCCAGTAGCCGGCAGGGAATCGAATCAGTTGCGCCTGGGAACGTGCGGCTCCCAGACGTGCCCGAGATAGGTCGGGGCGCCGAGCTCGATGACGAGGCGCTTCCCGGGAGTGTCGTCCTCCCCGATCTCGCGGAAGGAGTGGCCGACGTCGCCGCCGAGCACGACCGGCCCTTCGTCCGTCTCCACGACGACGATCTGGTGACCGCGGGTCTCTCCCGGCGCAGGAACGAGCCGGACGCCCGGGAGGATCTCCGCCTCGCCGTCGTGCTCGACGTAGTTCATGCCCGGGAAGTCGACCCACTCGCGGATCGTGTAGTCGTCCTCCGTCCGAGCGTCCTCGAGCTCGACCCGCTGCACGTGGATCGGGACGCCCGGGTAGAGGCGGTTGCCGCCGCAGTGATCGAAGTGGAGATGCGTGTTGACGACGACCGCCACGCGACGCACGAGCTCGCCCGGCAGCGGGTGCGGGGTCGGATGCCACGCCTCGTCGAGCTCCGGCGTCGAGTCGATCATCCCGGTGTCGACGAGCACGAGCCCGTCCGAGTGCTCGATCGTGTGGGAGAGCCCGGGCCACGTCTCGTCTCCGACGAGGACCTCGCTCGTGAGGTGCGCGCGGATATCGTCAGGGCTCAGCACGGAGGGAGCATATGACTGCGACGACGAACGAGTGGATCGAGATCCGGTCGCCGTACTCCGGCGAGGTGGTCGGCCGTGCGCCGAGGTCGGGCGCCGACGAGGCCCGCGGCGCGGTCGACGCGGCCGCACGGGCGCTCGACTCGCCGCTGCCGGCCCACGAGCGGGCCGCGATCCTCGACCGGGTCGCAGCGCTCCTCCGCGAGCGGCACGAGGAGATGGCGCAGACGATCTGCGCGGAGGCCGGGAAGCCGATCAAGACCGCGCGCGTCGAGGCCTCGCGCGCCGTCTCGACCTACACGTTCGCCGCCGTCGAGGCGCGAAAGCTCTCCGGCGAGACGGTGCCGATGGACGCGTCGGAGGCCGGTGAGAGGAAGCTCGCCTTCACGCTCCGCCGTCCGATCGGCGTCGTCGGCGCGATCTCGCCCTTCAACTTCCCGTGCAACCTAGTCGCGCACAAGCTCGCGCCCGCGCTCGCCGCCGGCTGCCCCGTCGTGCTCAAGCCGGCGAGCCAGACGCCGCTCTCGGCGCTGCTCCTCGCCGAGCTCGAGGAGGAGGCTGGCCTCCCCGCCGGCTGGCTCAACGTCCTCGTCGGCCGCGCC
>Ga0335081_10019296_pt1 | contig 11027 bp, 9 predicted proteins | sample Lox_Sample_35_FD_206713 | JGI IMG/M metagenome (GOLD analysis project Ga0335081, IMG submission 206713) | Soil microbial communities from Loxahatchee National Wildlife Refuge, Florida, United States - Lox_Sample_3.5 | ecosystem: Environmental > Terrestrial > Soil > Wetlands | place: USA: Florida...
GGCCCGGACCTGACGCAGAAGGCCACCCTGCACATGTCCGCCAGCGCGGTGGCCGACATCGCCACCTGGTACCTGATCGGCGAGGTCATCGGCGCGCTGTTCTTCGGCCAGCTGTCGGACAAGCTCGGCCGCAAGAACCTGTTCATCATCACCCTGGGGGTGTACCTGGTCGGATCCGGACTGACCGCGCTGACGCCCGCGGGCGGCTACTGGTTCCTGTTCCTGTACGCCACCCGGGTCATCGCCGGGATGGGCATCGGCGGTGAGTACGCGGCGATCAACTCCGCCATCGACGAGATGATCCCGGCCAAGTACCGGGGCCGGGTCGACCTGGCCGTCAACGGCACCTACTGGGCCGGAGCGTTCCTGGGCACCATCGTCACCCTGGCCGCCCTGAACCAGATCCCGGTCGCATGGGGCTGGCGGGTCGCCTACCTGGTCGGGCCGGTGCTGGCGCTGGTCATCATCTTCGTCCGGCGGCACCTGCCGGAAAGCCCCCGCTGGCAGATCATGCACGGCAGGCAGCAGGAAGCCGAGGCGTCCATCGCCGAGATCGAAGACGACGTCGCGAAGACCAAGGGCGAGCTCCCGCCGGCGGACAAGAGCAAGGAACTGGAGATCCGGCCGACCGAGAACATCGGCTACCTGGCCCTGCTGCGTTCGCTGTTCGTGCACTATCCGAGCCGGGCGATCTACGGCGGGACGCTGATGATCACCCAGTCGTTCCTGTACAACGCGATCTTCTTCACCTACGGGCTGGTCCTGCTGTACTTCTTCCACGTCCCGTCCACCCAGACCCCCTACTACTTCATGGCGTTCTGCATCGGGAACCTGCTCGGCCCGCTGACCATCGGGCGGCTGTTCGACACGATCGGCCGCCGCAAGATGATCTCCGGCACCTACCTGGTCTCCGGCATCCTGCTGGTCATCACCGCGCAGCTGTTCAAGGCGGGCATGCTGAACGCCGTCACCCAGACGCTGTGCTGGTCGGTGATCTTCTTCTTCGCCTCGGCCGGCGCCTCGGCCGGGTACCTGACCGTCAGCGAGATCTTCCCGCTGGAGGTCCGGGCCAAGGCCATCGCGGTGTTCTTCGCCATCGCCCAGTGCTTCGGCTCGCTCGGCTCGCACCTGTACGGCCACCTGATCGGCACCGGCAAGGACCCCAACTCGCTGTACTGGGGCTACCTCCTCGGGGCCGGCGCGATGATCCTGGGCGGCGTCGTCGCGGCGTTCCTCGCCGTCGACGCCGAGGGCAAGTCCCTGGAGGACATAGCCACGCCGCTGTCGGTCATCGCCAAGCCCGCCGCGACCATCTTCCGCCCCGGCGACCTCCGCCAGGGCGGCCCGTCCGCCGGCGGCTAATCGGCATGATCGTGTGCATTTACCCCCCCGCGAACCGGGGGGTAAATGCACACGTTGCTGTCACCAGCCGCGGCCAGCGCCAGTGGCTACCCGATGGGCGGGACGACGGCTTCGATGAGATGGGGTCCCGGTTCGGCGAACGCCCGCCGAAGATGCGCCGCGAAATCCGCCGCCGTGGTCGCCCGGCTGGCCGGGACGCCCATCCCGGTAGCCAGCATGACGAAATCGAGGTCCGGCCGGGACAGATCGAGCAGACCGCGGGAGGCGTCGCCGCCTGCGGCCGCGCCGACCCGTTCCAGCTCCATCCCGAGGATCGCGTAGCGGTGATTACTGAAGATCACCGTGGTGACATCCAGGCCTTCTCGCGCCTGGCTCCACAGCGCGGAGATCGTGTACATGGCGCTGCCGTCGGCTTCCAGGGCGAGCACCGGCCGGTCCGCGCAGGCGACCGCGGCGCCGGTGGCCAGCGGGAGGCCCTGGCCGATGGCGCCGCCGGTCAGCGTGAGCCAGTCGTGCGGCGGCGCGCCGGCGGTCGCGCCGGGCAGCCACAGCCCTGAGGTGTTCGCCTCGTCGGACACGATCGCGCCCTCGGGCAGCAGCGCTCCGATGACCGCGGCCGCGCTCTCACCGGTAAGGTCCCCATCGGGCATCGGAGGGCGTGCTGGCTGCTGCGGCTCCGGCTTGGTGCCCGGCGCCACCAGGTCGGCGAGGGCCGTGAGCGCGCCGGGCACGTCGTCGCCGGGACCGGCGAGTTCCCGCACCTGGCAGCCGCCGGGCGCCAGGGCACTCGGCTTGCCCGGGTAGGCGAAGAATGACACCGGTTCCCTCGCCCCGGCCAGGATCAGGTGGCCCGCGCCGTCGAGCTGCAGCTGGGCGAACTCGGCCAGGTACGCCAGCCGGTCCACGGCCGGGATGCCCGCGCCGCGCTCGTGCCTGGCGGGGAACATCTCCCCCAGCAGCCGGGCACCAGTGGCCGACGCGATCCGGCTGGCGGCTTCCAGGCCCGGCTTGGTCATGCCGGTCCCGCCGAGCAGGATCACGCAGCGCTCGCCGTCGCGGACCGCCGCGGCCGCGGCGTCGATCGTGTTCCCGCCGGCCGGAGCCGGGGAGCGGACCGGGCGCGGGGACGCCGGCTCGGCGCCTTCTGACCAGGACACGTCGGCCGGCAGGATGAGGGTGGCGATACCGCCCGGCGGCGTCATCGCCGCGGCGACCGCGTCGGCGCCGTCGGCGGCCGCGTCGGCGCTGCGCGCCGAGCGCCTGACCCACCGGGACACCGAGCCGGCCAGGGCATCGATGTCGGACTCCAGCGGCGCGTCGTAACGCTTGTGGTAAGTCGCGTGGTCGCCGACCACCGCCACCAGCGGGGTGCCGGCCCGCCGGGCGTTGTGCAGGTTCGCCAGGCCGTTCGCCAGGCCCGGGCCCAGGTGCAGCAGCGCGGCTGCCGGCCGGCCCGCCATCCGGCCGAAGCCGTCCGCCGCCCCGGTCGCGGTGCCCTCGAACAGGCACAGCACGCCCCGCATCCGCGGCACCGCGTCCAGCGCCGCCACGAAGTGCATCTCCGAGGTGCCGGGGTTGCTGAAGCACACGTCCACCTCGCACGCCGCCAGCGTGCGGATCAGCGCCTGCGCGCCGTTCATCGGCATTCCTCCCGTCGCTTCTGACGTCAGCCCAGGATCACCCCGGGGTTCAGCAGTCCCTCCGGGTCGAAGGCGTTCTTGATCCGCCGCATGAGGGACACCGCGACGGGATCGGCCAGGTCCAGGAAATAGCTCACCTTCGCGGTGCCGATGCCGTGCTCGCCGCTGACCGCGCCGCCGCTGGCCCGGGCGGCCGCGAGGATCTCCCGCATCAGCTGCCCGCGCGCGGCGGCGTCGGGCTCGAACAGTGCGAGATGGACATTGCCGTCGCCGGCGTGCCCGGTGCCTAGCACCAGCCGGCCGCGGCGGGTGGCGATCGTAGCGACCTCGCCCAGGAAGGCGGCCATCGCGGCCCGGGGCACCACCGCGTCGACGATGTCGTCGGCCCCGGCCTGCTTGGCGGTCCAGAAGGCTCTTTCCCGCGCCTGGATGAGACGGTGCGCGGCGGTCGCGGGCAGGACGTACACGTCCACCGCGCCGGCCTCGCTCAGCAGCGTGGCCAGTTCGGCCACGTCGGCGTCCAGCCGCCCGGAGTCCCGCCCCTCCTGCACCACGACCAGGTAGGCCAGCGCGGTCTCCCGGACCGAGGCGGGGATACCGAGGTCGATGTCCTCGCTCTGGGTGATCGCCGCCATCGTGAGCATGTCGACGTACTCCAGCATGAGCGGCTCCACGCCGCTGGCCACGATCCGCGGGACGGCGGCGGTGACCTCTTCCAGCGAGCCGAACGGGGCGAGCAGCGTCGCCTGGCAGGGCAGCCGCGGGTAGAGCCGGAGGGTGGCCTCGGTGACCAGGGCCAGCGTGCCCTCGGAGCCGATGATCAGCTGGGTGAGGTCGTAGCCGGAACTGACCTTGACGTACTTGCCGCCGGTGCGGATCACCTCACCGGATGGCAGCACCGCCTCGAGCCCCAGCACGTGACGGCGGGTGACACCGTACTTGACGGCCCGCATCCCGCCCGCGTTGGTGGCGATGGTGCCGCCCAGGCTGGCGCTCATCTCCCCGGGGAACACCGGGTAGACCAGGTGGCGGGTGGCGGCGGCGTCGTCCAGCGCAGCCAGGGTGACGCCGGGCTGGACGACCGCGACATTGTTCGCGGTATCGATCTCCAGGACCTGGTTCATCCGCTCGAACGAGATCACCAGGCCGCCCGGGCTGGGCTTCGCGGCGCCGGCCAGCCCGGTCCCGCCGCCGCGTGCGGTCACGGCCAGCCGGTGCTGGCCCGCGATCCGCAGCACCGCCGCCACCTCGGCCGTGCCGCCCGGCCTGACCACGAACGCCGGCTCGCCCGGCACGACACCGAGGGCCTCATCGTGACCGTAGTCGGCCAGGGCCGCCGTCGCGGTCAGGACATGCTCCGGCCCCACGGCACCGCTCAGCAGCGATCCGACGTCGCTCACGAGATCCTCCCAAACGCACCCGCCGGACACCGGGCTCAGCCAGCGCACCTGCCGCCGCCAGGCCAGCGCGGACTATGGTCGCCTCGGAGCTTACAAGGAACCGGTCAGCCGGGCTCGCGGTCTGGCTGGTTGCGCGGAATTCCTGGAGCAGGCCGAGTGCGGCAGCCTGCCCGGCGCCACCGCGCGTACTGAGTCCTCGGCGGTGTGCCCGCTTTCCTGGTAGCGCATCGACCCGGAAGGGCTCATCGCGAGTCTGCGGAGCCAGGAACACCAGCGGCGGGCTCGTGCCTGGTCTGCTCGCCGATCAGGGGCGAGGAGATCACGAAGTCAGCGGTGGCCCGGTTGCAGGCGACCGGGATGTTCCACAGCACCGCGACCCGCAGCAGCGCCTTGACGTCAGGATCGTGCGGGTGCGGCTCGAGCGGGTCCCAGAAGAAGATCAGCAGGTCGATCTCGCCGTCGGCGATGCGCCCTCCGATCTGCTGATCCCCGCCGAACGGGCCGCTGCGCAGGACGGTCACCGGAAGCTGCAGCCTCTCCTGCAGGAGGCGGCCGGTGGTCGCGGTCGCGACCAGCTCATGGCCGGCCAGCAGGGCGCGGTTATAGTCGGCCCATTGCAGCATGTCTGCCTGTCCCTTCGCCGGAATATCGGGGGTACCGGTGTCTTATGCGAAGTCCGCGTTATGCAAGAACCCGCTGCGGTTGCTGCCCGTGCTACCTGCACCGGCCGCTCGCACAGGCCCGGAAGGCCTGCACTCGCAGCCGGTTTTGCATAACGCTCCGGCGGTGCCGGTCAGCTTGCCGCGGCCGCCCGTGCGGCGGCGCGTGCGGCGGCTGGGGTGGCCGCCGTGAGCGCGGCCGCCGCGGCGGCCGCGCACTCGGCCAGGGTCCGCTCGGCGAGGGCGGCGCGGACTTCGGCCAGGGCGGGGGGTGCCATCGACAGGCTGGTCACGCCGAGGCCGGTCAGCACGATGGCGAGCAGCGGGTCGCTGGCCGCTTCGCCGCAGATGCTGACCGGCTTTCCCGCCGTCCGTCCCGCGGTCGCAGTCATCGCGATGAGCTGCAGCAGCGCGGGCTGCCATGGGTCCAGCAGCGGGGCGAGCGGGCCGGCCTGCCGGTCGGCGGCAAAGGTGTACTGGCTCAGGTCATTGGTTCCGATGGACACGAAATCGACCTGTTCGATGATGCGCGCCGCGCCCAGCGCGGCCGCCGGGACCTCGATCATCACGCCCGCAATCGGCAGGCCGTGACCGCGGACCCGGTCGGCGAACGCGGCCGCCTCCGCCGGGACGGACACCATAGGGGCCATGACCCACACGTCGGCGCCTGTGTCCTTGGCCGCGTGCGCCAGCGCCTCGAGCTGGGTGTCGAGCAGGGCTGGGAGGAGGCCGTCCAGGCGCAAGCCGCGGATGCCGAGCGCCGGGTTGGGCTCGGCCTCCTGCGACGCGAACGCCAGCGGCTTGTCCGCCCCGGCGTCCAGCGTGCGCACGACGACCTTGCGGCCGCCCATCCCGGCGAGGATCTCGGCGTAGGTGGCCCGCTGCTCCTCGCCGGACGGCTCATCATGGCGGTCGAGGAAGAGGAACTCGGTGCGCAGCAGCCCGATGCCCTCGGCCTCCGCCGCGATCGCCGCTGGCACGTCGGCGGGGCCGCCCACGTTGGCCAGCAGCTTCACCGGATGACCGTCCCTGGTCCGGCCGGGGCCGTGAGCGGAAGCCAGGCGCGCCGCGCGCTCGGCGCTGCGGCGGGCGGCCCGCTCGAGCTGCTCGGGTGTGGGCTCGACGACCACGGTGCCGGCGGATCCGTCGACGGCGAGCACCGTCCCGTCGGCGACCGACAGGATTCCGGGACAGGAGACCACGGCCGGGATCCCGAGGGTCTTGGCCAGGATCGCGGTGTGACTGGTGGGGCCGCCGCGTTCGGTGACGATCGCCAGGACGGCGGCCGGGTCGAGCGTCGCCGTGTCAGCGGGCGCGAGATCGGCGGCCAGGAGCACGAACGGGTAGCCCGGTGCCGGGACTCCTGGCATCGGCTCGCCGAGGAGCAGCGCGACCGCGCGATCGGTGATGTCGTCAAGGTCGGCGGCGCGTTCGGCGAGGTAGCCGCCGGCCGATGTCAGCATCGCCCGGTAGGAAGCGAGCGCCTCGCTGACCGCCCACGCGGCGGGCCGGCCGGCTCCGGTGCGGCCGCGCACCTGGCTGGCGAGCGCGGGGTCGCAGGCCATCATCGCCTCGGCCGTGAGGATGTCAGCGGCCTCACCGCTGGCGGCTGCGCTGCGGCTGCGCAGGAATTCGCCTACCGCCTCCAGTGCGGCGACGGCGCGGTCCGCTTCGGCGCCGGTGTCGGCGATGGCGGGCTCGACGTCGGGCAGCTTCGGCGGGGTGCCCAGCCGTACGGCCGGCCCGGCCGCCGATCCGGCGCTCACGCCGAGCCCATGCAGCTCTTTGCTCATGACGATGCTCCTTGTGCGTCATGGTCGGCGGCGACGATGGCGGCCAGGTCGTCGAGGACGGCATCGGCGTCGGCTCCCTCGGCGGACAGCACGACGGTGTCGCCGCCGCGGGCGTCCAGGCCGATGACGGACAGGATGGAGCGCGCGTCCACCGGCTCGCCGCCCTGCTTGGCGATGAAGACCGGGACCGGCGCCTTGGCAGCGGCCTGCACGAACAGGGAGGCGGGACGGGCGTGCAGCCCGACGGAGGATCCGACGATCACCTGACGCTGGGTCATCATGCACCTACCGCGACGCGAGTGGTGTCCGGGACGCTGACCGTGCTGGCCGCCGGCGCGGTGTGCCGCAGCGACTTGAGCGCGATCAAGCAGAGGGCGCTGACGGCGATGCCTGCCGCGATGGCGGCGAGCCACAGCACGGGCCTGCCGACCAGGCCGATGACCCAGATGCCGCCGTGCGGGGCCAGCGACGTCGCGCCGAATACCATCGACAGCGCACCGGTCGCGGCGCTGCCCGCCATCAGGGACGGGATGACCCGCAGCGGGTCTCCGGCCGCGAACGGGATCGCGCCCTCGGTGATGAACGACAGGCCGAGCAGCCAGGCGGCCTCGCCCGCGGTGCGCTCGGCGGGGGTGAACAGCCCCTTGCGGACGACGGTCGCGAGCGCGCAGGCGATCGGCGGCGTCATCCCCGCCGCCATCACGGCGGCCATGATCTTGGTGTCACCGCTGGCCAGGCTGGCCAGGGCAAAGGTGTAGGCGACCTTGTTGACCGGGCCGCCCAGGTCAAAGGCCATCATCGCCCCGAGGATCAGGCCGAGCACGGCCGCGTTGGTACCGGACAGGCCGTGCAGCCAGTTCGTCAGGGCGGCGGTGGCCGCGGCGACCGGGCGCCCGACGGCCACGACCATGATCACGCCGGTGACGGCCGTCGAGATCAGCGGTATCACGACGACAGGCATGATGCCGGCGAAGGCGCGCGGGACCTTGGGCCGCTTCAGTGCCATCACCACGGCGCCGGCCAGCAGGCCGCCGATCAGCCCGCCGAGGAAACCCGCGCCGGTCGCGGTGGCGATCAGGCCGGCTATGAACCCGGGGACCAGCCCCATCCGGTCGGCCATCGCGAACGCGATGAATCCGGCCAGCACCGGCACCAGCATGAAGAACGCCACCTTGCCGATGAGGAACAGCAGCCCGGCGATGCCGGCCGCGTGCAGCACCGGGGCGACGGTGAAGCTTTCGATGCCGGTGACGGCGGCCGGGTAGGTGTGCCCGTGGAAGGTGCCGCCGAAGACCTTGGTCGCGACTTGCGGGCCGCCCATGATGAACGAGATCGCGATCAGGATGCCGCCCGCGGCGACGAACGGGATCATGTAGCTGACCCCGGTCATCAGCCATTGCCTCAGCCGGGTGCCGAAGCCCGCGTCCTGGTCGACCTTGGTCGTCAGGCCCGCGGACCCCGAGCCGGCCGCACCGCCGGAGACGGGACTGGCGGTGGCTGCCATCGCCGGGGAGGTTCCGGCCCGGCCGGCTTCGGCGGCCTGGACGGCTTCGGCGATCAGTGCCGGGCCGTCGTTGATGGCGCGCTTGACCGGCGCGGTGACCAGCGGCTTGCCGGCGAAGCGCTCCCTGTTGCGCACCTCCACGTCGGCGGCGAAGATGACCGCGTCGGCGGCGGCGATGACGTCGGCGGGGATCGGGTCCGCGCCGGCGGCGCCCTGGGTCTCCACCGTGATGGAGTGGCCCGCGGCCGTGGCGGCCTGCTCGATCGCCTCGGCGGCCATGTACGTGTGTGCGATGCCGGTGGGGCAGGAGGTCACGGCGACGAGTTTCATGACCCTAGTACCTCTTTCGTGACGATATCCACGACGGTCTGCTCGTCGGGGGCGGTGGCGAGGGCCTCGCGGAACGAGGCATGGACAAGGCGGCGGGCGAGCGCCGCGAGGATGGTCATGTGCTGCGAGCCGCCGCCCTCCGGCGCGGCGATCAGGAAGATGAGGTGCGCGGGGCCGTCGGCGGCGCCGAAGTCCACGCCCGCCTTGCTACGCGCGAAGGCCAGGGTCGGCTCGGTGACGAAGGCCGAGCGGGCGTGCGGGATGCCGATACCGCCCTCGATCCCGGTCGGCATCTGCTGTTCGCGCGCCGCGACGTCGGTAAGGAAGCCGTCAAGGTCGGTAACCCTGCCACCAGCGGCGAGCCGCTCGGCGAGCTGCCGGGTTGCGGTTTGCCGGTCGGGTGCTTCGAGACCGAGGTCCACGAGATCGGGCGTGATGATCGAGTTGGTCATGGGGGCTCCTTAAAGGCGGCGGGCGGCGAGCGTGCCGCCGGCCAGGTCGGTCAGGTCGGTAATGCAGATGCCGGCGTGGCTGATGTCGCCCGGCCCGGGCATGCGGGATCCGGGCAGTGCGGCCGCCGCGCTTCCCCACGCGACCGCTTCGGCCAGCGCGCGGGGACCGTCGGCGCCGGCCGCCAGGTAGCCGGCCAGCAGCGCGTCGCCGGCGCCGACCGTGCTGCGCGGCTCGAGCGCCGCCGCGGTGGCGTGCCAGGCGGCGTCCTGCCGGACCAGTACGGCTCCGGCCGGCCCGAGGCTGGTGAGCACGGTGCGCACGCCGGCCGCGGTCAGGGTCCGCGCGGCGTCAACGACGTCGGCGATAGTGCCGACGGCGCGGCCGGCGAGCTCCGCGAGCTCCTCCCGGTTGGGCTTGATCAGGTCGGGGCGCGCGGCGATCGCTGCGGCCAGCGGTGGCCCGGAGCTGTCGACCGCCACCCGGGGCCCGGTGCCGTGCAGCTGCCCGATGAGCGTGGCGTACCAGTCGGCCGGGGCGCCGGGGGACAGGCTGCCCGAGAGCACGACCCAGTCCGCCTGCGCCGCGGCGCCGGCCAGGGTGGCCGCCAGAGCGCCGAGTTCGTCCTGGGTGAGGCCGGGCCCGGGCTCGTTCAGCTTGGTGGTGGTGCCATCGGCCTCGACGACGGTGACGTTGGCCCGGATCGACCCGGCGATGCGGACGGTGAGCAGGTCCAGGCCCGCGCCGGCCAGCAGGGCCTCGAGCTGGGCACCCTCGGCACCGCCGCTGGGCAGGACTGCCGTCGTCTCGCAGCCGTGCGCGGCCAGCGCCCGGGCCACGTTGACGCCCTTGCCGCCCGCGTCCACCCGGCTGGCACGGGCGCGGATGACGGTGCCTGGCCGCAGCGTGTCGACCTCGATCGTCCGGTCGACGCTCGGGTTGGCCGTCAGGGTGACGATCATGCCCGCACCACCCGCAGGCCAGCCGTTTCCAGCTCCGCGACCAGGTCGTCATCGGCGCCGGTGTCGGTTATGAGCGTGTCGATCTCACTCAGCTCGCCGAAGCGGGCGAAATAGTCGGCGCCGAGCTTGCTGTGGTCGGCCACGACTACCGGCCGCCGCGCCGCGCGGATCATGGCCCGCTTGGCCGCCGCCTCGGCCTGGTCCGGGGTGGTCAGGCCGTAGGCCGCGGAGATGCCGTTGGCGCCGAGGAACGCGACATCGACGCGGACGCTGGCCAGCGCGTCCCCGGCCCAGTCACCGACCGCGGCCAGCGTGCGGGACCGGACCCGGCCGCCGGTCACCAGCACTTGGAGGTTGGGCCGGACCGACAGGGTCAGGGCGATCGGCAGCGAGTTGGTGACCACGGTGAGCTCGCAGTCCAGCGGCAGCATTTCCGCGATCCGGGCGGTGGTGGTGCCGGAGTCGAGCAGTATCGCCCCCTCCATGGGAAGCTCGGCGATGGCCGCCTTGGCGATCCGGTCCTTTTCCTCCTGATACCGCTCGGCGCGCTGGCCGACCGCCGGCTCGAACCCCAGCCGCTCCACCGGGATGGCGCCGCCATGAACCCGGCGCAGCAGGCCCTGCCGCTCCAGGGAGGTCAGGTCCTTACGCACCGTTTCGGGCGTCACCCCGAGCTCTGCGGCCAGCGCCGCGACGTCGACCCGGCCCTGGGCCCGGGCCCGGGCGACGATCAGCTGAAGCCGCTCTTCCGCGTACATCCTTTGATCATCTCCGTTTCATGTGTGTTTCATACTTTTTACGCCCGAGTTGATCCGATGTCAAGAGCTAAGCGGGCGTAAAGCCAATAAAACAGGTGCAAACACAGCGATGTTACAGATATGCGGAAGCAAACGGAACATGTGCGCAGGTGCCACCGCGGCGACCAGT
>Ga0335081_10019297_pt1 | contig 11027 bp, 11 predicted proteins | sample Lox_Sample_35_FD_206713 | JGI IMG/M metagenome (GOLD analysis project Ga0335081, IMG submission 206713) | Soil microbial communities from Loxahatchee National Wildlife Refuge, Florida, United States - Lox_Sample_3.5 | ecosystem: Environmental > Terrestrial > Soil > Wetlands | place: USA...
CGCTCAAGCTGATGCCCGCGTCGCGCTCGATCTCGCGGTCCAGCTCGACGAAGGGCAACCCCAACGCGTCGGCCAGCGCACCGCCGAGCGTGGTCTTGCCGGCGCCGCGCAAGCCCACGAGCGCGAGCCGCCGCTTGCGCGCGGTGGCCTCGGGGCCGAAGTCGCGCATGAGGCGGAAAACGACGTCTTCGAGCTGGCGCTCCGGAAGATGGTCGAGGAAACGGCGGATCAGCCGATGCTCGACGGAGGCCTCCTGCGCATCGATCAGCTCGGTCAACGGCACGTCCAGCGCCCGCGCCACGTTGCGCAGCAGCAGCACCGATACGTTGGCCTCGCCCGCTTCGAGATGAGCCAGGTATCGTTCGGACACGGTGGACTGCCGGGAGAGCGTCTTGCGCGCGATCCCTCGACGCTCTCGCGTCTCGCGCACGCGTCGGCCGATGCCGGCGAGCCATTCGCCTTCGCCCTCGCGGTCGTTCGAGGACACGCGCGCGGACGGCGCCTCGGCGAGTTTGGCCATCATCATCGGAATGCAATCCAGGTGAGGATCGCGAAATATAGTGCCTGACCGTGAGCCGGTCAAGCCGAATCAAGCCTCATAGGGAGACAGCTTTGGTCCCAACGGATCGCAGAGGATAGGCGTGCGGTCGGCTCGGATCCAGTAGGCTTTATTTTGCTTGACAATCGGTTGCGGCATGATCTAAAGTGCAACCCCCGAAAGACGAGGCTCGCGATGACGCCGCAGGCGTTCGCCGCCCTGCTTGCGCCGATCGCCCAGTGGATCGGTGATCGCCCGCTCGATGCTGCGCCGGACACCGATCTCAACCGCCCTATCCCGGCAGGCGGCCCGCTGTTTCTCTCCGTGCTCGAAGCGTGCCACGCCGGGATCGCGGCGGGATGGATGTGCAATCGCGAGGCCGGCGGAATAAAGTGTGGCCGGGTCGTGATGACGCGCGGCGGCCCGGGGTTTCAGCGTCGACGTGGTGGCGATGGAGAAGCGCGTGGGTCCGCATCATTGTCATCCCAGCGGCGAGATCGACTTGATCCTGCCGGAAAGCGGCGCGGCGACTTTCGACGCCCGCGGCGCGGGGTGGCTCGTCTACGGACCGGCAAGCGCGCACTTTCCGACGGTGACGGGCGGCACGGCGCTGGTGCTCTACCTGCTGCCTCAGGGCGGCATCGAATGCAGCGGGGCCTGACACCGGATCAGGCACCCAGAGGAGGAGGGAAGCCATGGCCGGATTGAGCACGGCCGATCAGACCGTGAGCCCGCCGCGCCTGACGTTCCCGCGCCCCTACAACGCGGCCCACGACTTGGTCGAGCGCAACCTGCGCTCGGGCCGCAGCGGCAAGCTCGCCTATGTCGACGATCGCGGCCGTTTCACCTACGCGGAGCTCGCCGCGCGCGTCAACCGCGCGGGCAACGCGCTGCGTGGCCTCGGGCTCGTGCCCGAGCAGCGCGTGATCCTCGCGCTGCACGACTCGATCGATTTTCCGTCGCTGTTCCTCGGCGCGATCAAGGCCGGCATCGTCCCGATCGCGGTGAACACGCTGCTCACCGCCAAGGACTACCGTTACATCCTCGAGGACAGCCGCGCGAGCGCGCTGTGCGTGTCTCCGCCGCTCGTTCCGGCGTTCGAGCAGGCGATCGCGGAGGGTGGCCGGGCGCATCTGCGCGAGATCGTGGTCGCGGGCGAGGAGAAGCCGCCGTACCGCAGGCTCGATGCATTGCTCGAGGCGGCGAGCGAGGCGCTCGAGCCCGCACCGACGACCGCCGACGACGCCTGCTTCTGGCTCTACTCGTCGGGCTCGACCGGCGCGCCCAAGGGCACGGTGCATGCTCAATCCAGCATGATCGAGACCGCCGAGCTCTACGCGCGTCCGATCCTCGGCATCGGCGAGGACGATGTCGTGTTCTCGGCGGCGAAGCTCTTCTTCGCCTACGGCCTGGGCAACGCGCTCTCCTTCCCGCTTTCGGTCGGCGCGACGACCATCCTCATGGCGGAGCGCCCCACCCCGGCGGCCGTGTTCAAGCGGCTCACGGAGCACCGGCCGACGATCTTCTGCGGGGTGCCCACGCTCTTCGCGGCGATGCTCGCCGCGCCCGACTTTCCCGCGCGCTCCGCGCTAGGCCTGCGGGTATGCACGTCGGCGGGCGAGCCGCTGCCGGCGGACCTCGGACGCCGCTTCCGGGAGCGCGCGGGCGTGGACATCCTCGACGGCATCGGCTCGACCGAGATGCTGCACATCTTTCTGTCGAACCGCGCCGACGGCGTTCGCTACGGCACGACCGGGCTTCCCGTGCCGGGCTACGAGCTGCGCATCGTCGACGAGCACGGACACGACGTGCCTCAAGGCGAGCCGGGCGAGCTTCTGATCAAGGGACCCACGGCGGCGCTGACCTACTGGAACAATCGGCCGAAATCGCGAGCCACGTTCATGGGCGAATGGACGCGCAGCGGCGACAAGTATCGACGCGACGAGCAGGGCTACTACGTCTACTGCGGGCGCAACGACGACATGCTCAAGGTCGGCGGCATCTGGGTTTCGCCCACGGAGGTCGAAGCGGCGATCATCACGCACCCGGCCGTGCTCGAGGCCGCCGTCGTCGGCCAGGAGGACGACGAGCACCTGGTGAAGCCCAAGGCGTTCGTCGTTTTACGCCAGGGCCAGGAAGGCGATGCGGCGCTCGCCGCCGGAATCCAGGAGCACGTGAAGCAGCATCTCGCACACTACAAGTATCCGCGCTGGGTGGAGTTCATTCCCGAGCTGCCCAAGACGGCCACGGGAAAGATCCAGCGCTACAAGCTGCGCGCGGCGCCGTAGAGCCCGCCGCCCGCGCTCCGCGCTCGGGCATTCGTGTAGGATGGCGCGGCTCGCGAAGCGGCGGAGCGCGTGCGGCGGGCAGGGACAACAGATGGTGTCAGGAGAGGAGACAGAAATGACCAGCATCGAGGGGCGGAAACAGCGCCGCCGCGTGATCAAGGCGCTCGGGGCGGCAGGCGCGCTCGGCGCGCTGGGAGCGCCCGTCGCGGCGCTCGCGCAGGCAAGCAAGCTGAAGGTCGGCTTCATGCTGCCGTACACAGGGACCTACGCCGCGCTGGGGCGCGCCATCGAGAACGGGTTCAAGCTCTACGTCAAGGAGCAGCGAGGCAAGCTCGGCAGCCGCGAGATCGAATACTTCACCGTCGACGACGAGTCCGAGCCTGCCAAGGCCCCCGACAACGTGAACAAGCTGATCAAGCGCGACAACGTCGACGTGATCGTGGGCACGGTGCACTCGGGCGTGCAGATGGCGATCGTCAAGGCGGCCCGCGACAACAATACCTTGCTGATCATCCCCAACGCGGGCGTCGACGAGGCGACCGGGCCGCTGTGCGCGCCCAACATCTTCCGCGTGTCGTTCTCCAACTCGCAGCCCGGGCTCGCGATGGGTCTCGTCGCGGCCCTGAAGGGATACACGACGGCGGTGACGATCACCTGGAAGTACGCGGCCGGCGAGCAGTCGATCGGCGGCTTCAAGGAGACCTTCCAGAAAGGCGGCGGCAAGGTGCTCAAGGAGCTCTACGTGCCATTCCCGAACGTCGAGTTTCAGGCGCTCCTGACAGAGATCGCGTCGATCAAGCCGAGCTGCGTCTACACCTTCTTCGCCGGAGGCGGCGCGGTGAAGTTCGTCAAGGACTACGCCGCGGCCGGCCTCAAAGACAAGATACCGCTGCTCGGCGCCGGCTTTCTCACCGACGGGACGCTCGACGCGCAGGGCGCCGCCGCCGAGGGACTGCTCACCACGCTGCATTACGCCGACAACCTGAGCACGCCGCGCAACAACGCCTTCCGGCTCGCCTACGCCAAGGCCTACGACAGCAAGGCGGACGTCTATGCCGTTCAAGGGTACGATTCGGCGCAGCTGCTCGGGATCGGCTTGCGGGCCGTCGCAGGCGACATCGCTCAGCGGCCCCTACTGATCGGGGCCATGGCCTCCGCCGAGATCGACAGCCCGCGCGGCAAGATCACGCTGTCGCGTTCGCACAACGTGGTGCAGGACTTCTACCTGCGCCAGGTCCAGAACGGCCAGAACAATGCGATCGGGCTGGCGGCGAAGTCGCTGGCCGACCCCGGCCGCGGCTGTTCGATGGGCTGAGCGCGTCGCACCCGAAGCGTGCTGTCGCTCTCTCGCCGCGTCGGCCCCGCTGCCTTCGGCGCTGGCTGACGCGGCGATTGTGTTGCCCGCGTTGCGATGGACCTCCCGATCTTCCTGATCCAGACGCTCAACAGCGTGCAATACGGCCTGCTGCTGTTCCTGATCGCGAGCGGCCTGACGCTGATTTTCGGCATCATGGGGGTGATCAACCTCGCGCATGGCAGCTTCTACATGCTCGGCGCTTACGCCGCCTTCGTGCTCTCCGGGCTGACGGGGAGCCTGTTCTGGGCGATCGCGCTGGGCGTGCCGCTCGCGGTCGCGTTCGGCTATCTCCTGGAATGGATTTTCTTCAGCTTCCTCTACAGGCGCGACCACCTGCAGCAGGTGCTGCTGACCTACGGGCTGATCCTGGTGTTCGAGGAGCTGCGCAGCCTCGCCGTGGGTGACGACGTGCACGGCGTGTCCGTGCCGGCGACGCTTGCCCGCTCGGTCGCGCTCGGCTCGACCATGACCTATCCGGTCTTCAACCTGTTCATCTCCGGCGTGTGCCTCGTCGTCGCCGTGCTGCTGTTCGTCCTCCTGCAGCGCACCCGCCTCGGGATGATGATCCGCGCCGGGGCGTCGAACCGCGAGATGGTTCGCTCGCTCGGCGTGGATATCAACTTGCTGTTCCGCGTCGTCTTCGCGCTCGGGGTGGCGCTCGCCGCCTTCGCGGGAATGGTCAACGCCCCCGCTTCGTCGGTCTATCCGGGCATGGGCAACCAGGTGTTGATCATCTGCTTCGTCGTCGTCGTCATCGGCGGCATCGGCTCGGTGACCGGAGCGCTGGTCGCCGCGCTCATGATCGGCTTCGTTGACACTTTCGGGAAGGTCTTCCTACCCGACTACGCGGGCATCCTGGTGTACCTGCTCATGGCGGTCGTCCTGGTGTGGAGACCCGAGGGGCTGTTCCGGGAGAGCAGGGCTTGACGCTCGCGCGCCGCACCCTGGCGACGCTCGCGCTGCTGGCGCTCCTCGCGCTGCCGCTCGTGGCGGGGAAGTTCTACGTCGACCTTATCGCGAAGGTTATGATCATGGCAGTGTTCGCGATGAGCCTCGACCTGCTGGTCGGCGTGACGGGGCTGGTCAGCCTCGGCCATGCGGCGTTTTTCGGCCTGGCGAGCTACGTCCTGGTGCTCGTCGCGCCCGATCCGTACACCGCGGTGAGCCTGTGGACCTCGCTGCCTCTAGCCGTCGGCGCGTGCGCGCTCGCCGCGCTCGCGATCGGCGCGCTCGCGCTGCGCACGCGCGGCGTCTACTTCATCATGGTCACGCTGGCGTTCTCGCAGATGGGCTACTTCGTGTTCCACGACACCAAGATCGCCGGCGGCAGCGACGGAGCCTACATCTACGTCAAGCCCAGCGCCAGCGTGGGGGGGTGGTCGCCGTTCGATCTGAACAGCGGCGCGCATTTCTACTACGCGATGCTCGCGCTGCTGGTGCTGGTCTTCGTTTTCCTGCGCATGCTGCTCGCGTCGCGCTTCGGCCACGCCCTGCGCGGCATCCGCAGCAACGAGCAGCGCATGCGCGCGCTGGGCTTCAACACCTATTGCTACAAGCTCGCCGCGTTCACGATCGCCGGCGCGATCGCCGGGCTCGCCGGATACTTCGCCGCGGTGCAGTTCGGCTTCGTCAACCCGGAGATGCTCGCCTGGCACCAGTCGGCGAACGTCTTGCTGATGGTCATCCTCGGCGGCATGGGCAATCTCGGCGGCGCCATCGTCGGCGCCTTCGCCTTCGTCCTGCTGCAGGACCTCTTCTCCTCGCTCACCAAGCATTGGCCGCTTCTTATGGGCGGCTTCGTAATCCTCGCGGTGATGCTTCTGCCCGGAGGCCTCACCCGTGCGACGGAAACTTGGCGCTTCTGGCGCTTCGGCCGGCGGCATGGCTGAGCCGCTGCTTTCCGCCCACGGCCTGACCCGCCACTTCGGCGGAGTGCTCGCGGTCGACCATGTTTCGATCGACCTTCGCCCGGGAGAGATCCATGCCGTCATCGGCACCAACGGCGCCGGCAAGTCCACGCTGATCAATCTGCTCGCCGGGGAGCTCGCCCCGACATCCGGCGAGGTTTCCCTCTCGGGGCATGCGCTGACGGGCGCGCCGCCGCACCGGCTGGCGAGCCTCGGTGTCGGCCGCACGTTTCAGCGCAGCAACGTCTTTCCGGACTTCACGGCGTTCGAGAACTGCCGGCTCGCCGCGCAGGCACGAAATGCGCGGCCGTGGGCGGTGCACGAAAAGGCCCTCCGCTGTCCTACGAGCGGCGAGGCGGCAAGGCGCGCGCTGGCCGCGGTGGGCTTGAGCCGGCGCAGCGACGTGCTCGCGGGACTGCTGTCGCACGGCGAGCGGCGCGAGCTCGAGATCGCGATGTGCCTCGCCACCGAGCCCAAGGTGCTGCTGCTCGACGAGCCGCTCGCCGGCATGGGCGCCGAGGAGTCGCAGCGGGTCCTGGCATTGTTGCGCGAGCTCAAGCCCGAGCGCGCGATCCTGCTGGTCGAGCACGACATGGACGCGGTGTTCGCGATCGCCGACGTGATCACCGTCATGGCCGACGGGGCCGTGCTCGCCGCCGGCTTGCCCGAAGCCGTACGCGCCGATCCCTCCGTGCGCGAAGCGTACCTGGGCGACGCCCTCTGAGCCGCCGCACGATGGAAGCGCTGATCGAGGCTCGCGCCATACACGCGTACTACGGTACGAGCCACGTGCTGCGCGGCGTGGATTTTCGCGTCGCGCGCGGCGAGACCGTGGGCCTGCTCGGCCGCAACGGCATGGGCAAGACGACGCTGCTGCGCACGCTCCTCGGCCACGTGTCGGCACTACGAGGAGAGGTGCGTCTTCGCGGAATCGACGTGACCGGCGTGGCTCCCGAGAAGATCGTTCGCCGGGGAGTGGCTTACGTTCCCGAGGGCCGCGGCATCTTTCCGAACTTGACCGTGCGCGAGAACCTGGTCATGGCCGCGCGCGCGAGCGTGAGCGGCGAGCGCGCCTGGACCTTGGCGCGGGTGCTCGAGCTCTTTCCGCGCCTCGGCCCGAGGCTCGACCACGGCGGCGGCCAGCTTTCGGGGGGCGAGCAGCAAATGCTTTCCATCGGGCGCGCGCTGCTCACCAATCCCGATCTGCTCCTGCTCGACGAGGCCACCGAAGGGCTCGCGCCGCAGGTGGCGCGCGAGATCTGGCGAGTCGTGGCGACGCTGAAGGCGAGCGGCGTGGCGACGGTCGTGGTCGATCGCAACGCCGGCGCGGTGCTCGCGCACGCCGACCGCTGCGCGCTGCTCGTGAAGGGCGAGATGGTCGCCGATCTGCCAAGCGATGCGCTGCGCGCGCAGCCGGAGCTGCTGCGCCGGCATCTGGGCGTCTGACGCGGCCGGTGACCGATCGTCGGCGCTTTCCAATGCCGACCCGGTACTCCGTAAGGCTAGAGCCCTCGCGCATTGCCCGATGTGGCGTCACCCTGGTGGCCAGAGCCGTGATAGGCTGTTTTGACTGAGCAGTCTGCGGGTTTGATTTTCCCGTTGTCATGGCGATGACCCGGAGCGAATTCCTCCGCCTTGTGGCGGCTGAGACGTCGGTGTTGGCCGCATCGCCGATCCTCGGCGCCAGCCCGGCAGCGAAGGAAGCGATGCACACGCGCCCGATACCTTCAACGCGCGAGCCGTTGCCCGTCGTCGGCTGCGGAACGTGGCGCACCTTCGACGTCGGACAGGGCACCGAGGAGCGCGGACGACTGCGCGAAGTGCTGCAGATTCTGTTCGACAGCGGAGGCGCGGTCATCGACTCCTCGCCGATGTACGGCCCGGCGGAATCCGTCGTAGGCGACCTGCTGGCGGCGATGAACGCGCGCGGCAAGGCGTTCATCGCGACCAAGGTGTGGACGAGAGGACGCGAGGAAGGCATCGCGCAGATGCGCCGCTCGATGGCGCTCTTGCGCACGAACCGGATCGACCTGATGCAGGTCCACAACCTCGTCGACTGGCGCATACAGCTCGCGACGCTGCGCGCGCGGAAGAAGGACGGCGTCTTCCGCTACATCGGCATCACCCACTACACGCCCAGCGCCTATCCGGAGCTCGAATCGGTGATGCGGACGGAGAAGCCCGATTTCGTGCAGCTCGACTATTCGCTCGCCGACCGCGCCGCGGAGGAGAGGCTCCTGCCGCTCGCCTCGGATCTCGGTGTGGCAGTGATCGTCAATCGCCCGTTCGGCGGCGGCGGCCTGCTGCAATCGCTGCTGGCGAAGCCGCTGCCCGCGTGGGCTGCCGACATCGGCGGCGATAGCTGGGCGCAAGTGCTGTTGAAGTTCGTGCTCGCCCATCCCGCGGTGACATGCGTCATTCCCGGGACGGGCCGGCCGGAGCACATGAAGGACAACGTGCGCGCCGGCTTCGGCCGCTACCCGGACGCGGCATTGCGAGCGAAGATGCTGGCTGCGCTCCCGGGCTGATCGAGGCCGTCCCCCCGTCGCCGGCCGCCTTTCGCGACGGGCATCGCCTCAAGCGCGACGCAGCAGACGCGCCAGGGCGAGCGCCGTCACGGAGCGCCGGCGCGGGCGCGAGTTCGGCGGCAGGTCGAAATACCGGCGATCGATGTAGCACCAGCCCCAAGTCTCTCCGCGCTCCAGCGATGCGATGAGCGGGTGCCCGGTGGCCTGGTAGTGCTGAAGGGCGTGAGCGTGCGCCGAATCCTCGCAGCAACCGACGTGGCCGCAGGTCAGGCAGACGCGAAGCTCGTTCCACGGGGACCCGAGCGCGAGACACTCTTCGCAGCCTCGGGTTCGCGCCATCACAGGCTGGATCTCCCGGGCGTGGTCGCAGGGTTGCCTTCCCGACGGCATATCGAAGTCTAGCGGATCGTCAACCCACCGTCGGCGGCCAGCACTTGCCCGGTGACGTAGCTCGCTCCATCGGACGCGAGGAATACGAATACCGGAGCGATTTCCTCCGGCTCCGCCCAGCGACCCATGGGAATGCGCTCCAGATATTTGGACTTGAACCGCTCGTCGGTGCGGATCGTCTCGGTCATGGGCGTCGCTGCAGCGGGCGCGACGGCGTTCACCGTGATGCCGAACTTCGCGAGCTCCCGGGCCGCCGAGAGCGTGAGACCGACGATGCCGGCCTTGGCGGCGCTGTAGTTGACCTGGCCGATCGTGCCGAGCACGCCCGCGGTCGACGTCACGTTGACGATGCGACCGTAGCGCTGCTCCATCATCACCGACGCCACCGACTGCAGGCAGTTGAAGCTTCCCTTGAGATGCACGGCGATCACCTCATCCCATTGCGCCTGCGTCATCTTGTGCAGCATTGCCGGACGGACGATGCCGGCATTGCTGACGAGGATGTCGACGCGGCCGAAGCGCTCGCGCGCCGCGGCGACCGTGGCGTCGACCTGATCCCGGCGTGCGACGTCGCAGGCGATCGCGATGGCCTCCGCGCCGTCGGCGCGCAGCGCGCTCGCCACGGTTTCGGCGCGGTCCGCCGCAACGTCGGCGACGCATACCCGGGCACCCTCGCGCGCGAACGCGCGGGCCACGGCGGCGCCGATGCCCTGCGCAGCGCCGGTCACAATGGCCGCTCGGCCGGCAAGCTGCATCGTTTCCCTCCTTGTAAGGGCCAAGAAAGCCCGGATCAGACCCGCGAGCCGGACTTCGCTCTGGGTCGAGCGTCCCCGGCCGGGCCGCCGCCGGTCGCCGCTCGCGGCGCGGCCGCGTTGTGCTGCTGCCGCTCGATCAGGCGCAGCATCGTCGCCAACGTGATCGAACCGAAGGTGGCCTTGGCGATCTCGTCGATTTCCGAGAGCACCGCGCGGAGCGCGCTTCCCACCGGGGTTAGCTCGCCCGGCTCGTGCCGGTCGCCGGCCGCCGGGGACAAGTCTTCGAAGGTGCGGATGATGTCCATCAGCGTCAGCCGGCGCGCATTGCCGGCAAATCGATAGCCGCCGCCCACGCCGCGGACGGATTCGACCAACCCGGCACGGGCCAGTTCCGAGAGCACCTTCGCAAGGTGGTGCGGGGACACGGCGTACTTGCTCGCGATCTCCGCCGCGGCGATGTGCCGGTCGGGTGCCGCCGCGAACTCCAGCACGCTGTACAGCGCGAGCGATGTGTTCTTCTGCAGCTTCATCGCCTTACGCCCGGCGGAGCGACCGGGAGCATCAGCCTTCGAGTCCCATCTCGAGCGCGATGAAGGGCCCGGCCATCATGCCCTGGCTGCGGAAGAACGACAGGATCAGCGTGTTGTCTCGTCCGAGCATCGTGCGGACCTTGTGCACGCCGGCGCGCCGGAACCCGTCGCAGATCGCCGCCAGCAACCGTGCTCCAACGCCAGCCTGCCGGGCCTCGGGCTTGACGTCGATCGCGAAGACCCAGCCGCAGGGTGGCGAGCCGAACTCCCAATCGCGCACTTCGCCAATGATGAAGCCGACCACGCGCCCGTCGCGCTCCGCCACCAGGAATTGGCGCCCGGCGTGGTCGGAATCGCCATACCGCCGGTAGATCGACCGCCAGTAGTCGCGCTTCTCGAGCCCCGTCACCGTGGCGTCGATGGCGATGACCTGGGCGAGGTCCTCGCTCCGCGCCGGCCGCACCACGAGCGCCTCCGAGCCGGCCGCGCGCGCGCCATTCCCCCGCGCCGCGGCCGGATGCCTTCGTCTGGGTGCTCGCGACGGACTCAAAGGATGATGCAGATCAAATTAAATATGCGCATTCCGGTACCAGAATACATCATCCGGACCCCACTGGAGGAGGAGATTGCCATGGCAGCCATCTGCAAGGCCCGCGCCGTATTGCGCGTCGCCGGGGTCGCGCTCGTCGGTGCCCTCATCGCCGGACCCGCGGCCGGGCAGGAGCCGATTCGGA
>Ga0335081_10019299_pt1 | contig 11027 bp, 7 predicted proteins | sample Lox_Sample_35_FD_206713 | JGI IMG/M metagenome (GOLD analysis project Ga0335081, IMG submission 206713) | Soil microbial communities from Loxahatchee National Wildlife Refuge, Florida, United States - Lox_Sample_3.5 | ecosystem: Environmental > Terrestrial > Soil > Wetlands | place: USA: Florida...
GGATCGGCTCCACGCACGGGGTGACCCGGACGATCGAGGAGATCCGCCAGCGCGGTGTCACCGGCTTCGAGATCGAGGTCGTGGGGACCGACCCGTCGGTCGACCGCCGGCTGCCGGCGGTGGTCGAGATCGAGGTGCCCTTCTACCCGGGACTGTGCATCGGCGTACCCAGTCTCCCCGCCGCTGTGCAGTCGCTCACCGAGGGCCGCTTCCAGGCCGTACACGTCGCCTCCCCCGGACCGGCCGGCATCGCCGGAGCGCTCATAGCGCGCGCAATCGGCCTGCCGCTGATCGGCAGCTACCACACCGAGCTGACGGCCTACGCGGCGATCCGCGCGCGCAGCAGCGAGATCGCCTCCGCCGTCGGACTCGGGGTGAGCGCCTTCTACCGCGCCTGCGACGTGGTCCTATCCCCGAGCGATGCTGCCGATGCCGCGCTCGCGGCCGCCGGGGTGCCCGCGGACCGGGTGATGCGCTGGGATCGCGGCGTCGACACCCAACGCTTCTCAGCGGCACGCCGCGCGCGTGCCACGGATCGGTCGCCAGCCGGCGACGGGTGCCTGACGGTGCTCTACGCGGGGCGAATCACACACGAGAAGGGCATCGATCTGCTCGCCGACGCCTTCCTGCTGGCTCATGGGCGTTGTCCCGGCCTGCGACTGGTGCTCGCCGGCGATGGTCCCGAGCGTGCGCACCTGGCCGAGCGGCTCGGCGAGCGTGCCACCTTCCTCGGCTGGCTCGAGGGCGGCGAGCTGCCCGCGGCGTATGCGAGCGCCGACATGTTCGTGTTCCCGAGCGCGACCGACACGTTCGGGCAGGTCGTCCTCGAGGCACAGGCGAGCGGCGTCCCCGTCGTCGCCGTTGCCGCGGGCGGCCCCCTCTCGCTGATCGAGCACCGGATCAGCGGAATGCTCTGCCCGCCCGAGCCGATGGCCATGTGCGAGGCCCTGCTCGAGCTCGCCCGCTCTCCCCTGCTCCGTGAGCGGATCGCGACGGCCGGACTCGCTTCCGCGCGGATGCGCACATGGGACCGCGCGCTGGAGAGACTCGCCGACGGATATCGGGCGGCGCTCGAGCCCGCGGGTGCGGCCGGCCGGTCGCGTGCGGCGTAGGTCTGCCGCGGGGTTGTTACCAGCGTTCACAACTACGTTGTCAAATTGTGACTTCGGTGCCCTTCGGGGTCCCCGCTTGCCGTATGCTGCCGCCGCCCAGAAGGGCCCGAGGGGGCTCTCGGAACCCGAGAAAGGAGTCTCGAATGAGACTGCAGGCGGCATCTCTTGGGGCGGTTGCCGCGGTCGTGGTGACGCTGCTCGGCGTGACCACGAATGCGTACGCCGAAAAACAGACGTTCAACCCGGGTGGCGGCTCGCAGCAGGCCTTCGAAGTGCCGGTGGGGGTCACCACCGTAAACGTCACAGTGATCGGCGGCGCCGGTGAAGCCGGGTGCCTGGGAGGGGGTGGCGGCGGGGGGGCCAAGGTGACCGCCACGCTCGCGGTGGAACCGAAGAAGCAGCTGTTCGTCGACTTCGGCCCCGGTGGCGGGGTCACGCGCGGCGGGTTCGGCTGTGAGGCCGGCGGCGCGGGAGGGGGAAGCTCCGACGTGCGCGCCGAACCGGGGACGCTCGCGGCGCGTCTGGTCGTGGCCGGCGGGGGCGGCGGCGGCAGTGGTGGCGGTGGCGGCAGCGCGTCGGGAACGACCGGTGGGGCCGGTGGTCCCGGCGGTGGCACGGAAAAAGCCGGTGGCGGCGGCCAGGGAGGCACTCCCACCCACGGCGGCGAAGGCGGCCACGCCGGCAACTACGAAACGGCAGAACTGAAAAGCCAAGCAGGAGGAAACGGCGAAGAAGACCAGGGCGGCAGCGGGGCGCCGACGGAAGTCGAAGAAGGAAACAACTGGATCTACGGAGGGGGCGGCGGAGGCGGCGGCTACTTCGGCGGAGGCGGAGGGGGCAGCGGCTTCTTCGGCGGCGGAGGCGGTGCCGGCTCGAGCTTCGCTGGGACACAGGCGAAAGGAGCCTCGTTTGCGAGCGCGAGTGGTGCCGAACCGCAGGAGGTCGTGTTCACCTACACCGCCGCTGACGGAGGAACCGGGCCGAGCGGGCCGAGCGGGCCCACAGGTGCCACGGGGCCCACCGGGCCGGGAGGAGCCACCGGAGCGACCGGGCCGACGGGACCAGCGGGTGGGAGCGGCATGCAGGGCGTGACCGGGGCCACGGGCCCGACCGGCCCCACGGGCCCGGCTGGTCCGCAGGGCGAAGCGGGCGCCACGGGAGAACCGGGCGCAACCGGGGCAACCGGGGGAACCGGGGCGACTGGGGCAACCGGGGCGACCGGCTCACCGGGCGAAAACGGTGCGACGGGCGCACAGGGGGTAACCGGGGCCACGGGACCCACCGGCCCCACCGGTCCCCAGGGCGACGTCGGCGCATCAGGCGCAGCGGGAGTGACAGGGTCCACCGGTCCCACAGGTCCCACCGGCCCCACCGGTCCCCAGGGTGAAAAAGGCACAACCGGACATCAGGGAGCGGCGGGGTCCACCGGTCCGACCGGCCCGCACGGCGAAAAGGGCGCCACCGGTGAACGCGGCGTGACGGGGTCTACAGGCCCGACCGGCCCCCACGGTGAAAAGGGCACGAGCGGAGAACGGGGAGCGACGGGTGAGCGCGGCGTGACAGGAGCGACGGGCGCGACCGGCTCGGCGGGCACGGCCGGCAACGCGGCAACGCTGACGTTCGCGAGCGCGACCGGTGTCACGAGCGGTTACTGCCTCAACCTCGCCTACCTCTCGGCAAGCCAGGGCCAGGGACCGTGTCCGGGCCCGACGAGCGGAGTGCCCACCTCGTTCGCGGGCCAGCACGAGCTCTCACCGCCGATGCCGGCGGGCGGCGCGAAGGTCAACGACCTCTATGCGGCCGCAGATGTGAGCCTGACGGGGACCGAATCCCTGCAGATCGCCGTGGTCGACAACACGACTGGGTCGACGCTGCTGGCGTGCTCGATCACCTCCGGCACAAAAAGTCGCTGTGAAAACACGGCGAGCTCGCCCACCGCAAGCGCTGGAGATCTCCTCGAGGTGAGGGTGACCGGGTCGCCAAAACCGCTGAGTGCATGTAAGGCGATCGAGGTCACCTTCCGGTATTAGGTTGCGCCCACGAGGAGGCCCCCGGCGGACTAGACCGGGGCCTCCTCGCAAGTCGTGTGGCACACATCCCAGCGGCCCCGGCTCCCTCATGCCCGGACCGCCGGGGATGTGATCAGCGCTCCCGAGGGGTCAGGACGGGACGACCGGCCCGGAGATCGACAGGGTGCCGGAGACGCTGCCCTTCTTGGCCTTCTTCATCTTGCCGTTCCTCAGAGAGGCGTCGTGCCGCGTCGTCGGGCTTCTCGAACGGAACGTCGTCATGAGCCGCTCATGTGCGAAGCCACCGACGCCAATCAGAGCGTGCTCCAGTCGATCCAATGGACGTTGTTCGCCAACTCGGCCTAGAGCACTCGCGCCTCACCGGCTAGCCGGTCGACCCCGGCAACCGCGTCCTTCACTCCCGGCGGCATTCATGCGATCTCGTATGACCACACTGGGCACGACCGTATCGCCCGGATCCCAGGTCGGGATCTGAGCCTAAGATGCGGGGATCTACGAGCCTCCAAGGAGGGTGTGATGAAGTCGATCGCTCGACACCTGACGTATTCGAACGTCGTTGCGACGCTCGCGCTCGTGTTCGCGCTGAGCGGTACTGCGATGGCGACCAAGCACTATCTGATCACCTCGACCAAGCAGATCGATCCGAGCGTGCTGAAGAAGCTTCACGGTGCGAAGGGGCCACGCGGTCCGGCTGGACCAGGTGGCCTGCAGGGCGCGGCGGGCACCCCGGGTGCAGCTGGCGCCCAGGGTGCAGCTGGCGCCCAGGGTGCAGCGGGTGCGCCGGGCAGCAATGCTGACGAATCGGCTGATCTTGCGACGTTGCGCGCCATCTTGCCCTACATCAAATTTGTCTCCGAAGGCGTCGGTGGCAAGCCGACGATCCAGTTCTCCGGGGTGAACGTACAGGTGATCTCCGGGGCCGGCAAAACCGGTGCGCCCGTCAACGGCACCGGGAACCTCGTGATCGGCTATGACGAATTCCCAGGGACGCAGACCGGCTCGCACGACCTGGTCATCGGCGACGAACAGTCCTTCACCAGCTTTGCCGGGCTGATCGCCGGCGAAGCCAACAGCATCACCGCCCCATACGCGTCTGTCCTCGGCGGCTACGGCAACGTCGCCGGCGGCTCCTACAGCAATATCGGCGGAGGGGGGCATAACACAACCTCCGCACCCGAGGCATCGGTGAGCGGCGGGGAGGGGAACTCCGCCAGCGGCATCACGTCCTCCGTCAGCGGCGGCACGCAGAACGACGCCACGGGTGAGTCCTCCTCAATCTCAGGTGGCACCAAAGGAACCGCCGCAGGACTGAACGCTTCGATATCAGGCGGCGACGGCACCAAAGCCGAAGGCGAATTCAGCTGGGTTGGTGGTGGCTCAGTCAATCTCGCTTCCGGCGCGGGCTCCACCGTCAGCGGCGGAGGCCTGAACGCGGCCACGGGCGAACTCGCCGCGGTTTCCGGTGGCTTCCTCAACGACGCCACCGGGGGGTCCAGCGCGGTAGGCGGCGGCAGCAACCAAGTGGCAGCCGGAGCCTTTGAATTCAAGCCGTAGCTGGGCATGTCATCGCGACACGGAGCTGTGAGAACGCCGAACGCATCCGGGGCCGTACCTGCCAATAAAGCTCCCCTTTACTCGTTCCGGGAGCCTATGAAGACGGTGGCCGTCCCCCGGCTCTGAGGATCTCCTTCTCCTGGCCGGGGGGCGGCTATCCCTCGCAAGCGCGGCCGGCGGATCAGCCGTCGGCTGGCGCCTGGGGGCCAAGGAAGCCGGTTCTCATGGTAAGCTTCATGATCATGAAGACCACCAAGATCTCGCGCGGCGGACAGATCTCGATACCGTCTCGCATCCGTCACAGATGGGGCACATCGACGCTCGCGCTCGAGGACCTCGGAGACCGGATCGTGCTCAGACCTGCTCCCGATGATCCAATCGCTGCTGCACGCGGCGCGTTCGCCGGGGAGCTGTCGATGAGCAGCAGCCAACTTCGCAACGCCGCTCGAGAGGCTGACACCGCGGCGGAACGTCGCCGGCGTTCGACTGGATGAGCACCATCCTCGATGCCTTTGCGCTCATCGCACTGATGCGGGAAGAGCCAGCGGCGGACCAGGTGGAGGCGCTGCTGCGAGCCGGCGACGTGGCGATCACGGCCGTCAACTTGGCGGAGGCGCTCGACGTGTTGCAACGAATCCAGGGGATCAGCCGAGAGCGCCTTGAGGAAGTGACCGTGCCGCTCGTGGCAGAGCGGATCAAGCTGATACCGACAGACGAGCGGATCGCGCGCGACGCAGCCGACATCCGCGCCCGTCGCTACCACCGCACGAGGTCTCCCCTCTCGTTGGCGGATTGCGTCCTACTCGCAACGGCAGGCCCGTCCGACCCGATCGCTACCGCCGATGCGCCATTGATTCGCGTGGCCGAGGCAGAGAACATCAAGATCAACGCACTCCCTCACTGATCTACGTGTTCCACGAAAATGTGCACCGCCACGGCAAGCCCGTCACGATCGCGGTGACCAAGACGCAGACCCTGAGCTTCAGGGTCTGCTAGAAGGGGCGCACGGGCACGTTGGCGCACGCTGCTCAGCCGAGCTGAAGCGGCGGACCGCAGTGGGCGATACTGGGCTCGAACCACGTCCCGGGCGTCATGTGAGGTCTTCTAGGCCGTGTGACGGGCTCTGAGATGTTCTGAGGTCACCTGAGATTCGCGCATTGAGGGACCACGGGAAGGACCACGGCGGGCCACAAGGGCGCAGGCAAGGTGGAATGAATCCAACCCACCGCTTTCTCCGAGCGGTTGACGGACAGTTCTTGATCTGCCCTGCGGTAGCTGCGACGATGCCGGCCGCAAGCTTGAAGCGGGGGGCAGATGCGTTGGCGCTCGCAAAGAGAGCCGGCGAACGCGGCACGTGGCTGGACTGCGGCCGGGCCGCCCGCACACATCGGAGGATCGACCATGTCAAGACGAATCACGCGACGCGGAGTCGGCCTGCTCGTCACCGCGGGTGCGACGCTGACCGTAGTCTTCGCCGCCGCACCGCAGGCTGACGCGGCGAAGCTGTACGCCTGCGTCAAGAAGCAAGGCGGCTCTATGCGCCTAGTGACCGCACGAACGAAATGCCGAAGCAGCGAGCGCAAGGTGTCGTGGAGCACGACCGGTCCTGCCGGCAAGAGCGGCGCAAACGGGGCAAATGGAAAGGACGGAACGAGCGGCGCCAACGGCAAAGAAGGTCTGGCCGGACAGCCGCAGAAAGCCGTGGCGTTTTCGGCGACACTCGCTGGAACGCTGGAAGCGCCAACCGCGGCGCTGTTCGCGTTGGGAGGCACGCAGGTAAGGCTCGCCTGCTTCAACTTCAACCTCAACTTCAGCAGGATCGAAGCGCAGGCGCCGGCTGGCTCGTTCGCGATGACCGGAATGGTCGCGACGGACGCCACCGGCGAAAAAAGCCCGGAAGCAAAACAGAAACTCGTTCAGGACGTGGCGCTATCGACCTCGTCGACGCCGATCATCGAACTGATCTCGAACGAAAAGGAACCGTTTGCAAACGTCGCGCACGTCAATGGCTCAATCGCTACGCCCACCAGCATCGTCCTGTGGGACGCGTTCCTCCGGACCGGCCAGAACCCCGAAGGGTGCACCGTAAGAGGTACCGCTCTGACCGTTCCGCTGTAGTCGCCGGCTTCGCGATCGCCGCCGGCGCCCTTGCGGGGGCGCCGGCCGGCGCCGGGTCCGGGGGGCTTCGCCACGACGAGTCCGAGTGGGCGATACTGGGCTCGAAGGACGTTCCGGGGTGTTGTGCGGTGCTGTGAGGCGTGCCCGCGCTCAGGGACCACGCGAAGGACCACGGGTGCCTGACCTTCGCTTCCAATGGTCCGATCGTCAGGGGGCGCAGCTATGATCGCGAGCGGCACATGTGGGGGGACTACACGAATCGAAGGCGGGGGACCGCGGGCCCGGGAAGACCTCTTGCGCGCCACCGCCGCGCCCCCATTCACCTCGGCTCGTTCGCGGCCCTCTTGGCCCTCCTCGGCGTCGGGCTTGCGGCCGGCGCGGCATCGTCGGCTCTGGCGGCCCGCGCCTACGTGATCGAACAGCGCGACGGCCACAACCAGTCGAGACTCACGCGCGGGCCGTCGGGCCTACGCTACGAAACGCTCGCACCCCAACGTGCGGGAGGGAAGGTCCGCAGCAAGAGCGCCACGCCGGTTCAGGGAGTGATCATCCGCTACGCCGACGCCCAGGTGACCCTGCTCGACCCTCTGCGCAAGTTGTTTCAGGTGATCGCTCTGCGGAGCGCAATCTCAAGCTATGACCGCGAAGTGAAGATGCTCGCACACGCTCAGCCGTCCGAGCCGTCAGCCGCGCCGCCCGGGAGCAAGCAGGCGCCGGGTAAAGCGTCGCTCAAGCAGCCTAAGGCCCACCTGCGAGCACTTGCGCTCACGATGCGAATCGGCGGTTTCGACGCTCGGGCCTATCTCTTGACGCAGGGCAAACTGCGTGAGCGACTGTGGTACGACGTGGGGCTGCCGGGCCCGCCCGCCCGCGTCAGGTCACTGCTCGCCCAATCCTTGGGTGCCTCCGCTCCCGGCTCGATCGGGCGGGCGCTGCTGGCGCACGCCTCGCAGATCCCGCTTCGGATAGACGAAGCCAAGGGTCGGCGCTGGCACACAGTGCTGCGAACGACCCGGATCCGCCGCTCCGCCGGAGTCGGCCTCCTGAGCGTCCCACGGGGATACAAGAGGCACAACCTGATCCCCGCGGGGTCGAGCGGCAACGCCCGCACGGCGGAAGTCCCCGCCGAACCCAATCGTTGCGGCGTCGCGGTCGTCGATGTGATCGGGTGTGCCACCGGGGTAGCGTCGGGCCCAATCAGCGAACATCCCGCGATCTGGGCATTCTACTGGGGCCCGCACTTCGCCGAACACACCGACTTCGTGAGCGCGGTGAACAAAGGCCTCGAGGACTTCGTCGGAGACCAGTTCGCCGACCCCGACTCCAGGAACTTCTGGGGCGGCCTCTCCCAGTACGGGGTCGGACAGGGCCGCTTCCTGGGCTATGAAATCGACACCGGCCAACCGGCCACCGGCGGCGTGTGGACGTTCCTCGACGTCGAGGCGTTCACCTTCAGCCACCGGTTCGGCTCGGACGCCCCGAACTACTGGTGGCGAGACTCCGACGAAGACCCGATCTTCGCGGTGTTCGTCGATGAAAGCGAAATCAAGACCGGCGCATGGGGCGGTTATCACTTCTTCACACCGTCAGAGGGGATCCTGTTCTCGTTTCTCGTGCATCCAGCGATTCCATGGTTCGTCATCAAGGTGCCCGGCATGGACTCGCTCACGCACGACCGCACAAGTTCGGCCTACCTGGCCGCCCTGGACACCACAACCGAGCGGGCGTCGCATGAGTTCGTCGAGGCGGCCACCGATCCATACCCCTTCTTCAGCTGGGCGGATCCCGACAAGGAGCCGATCTGGGCCGATGGCGAGCTCGGCGACATCTGCGAGGAAAAGAGCTATCCGTGGGCCCGTTCGACGCGCGTCGGCAAGGGCCAGACGGCGGTCGACACCTACTGGTCCAACGCCGACAACGCATGTGTCCCCGACGCAAGGCCGAGTGGACAGATCGTGTTCCCGACGGGGAGCGATCAGACCTACAACTGGGGTGCCGAAGCGACGTTCATCGTCCGCACCGACGACATCTTCGACGGCTCCGTGCCGGAATCTCGAATCGTGTGGAACGACGACAAGGACGGTCCCGACATCGGTCGGGGATTCATCTTCACGACCCACAGCCTGAGCCCGGGCCTCCACCACATCTACGCACGGATCACCGACTCGCAGGGCGGCGTGCGCGTGACCGATCCGATCACGGTCCACATCGTTGTCCAACCACCCCACGTCACGATCACCGCCCCGATCAACGGGTCGGAATTCGCGGCCGACCAGTTCATCAACTTCCGCGGCACCGCCTTCGATGGTGCGCAGGGAGACCTTTCGACCTCGGCCGTGTGGTCAGTGGACGGCAAAGCGGTGGGGATCGGCGCTTCTCTCTTCAAGTACGACATCAACAGTCCCGGAGCGCACACGGTCACACTTTCGGCAACGAACTCAGCCGGCGCCACTTCAAGCGCCTCGATCACGGTCACCATCGGCCCACCAAGTGGAAACCCGAGTGTGCAGATCACAGAACCGGAAGACGAATCAAGCCATGCACCGGGAGAACTGATCAGGTTTCACGCCGACGTGGAAACGCTCGGTGGCGCGACCGTCTCTGAATCCGGCTACGTCTGGAGCGATGACCTTGACGGTCCGCTGGGCACCGGCAAGACACTTGAACACACCCTCTCAGGGTCGATGTGCGTGATCGAAGAGCACCACGTCACGGTAACGGTGACCGACAACTTCAGCCGGACCGCGAAAGACACCATCATCGTCTTCGACGGCGGGCTCTGCTGAGCGGATAGCCCGCACAGATGGCGGGCTCCCGACGGGTAGGGCCGTCGTGCTCCATTGCTTGCCGCCATCCGGGAACACAAGCTTTGGCCGCAGTCGATGCCGACGCCTTGCGCCACTCGGCTAGATCACGTCTCCCAAGCCCACCGGGCGCTCCATTCGGCGGGCTTGGGAGACCATGCTTGCCTATTCGCCGATGTCCGGCGCCTGCGTGCCGTTGGCGAGCATCGCAACCCACAAGCCGAAGCCGTCCCTTGAGGTGGTTGCCGGTTGCCTGTCCGGCCTTGGTGTCGGCGGCGTAGTAGTAGAGCGGCATTCCGTTGTAGGTCACTTGTTTGGTTCCGTCCTTACGTGTGGTCAGCCCAACGAGAGATGCTTTAACCTGTCCGGATACGGCAGGAGTCTTCGCAACGAGCACGGGCGGCCAGACTGCTGCACAGCCGCCGTAACAGGTGCTGAGCTTGTCGTGACCCGCCGTCGCCTTCTGATCAGGCGCGAAGACGTACAGGGTGCGCTGACTGGCGCCCGTGACAAGAGTCCCATCTTTCGGCGTCTTGAAGGTTCCGATCACTAGCGATGGTGCATTGTTCGCAGCCGACGCTGACGCCGTCGTCGCGGCGTCGGCCGCCGCCCCCGGCGGGGTCGATGTGCTGGTGCCGCCACAGCCGCCAGCGCCGCTGGGCCAACGGCGAGCGCACCGGTGGCGCAGATCGTCAATGTGCGATTCACTCTTGTCCTTTGGGAAGCTCCCGCCCGTGACCTTCGTGGCCGGGCTGGCCTCCGCGTTTGCGACCCGAGGGATCCTTGCTGCGCGCAGGAGAGCCCGGCGGATCGGAGCTCGGTGGGCGCGAGGAGTTGCGCGAGCTCTTGCTCAGCTCGCGCTCGAGCTTCTCAACCCGCGCTTCCAGTTGCTGGATGCGGCGGCCCATGCGCAGCAGCACCTCGACGACGACCTCGCGCCCAGCGTCGTAAACGGCCTCCGCCTCAGCGCGGTCCACACATAGGGATTCGACGCGCCGGGGTTATGTCCCCTAACCCACTGAACGCTTACCGAAACCAGTCGATTTGCAGGTATTTCTCAGGTGGGCGATACTGGGCTCGAACCAGTGACCTCCGCCTTGTCGAGGATATCTGGCGGGAATCGTAGGGCAACGAAACTATCCACCGGCTAGCATGTTTGCCCGCATATAGGCACTTTCTTGCCCACAAAGGCAACGAGCGCGAAACCCCGGGTTGCCCGACCCAAAGTGTCCAAAAAGTGTCCCGATTCAGCGCTTGGCCCTGGCCGCCAGCACTATGCGCTCCATCGGCTCCCGCTTGTGCTCACGGTACTGCTCGAAAACGTGGGCGTAGTGCTGCGTGGTCATGGTCGGGCTGTGGCCCATCCTGCGGGCAACCTCAGCTAGATCGAGCCCTTCACGGATCAACAT
>Ga0335081_10019300_pt1 | contig 11027 bp, 9 predicted proteins | sample Lox_Sample_35_FD_206713 | JGI IMG/M metagenome (GOLD analysis project Ga0335081, IMG submission 206713) | Soil microbial communities from Loxahatchee National Wildlife Refuge, Florida, United States - Lox_Sample_3.5 | ecosystem: Environmental > Terrestrial > Soil > Wetlands | place: USA: Florida...
CCCGCTCGCCCGGCGCGACATGGAGGAGCTCGCCGCCGCCAGCCTCGTTCCGCTCGTGAATTTCGCGCTCGATGGCTCGCGCGTTGGCCTCTTCCTGCTGGGCGCGCCGGCCATCTCGCCCCGCCGCCTGACGCTGCGGTGGGCCGGCCCGCATACGGGATGGACGGCGCGCTGGCCCTTCTGCGCTGCAGGCAACTCGTGAGGTGCGCCATGAGACGCGCGCTGCTGCTCCTGTGCATCCCGGTGGCGCTCTGGTCGGCGCCGGTCCGCGCGCAGTTCGGCGATGACATGGGTCCTCCACCCCCGCCGCCCGAGGAGGCCGAAGACCAGGAGCCGCCCGCGCAGGCGCCCGACCAGGAAACGTTTGAGCAGCAACTTTCGCCGTATGGCCGCTGGGTCGATACGCCGGAGTACGGCCGCGTCTGGATCCCGTCCGGCGTGGGCGACGACTGGCAGCCGTACACCGACGGGCAGTGGGTCGACACCGATTGGGGCTGGAGCTTCGAGTCGGACGACCCCTGGGGCTGGGCGGCATACCACTACGGACGCTGGGGCTTCTGGCCCGACTTCGGCTGGTTCTGGGTGCCCGGCTTCACCTGGGCGCCGGCATGGGTCGCGTGGCGATGGTCCGACGGCTACGCGTGCTGGTCCGCGCTGGCGCCGCACGGCTTCCGCTACGACCGCGCCTGGCCGGGTTGGGTCGCGATCGATCGCGCGCACTTCACGCGGCCGATCTCCCGATACGCCGTGCCCCGATCGTGGTCGGCGTCGATCGTACGCGGCGCGCACCCGATCGCGGGGATGGCATCGCGCGGATTCGCGGCGCGAGGTTGGAGCATGGGCGGAGCCGGTACGCGCTGGTGGGCATCGGGCAGCGGAGCTCCCGGAGGTGGCATCCACCTGGGCGGTGGCGGCGCGTTTCGCGGCGGCGGAGGGGGAGCTCACGCCGGCGGGGGTTCCCACGGGGGCGGTCACCGCTGAGGAGGACGCCATGACGAACAAACGCTGGAGCCTTGCAGCAGTCGGCGCGCTCTGGACCGGCATGGCGACGGCGGCCTCGACGCTCGTCTTCGCGGTGAACGACTACCTGTCGAACAGCAGGGTGCGCTTGTCGGACCTGCTTCGCGACGACGCCTGGCGCGTCCTTGCCGTGACCGTGGTGGTCTATCTCTTCCTCTGGGCCGCGTTCCGCCGCGTGGTGTTGAAGCCGGTCCACGAGATCGACGCGCACCTCTATCGCATCGGCCTCGGACGCCTCGAGCCGATCGAGCTTCATTCGCACGTGCGCGAGCTGCAGGCCATCGCCGGCGGCGTCAACCTCATGGTGCGGCGCATGGAGCTCGACCTGGATCAACATGCGATCGATCACGTCCAGGAGACGCTGAAGAAGCTGCGCCAGCTCGCACACCACCTTCCGGAGCGGCTCTGCGACGAAGAGGCGAGCGAGCTGTTGCGTTGCGCCGCCGTTCTGCAGAGCGCCTTCGGCGAGCTCTATCAGAGCGCGAGCGCGCCGCCGGCGGCCTGACCCGGACGAATTCCGCGCGGCCGGAAGAAATTCTCCGCTGCGCGGAGCCGCTCATTTCGCAAGCGCCCGAAACGACGATCGCCGCCCCGTGGCGCGCGAGTTGCTCCTCTGCCGTGCGGAGGGGCGATGATCCGGACGCGAGCAATCCTCGTGGCAATCGTGACCGCCGTCACGCCATGCGCCGGCGCTCTTGCGGACCCGTTCGCTTCGCTTCACGGGTTCGCGCCGCCTGCGGGCCATGCCGCTTCCTCGAGCCGCGGCGGATGGCTCGTCGTCGCGGTGTTCGGTTGCGCCTGCTCTTACGCGCACGTCAACTCCGGCGAGGTCGGAATCGTCCGGACCCCCACCGGCATGAGCAAGGAGACGCTGCAGACGGGCGATTGGCAGATCGGTTACTACGACGACGCCACCGTCTACAGCACGCGCTCGCAGGACCGCGCCGAGCAGCTCGAGGTGCTCGCCGCCGACGGCCTCAAGGTCGTGCTCGACGCGTCGGTGCGCTACCACATCGTTCCCGGCGAGGTGCTCGCGCTCGATCAGGAGCTGGGCAGCGCCGGACGAAGCGCCGGAACCTGCCTGTCTCTGCAGCTCGGCGGCGCGGCCGCGACGCGCACGCTTTGGCTGCGACGCGCGGCCACCGCAAGCAGGCCGCGGACCGCCTCGGCATCGGGTTGCGGACCCTCTACGACAAGATCAAGGAGTTCGACCTGTAGCGCCGGTCACCGCCGGCCCCACGCGAACATCGGGCCGAGGTTGACGACGGTCGCATACCCGGCGCGCTTCAAGGCCGATGCCGCCATCGCGCTCCGCGTTCCGCTGGCGCAGTAGACCACGACCGGACGCTCCTTCGGCCCGGCCTCGTTCGGCCGCGTCCGCAGCGCGTCCAGTGGAAGGTTCCGCGCATTTGGCAGATGGCCAGAGGCGTACTCGCGCGGTGTGCGCACGTCGATGAAGGAGGCACCCGCAGCGACCAGCGCTCGCGCACGTCCGGCGCGCAGGCGGAACCAGGCGAGTCTTCCCGCGAAGAGCGCGATCAGGGATGCGGCGATGACGGCAGGTGACATCGAGCCTCCTCTTTCTTCGAGCCAAACTTCGTCGGCGAGGGTTCATCCGGACCCTTTCTCGCGCCGGCTCTCGTCTGCGGGCAGTCGGCCTTCTCGCTGACCGTGAGAGCCTGTGCACGGCCCCTCGCACGCCGCTCCGGCTCGTGTCGAGGAGACATTTTGAATGGAGCCATCGTTGAACGTATCAATTTGAAAAGAATAAATACGTGCGTGATTCGTCACACAAATAAGGCATCATGAAGAACATCCCGGCAATGATAGCGGCGCTCCTGGTTGTCTCCTCGGCTGCGCGCGCCCAGTCGGTCCTGGACCGCGTCGGCCCGCCTCCGCCGCCCCCCGACACGTCGTCGCAGGACGCTCAGGCAGCGGGTGTGCAGAAGGCGGTTCCACCGGGCGGTGAGCCCGACGAGCAGCCGCCCCCGCCGCCTGCAGTCCCGCCTGCGCGCCAATCGCTGGCGTCCTCGCAGAACGATGCGGTGGGCATCCTCCAGCAGCCTTCCGGGGAGGCCAACGCGCCGGCAGAGGCTCCGGCCGCGGCCCCGCCTGCCTCTCGCGCGCCCGGCGGGCAATGGGTCTACACTTCGCAGTACGGCTGGGTGTGGATGCCCTACGGCGCGCAGTACGTGAACGAGGGCACCTGGGGCGACGACGATCCTTATGCATACGTCTACTGCGCCGGCATCGGCTGGAGCTGGCTCGCCGCTCCCTGGTTGTGGGGATGGGGCCCCTACCCGTACTTCGGCGCGCTCGGGCCGTATCATTACGGCTGGTACCGCGGGCTCTATCGCTCCGGCTGGGGCTGGGGCGGTTACCGCGGCGGATGGGCGCGCGGCGGATGGGGCCGCGGTGGTTACTACCGCGGCGGCGGATATCCGCACGGCATCGGCCCTGGCCATGGCGGGTACGGTCGTGGCGGATGGGGCAACGGCTATCACGCGACGGCCGGAATCCATGGCGGCTATGGCCGCGGTGGATATGGCGGCGGCCTCCGCGGAGGGGTCGGCCGCGGCGGCGGGTTCCGCTCGAGCGGCGGGTTCCACGGCGGCGGCGGCTTCCACGGCGGTGGCGGGTCGCACGGCGGCGGCAGGCGCTGATCGTCGCGCTCGATCCACCGCGAGAGCCGCTCCTTCACGCACTCGACGAAGCGACCGCGTCGGCAAGCCGCGCCAGCTCGGCGTTGACCGAAGCCTCTCCCCCGGCGCGGCTCCTGCGTTCAGGTCGCTGGCCAGGCGCGAAGCGTTCACCTCCAGCAGCCAGTTGAAGTACCGCGAGACCCGCGAGCGCATCCCGCGCCGGCCGCGGATGACGTCGGCGAGCCACCGGATCGGCGAGCGGCCCGTCAGCGACAACATCCCGGTGAAGAACGCGCGCGGCGGCGCTTGAAGGCGGACTCCACCGCCCGGCCCTTCGGCCTGTCAGGCTGATCCAGGCGTCCGTGCCGCCGCTGTCCAGCGCGCCGGCCTTCATTTCAGGATGAGCCCGCGCAGGATGTCGGCCCGGTCGAGCGCGCCCACCAGGCGCCGGTCGCCGTCCACCACCGCCACGAGCTTGTGCGGCGCGTTCATCATCGGCGCGATGGCGTCGCGCAGTAGCTGGTCCTCGCGCGCGATCGCCACCTCGGTGAGCATCAGGTCCCCGGCTTTTTTCGCGCGCGCGTGCTGGTCCTGCACGTCGGGCCGGGAAAACGGCAGCCGGTGCATCAGCGAGCGCACCGCGCCGGTGCGCATCGCCGGCGTCACGCGTTCGAGAACTTCCTCGTCGGTGACGATGCCGATTACGCGCCGCTCGGCATCCACCACCAGCGCCCGGTTCAGGCGCGTCGACACCACCGCCTGCAGCACCTCGTTGATCGGCGTCTCCGGGTGCACCACCGGCACGTCCCTTCGCATCACCCGCGAGAGGGGCAGATCGCCGCGCAGTCCGGCAGGCTGCGCCTGCTCGGGGCTCTGCTGGAACGCCTCCGCCACGGTTCGCAGCAGGTCGAGCCGGCTGACGACGCCCGCCAGCTTCCCGCTCGCGTCGATCACCGGCAGGCGCTTGAGGCGCCTGTGCGCCATGACGTCTGCGACGCCAGCCACAGTCGCGCTCTCGATCACGGTGACCGGGTCGGGCGTCATCACCTCGCGCGCGGCCTTTCCCTCGAGCTGTTGCAGCGCCGCCGCGCGCTCCGCATCGGAGAGGCTGCCGAGCAATTCGAGCCGCACCAGCAGCCCGCCGCGCTCGACGAGGTCCTGGTTGGTGATCATCCCGACCGGCCGCCCATCCTCGACCACCGGCACCGCCCGGTAGATCTTGCCCTCGACGAGCTCCACCACTCTGCGCAGCGGCGCGTCCGGCGCGACGGACACGACGTCCCGCGACATGACCTGCGAGACCGTCAGGCTCTCGGGCAGGCTGCGGATGCCGTGCGCCTTGTAGAGGACGATGTCGGTGTCGTCGCAGGTGATGAGCCCGCGACCGACCATCTGTTTCACTTGCGGGAGCAGCCGCTCGACGCGATCGGGCGAGTCGATCCATTCGACGATCACCGGCATGTGCGGCCCGAGGTCGGGCGTCAGGTCGAGGTTCAGGTGGCCAGAGGTACCCACGCCGGCCGTCGCGCGGATCAACGTCGCTCCCGCGACGGCCTCCTTGCGCAGCCAGTCCAGCAGCGCCGCGGGCGCGGGCCGGTGGCCGATGACGTCGCTCTCCTTCAGGTAGATGCGCACCCGCTTCGCCTTGCCGACGAAGTCCATGGCGACCACTGTAGCCCTCCGCAAGAGGGCGATGAAGCTCCGCCCGCGGCCCTGGCCCGAGGCACCCTCAACGGGTTGACGGCTTCTACGACGGATGTCGTGGAGGCTGGCGCTCGCGGACATCGCCGCGGCCGGCCCCGAGCCTCGCCGCCGAGAAGGGCGACAGATCCACCGGCGGCTCGCGTCCGGCAATCTTGGCAGCAACTGCCTCAGCCGTGATCGGGCAAAGCAGGATGCCGTTGCGGGTGTGGCCGGTGGCGTAGTGGAGGCCCTGCGTTCGCGCGGGTCCCAGCACGGGCCATCCATCGGGCGAGGCGGGCCGGAAATTGTTCCAGGTGTCGATCACCGGAGCGGCGGCGAGGCGGGGACAAATCTCGATCGCGAGCGCCAGCACCCCGCGCAGCCCGCCCGCGGTGACGGCGCGGTCGAAGCCCACCTCTTCCATGGTGGACCCGCACAGCACACGCCCGTCGGCGCGGGGGACCACGTAGCCCTTGTCGGAGAACACCACCCGCGAGAGCAGCGGCGGGCGCGTGTCGAGCAGCGCGATCTGTCCGCGCACCGGCCGCACCGCTCCCGGCGGCAGCCCGCTTCCCTCGACTTCGTTGCTCCACGCGCCGGCGGCGAGCACCACCGCCGCCGCCTCGAATCGCCCGCGCTCGTGATCGACGCCTTCGACGCGCCCGTCGCGCTGCGCGACGCGCAGCACACGGTCGGTGACGAACTGCGCGCCGGCTTTCTGCGCGGCGACGTACAGCGCGCGCGACAGCAGCCGTGGATCGATCGACGCCTCGCCGCGGAACCAGAGGCCTCCGCGCAGATGGCGATCGAGGTCGGGCTCCAGCTTCCGGACCGCGTCCGGGTCGAGCACGTCGACGTCGATGCCGTGCTGTTCGAGCTTTTCGGCGCGGGCCGCCATGACGCGCGCGGTGGGATCGTCGAACGCCACCTGCAGCGTTCCGCCTCCGCGGAAGCCGACCTGTACCCCGCTCGCCCGCTCCACGTCCTCGGCGAACTGGCGGTAGCGCTCCAGAGACGCGACGCACAGCGAATGGAACGGGCCCGGCTCTTCCGCCTCGACGCCCGGCGAGAGAATCCCCGCAGCCGCGCTCGACGCCTCCGCGCCGGGGATCGACTTCTCCAGCACCACCACCCGCAGCCCCGCCTGCGCGAGCCGCCACGCGACGGCGCACCCCTGCACGCCCGCGCCGATGACGACGACGTCCTGTGCCATGGCCGCGAGAGCCTAGGCGCCCATCGGCGCGCGGGCAATGCGCCGCTTCGCCGCGCGCCCGGCGATCGCCTCGCGGTCCGAAGTGGACTGGAAATCAGACCACCCGCTGCAGGCGGCGCAATTCCTGCCGCGGCGCCCGATTGCCCAAGGTCTTCTTTGCATCCCGGTCGAGGTCACTGCGCGGACCAACCATCGGACATCAGTGCCGAATCGCGAACGCACCGCTGGCGTGTGCCGTGCAATGCCACGCACCCGGATCGAGGCCGCTCCATGCTGACGCTGGCCGTGGTGGTGCCGCTCTTCGGGTCGATTCTGTTGCCCGTAGCGGGACGCTTTTCGGAGCGGGCCCGAAACGGCCTCGCCATCCTCTGTGCCCTCTGCTCGCTCGCTTGCGTGGCCAGCCTCGCCCCGGCGGTCCTGCAGGGGCGCCCGGTCTCCGCCGCCATCCTCGGCATCGAGTGGCTGCGGGCCGACGCGCTGGCCGTCTTCATGGCGCTGATCTCGATGTCGGTGGGCACGGTGATCGTCGCCTACTCGTTCGGCTACATCGCGCACTACGCGAATCGCGACGAGTACTACTTCCTCGTCCTGCTGTTCCTCGGCGCGATGATGGGGCTGGTCTTCTCGCGCAACCTGATCGCCCTCTACGCCTTCTGGGAGATCACCGCGATCGCCTGCTGGCGCCTGATCGGTTTCTTCCGCTCCGCCGACGACGTGCGCCGCGCGGACAAGGCCTTCCTGGTCACGGTGTTCGGCGCGGCGCTGATGCTGGCCGGGTTCGTCGCGATCTACGCGCAGCGGGGAACGTTCGATCTGCAGGCGCTTCGCGGCACGCGCCTGCCCGACCTGGCGGTCGCGCTCATCCTCTGCGGCATCCTCTCCAAGTCGGCCACGCTGCCGCTGCACGGCTGGCTCCCCGACGCCGGCGTCGCGCCTGCGCCGGTGACGGCGCTGCTGCATGCGGCCGTGCTGGTGAAGATCGGCGTCTACGTCTTCGCGCGGCTCTTCATCGATACCTTCGAGGTCGACCCGATCTGGCGGCAGATCGTGCCGTGGATCGCCGCCGCCAGCGCGCTGGTCTCGGCGGGCGCGGCGCTGGTGAGCAACGACCTCAAGCGGATCATCGCCTATTCCACCGTGAGCCAGCTGGGCTTCATCCTGCTGGGCCTCTCGGTCGGCGCGCGGATGGCGCTGGGCGGCGCGCTCCTCTACCTGCTCATGCACGGCCTCGCCAAGGCCGGGCTGTTTCTCTGCGCGGGCGTGGTCGAGCAGAGCACGCACTGCAAGGACATCCGCAAGCTGGGCGGGCTCGCGCGAACCATGCCGGTGACGGCGGCGTCGTTCGCGTTGTGCGCACTGTCGGTCATGGGCGTGCCGCCGCTGGGCGGGTTCTTCGCCAAGGTGCTGGTCCTGACCGGCACGCTCTCTTCCGGACACGTAGCCGCCGGGCTCGCCTTCGTGGCCGGCTCGTTCCTCACCATCCTGTACCTGCTGCGCGCTTTTTCGGCGGTGTTCCTCGGCGAGGGCGCGGCGGGCGGGCCGCTGCCGCGCGAGGGCACGCGAGGCATGGTGTCGGCGGTGGCGGCGATGGCGGCGCTGTCGGTGGCCGGCGGCCTCCTGATTCGCTATCCCGCGCGCTTCGCCGACGAAACCGTGCGGCAGATGGAGGCGCGGCCGTGACTGGCGCGGCGCTGCTGGTGCCCATCGCGCTGCCCGCCGCGGGCGCGGCCCTCTGTGCGCTGCTCGGCGGCCGCCGCGCGAGGGTCTCCGCGGCGGTGGTGGTCGCAGCGACGGCGGCCACGGCGACCTGGGCGGCGATGCTGTTCATCCGCCCGCAGGGTCCGTTCCGGCTGGATCTGGGCGCCTTCGATCTTGCCCTGGGATTGCGCCTCGATCGCCTGGCGGCCCTGGCGCTGCTGGCGGCCGGCGGCCTCGCATCGCTCGTCTCGCTCTACGCCGCGCGCTTCATGGCGGGCAGAAGGGAGGCGAGCGCGTTCTTCGCCTGGTCGCTGTTGACGCTCGCGCTCGTGGACGGCGCCATCCTCGCCGATCACCTGCTCACGCTGCTCTTTTTCTGGGAGGGCCTGCTCGTTCCGCTCTACGCGATGATCGCGCTCGGCGGCGCCGGCGCCTTCCGCACTGCGACCAAGGCCTTCGCCATCAACGGCGTCACCGACCTGTGCCTCATCGCCGGGACCGGCCTCTTCTGCCTGTGCTCGGGCACGCTCGCCATCGCCGGCGTCCACCTGCGCACGGAGGGTCTGGGCGCCGTCGCGTTCCTGCTGATGGCGGCGGGCGCCATCTCGAAGGCCGGTTCGATGCCGTTCCACGGCTGGATCCCCGACGCCGCCGGCGACGCGCCGGCGCCCTTCATGGCGCTGGTGCCGGGAGCCCTGGAAAAGCTGCTGGGCATCTACCTCTTGGCGCGACTCTGCCTGCAGCTCTTCGCGCCCGGCGGATGGCCGGCGGCGCTGCTGATGTCGCTCGGTGCCGCCACCATCGTGCTCGCGGCGCTGCTGGCGCTGGTGCAGAAGGATTACCAGCGGCTGCTCTCCTTCCACGCCGTCAGCCAGGTCGGGTACATGGTGCTCGGCATCGCCACCGGCACCGCCCCGGGAGTGGTGGGCGGGCTTTTCCACGCGGTCAACAACGCGCTGTACAAGAGCACCCTCTTCCTCACCGGCGGCGCGGTGGCGCAGCAGGCGGGCGGCACCGGGCTGGCGAGCATCGGGGGACTGGGCCGCCGGATGCCGATCACGTTCGCCTGCTTCGCGGTGGCGGCGCTCTCCATCTGCGGCGTCTATCCGTTCAACGGATTCTTCTCGAAGGAGCTGGTGTACGAAGGCGCGCTGGCGCGCGGCGCCGGCTACTACGCTGCGGCAGCCGCCGGCTCGTTCCTCACCGCCGCCTCGTTCCTCAAGCTGGGCCACGCGGCCTTCGGCTCCCGCTTCCAGGCGCCGCGGCCCGAAGCGCGCGAGGCGCCCTGGGCGATGCTGCTGGCGATGGCGGGCCTTTCGGCCTTGTGCGTGCTCTTCGGGAACGGGAGCGCGAGGTTGGTGGCCGAGCTGGGCTCGGCCGTGCAGGCCAGCGCGCTGCCGCACGAACGCCCGGGCGTGCCCGCCGCCCTGCTCTTCTGCGCAACCGTGCTGGTCCAGGCCGCCGCTCTGGGAAGCCACTGGCTCGGCTTCCGCCGCAGCGGCGCGGCCCGAACCGCCGCCGATCACCTCCACTCGGCCCCCGTTTTGCGCATGCTCTACCGCGTGCTCGAGCGGCCCGGGGTGGACGCGTACCGACTCGGGCTGGGCGCGTTGAGGACATTGGCGCTGGTGGGGAACGCGGTGGATCGCGCCATCGATGCCTGCCTGGGTCGGCTGGTGCCGCGACTGGCCACCGGCCTCTCGATGGCGGTCCGCCGCGCGCAGGAGGGCGGCCATCCCCGCTACCTGGCCTGGTCGCTGCTGGGCACCGCCGCGCTGTTCGCCTGGCTGCTCGGGAGGGGCATCTGATGGGCGCGCTCCTCGTCCTGGCGCCGCTTTGCGCGGTGGTGCTGCTCAACCTTCCCCTGGGCGCATGGCCGCTCCGGCTCGCGCTGGGCCTGGCCGGCGCACTCTGTGCGGCCGAGGGCGCGGCGGCGCTCCTGCCGGCGGCATGGTGGTCGCGGCCGCTGCCGTTCGATGGGCTCCTGCATGCCGCGTTCCCGGTGGACGACCTGTCGCGTGTGATGTTCCTGGCCACCTCCATCGTGGGGCTCTCCGCCGCGATGGTGGCTCGGGCCACGCTCGATTCCGCGCCGTTGCGCTTCCGCTTCGCAAATCTGATGCTGCTCGCCGTCGCCGGCCTGAACGGCGTGGTGCTGACCCGCGATCTGCTCGGCCTCTTCGTATTCCTCGAGATCGCGGCGGTGACCTCGTTCGTGCTCATCGCCCTCGAGGATGCCCGCGCCGCCCTGCGCGCGGCGTTCAAGTACCTGGTGCTCTCCGCGGTGGCGACCGCGATGATCGTGACGGCGCTCGCGCTCCTCTTCATGATCTCGGGCAGCACCGATTTCGACACCGTGGCGCGCGCGCTGCGGGTCCATCGCGCCGATCAGCTCTCGCTCGCGGCGGTGGCGCTCCTGCTGGGCGGCCTCTCCATCAAGGCCGGCCTGGTCCCGTTTCACGGCTGGCTGCCGGGGGCCTACTCCACCGCGCCGCCCGCCGTCTCGCTGCTCCTGGGCGGCATCGTCACCAAAGCCACCGGGATCTACGCCCTCATCCGCCTGGTGGAGACGATGCTCGGTCATGAGGGCTCGGTCGCCGCCATCCTGCTTGCGCTGGGCCTCGCCTCGATCGTCGCCGGCGCGCTCGGGGCGCTGGTGCAGAGCGACCTCAAGCGCATGCTGGCATGGTCGAGCATCAGCCAGATGGGCTACGTCGTGCTGGGCCTCGGCGCCGGCGGCGCGGGCGTGGCCGGTGCGGCGTTCCACCTCT
>Ga0335081_10019301_pt1 | contig 11026 bp, 8 predicted proteins | sample Lox_Sample_35_FD_206713 | JGI IMG/M metagenome (GOLD analysis project Ga0335081, IMG submission 206713) | Soil microbial communities from Loxahatchee National Wildlife Refuge, Florida, United States - Lox_Sample_3.5 | ecosystem: Environmental > Terrestrial > Soil > Wetlands | place: USA: Florida...
TTCTCCGGCGCGTAGGAGCGGAAATGCACGGATTGGCCGGCGAACGGTCCGACGCCGGAGGCGACGAACATCAGCCAGGACAATAATTCGCCGCGCAGTTTGTCGCTTTTTGGCGGCAGGAATTTGCCGGTCTTCTCGGCGAGAAAAAGCAAGATGGCGTTGGAGTCGAACACGACCACATCGCCGTCGACGATCGCCGGCACCTTTGCGTTGGGATTGATGGAGAGATATTCCGCCTTGTGCTGCTCACCCTTGCGGGTATCGACCGGCACCGCCTCGTAAGGCAGGCCGGTTTCCTCGAGCATCAACGCGACCTTCATCGGATTGGGCGCACCGCTATAGTAGAACTTGAGCATTGGTCGTCTCCCTATGCAAAATCGGCGCGCATAGCATCATTCCGCCCGTTTCCGCGCAAGCGGGTAACGAGCCGGCCGCCCCCCGGCCTCCGCGGGGACGGAGGATGGCTTAGAACAGCCCGACGATGCGGCCGTCGGGGCCGACGTCGATCGAGTCGGCCGCGGGAACGCGCGGCAGCCCAGGCATGGTCATGATCTCGCCGCACACCGCCACCACGAACTCGGCGCCGGCCGAGAGCCGCACCTCGCGCACGTTGATGGTGTGATCGACCGGGGCGCCCTTGGCGTCCGGGTTGGTCGAGAACGAATACTGCGTCTTAGCGATGCAGACCGGCAGCTTGCCGAAGCCCATGCCCTCCCAGGCCTTGAGCTGGTCCTTGACCGACTTGTCGGCAGTGACGTTCTTGGCGCGGTAGATCTCGCGGGCGATGGTCTCGATCTTCTCGAACAACGGCATCTCGTCCGGGTAGAGAAACTTGAGCTTGGCGGTGCCGCCGTCGACGATCTTGACGACCGCCTTGGCGACGTCGGCCGCGCCCTCGCCGCCCATGGCCCAGTGGTCCGCCATGATCGCTTCGGCGCCCAGCGCCTTGCACTTGTCCTTGACCAAGGCGATTTCGGCGTCGGTGTCGGCCGAGAAGCGGTTGATCGACACCACCGCCGGCAAGCCGAACTTCTTCAGGTTCTCCAGATGCCGTTGCAGGTTGGCCACGCCGGCATCCAGCGCCTTGAGGTCTTCCTTCTTCAAGTCGTCCTTCTTGACGCCGCCGTGCATTTTCAGCGCGCGGATGGTGGCAACGATCACCACACAATCGGGAGCGAGACCGGCCTTGCGGCATTTGATATCGAGGAATTTCTCCGCGCCGAGATCGGCGCCGAAGCCTGCTTCCGTCACCACATAATCGGTGAGCTTGAGCGCCGTGGTGGTGGCGAGCACCGAGTTGCAGCCATGCGCGATGTTGGCAAAAGGACCGCCGTGGATGAACGCCGGCGTGCCTTCGAGCGTCTGCACCAGATTCGGCATCAGCGCATCCTTGAGCAGCGCGGTCATCGGGCCATGCGCTTTCAATTCACCGGCGCGCACCGGCTTACGGTCGCGGGTGTAGCCGACAATAATGTTGGCGAGGCGGGCCTTGAGATCGTCGATGTTCTTGGCGAGGCAGAACACCGCCATGACTTCGGAGGCGACAGTGATGTCAAAGCCGTCCTCGCGCGGGAAACCGTTGGCGACTCCACCGAGCGAAGAGACGATCGAACGCAACGAACGATCGTTCATGTCGACCGCGCGGCGCCAGGTAACGCGGCGGCCATCGATGCCGAGCGCGTTGCCCCAGTAAATGTGGTTGTCGATCAGCGCGCAGAGCAGATTGTTGGCGGAACCGATGGCGTGGAAGTCGCCGGTGAAGTGCAAGTTGATATCTTCCATCGGCACCACTTGCGCATAGCCGCCGCCGGCTGCGCCGCCTTTGACGCCGAAACATGGCCCGAGGCTCGGCTCGCGCAGACAAAGCATCGCCTTTTTGCCGATGTGGTTGAGGGCGTCGGTGAGGCCCACGGTGGTCGTGGTCTTGCCTTCGCCGGCCGGCGTCGGATTGACGGCGGTCACCAGGATCAGCTTGCCGTTCGGTTTGTTCGCAAGCGACTTGATGTAGTTCATCGACACCTTGGCCTTGTAGTGGCCATAGGGCTCGAGGTTCTCCGGCGCGATGCCGAGCTTTTCCTTAGCGAGCTGCATGATCGGCCGCGGCTTGGCGGCCTGGGCAATTTCAATGTCGGACTTCGGGGATTGATGTTGCGAGGCGGGCATGGGGTGGGTCCAAACGAACGATGTTGAGGTCAGAGAATTTCAGCTGTCATGCCTGCGCGAGCGGGCATCCAGTAATCACCGACCGGTCCGTGATTACTGAGCCCCCGCTTTCGCGGGGACGACAAAGGTCACGTAAATCTCGTCCCCGGAGCGAGCTTGGCAGTGGTCGCAAATTCCGATGCGTCGATCTTCTTTCCGCCATCCGGCTGCACGCGCATCACCTTGAAGCGGCCATCGGCGCAGACGACAGTGAAACCGTCGGCATCGACCGCGACGATCTCACCCAGCTTGCCGGCGATGCCCTTCGGGTCCTTGGCCGGCAGCGGCTTGGCGTCGAAGATCTTCAGCGTCTTGCCTTCGAGCGTGGTCCAGGCGCCCGGCGCGGGATTGCAGCCGCGGATCAGCCGGTCAATCTGCTCCCAAGGCTTGCCCCAGTCGATCTTCGCGTTACCCGGACCGCATCTGCCCTCGTAGGTCGCCTTCGACTCGTCCTGCTTGATGCGCGGCGCCTTGCCGGCCTTCACCAGATCGACGCCCTCGAGCATCGCCTCGACGCCTATGGGGAACAGACGGTCGAAATAGACGGTGCCGAGCGTGTCGGTCGCGGAAATCGGCGTCTTCTTCTGCACGAGGATATCGCCGGTATCGAGGCCATTATCGGGCCAGAAGATCGAAAGTCCGGTCTCCTTCTCGCCTTTGATGATCGGCCAGTTGATGGCGCTGGCGCCGCGATAGGCCGGCAGCAGCGACGGGTGGTACTGGATCGAGCCATGCGTCGGGATGTTGAGGAAGTCCTCCGGCACGAACAGCGTGACGAAGGCCATGACTTGCAGGTCGGGCTTGAGCGCCTTGAACTCTTCCCACACCTTTGGGTCCTTGTAGGAGGCCGGTTGATAGACCGGCAGCTTGGCGGCAAGCGCCGCTTCCTTGAGCGGATCGGCCTTGGCGCCTTCCTTCTCCGGCGCGACATAGACGGCGATCACGTTCTCGCCACGCTTCAACAGCGCCTCCAGTACCGCCTTGCCGAAGGCCTGCTGACCGTGCACCACGATACGCATTGACAAACTCCCTGGTATTCTTGGCCGTCATGCCCGCGAGCGCGTGCGTCCGGTAATCACCTGACGCGCAGCGATCATCGGGCCCCGCTTCGCGGGGACGACAGCCCCCGTTGTTACGCCGCAGCTTTCGACTTGTCGGGCGCGGTGATCGCGCCGGAGGCCTTGATCTCGGCGATCTGCCCAGCGTTGTAGCCGAGCACCTTGGAGAGAATCTCCTCGGTGTGCTCGCCGAGCAGCGGCGAACGTTCCACCCTGGCGGGCGAATCCGACAGCTTGATCGGGTTGCCGACGGTCAGATACTTGCCGCGGGTCGGATGGTCGACCTCGACCACCGTGCCGGTCTTGCGCAGCGACTCGTCCTCGGCAATCTCCTTCATCGACAGGATCGGCCCGACCGGAATATCGAGCGCATTGCAGATTTCCATGACCTCGAACTTGGTCTTGGTCTCGGTCCATTCCTCGATCCGCGCGAAAATCTTCTTCAGTCGCGGCAACCGCGCCTTCGGCGTGGCGTAGTCCGGATCGGTCTTCCAGCCCGGCTCGCCGATGACGTCGCAGATTTCGTTCCACACCGGCGCCTGGGTGATGAAATAGATGTAGGCGTCGGGATCCTCCTCCCAACCCTTGCACTTGAGCAGCCAGGCCGGCTGGCCGCCGCCGGAATCGTTGCCGGCGCGCGGCACCGCCTTGCCGAACGGCACGCCTTCACTGTACTGGCTGTATTCGGTGAGCGGGCCGTGGGCGAGGCGCTGCTGGTCGCGCAGCTTGACGCGGGTGAGATTGAGCACGCCGTCCTGCATGGCGCACAACACCTTCTGACCGCGGCCAGTGCGAACGCGCTGATAGAGCGCCGAGACGATGCCGAGCGCCAAATGCAGGCCGGTGCCGCTGTCGCCGATCTGCGCGCCGGTGACCAGCGGCGGTCCTTCGCGGAAGCCGGTGGTGGAAGCGGCGCCGCCGGCGCATTGCGCGACGTTCTCATAGACCTTGCAGTCCTCGTACGGCCCGGGGCCGAAGCCCTTGACCGAAGCGACGATCATGCGCGGGTTGAGCTTGTGGACGTATTCCCAGGTGAGACCCATGCGGTCGAGCGCGCCGGGGGCGAAGTTCTCGACCAGCACGTCGCAGGTCTTGATCATCCGATTGAGGATTTCCATGCCCTTGGGATGTTTGGAATCGATGGTGATCGACCGCTTGGTGCCATTGAGCATGGTGAAATAGAGGCTGTCGGCATTAGGCACGTCGCGCAACTGGCCGCGCGTGATGTCGCCGCCGCCCGGGCGCTCGACCTTCATCACGTCGGCGCCCATATAGGCGAGCAACTGCGTGCAGGTCGGTCCCGACTGCACGTGGGTGAAATCGAGAATGCGCACGCCCTGCAGCGCCAGGCCGGCTTGGCCCCACGGCTTGTTTGACGGACGCGGCAAGTGATTGGATTTGCCGGTGCCGTTGGCCTTTTTCGCCGGCTTTTTCGCAACGAGCTTGGCGATCTTGCGCGCGGGCTTTTTCGCCGCCGCGCGGCTTTTCGGCTTTTGACGTTTCGTTTGGGCCATTGTCGTTTCCTCCACTGTATCCAATTCGGGTGAATATGGAGCGGGCGGCGCAACGGCCGCCCGCGGGAAATGTCATTTCTTCTTCAGCGCGCTTTGCGGGTTGAGATTACCGATGCGGCCCGACTCGCTGCCGGCGGCCGGGTCAAGCACCGCGTTGATCAGCGTCGGCTTGCCGGAATCCATCGCTGCGTTGACCGCGCGCTTGAGTTCGTCCGGCGTCGTCGCGTTGACGCCGACGCCGCCGAAGGCCTCCATCATTTTGTCGTAGCGCGAGTCCTTGACGAAGACCGTGGTCGCCGGATCCGAGCCGCCGCCTTTGTTGACGTCGGTGCCGCGATAGATACCGCCATTGTTGAAGATAACGACGCAGACTGGCAGTTTGTAACGGCAGATCGTCTCCACTTCCATGCCGGAGAAGCCGAAAGCGCTATCGCCTTCGATCGCCAGCACCGGCTTGCCGGTCTCGACGGCGGCGCCGATGGCGTAGCCCATGCCGATGCCCATGACGCCCCAGGTGCCGACGTCGATGCGCTTGCGCGGCTTCTCGAGGTCGATGGCGCCGCGCGTCAGATCGAGCGCGTTGGCGCCTTCGTTGACAAGGATGGCGTCGGGACGCTCCTTGATGACCGTGCGCAGCACGCCGAGCGCGCCGTAATAGTCCATCGGCACGGCGTTGCTCATGAAGCGCGGCGCCATCTTGGTGACGTTCTCGTCGCGTTTTTTGTTGACGGCGCCGGTCCAGTCGGCCGGAGCGGCCGGCCAGTTGTTGCCCATCGCCGCAAGCAGCGCCGACAGGCAGGAGCCGATATCGCCGACCAGCGGGGCCGCGATCTCGACGTTCGAATCCATTTCCTTCGGTTCGATGTCGATCTGGACGAATTTCTTCGGGGCATCGCCCCAGGTCTTGCCCTTGCCGTGCGACAACAGCCAGTTCAGGCGTGCCCCGATCATCATCACCACGTCGCTGTCTTTGAGCACCGTCGAACGCGCGGCGCCGGCGCACTGCGGATGCGTGTCGGGCAACAGGCCCTTGGCCATGCTCATCGGCAGGAACGGTGCGCCGGACTTTTCGACGAAAGCCTTGATCTGCTCGTCGGCCTGCGCGTAGGCGGCGCCTTTGCCGAGGATGATTAGCGGCCGCTTCGCGCTTTTCAGTACGTCGAGCGCGCGCTTGACCGCATCGGCCGCGGGAATCTGGGCCGGCGCCGGGTCGATGACCTTCACCAGCGACTTCTTGCCGGCTTCGGCATCCATGACTTGGCCGAACAGCTTGGCCGGCAGGTCGAGATAGACGCCGCCCGGACGGCCGGAGACCGCGGCGCGGATCGCGCGGGCAAAGCCGATGCCAATGTCCTGGGCGTGCAAGACTCGGAAGGCCGCCTTGCACAACGGCTTAGCGATGGCGAGCTGGTCCATCTCTTCGTAGTCGCCCTGCTGCAGGTCGACGATCTCGCGCTCGGACGAGCCTGAGATCAGAATCATCGGAAAGCAGTTGGTCGTGGCGTGGGCGAGTGCGGTCAGGCCGTTGAGAAAGCCGGGCGCCGACACCGTGAGGCAAATGCCGGGCTGCTTGGTCAGATAGCCGGCGATCGAAGCCGCGTAGCCGGCATTCTGCTCGTGCCGGAACGACAGGACGCGGATGCCGGACGCCTGCGCCATGCGTCCGAAATCGGTGATCGGGATGCCGGGCACGCCGTAGATCGTCTTGATGCCATTGAGCTTCATCGCGTCGATGATGAGATTGAAGCCGTCGGTCAGTTCGCGTTCTGCTGGATCAGCGGTCGCCGCCTTCTTTTGTTGTACTGCTGCTTCAGCCATGGGAGGCCTCCCTCAAATCTTGTGATCGGGTCTTGTCAGTCCAAATAGTCGGCGTAGCGCGAAACGTGATCGGCGAGGCCGAGCGCGTGGTCGCGCACCAGTTCTTCGGCGCGTTCAGTGGCGCGCGTTTCCAGCGCCTCGATGATGTTCATGTGATCGCGGATCGAGCGGTCGGCACGGTCCTTCTCGCCGATCGTCTTGCGGCGGATCATGCGCATATGCATGAACAGGTTTTCCGCCAGATCGATGAGCACGCGGTTGCGGCTCAAACGGATGATGCTCTGGTGGAATTCGATGTTGGCTTCCGAATATTCGTCGAGATGGGCGCGCACCTTGCCGTTTTCAAATGTGGCAAACATCTTGCGCAGGCCGGCGATCTCATCTTGCGTGGCGATTTCCGTCATCAGACGCGCCGCCATGCTCTCGAGCGCCGCCCATGCGGTGATCAATTCGATCACCTCGCGCTTGGTCTTGCGCACCACGTAAATGCCGCGACGCGGCACCGAACGCACGAAACCTTCGCTCTCAAGCTGCGCCATGGCCTCACGCACCGGCGTGCGGCTGATGCCGAAATCTTGCGCCAGTTTGCGTTCGTCCAGCCGGATATCCTCGCGGCTGCGATAGATGTCCATCGCGACGATCGCGTTCTTCAGCGCGGTGTAAGCTTTGTTCTTGAAGCTCGGCGTGTCGTTAATCGCCGCAAAGAGGGGCTGTTGCATAACGCCGGACTTGGACGGCGACGGCCGATCGGGCAAACGCGAACTAACGTGACGAACCGGATGATCGTGGTTACTCATGACTGGTATACAATATGCCAGGTGCTCCTTCCGGCGCAACCTTTCAGACATCGATCACGCGACTCTGCGAGCGGCCGGCCGTTGCAACCCGATACTACCGGGTCCACGAACCGGCCGCCGCGAGCGCGCCGATGGCGAGAATGACAAGGCCCCAACGATCGGGGCCTTGTCCGGGTGTCACGCTCCGCGCATCAGCAGAGCGCCTAAGTCAACCCATCAGGTGGCGTGGGCGAGCTTGGCTTCGGTGGTCACGATCTTCGAGCGCATCGGCTTGAGCACGAACAGCGCCAAGGCGACGACGACGAGGTTCATAATCGCGGTGACGACGAACACCATATGCCAGCTGCCAGTCGACGCCTTGATCAGGTTGGCGACCGGCACGAGGAACGCCGACGCGCCCTTGGCCGTATAGAGCAGGCTCAGGTTCACGGTCGCAAACTTCGGCCCGAAGCTGTCGGTACAGGTCGACGGGAACAGGCTGAAGATTTCGCCCCAGGTCAGGAAGATCAGGGCGGCGAAGACCACGAAGGCCCACGGCGATGTGCCGGCGGAGCCGAGCAGCCAATAGGCCACCGCGCCAAGGCCGAAGGCAATCGCCATGGTGTATTCGCGGCCGATATTGTCGGACACCCACCCGAACAGCGGCCGCGCGCCGCCATTGCAGAGATTGTCCACAATCAGCGCCACTGACAGCGCGGTCGCGCCGCCGAGGATCGCCACATTGGCAACGTTGTAATCGCGCGCGATCAGCGCGATTTGTGCCGTCGCCATCAGGCCGGACGCCGACACCATGACGAACATGATGTAGAGCACCCAGAATACCGGCGACATCAGCACTTCGCCCGGTGTGTAACTGCGCGCGGATTGCGGCACCTTCGGCTGCGCCAGGTTTTTGAGTTCGTCGGGCTCGGGCGCGCGCAACAGCCACGCCAGCAGGAAGACGATCACGCCCTGGCCGAGGCCGAACCAGAAGAAGGCGGATTCGTAACCGAAATTGGCGATCACTTCACGGATCGGAACGACCGTGAGCGCGGCGCCGGCGCCGAAGCCCGCGGCGGTGAGACCGACCGCGAGACCGCGGCGATCCGGAAACCATTTCACGGCTTGACCGACGGCCGTCGCATAGATCGCGCCGCCGCCGATACCGGAGAGCACCGCGCCGAAATAAAGCATTTCGAGCGAGCCGGCCTTGGAATTAACGATCCAGCCAAGCGCGATGAACACGCCGCCGAAGGCGACCATCAGCCGAGGCCCATTGCGCGGGCCGATGCGATCGACGATCCACCCTTCGATCGGCGTCAGCCAGGTTTCCAACGCGACGAAAATGCTGAAGGCGACCTGGATGGCGGCGACCGACCAGCCATGCGCCTTGTTGATCGGGTGAACGAAGAGCGTCCAGCCATACTGCAGGTTAGCGATCATGATCATGCAGATGACGCCGGCAATGAGCTGCGTCCATCTTTCGCGACTAAGCGACGACGTTGTGGCGTTTTCGGCCATCTGTCCTCTCCTTGGGTTGCCCTCGTTGATTTCTTTGATCTCCGGGATAGGTCCGGGTGCGCAGTTGCGGGAGGTTTTACCGCAATCGAATTTGAAGTCTCCTCCTCGTCTCACAAACGCGGCGAGGTGGCCTGCCGTTTCCGCAGGTCTTGCTCGACGGCCCACGTTTGCTTCCAACTTTATACAATATACACACAACAGTCGGGCGAGAATAGTTGGGCTCCCTCCAACGGGGCCCGGGAAAAGCGAATTGGATCAATGGTTAACGTAGCGGCTGACAGCGGTAGGTGGCGTCCCGCCGCGTTTCTTGATCGCGACGGCGTGCTCAATGTCGATCATGGGTACACGCACAGGCCGGGCGACCTCGAATTGATGCCGAGCGCCGCCGCCGCCGTGGGACTGCTCAACGCGGCCGGCTACTACGTGATTGTCGTAACCAACCAGTCGGGCGTGGCACGCGGCTTTTTTCCCGAAACCGCGGTACAAGCCTTCAATGCGCATTTAGGCGACGTTTTGCGCCAGCAAGGTGCGCGCATCGATGCCTTTTATTACTGCCCGCATCACCCCGACGGAACGGTCAAGGCGCTGGCGATCCGCTGCACCTGCCGCAAGCCGATGCCAGGCATGCTCGAGCAGGCGGCACACGACTGGCCGATCGACCGCGGCCGCAGCTTCCTGATCGGCGACAAGGAGGACGATATGGCGGCCGCCCGCGCGTTTGGCATTCGCGGCATCAAATTCGATGCCGCCGCCGGCACGCTGGAGGAGCTGGTGCGCAGAGAGCTCGCGCCGACGGCCCGTTAAAGGATGTATCGTGGTGCCCCTGGCCGGACTCGAACCAGCACGATGTTTCCACCACCTGATTTTGAGTCAGGCGCGTCTACCAATTCCGCCACAGGGGCCTAAGCGGCGCGGATCATAGCGGTGCGAAAGCAAGGGTCAACGGCGTCGGGCGGCGCGAGGTCCATGCTTTCGGGCCGCTCGGTGCGCGCCTATGATCAGGCTCAGAGCATCGCAGGAGGCTTGCCGATGAATGAAGAAGCCCTCAACATGTCGCTGCGTAAATTCCTCAAAGCGGTCGGGGTGACGTCGCAGCAGGAAATCGAAAAAGCGATCCGCAATGCGGTCGCCGAAGGCCGGCTCAAGGGCAACGAAAAGGTCGAGGCGCAGATGGTCCTGACCATCGGCAAGGTCGGCCTGACGCACAAGGTCAACGGCACAATCGAGTTCTCATGAGGGCCATCAAAGCCCGGCGAGCGCCTTCTGGTAGTATGACAAATCGAGGTATTTCTCCGGCGCTGGCGGTGTGCCGCCTTCGAACTTGGCGCGCAGCTTGAGCACGTTCTTGAAGCCCTCGATGTTGAAAGAACCGTCCTTGGCCAGCCCGTTCACCGGATCGCTCAACAACGCGTAGCACGCGGCAGCGATCTCCGGTGTCAATTTGAGATGCGCGGCTAAAATTGCCGTGGCGGCGTCCTTATTCTTGGCGTCCAACGACCAGCGCAGACCCTCGATATAGGCCTGCAGATATTTCACCAGTGCGTCGGGATGAGCTCGCGCCCAGGCGCGCAACACGAAACCCGCCGTCGCCTGATGCGGACCGATGAACTTCTCCACAGGTCCCATATCCTTGAGCCCGGACTTTAGCGCTAGGAACGAGAACGGTGCATTGATAATCATGGCAGCAGCCGCCTTGTCCTGCTGCATCGCCGCCAACCGTTTGAAGGTGGCGCCGACCGATTTCACCGCGTAGTCGCCTTTGTGCAAGCCGTTCTTTTCGAGAATTTCGTAGAGCTGGAAGGCGTAGGCCGTATCGGGCGCATCCACCACGACCGTCTTGCCGCGCAAATCCGCGATCGTTCCGATCTCCGGCTGCACGATCAGGTGGTTGAAGCTGTTGTCGCCGCCGATGACGCCAACGACGTCGATCTTGGCCACATCGACCATCGCGACCGCGTTGTCGAACGCCGCGTGACCGATCTGCCATTTGCCCTCGGCGAGGCCTTGACGTAATACCGCCGAGCCCGGCGACACTTTCAAATCGATGGCAAGCCCGCGCTTGGCAAAGAAGCCTTGCGATTGCGCGGCCCAGATCGGCAGATTTTGGATGCCAAGAAACGCCATGACGGTGAGCTTT
>Ga0335081_10019303_pt1 | contig 11025 bp, 11 predicted proteins | sample Lox_Sample_35_FD_206713 | JGI IMG/M metagenome (GOLD analysis project Ga0335081, IMG submission 206713) | Soil microbial communities from Loxahatchee National Wildlife Refuge, Florida, United States - Lox_Sample_3.5 | ecosystem: Environmental > Terrestrial > Soil > Wetlands | place: USA...
GCCGGCCGGATGTCACTCACGGACAAACTGATAGGCCTGCCGACCTGGGCTGAAGCACGTAGCGGCCATGGCCGATGATCCCTGATCCGAAAATCGGAGAGTTAGTGGGCGCGCGGCAGCGCCCGGCGGAGTGTCAGCGGAGCCGGGCGAGATTTGCCGCAGACGGTCAGGCTGCGGGTTCGAGGGTGACTTTATAGCCGAGGGCTTCGAGCTGGCGGATGTGGTTGCGCTTGCGGCGTTCGGGGTCGATCCGGGTGTCGAAGAAGTCACTGCCCAGGTCGGTGAAGCGGGCGGTGGGGTCGGCGAGCAGGTGCCAGATGATCACAAGCAGGGATCGGCCGACAGCGACGACGGCTTTCTTGCTGCCGCGGCGGCGGGCAATCCGCCGGTACCGCTCTCCCAGGAAGGTGCTGGTCCGGGCGATGGAGGCGGCGGCGTTGCCTAGGACCCGGGCCAGGTAACGGTTGCCATGCCCGGTCGCGCCCTTGCCTTTCTTCTTCCCGGCGGACTCCTTGATGCCAGGGGCGAACTTGGCCCAGGAGACCAGGTGCCCGGCAGTGGGAAAGCGGGCCATGTCCAGCCCTATCTCGGCCAGGATCGCGTATGCGGCGGTGGCGCTGATGCCGGGGATCTCCTGCAGCCGCTTCACCTCCGCCGCGAATGGGGCGGCCATCTGCTCGATCGTGGCGTCGAGGGCGGCGAGGTCGGTGTCGATCGCATCGACCCGGGCCAGCATCTTGGCGAGCAGGAATGCGTGGTGGCTGGTGAAGTAGCCGGTGAACGCCTCCTGCAGCGTGGTGATCTTGCGCCGCATCGTGCCCCGGGCCAGCTGGGCCAGCGCTTTGGGGTCACGCTGGCCGCTGATCAGCGCGGCCAGCATCTGCCGGCCGGAGACGCCGAAGATGTCCGAGACAACCACGCTCAGCTTGATCTGCGCGTCCTCCAGCAGCTTCTCCACCCGCTGCTTTTCCGCCGTGCGCGCCGCCACCAGGTCCGCGCGGTAGCGGGTGACATCGCGCAGCTGCCGGATCTGGGGTGGGGGCACGAAACTGGGCCGGATCATCTGCCGCTCGGCGACCTTGGCCAGCCACACCGCATCCAGCTTGTCGGTCTTCGGGCGGCCCGGCAGGTGCTTGACGTCGCGGGCGTTGACCAGCCAGGTCTCGAATCCGTGCGCCTCCAGCAGGTAGAACGCGGGCTTCCAGTAGTCACTGGTTGCCTCCATCACCACCCGGGTCACCCCCAGGCAGCGCAGCCGGTCAGCCATAGTCAGCAGCGACCCGGTCATCGTGGCATACGTCTCCACCTCCTGCAGCCGCCGCCGCGGCCGGTCCTCATCCGGGACCCGCACGCAGCACACCAGCTCGGCCTTGCCGATATCCAGCGCCGCGACCCGCGCGATGATCTGCTCCTCATCCTGCGTCTGTGCCAGCATCTCGCCTGCCTCACCGTTGACGGAACCTGGGGCGGCCGCCGCCCGCAGGAGCCAAGGGCGTGACTGGAGAAACTGATCCTCGTGCTCGTAGCGACACTGAAGGGCCCAAGGCTGGCTCCCAGCACCCGGCTGATAAACGACCTCGACGATCACGGTTCGAACGGCGTCAGCGGGCAGCAGCCGGACCCGATTTTCCGCCCTGAACGGGCGTCACCACAGGGGATACCAAGGCTGATAAGGAAGAGGTCGGGGGTGGTCGGCCGTTGTTAGCTCGGCGTTACTGCGTGATGGCGCTACGCGCCACCCTGGACTGCGATCTTCGCCGGATCAATCCGGCACCAGTCGGGAGGATGGGGAAGTCCTGGCACCGCACAGCCGGACGGAATACACGGGAAAGACTAGGGGACCCCCTGATGCGGCGCGCGAGCCAGCGGCTCTACGATCCAGCACAACCGACAAGGTGGGGGTCAAGATGTCAGGTCTTGTTCGCAAGAGCCTCGATTCACCTGAGGAGACCCGGCCGTTCGAGGGCGGCACGGGCCAGATCGAGCTGGTGAACATGGAAGGAGGCGCCGTCGGCCGGGCAACCTTCCGGCCAGGCTGGAGGTGGTCGGACCACGTGAAGCCGATCGCCAAGACGGACAGCTGTCAAGCTGCCCACATGGGCTACTTCGTCTCCGGCCGGATGAAGGTCGTCATGGACGACGGCGAAGAAATGGAATTCGGCCCCGGCGACTTCGCCATCATGGCACCCGGGCATGACGCGTGGACCGTCGGTGACGAGCCGTGTGTCGTGATCGACTGGCAGGGGTTCGCCGACTACGCCAAGCGGTAACCCTGCAAGACGGCAGGCCAGCTTCCCGGCCCGGAGGCCATCACATGCTGCTCGGCGGGACAGCCCATGCGCTGGACGGTCCGGCGATGTACCGGTAACGGACCGTTACGAGCGGCGCCTCGATCACGGCAGGGCACCGTGTCGCTGGGAGGGCCGGCGGGTCCCCGGGCGGGGGCAGCAGGCCCGCGGGCCGGCGGTGACGGCATGGGCCGGAGAGATGGCGGCGGTCCCGGCCGACCGAGGCCTGCGCTAGTCGCCTCTGGTGCCTGGCAGTTGACCGCGGCTGCGGGGCAGGACAGGGTCGTGCCATGGATGGTGTGCCGCTCGATGCCCTCATCACCCGGATGCTGGCGAGGTCCCCGTTCGACTACCGGGTGGCGGTCGGCGACTCCGAGCGCGAGGTCGCCTATCGGCTGCGCGGAAGCGCCGTGCTCGACCGTGGATGGTGCACCGCCGGCGATCTCCCCGGCGGGATGGAGCGTGACGGGTACGACGACCGCGCCGTCCACGTCATCGGGTGGGACGGGGACGTCGCGATGAGCACGGGCCGGGTCGTGCTGCCTCCGGGATTGCCGACGGAGGAAGCCTGCGGGATCGTCGTGGAGCCACGCGGCGAGGTCGTCGACGTGGGCCGGATGTGTGTGGCGCCCAGCCACCAGAGCCTGGAACACGCCGCGTTCATCGGTCTCATGTGCCGGCTGTACCTGGTGATGCGCGAGCACGGCTTCCGGTTCGCCTGCGGGATGATGTCGGCTCCGGCCCGCGCCATGATGGGCCTGTTCGGCCTCCAGCTGGAGAACCTCGGCCCGGAACGGACGTACTGGAACGAGCCGCGGATACCGGTGCGGTTCAGCCTGATGAGCGCGGCGAGACTGCTGGCCGGAGCCGAGCGGCCGGGGCCGGCCGGTCAGCTGGCTGATTCCCCGGCGGCGAGCACGAGCACGGTGTTGGCGCCGCCGAAGCCGAAGGAGTTCGACAGCACATAGCCCGGCGGCCCTTCCCGCGGCGCGCCCTGGACGACATCGAGGCCGACGTCCGGGTCGATGGCCCGGAGACCGGCCACCGGGGGGACAAGGCGGTGCCGCAGGGAGATCAGGCTCACGATCGCCTCCACCGCCCCGGATCCGGCGATCATATGGCCCGTCGAGCCCTTGATCGCCGTGACCGGAGGGCAGGACCCCGCGAACAGCGCCGTGAGGGCGGCGGCCTCGGCGCGGTCGTTCAGCACCGTGCTGGTCCCGTGCGCGTTGACGTGCGCCACGTCGCTGGGCTGGACGCCGGCGTCGGCCAGGGCCAGGGCCATGCAGCGGATGGCACCCGCGCCGTCCGGGCTTGGCGCCACCAGATGGTGTGCGTCGGCGGAGGAGGCATGCCCGAGGACGAGCCCGAGCGGCTCGGGCCCCGATGGACAGACGTCCCCGAGCCGCTGGAGGACGACAAACCCGGCGCCCTCGCCCATGACGAACCCGTCGCGGCCGGCGTCGAAGGGGCGGGAGGCGAGCTCGGGGCAGCTCACGTTGCGGCTCATCGCGTCCAGCCGCATGAAGCAGCACATCGCGCCGTAGTTGACCAGCGAGTCGACGCCGCCGGCCAGCACGACGTCGGCCGCGCCCCGGCGCAGCAGCTCCACGCCCTCGCCAATGGCCGCGGCGCCGGACGCGCAGGCGGCGGACACGGTCATGCATGGTCCCTCGAAGCCGAACCGGAGCGACAGGTGGGCGGCGACCGAGCTCGGCATGACCATCGGAATGGTCAGCGGGCTCACCCCCCGCACCCCCTGCCCGAGGAGTCTCGACACCTGCTCCTCGTAGGTCGCCGCGGCGCCCAGCCCGATGCCGCACACCACCGCCCGCCGGGCTGCGGCCGGCAGCTCGCCGCACTGGCCGAGGGCATCGGCCGCGGCGCCGATGGCGAGGGCATGGGACCTGTCCAGCCGCCGCACCTCGACGGGCGTGAGGTAGGCGGCCGGGTCGAAGCCGCTCACCCGGCACACGAGCGCCGCCGTACCCGGCGGCAGCCGGTCGTCGGAGAACACCTCGGCCGACGGGCGGCCGGCGCACAGGTTCTCCCACAGCTCGCCGGCGCTGTTCCCGGCGGGCGTCTTCACTCCCGCCCCGGTGACGGCGACCGGGAGGCGAGCCGGGGACATCACGGCCCGCCGCTACTCGATGGACCAGTTGCCGGCGATCTCCAGCTGCGCCGTGGGGGCGTCATCGGTCTTGTGTCCCAGCCCGGTGGCGAAGAACCGCAGGCGGGTCCCTTTCTTGCCGAACTTCTGGCCGGCCAGCGGGCCGGACAGCGCGCCTGCAGCGGTCTGCAGCATGTCACCGGTGAGGGTGGGCAGGCCCGTGTTGAGCGCGATGACGGTAAGGATGTCCTGCAGCGTCATGTCGTAGCGGGCAACCAGCGTGCCGACCTGGAAGGACGACGGGTTATTGAAGTCAGCCCCCGGGTTGCTGCGCTGGTAGACCGTCATCGTGCCCACGATGTCGAGGGCATGCACCACATCGTCGGTGGTGCGGGCCCGGAGGTCCCCGGTCGCGTACGCGGTCAGCAGTGCTGTCTTCTCGCTGAGGGCCGTGCCGCTGAACAGGTCGCTCTGATCCGCGTGGCTGGCCCGGATCAGGTAGCCGTAGCTGGTGAAGCTCTGGCCGGACTGGGTGACGCGACCCCGGAACTCGACCGTCGTCGTGCCGGACGCGCCGAGCGACACCGCCTGGGCGTCTGTCCCGGCGCCCGCTTGAGAACCTGAGCTACTGCACGCCGAAACGCTCGTCAGCCCCGCCCCAGCGGCGACGGCCGACGCTGTCATCACTCGCCGCCGGGACAGCCCGCCCTCCGGTAGAGGCCCTGACCCCCTGCGGGCGCGTTCCTCCTTGTCATGGCCAAGATCAGGCATTCCCGCTTCCCCTCCCCGCTCCGGCCGCCGCCGACCCCGCGGCCGCACCCTTTAGGAAAGTATGACCTAGTCTTGACGGTTTCTATCCGGTTTAGGCGCGGACGTCTGGCCGCCGGTGCAGGACCAGCCGGTAGTTGGTGACGATCCGGGTCCGGAACTGGATCTCCGAGGAGGCCAGATAGCGGCGGAACTGCCGCACGACCTGCTCGCCGACGACGGCCGTGGCCTCGCGCTCGTGCTCACGCAGGGCGGTGAGCCACGCCCGGCAGGTGCGCGCGAAGTCCCCCGGGTCCGAGCGGAGCAGCTCAAGCTCGAAGAAGGGCTCGAAGCCGAGCACGATCTCCCCCAGGTGAGGGCAGAGAGACTCCGGGTAGAGGCTCAGCACGAAGTCGCCCAGCGGTCCCCGTCCCAGGGGTGCGTCGGTGTCCGGTGCGCCGTCGTGGGCGATCGTCTCGAGCGCGAGCCGGCCTCCGGGAGCCAGCCACTGCATGCATGAGCGGAAGAAACGGCGGTAGGTGGCAATCCGTTGCGGACCTGTGGTCCCATCCCGGGCGAAGTGCTCGAACGCGCCGAACGAGAAGATCGCGTCGTACGGCTCACCCGGGTGGTGGTCGTTCCAGTCCTCCAGCCGGATGCCGGCCCCGGGGACCGGGTGCTCGGTGAGGTAGTCGAGCTGCGCCCGGCTCAGCGTGAGCCCGGTGGCGGCGGTGACCCGGTGCGCCTCGGCAAGCCTGCGCAGATTCCAGCCCCAGCCGCAGCCGACGTCGAGTACCCGCCGGTCACCGGCGCCGGGCAGCGCCCGGGCCGCGAAGAAGTCGATCTTCCGCTGCTGGGCGCGCTCGAGGTCCGCCGGGGTCTCGGCGCCCGCCCACATGGCCGAGGAATACATCATCGAGGGGCCCAGCCACAGCTCGTAGAACGAGTTGGACACGTCGTAGTGGGAGCGGACCGCCGCCGCCGAGGCGCCGCCCGGGCCGCCGTCCCGCTCCGGCGGTGCCGGGATGTCGCTCGGGCGCACGGTGACGGCCCAGGTCTTGGGCTCGGGCCGCTTGGTGAGGATGACGCGGTACAGCGAGTGCTCGCGGAGCCGGAAGACGGCCTCGCCGACCGCGAAGTACCGCGCGTAGGCGCGGCACGCCTCCGGGCCCACCAGTTCCTGGGCGAAGGCCTCCTGCTCCCGGTAGGCGAGCGTCCAGGCGCGGAAGGTCCGCTGGTAGTGGCGGGGGTGATCGTGGAACTCATCCAGCTCGAAGTGCGTCTCCCAGCCCAGGATCAGCTCGGACAGCGACGCGGGCATCGACTCGGGGAAGATGTCGTGAAGGATGAGGTCGGCGAACGGCCCCCGGCCCGCCCGGCTCCCGGCGTGCCCCACGTTGTCGAGGCAGATCAGCTGCAGGCCCATCCGCCCGCCGGGCCGCAGCCACGACGCGGCGCGCTCGAAGAACGCGCGGTAGACCTCGACCTTCTCGTCGGGGCTCAGCGTCTCGGAGGCGAAGTGCTCGGTCGCCTCGATGCAGGTGACCGCGTCGTACGGCTCGCCGGGCTCGTGGTCGGTCCAGTTCTGCAGCAGGTACGACACGCCGGGCACGTTCCGGCGGACCGCGAAGCCGGCCTGGCTGGGGCTCAGGGTGAGCCCGGTCCCCGAGGCGGCGCCGTGGACGCGGACGAACCGGTCCAGCAGCGCCCCCCAGCCGCAGCCGACATCGAGCACGCGGCCGCCGCGCACCCCGAGGTGGTCCGCGAAGAAGTCGAGCTTGCGCTGCTGCGCCTGGGCGAGCGGGTCACGGCCGTCCCCGGCTTCCCACCAGCCGCAGGAATACACCATGTCCGGGCCCAGCCAGATCCGGAAGAAGTCGTCGGACAGGTCGTAGTGGTGCCTGATCGCGCGCGGCGACGTGCCCATCGTGGCCAGCCGCCCGGAGCTGGTCATGGCCCGCTAGGGATGGGCGGGCTCCCGGCGCCGGCCTGCAGGTGGGCGGCGACCTCGCCGACGGTCCGCAGCTGACCCAGGCCGCGCAGGACGTCCATCGGCAGCTCGATCCCGGCCCGGATCTCCACGTCGGTGATGATCTCCGCGGCGGCGAGCGAGTCGATGCCCAGGTCTGCCAGCGCCGAGGCCGGGCTGACCTGATCGGCCGGTATCCCGCACACCCTGGCGATCGACTCAGACAGCGCCACGTCGAGATTCATCACGTATGTCCCCCCTCCAGGCAAAGAAACAATAATAGACCCTGGCCACAGGCTCGTGAGAACCAGTCCAGCGGTCCGGGCAGCCGTGTGGCACGCTTGGGCAGGGGGGAACCTGATGACGGCGTTCGGGACCCGGGCACTGCTCAAGCAGCTCGAGGCCACCGTCGAGGAGAATCTCGACCGGCACCTGGCCTCGGCCGAGGACTGGCTGCCGCACGAGTACGTCCCGTGGAGCCAGGGACGGAACTTCGCCGCGCTCGGCGGCGAGCCGTGGTCCGCCGAGCAGTCGCGGCTCTCACCGGTCGCCCGCACCGCCCTGGAGCTGAACCTCCTCACCGAGGACAACCTCCCCAGCTACCACGCCGAGCTCGGGAGCACGTTCGGCCGCCAGGGTGCCTGGGGAGCGTGGGTGAACCGGTGGACGGCGGAGGAGGGCCGGCACGCGGCCTGCATCCGTGACTACCTCCTGGTCACCCGCGGGACCGACCCGGAGCGCCTCGAGCAGGCCCGGATGGCGACGCTGCAGGCGGGGTGGGACTCCGGGGACAAGCCGCTGCTCCATGCCTGCGCCTACGTGTCCTTCCAGGAACTCGCCACCCGCGTCTCCCACCGCAACACCGGCCGCTACTGCGAGGACCCGATCGCGGCGAAGCTGCTCACCCGGATCGCGATGGACGAGAACCTGCACATGATCTTCTACCGCAACCTGGTCCAGGCCGCGCTCGAGATCGCGCCGGGCCAGACCCTGCGGGCGATCGCCGACGAGGTGGCCGGCTTTGTGATGCCGGGCAGCGTCGTCCCCGGTTTCGCGCGCAAGGCGGTGCAGATCGCCCAGGCGGGCATCTACGACCTGCGCATCCACCACGACGACGTCATCATGCCGCTGCTGCGTCACTGGCGGGTATTCGAGGCCGAGGGCCTGGACGCCGACGGCGAGCGGGCACGGGAGGACCTCGCCGCGGCGCTCCAAGCGCTCGACGCCAGGGCAACCCGTTTTGCGGAACGGCAGGCTGAGACACAGGCCGAGCACCCCGCGGGCAGAACGGGCAAGAGAGCGGATACGGCCAGACCTGACGAGTCTCAGAGCGCTGGCAGCACGAAAATAGGCCCGCAGTTCTGAGAACACCGGCCTGCTCTGACCTGGTGTGGGGCGTCCGGCGGGTGGGGCCGGCCCGTCCGGAGAGACTGCGGATCAGGGTGAGGGTTGGGCCGGCGCGGGAATAGACTGGGCGCGAACATGCTTGAAGTCGCTGTTGTTGTCGAAGTCAGCGATCGTGAAGACGCCCGCGGTTTTGACAGTGGGCGTTTCGCTTTGCTAGTGGATTTTCCTCCGGCGGTGAGCGGCCAGCAGCTGATCCGCGCAAGGTGCGCGGATTCCCGGCTCGTCCCGCGAAGGAGACAGCAGATGGCTCAGGGAACCGTGAAATGGTTCAACCCGGACAAGGGCTACGGTTTTATCGCCCCCGCTGATGGCACCGCCGACGTCTTCGTCCATCACTCAGCGATCGACATGGGCGGCTACCGCACCCTGGCAGAGAGCCAGAAGGTGGAGTACACCGCCAGCCAGGGCCCCAAGGGCCCGCAGGCGGACCAGGTCCACGCGCTCTGATCAACGGTCCCGCGGCAGGCCAGCACCGGTGGGTGCGGGCCTGCCGCGGGCTCATTTCCCCTGGCGGCTGCGCCGGCCGTGAACAGGCTGATGCGCGCACGGTTCGCCGCCGCTGGACTTGCGCGCCCAGGAGAAGCATGCCTGTTGTGTGGACAGGGACGAGAAGGTCGACTTCCTGCGCCGCCAAGTCCCTACCTCACGCAACATCCGCGCCAGCTTGCTCACCGGCCTCGCCCTCGGTGGGCCTGAACCGGGCCATGCGGAAGACTCCGTGGGCCTGCGGCCACAGGCAGGCGCATACTGATGGCAATGAGCCCTTACCCCGCCGGTCCCCGGCGTCACCTGGCAACCAGTCCGTTCAAGGCTCCCGACCCTGAGCCGCCTGCCGAGTGCTTCGCGGTAGACGACAAGGTCACCCACGACAAGTACGGTCTCGGCACGGTCACCGGTGTCGAAGAGGGAACCGCGCTGATCATCGATTTCGGCTCCCACGTGCAGCGCATCCTGATCCCGTCCGCCAAACTGTCCAAGCTCTGAAACCGCCCGGCGCTACCCGTGGGCCTGCCTGACACGCCGGGGTGACTGGATCAGTACATGTGCGGGGCTGTTGTTGAGTTTCGGGCTAACCCGCAGTGACGTCACAGCATCTGGGGCCATGTGAACCATCGGGTCGAATCGACGGCCAGGCGTGGCCGACCACGGGGAGCACGGCTCAGTCCGGGAAGCGGGGAGAGCTCAGGTGTTTGCGGCGGGTTTGGGCAAATCCGGCAGCTGTCGCGAGCCGGCCCGGGCCAGTCAGGCGTCGAGCCCACCGCGGCGCGCTTCGGTCCAGCGATCGAAGGGGTGATCGCGGTGGAAGGCGCTGCAGGCGCCGGAACGGCATCCGCCAGAAGTCCCCATATGGTCAGCAACGGCCCGGGGCGGTCCTGCTAGCCGCCGAACGGGATCACGTCGCAAAGGCCCTGGTCCAGTTCCTGGCAGCAGGACAGGCACCATGGCCGGCGGCCCACCTTGCCGTTGCTGCGGCTGACCCAGAACCCGGCCGGGTTCTCCAGGCAGTGCACGCAGAGGTGGACGGTGCGGGCCTGGGGACGGCTCTCCTGCGCGGCCAGCTGTTCTCGCGCCTGCGCCGGAAGCCTGTCCGTCGCCATCCGGAAGTGGTGGCCGGCGGCGCAGCTCAGCGCAGCATGATCAACAGGGCCGTCCGTGCTGGGCAGAGAGAAGCGCTCCGTGACCTCGGCGGGGACCCCGCACTCAGGGCACGATATGACGGTCAGCAAGGTTCTCCCCTCCCTGGGCACCGCGCGGCATTCTGGTGATGGCGGTTCTGAGCCGGCTTCGGGCGCCAGTGACACGAACCATCGGTGAGGCGGACGTCGTCTGCGGGCATGGCAGATTCCTTCAAAACGCCTGCGGGGTGGCTAGACCCGGATGGGCGAGCGGGCCGGACGGAACCTGGCCGGCCCGGTGAGGCGCCGGTACCACGGGACCGGGTGTTCCTGGCGCCCGGTGGCGATGGCGGCGACGGCTGCTACGGCCTGGTCGATCTCGGTGGGGGTGTTGTAGAGGTAGAAGCTGAGGCGGCAGCTGGCGGGCGGGTCGAGCCCGAGTGTGTGGTGGGCCAAGGTGGCGCAGTGGCAGCCGGCCCTGGCCTCGATCCCGGCGCGGTCTAGCTGCTGGGCGATGTGGGCCGGGTGGTGGCCGGGCAGGTTGAACGCCACCAGCGAGGTGCGCCGGGCCGCGTCGGGTGGCCCGTAGATGGTGATCCCGGGGATCGAGGCGAGCCCGTCGAGCGCGCGGGCGGTCAGCTGCCGGTTCCACGCGGTGACCCGGCCCATCGCCTCTTTCACCGCGGCGCGGCCGGCTGGCTTGGGGGTGCCGAAGTACAGCGGCTGCCGGGGGGACAGGGCCAGGTCCAGCAGCAGCCGTATCGCCTGTGCGGAGGCGATGGTGCCCAAGATGTTGGGGGTGCCGGCCGCGTACTTCCACGGCAGCGCGTGGTAGCCGACCCGGTCGGGGAACACCTGCCCCTCGGCGATCATGTCCCCGCCGTACAG